>Ga0183260_10003857_pt1 | contig 12042 bp, 20 predicted proteins | sample AntDrymUQ4972206_2_FD_129768 | JGI IMG/M metagenome (GOLD analysis project Ga0183260, IMG submission 129768) | Polar desert sand microbial communities from Dry Valleys, Antarctica - metaG UQ497 (22.06) (version 2) (version 2) | ecosystem: Environmental > Terrestrial > Soil > Desert | place...
CAGGGTCGCCAATCGCAGCTCGGATGAACTAGATGACCGGGTCGTGAGGCTCCGCAAGGAGCTCATCGATGAGGGCTTCGATGCCGGCGCCCACACGATCCACTACCACCTCGGCCTCACCGATCCATCGGCCAGGTCGGTCCCGAATGGTTCGCCGGTACGAGGATCGTTGCCAGAACCCAGCCTGCGAAACTCCCGTGTTTCCTGGGTTAGCTCGCTGCTGATCTCATCATGAACCCTGACGATGAGGATCTGCCGGACCAGTACGAGCGAAGACACCGTCGAGAGTGCAAGAAGGACCACGAAAGCCAGAAGGACCCTCGTGCGCGTTCCGTGCAGCAGCAGCTGCAACCAGCGTCGAACGGACGCCATCCTCGTCAAGGACATGTTGAGGCCAATCCTTACCCGGATCGGCCCCTAATCGTCGGCTTCGCCATCGTCCACGTCGTCAGCACCCTCTCCGTCGAGGTCCTCGCCGGCGGAGCCGGATTCATCGGCACCCCTTTGGCTCCTATCATCGTCTCCGGAGGAGGTGTCGTTTTCCCCCAGAGTCGTCATCGCCTCTCTCGGATTCATCTTCCTCGACCCCTGAGCCGGCGTCGTCAACGCCACCGATCCGGTCGCGATTCTTGTCGCGTCTCGCCTCGGTGATTGATTCGAGCCTCTGAGTGGTGAGGCCAACAGAGGGACGATCCGCTGATTCTGCGGACCGCTTTGGGCGCAGCTCGATTGCAGCAACCGGAGACGGTTCCGCCGGCCGAATCATTCCGATGAGGACCGCTCCGAGCAGACCGACGCCGATCAGAACGAGGAGGACTGCAGCACCACCACGGCCACGGCCGTTCATGAATGCTCTCCTCAATGCAGGCGTGGCTTCAGCAGGCCGAGGACCGGTTTCGGAAGGCTGCCGACCAGTGGCTCCAGTAGGTGGGCGACCTCTGCTGCGGCCGGGCGCGCGAGCGGGTCCTTGTTGAGACAGGCGAGGATCGGCTTTGCTACCGCATCGGGTGTGGCCCGGGGAAGGGCTGCCGGCTCTTCGATCATTTGCGGCCACCGCTGCGTGGTCTCGGCGTCCTTATCGTCCACGCCCCGGCTGAATGGGAGATAGCCGGCACTTGCCTCGAATGGTCACCCCCAGCCCCCACACGTCCGCAGCGGGACCAGGACCGCTGCCTGCTGTCGGTTCACACTGCTCGGGGGCCATGTAATCGTCGGTTCCCACGGAGGAGTCAAGGGCCACCGCTTCGTCGATCGACCGGGCGATGCTGAGGTCGATCAAACGAGGGGGCGCCCCCATGATTATGTTGCTGGGCTTGACGTCCAGGTGGACGACCGCCTCGGTCGAAAGGTATTGAAGCGCCGAACAGACTTCGAGGGCCAACGGAAGGAGCTGTTCCATTGGCAGCCGGCCGTACTTTCTCAACAGCGTGGAGAGGCGCGGGCCTTCGAGGTGCTCGAGCACCACATGGGGACGCGACCCGTCGAGAACCGCATCGAAGCATCTAAGGAGAACGGGGTGATTCAGGCGTCTTAACATTTTGACTTCACGGACAGACCCCGAAGGACCGCGGTGTGGTCGACTTGATCGGGCCGAATGACCTTGACGACCACCAAGGACAACAGATTGTCATCCCAGGCCAGGTAAGCCTCATAGCGATGGCCGCCTCCGAGTCGCTTGACCGCCACACGCCCGGGAGCATCTCGTCACCCTGCTCGAAGTCCCAGTTGGTTTTCATCTGTCGCCTCTTTCGATGGATTTCAGCGGAAGGCTAGGGCCCGCACCTCACGGGCTTGATTCGTCAGCGGGTGTCGTTGCGGGAGCGATCGTTGGTGCGGTTGGCGCTCCAGTCCCGCTTCTTGCCACCCTTGCCGTCGCGAGTCTTGTCTCGGGTGTTGTCTCCGCGGCTTCGGTCACGGTCTCGGCTCACTCGGGAGTGGCCACTGCCGGTGCGATCGTTGCTGTTGACACCACTTGTGAAGCTTCCGCTGTCGTCATCCCCGTCGTCGTCATCGTCGTCATCGTCGTCGGCGAGCGCGACAACCTCTCTGGCGTCTTCTTCCCGTTTTGCCGCAAGATCGTCATTCCTTGCGCCGTTCGCAAGGGCGACGCCGAACGATCCGAAGGCAAACAGGGCGGCGAGCATGAGGATCGCCGTCCTTGCTAGTTTGTTCATGTTGCTCCTTTCAGTTGCCTGCAGTCATGTCAAACCGGGTTCTGTCTCCCGCGTTCGGCTGAGCATGTCTAAAGGTAGCTAGAGCACGTGAGGCGAGGATGAGACTGGGATGAGAGTCTTCACATTCTCGAGGTTTCCCCGTCTCGCCACAGCGGACGTCCTGGATGGTTCGTATGACCACACTCCGGCCGTGAGAGAGAAGCATCCCAGGCTCGCGGCTAAAGAGCTTCGTCGAGATTGCCGATAATGCGGGCATGTCGAACAACCAAGTGGGGGGCATCGGCGATCTCGGGCCCGCCCTGATGAAGCCCGATCCTTCCTTTACATCAGCAGCAAGACACGATAAGGACGACGTCCAGTTCATCCAGCGGGTCTTGACGACTGCGAGGGAGCATCTCGATATGGCGATGTCCTTCGTCACCGAGGTGTCTGACGCCGAGACGATTTATCGGTTCGTCAACGGTGACGCCGTTCGTGATTTTGGGTTCGAAGCTGTGCAGGACCCCGGCGCTGCCGACGAATCCGACTCTGGCCCGGACACTTATTGCCAGCGGATGCTGCAGGGTCAGCTTCCCAACGTCATACCGTCCACCAAAAATGAGCCTCTCGCTCAAAGCCTACCCTCGACACAGGTCATTGGTTCTTACGTAGGGGTTCCTATCCTGTTCGCGAACGGCACGATTTTTGGGACACTCTGTTGTATGGATCAGGATGAAAAGCCCGGTCTGTCGGAGAAAGACGCTGGATTGCTGCGGGTTCTTGCTGGATTGATCGGGGACCGAGTGGAGCACTACAGCACTGTCTGGAAAGAACGCGCTGTGAAGGAGCAAAGAATCGACCGGGCCCTCGAAGACGGCGCTATCTCGATTGTAGTTCAGCCCATTGTGAACATGTCCACCAACACCATCGTCGGCGTTGAGGCCCTAAGTCGTTTTCAGATACAGCCTAAACGAGCCCCCGATGCATGGTTCAGGGAGGCCGTCGAGGTGGGCTGCGGAGTAAAGTTGGAGATTGCGGCCGTTCGTGCCGCGTTGGCATCGGTTGCCTCGGTTCGTGACGATATCTACTTAGCCCTCAACGTTTCTCCCGCCACCTTGATGAGCGGTGAACTTGCCGAGTCTCTGGGTTCACTGCCCCTCGAGAGACTGGTTTTCGAGCTCACTGAGCACGCCGCCGTGGAAGACTACGCCGCCCTGCAGAGAGCGTTTCGCCGACTCAGGTCGGCCGGGATAAGGCTGGCAGTCGACGATGCGGGAGCCGGGTATTCCAGTCTGCGCCACATACTTCAGATGGCACCGGACATTATCAAATTGGACATCGCCTTGACCAAGAACATTCAAAGCGACCCCGTGAGACGTTCGCTTGCATCTGCTTTGGTGGCTTTCGCTGCAGACACGGGCGCGACGATAACGGCCGAAGGAGTCGAAACGTCAGAGGAGAGAGACGCGCTGTGCCAACTCGGAATAGGGTTCGGTCAAGGCTACTTCTGCGGTCGGCCCGTGCCGGCGCATGATCTGGAGAATCTAAACCATACGGCGAAGACTCTCGCCAAGGCCGGACGAGCAGACTAATCCAGTAACCGGTGACAGGCTCTGACCGTCTGCATTCTGCGGCGGTCGCTGCAGCGTCAAGGTGCAATTTGCCCCAGATCAGCTGCTTGCTGTGTGGGTGGAATAAACGGCTGGGGGTTCGACGCGATTGCGGCCGAGGTGCTTAGCTCTATAGAGAGCTTCATCTGCTTCCTTCACGACCTCGTGCACGGACATCATGTGGCCCCGGTCGAGCATGGCCAAGCCAGCGCTGAGTGTTACCACTCCACTAGGGTTGGCGGCATGGGGGAAGGCAAGCTGTTCCAAACTCGCATACGCTCTGCCGCAACCGTGGCCTTTGCCAAGGACTGTTCGGGAAAGACGCACAGGAACTCCTCACCGCCATAGCGGTAAGGGCGTCTCCGCCCCGTGATTGGTATTTGAGATGGGCAGCCACGGCCCGAAGGACCTGGTCGCCCGCTTGATGCCCATAGGTGTCGTTGTAGGACTTGAAGAAATCCACATCGAGTACGGCTATGCAGTAGCTGTGCCCGTAGCGGGTAGCGCGAGCTCCTAGCTAGCCTAAGTCTTCGTCAAGAGACCTGCGATTGCCGAGCCCGGTCAGAGGGTCCCGTAAGGCGGTCGCAGCGAGCTCTTGGTTCAAAGCCTCGAGCTCGGTGCGCTGCTCCGCCAGCTTGAGATGCAGGGACGTCGAATCGCTCCGCCAACCACCTTTTTCGTCCTTTCAGTCACCTCGCTCTTGTCGGGCCGGCGTGACGCTACGAGGGAGCGGGACGGATGAATGCGTTCTGGCGTTGAGAACACACCGCGAACCTATCTCTCGCATTTCACGGCGCCCTGTGCCGTAGTTGGGTTCGTGCACCGATCCCTGCCTCTTCCACCTCGATTCCTGTTCGTTCCAATGTTCCCGTTGAGGTAATCATTTCCGCCCGCCCCTCTCAGCAGGTCGTCACCCCCACCTCCAAACAGTTGGTTGGCCGCATCATCACCGGTGATGTCGTCGCGCCGTGGACCTCCGAAGACGTTCTCGACGGTCTCAATCGTGTCTTGCCCGATGCTTTCTCCGCTCGCACTCTGTGTGGACAGGTTGACCGTGACCTTCGTGGAGAGCGGCCACTGTGAGTAATCGACGGTGTCGATCCCCGGGCCCCCTCGAAGTCGGTCGTTGGAGTCATCGCTAAAGTCACCCTCCCTGAACACAAGAGCATCATTGCCCCGTCCACCCCAGAGAGCATCGTCGTCCCGGCTTGCCACCAGGACATCGTTGCCTGCGCGTCCTTTCAAGACATCCGCACCCTCAAAGTCGAGGAGCTTGTTGCGCTCATCATCACCGATCAGCACTGCCGGCCCGTAGCTGTGAGATTCAAGGTTGTCGATGCTCCGGAGAATGTCCGAGCCGCCGGAACCCGAGGTCTTACCCGTCGCCAGATTAGCCGTCACAACTCGATTGACGGCCGACCTCGTACCCACCAATCCCCAATCCTCGCCTCTGCCTCCGTCGAGGAGATCGTCACCAACCTCCCCGAGAAGCAGATCCACCCCGCCTTCCCCGTGCAAGCGGTCGTCGTCCTTTCCGCCATTCAGAAAATCTCCGTACCCGTCGCTGAAGGAGCCGATTACGCTGGTGACTGCGCCCCGCCTGCTGCGGCCGCCATACAGGCGGTCACGGCCTCTCTCACCCTCCAGAAAGTCGCGGCCTGCTCCTCCTTGGAGTCTGTCGAACCCCATCGATCCCTGTACGAAATCCCGGCCAGACCCCGCGCAGACACGATCATTCCCGGCCCTGGCGTCGATGCCGTCCTGACCCCCAAGCCCGACGATCACATCGCGCCCGGCGGTGCCCCGCAACTGGTCGTCGTCCGGCGTTCCGACGATCGTTGCAACCTCTCCGAAGCATGTGTGCACCACTGCCTCAGCCGGAAGGGTGGTCGAAGCCCCTAGCGCGAGTACAAGGATTCCCGCCATACCGGCAAGCTGCCGTGGATTCATCGACACTCCTTCCGGGACGCTGTCGTTCCCGAACTCATTGCAGAAGCTCTCTGCGGCATTTGGAATAGATGGTCCACGAACAGGATGGAGACGACCTTGCGCCCCTCGAGGGCATGAGAAGGTCGGCATGAAGAGGATCGCCGAAGAAGCTACACCGGCGGAATTCGTCCGGGTTCTCTTCGCCACAGTGAGGACAAACAGCCATTAGGAAAGCCTAGCTGAGAGGAGCGTCCTGCGGCTTGCCTCTCTGAGTGGCGCATGTCTGAGTGGAGCATGTTCCCCCAAGAGCCGGAGCCGGGTCGGGGAGTGAGGCATAGGTGGCGGAGCCAGTGTGGGACAGAGGTGGCGAACCTTCACACTGCACTTTTGCGTTTGAGTGCAGCGGATCGTGTCTGATTGATCGGTGCGGGGAACCGCCACCCGTCCTTTTGCCGCCGCACTCCATCTCGCTGCTTGACCATGTGCAGCACATGTGACCTGCTATCCACATGTCGCAGATGATCCAGGTGCGAAACGTGCCCGATCGCCTGCACCGAGAGCTAGTGCGGCGCGCACGTGCCCGAGGCCAAAACCTTACCGACTACGTCCAGGAGGTCCTCGAGAGAGAGGTGGCCCGCCCGCCGGCCGTTGAAGTCTTCGAGCGAATCGCAAGGAGGGGGCGGGTGTCCCTTGGTCGTCCCACGGCCGATCTTCTCAAACAAGAGCGAGCGTCCCGGGAGGCCTCCTGAGGATCGTCGTCGCCGACGCATCCGCGATTGTGGAATACCTGCTTCGAACAGAGCACGCCGAGTGGTTCGGAGCCGCAATCAGCGACGCCAGTCACGATCTGCACGTCCCCGCGTTGTGCGACGTTGAGGTGACCTCTGCTCTCCGCCGAGCCCTCCAGGTCGGTGCCCTCGATGAACGAAGAGCCGAAGAGGCGGTCGAGGACTTTCTCGATCTACCCCTGACCAGGCACGGGCACCAATCACTCGTCGTTCGGATGCTGGAACTTCGGGACAACTTCTTCGCGTACGACGCTGCCTATGTCGCCCTAGCGGAGCTTCTTGGAGGCGACCTGCTGACAGGAGATGAGCCTCTCGCCAGGTCGGTGGGCACTCATGTAGGCATCCCGCTAGTCACCGAATAGACGCTGCCCGGTTCGCGCACCGAGAAGTTAGAGGACGTAATGTCCTGTACTTCCCGACGAGCGGAAGGGTCAGCCTCGACCTCGGCCGAGGAAAAGCAGAGCGCGTAGAGCGAGCGTCACAAGAAGCCCGGCCGAAGCCAGTTGGAGGGTTAGTGGTCAGGCGATCTTGAATACGACGTGGTCATTCTCATCCCGGTCGAAGAGGAAGCCACATTTTTCTAGGACGCGTAGGGAGCCATAGTTGTGACGAGCAACCCATGCGTAGAGGGGCCGGTCTTCGACAATCTGCAGGAACTGCTCCAAGGCACTGGTCGCGACTCCTCGGCCCCAGTGGGCCTTCCCGATCCAGTAGCCGATCTCGCGCTGTTCGTCTTGGACCCAGCTGCCGATGTTGCCCGCAACCTGATCGGAAGCGACGATCGTTCTGGTGATACAGCTGCTGTCTTTCAGAATCTTGTTCCAGTGCGCAAGGTGGGATTCGCGATCGCGAGCGGGGAACGCAGCCATCGTCGTCGCCTCGGGATCTAGCTGTTGTTCGTAGAAGATTTCGATATCGCTGGCTTCGACATCCCGTAGACGTATGTCGCTTGTCCGCGCCGGTCTCGAGTCCACATCACCCTCCTGCCCACTCGACTACTTTCGCTCTGAGCCTACGAGCGGCAGGTCCTGCCCGGCCACTGCGGCGGTCGCCGGGTAGCCCCTCCTCACCCGGCACGTTCGGAGCCCGCTTCGGCCGGGCTCTCTGAGGTTGACATCATCGAGTCTCAGTTTCGACATCTCCCCGGCGCGTATGCCCGTCGCTAAGAACGTGCGGATGATGGCGGTGTCGCGTCGCTTGGTGAGTCGCGTCCGGGTCGCTCGGTCGCGTCCCACAGGGCCTCAACCTGCTCGGGCGGGAGCAGCGGCACGGGCACGTCGTCGAGCTTGGGTGGCAGCATGCGGTACATCGGGGAGCGGTCGATGACGCCGAGCGGCTCGCGTCGCAGCATGCGCTCGTCTCCCCCATCGCTGACGTAGTTGAAGAAGGCGCGCAAGGCGCGAAAGCGATTGTGCGCGGTCGCTTGGCTGAGGATGTCCTGTCGCACCTCAGTGAGCCTATGGGCGAGGGGTTGACCAACTGGAGATCTCCCCCTGACCTGCACCTTTACCTTCAGAGTGGAGCGGATCGTACAGAGTGGAGCGGATCGGACTCGAACCGACGACCCCCTGCTTGCAAAGCAGGTGCTCTACCAACTGAGCTACCGCCCCTCGATTCTGCGGCGCGCCGGGACGTGGGGGCATCGCCCTTCCCGGCTCGGGAAGCCAACCCATACTAGCGCCGGGTTCTCGATGTGGTCCGTGCGCCCAGAATCCATTCTTGGGGGCCTAACCACACCCCGATGTGGTTGTTGGCCCGAGACCTCATTCTTCGAGTGGTGGCCCCGTTCCCTGCGCACGGCCGGACCGGGCGCCGGTCCTCGGCGGTCACCCAGCGTCGTCGGCTCGGGGCGCCGGGGGAATACCCCATCAGCCCAGGCGTTCTAGAGTGAGAAGGCACCCTAGAGGCACCCATGAAGTTTTCAGCGGCAATCTCAGGGCTACCAGAGGAGGCAAGAGATGGCTAACTTGCAAGCGGTTGGGGACGCGGATTTCAACGAGGTCGTGCTGGTGTCCGATACGCCCGTGGTCGTGGACTTCTGGGCGGAATGGTGCGGCCCCTGCCGGCTCGTGGCCCCCGAACTCGAGAAGATCAAGGCGGAGTACGAGGGCAAGGTCAAGGTCGTTCAGCTCAACATCGACGACTCCCCCGGAGTTGCCTCCAAGTACGGAATAATGAGCATTCCGACGATCGCACTCTTTGTCGACGGTGACTTGAAGTCACAGGTGGTAGGGGCGAGGCCGAAGGACGACATCGTGATGGGGCTGGGGCTGAACGGATAGAGCCTCGCCCGGAGATGGGCCCGGTTCCGGCGGGTAGTATTTGAGACCTGCGGGCCCATAGCAGCTCAGCTCGGTTAGAGCGCACCCCTGATAAGGGGCTGGGGCTGAACGGATAGAGTTCGCCCGGAGATGGGCCCGGTCCCGGCGGGTAGTATTTGCGACCTGCGGGGCCCATAGCTCAGCTCGGTTAGAGCGCACCCCTGATAAGGGTGAGGCCGATGGTTCAAATCCATCTGGGCCCACCGCGCGTCCCACCTTGCCCGCCCATTCTGGCCCCCATCTTGCTGTTCTCCTGGGCTCCCTCTCGGCTATTGTCCGGTGCCTTATGACTTCCTCGACAGCCGCTCCTCCCGGTGACCTGTTGCAGCTCCTCGACTGGAAGCGGTCCGTATCTTCCATGTATGCAACGGTGCGCGCACACAACGACCCGGCCGAAGCATGGAACCTGTGGCGGGAGCGGAGGGCGGCGCTCTTCTCGCAGCATCCGCAATCCCCCGTCCCCCAGGCCCGGCGTTCGGTTGTCACCCTCGAGTACCTCGATTACGACCCCGCCCTGCGAGTCCTCGCCCAAACGCAGGTCGTCGAAGGGCGTCATTACGACCTGAACACCAGTGGCGACCTGTCCTACGGGTTCACCCATTTCGCCTCGGCTGAGTTCGGCCTGAACGGTCATGATCTGACCCTCGAGCTGTATTGGCTGGACGGATACGGGGGCGGCCTGTTGCTCCCCTTTCGGGACGCCTCCTCAGGCCAGACGTCCTACGGGGCGGGCCGCTACCTGCTCGACACCGTCAAGGGGGCCGATCTGGGAATGACCGGCGAGCGGATCGTGCTCGACTTCAACTTCGCCTACAACCCCTCCTGCGTGTACGACCCGGCATGGGTGTGCCCCCTCGCCCCACCCGCGAACCGCCTGCCGGTGGGCGTCACCGGCGGCGAGCAGCTACCGTCCGGCGGCCCTGCCCCCGAGCAGGACCTCTAGCGGGGCAAGCCCGTAGGACCAGGCGAACGCGCCCTCGTGCTCTGCGTCCCACACCACCAGGTCCGCCAGCTTCCCGGCTTCGACGGTCCCCCGGTCCGCAAGGGCCAGCGAGCGAGCACCGCCGGCTGTGGCCGCCGTCAAAGCCTCGTCGACCGACAACCCGAAAGCGGCGACCGCAAGCGCAATCACTAGGCTCATGCTGGTCGCCCCGCAGGTCCCCGGGTTGTGGTCGGTGGCGAGGGCAAGGGTCATGCCGGCGTCCAAGAAGGTGCGCGCCGGGGGCATCCGCCCCATGGTGAGCGCCGTCCCCGGGGACAGGGTCGCCACCACATCCGCCTCGGCGAGGGCCCGGGCATCGTCCTCGTCGGCGAAGAGGAGATGGTCGGCGGATTGGGCGCCGACCTCTGCCGCCAGACGGCTGCCACCGCTGTGGGCGAGCTCGTCGGCGTGGATCCGGGCGATGAGCCCGGCCTGCCTGCCCGCCGCAAGCACTTTCCGTGACTGAGGCACCGAGAAGTAGCCTTCGTCGCAGAACACGTCACAGAAACGCGCCCCTGCGGCAGCCGCAGGAGCACACCATTCGACCACCTCGCCGATGAAGCTGTCGGCGCCGCTGCCCGGCGGCACAGCATGGGCGCCCAGAAAGGTCGGTTCGATCCGGGGGCGCGTGGAATCGAGGCCGAGCTCGGTGAGGATGCCGACTGCCTCGAGCTCCCCCGACCGTTCGAGGTGGTACCCGGTCTTGGCCTCGACGGTTGTCGTTCCTCCCCTCAGCCAGGCATCCAGCCGCCCCGCCACCATCACCTGCAGCTCCTGGGCCGGCGCCAGGCGCGTGGCTGCGACGGTGGCGCCGATTCCTCCTCCCATGGCGGCGATATCCGAGTAGGACGCGCCGGCCGATCTCTGCGCGATCTCGGCCATGCGGTCGCCCGCATAAACCGGGTGGGTGTGTGCGTCGATCAACCCGGGGGTCACCAGCGCCCCCCCGCAGCCCTCCTCCTCTTCGATATGGGGGCGCAGCTCCTCCGGCGGCCCCGTGGCCGCCGTCCCAACCCAGGCGATCCGCTCCCCCTCGATCACCAGCGCCGCGTCCTCCACCACCCCTCGGGCGGTTCCGGTGTAGAGCCGGCCGATGTGGTCCAGAAGCTTCATCGAAGCTCCCCGACCAATGGTCTGATGGCTTCCTTCAGGGCGCGCCCTACGTCGCCCAGCCCAACGTGAACGCCGTCGACCACGACGGGGCGACCTCCGACGGTGACGTGGGTGACGTCGGAGCTCCCGGCTGCGAAAACGATGTGGTCCAGCGCATCCGCCGCGCCGGCCCCCGCGGTCCGGGGAGAATCGAGTCGCACCGTGACGAAGTCGGCCGGCGCGCCGGGCTCGAGCACGCCGCCGTCGCGTCCGAGTGCCCTCATTCCCTCGGCCGTAGCCGCGCGCAACAGGTCGACGGCGCGGTGGTGGCCCCTGCGTTCGGTGACCAGGCGCTCGTCGAGCTCCACGGCGCGGCTCTCCTCGAAGAGGTCCACCACCGCCTGGCTGTCGCTGCCGAGGCAAAGGGGGCTCCCGGCCCTCGTCAGAGCGCCTGCGGGCCCGACCCCGTCGGCGAGGTCCCGCTCTGTGGTGGGACACAGGCAGACCCGGGTCGAGCTTGTCCCCAACCGGACGACGTCGTCTTCGTTCACATGCGTGGCGTGTACCGCGGTCGTCATCGGGCCGAGGATGCCCGCAGCCTCGAGCAGTCCCACGGGGGTGTGGCCGGTTGCTGCGAGGCAGGCCTCGTTCTCGGCGCGCTGTTCGGAGACGTGCACGTGGAGCGGGGCCCCCCTCTCAACCGCCCAGTCCCGCACGACCTCCATCGAAACCGGGTCCACAGCCCGCACGCTGTGGATGGCGGCCCCGATCACGGTGTCGCCGGAGGCCTCGATGTCTCCGGCGCGCCGGGCCCACTCGTGAACGTCCCGGTCGCCAAAACGCTTCTGGGGGCTGTCAAGCGGGCGGTCGAAGCCACCCCGCAGATAGCACGTATCGAGAAGCGTAAGTCTCACTCCCGCCTCGGATGCAGCCTGCACGATTGCGGCGCCCATTGCATTCGGCTCTCTGTAGGGCCGCCCCGAAGGGTCGTGGTGGACGTAGTGGAACTCGCCCACCGCACAAATCCCCGCCAGCGCCATCTCACCGTAAACGGCCCGGGCCATAGCAAAAAGGCTCTCCGGGTCGAGCCGGGCCGCCAATTCGTACATCGCGTCCCGCCAGCTCCAGAAGTCCCCGCTCCGGGTCCGGGCATGGGTCCGGCCCCGC
>Ga0183260_10003858_pt1 | contig 12042 bp, 12 predicted proteins | sample AntDrymUQ4972206_2_FD_129768 | JGI IMG/M metagenome (GOLD analysis project Ga0183260, IMG submission 129768) | Polar desert sand microbial communities from Dry Valleys, Antarctica - metaG UQ497 (22.06) (version 2) (version 2) | ecosystem: Environmental > Terrestrial > Soil > Desert | place...
CTCGGGGTCAACCTCGGACGTGTGGGGTTTCTCGCCGAGGCCGACGTGGATCACCTGGAGTCGACGGTCGAGCACGTCGTTGCCCGCACCTACGCCGTCGAGGAACGACTCACGGTAGACGTCACTGTCCTCGTGGCTGGCGAACAGACGGTCACGGACTGGGCGCTCAACGAAGCCAGCGTCGAGAAGGCGGCCCGCGAGCGCATGCTCGAGGTGGTGGTGGAGGTCGACGGCCGGCCACTGTCTCGCCTGGGTTGCGACGGTGTCGTCTGTGCGACGCCGACCGGGTCCACCGCCTACAATTTCTCCGCCGGAGGTCCCGTGGTCTGGCCCGAGGTGGCGGCCTTGTTGATGGTGCCGATCAGCGCGCACGCACTGTTCGCCCGGCCGTTGGTCGTCTCTCCGGACTCCGTCTTGGCGATCGAGTTGCTCTCACCTGGGGTGAAGGGCGTGGGCAGCGGGGTCTTATGGTGCGACGGACGGCGGACCGTTGCCCTTCCGAGAGGCGCCCGGGTCGAGGTGTGTCGAGGTCGGGAACCGGTACGCCTGGCTCGGCTGCATCCCACCTTGTTCACCGACCGGCTGGTGCGAAAGTTCGGCCTCCCGGTCAGCGGCTGGCGCGGCGGGGCCTGACCAGCTGCTTGCACAGCGGCTCGGTTCGGCCGTGGCAGGATGAACGCTGATGAAGCTCCCAGTCCTGCGGAAGAGCGCCGCCGACCCCGCGTCCGGCGTATCAGGCGTGATCCGGCTGGATCGACGCACCAAGAACCTCACCAAGCGGTTACGCCCCGGTGACATCGCACTGATCGACCACCTCGACATCGACCGAGTGAGCGCGGAAGGGCTCGTTGCGAGCCGGGTCGCCGCGGTCGTCAACGTCTCGGCGTCGGTATCTGGCCGCTATCCCAATCTCGGACCGGAGATCATCGCGGCCGCGGGTATCCCACTCATCGACGGTGTGGGGGCGCAGGTGTTCGCGACCCTCAACGACGGCGACGTGGTCAGGATCGAGAACGGCGTCATCTACCGCAAAGCCACGGTGGTCGGGTCGGGTGAGGTTCTGGACGCCGAGCGGATCCTCCAACTCATGGCACAGGCCCGCTCCGGCCTCGCCGCGCAGCTGGAGGCGTTCACGGCCAACACCATGGAGTACCTGCGACGCGAGCGTGCCCTACTCCTCGACGGGGTGGGGGTGCCCGATATCGACACCGTCCTGGCAAACCGCCATGTCCTTCTTGTCGTCAGGGGCTACGACTACCGCGAGGATCTCGCCGCTCTGCATCACTACATCCGCGAGTACCGGCCGGTGCTGATCGGTGTCGACGGTGGCGCTGACGCCCTCGTCGAGGCGGGGTACACCCCGGACATGGTCATCGGTGACATGGACTCGGTGTCCGACTCGACCCTGCGATCAGGTGCCGAGCTGGTCGTGCACGCCTACCGGGACGGCCGAGCGCCCGGGCTCGAGCGCATCGAGCGACTCGGCCAGGAAGCTGTGGTCTTCCCCGCCGCGGGTACGAGCGAGGACGTCGCGATGTTGTTGGCCGACTCCAAAGGCGCCAGCCTGATCGTGGCGGTGGGGACCCACGCCACCTTGGTGGAGTTCCTCGACAAGGGGCGCTCCGGCATGGCCAGCACCTTCTTGACCCGGCTCCGGGTCGGTCCCAAGCTCGTGGACGCCAAGGGAGTTAGTCGGCTCTACCGGCATCGCATCCACACCTGGCAGCTGATGTTGCTCCTGCTTGCCGGCATGGTCGCCCTCGTCGTCGCTCTGGCGGCAACGCCGACCGGGCAAGGCTGGTTGAGTGTGATCGACGCCCGCTGGAACGACTTCCTCTACTGGGTCCGGGGACTCACGTGATCGACTTCCGGTACCACATCATCTCCATTGTCGCGATCTTCCTTGCCCTCGCCACCGGGATCGCGCTGGGCGCGGGGCCGCTCAAGGGAAGCATCAACCAGCAGCTGGTCGACGAGGCCGACCGAGACCGTCAGGACAAGCTCGAACTCCGCTACGACCTGGATCAGGCCGAGCTGGTGGCCGCGTTCCAGGACGGCTTCGCGACCGAGGCGGCTCCGGAGCTGTTGGCGACGAGCCTCGATGGTCGTACCGTCGCCATTATCTTGCTGCCAGGGGCAGACAGTGCGATATCTCGTGGCCTGGCCGCAGAGGTGGAACAGGCTGGTGGGACGGTCACCGGTACCGTGCGGATCGAGCCGGACCTGCTCGATCCGCAGAACCGCCAGGTGGCCGAAGGAGTCGCTACCCAAGTGCTCGACGGGGTCAACGGTGTGCCGTCGACCGACGACGCCTCGAGTTATCAACTGGTCGGTTACAGCCTGGCGCGCGGCTTTCTGACCACCCAGCCCGAAGGCGCGCCGAGCGACGTCGCGGCGCAAACCATCGCGGCATCGTATCGGGAGACCGACTACCTGTCCGTCGACGAGTCCCTGGATCGCCGAGCGAACCTCGCGGTCGTCGTCGCCGGCGGCCTAAGTCGCAGCCAAGAGCCGGGTCAAAACGAGTTGCTCACGACGCTGGTCGAAGCCATGGACGCCGCCTCCGGCGGTGTTGTGGTGGCCGGCGCGACGCCGTCCGCTCAAGACGACGGCTACCTGAAGGCGGTCCGAGACAGCGACGCCACCAAGGATGTCTCCACCGTCGACGTCGCGGACACCGTGGCCGGTCAGGTCGTGGTCGTTCTGGCGCTCGCCGAGCAGGGGCTCGGTGAGTCGGGGCAGTACGGCGGGGTGAATGCGGTGGACGGAGCCGTACCCGACGTGGTGTTCCCCTCGCGGTGAGCAGTGCCCGACGTGTCGGCGCTGGCTTCGCCTCCGGGGCGGTAACCGCCGGGACCGCTGTGGTTCTGCGTCGGCGCCCTCCGGGCGGTGTCACCCGCTGGGCGCGAAGCAACTACCGAGGAGATCAGGTGAGCCTGATCGGGGGCCTCGCCGTTGTTGCCGGTCTCGTTGTGGGCACGATCATGTCCGACCGCCCCACCTGGCCACGTCGACTGGCGATCGCCGCAAGCCTTTGCGGCGTGGGTGCCGTCGGGGCCTACGACGACAGTCATGGAGCGGGCGAGGCGAAGGGCCTGCACGGTCACCTGAGAGCACTGGCGTCAGGGGACGTGACCAGCGGCTCGATGAAGATCGTCGGCGGAGGCGTAGCCGGCCTGGTGTGCGCCGTCGCCCTCGGATCCGCTTCGGCGCCTTCCCGCCCGGCCGTGGTGCGCGACGCAGCCTTGGTGGCGGGGACCGCGAACCTGGTCAACCTGCTGGACCTGCGCCCGGGCCGGGCGCTGAAAGCGGCTCTGGCCGCTGCCGTTGTCGGTCTGGGCAGCGGCTTGGCACCACCGGTGGTCGGGTCGGTGCTCCCGGCGCTGCCGGGGGATCTGCGTGCTCGCACGATGCTTGGGGACTGCGGCGCAAATGCCCTAGGAGTCGCGGTGGGGTGTGTGGCGGTCGCTGGCGGCCCGCCGCCGGTCCGGTGGGCGTTGCTTGCCACGGTCACCGGCTTAACGCTGATCAGTGAGTGGGTCAGCTTCACCAGCGTGATCGAGCGGCAGCCTTGGCTGCGTCGACTCGATGAGTGGGGGCGACTGACGCGTCCGGACCCGTTGGCGACGGATGGCATCTCCCAGTTGATAGGCTGAAACCCCGTGGACGGCGAGTGACCGTACCTTCGACCCACGGGGAGTCTCCTTGGCCGCTTTTGTGCCCACCAAACACTTGTTCGTCACCGGTGGCGTCGCCTCCTCGCTCGGCAAGGGACTGACCGCGTCCAGCCTCGGGCGCCTGCTGAAGTCACGCGGACTACGCGTCACCATGCAAAAGCTCGACCCCTACCTCAACGTCGATCCCGGCACCATGAATCCGTTCCAGCACGGTGAGGTGTTCGTCACCGACGACGGCGCGGAAACCGACCTCGACATTGGTCACTACGAGCGTTTCCTCGACGTCGACCTGTCGGGCAGCGCCAACGTCACGACCGGCCAGGTCTACTCCGAGGTGATCGCGAAGGAGCGGCGGGGCGACTACCTCGGCGACACGGTCCAGGTCATTCCGCATATCACGAACGAGATCAAGGACCGCATGCTCGCGATGGGCGGTCCCGATGTCGACGTCGTACTCCATGAGATCGGCGGCACCGTGGGCGACATCGAGTCGCTGCCGTTCCTGGAGGCTGCTCGCCAGGTTCGCCACGACGTCGGCCGGGACAACTGCTTCTTCCTCCACGTATCACTTGTCCCCTACATCGGTCCGTCCGGGGAGCTGAAGACCAAGCCCACGCAACACTCCGTGGCAGCCCTGCGCCAGGTCGGCATTCAGCCAGACGCCGTCGTGTGCCGCGCCGACCGGCCGATTCCCCAGAGCGTCAAGCGCAAGATCTCGTTGATGTGCGACGTGGAAGAGGAGGCCGTGGTCGCTGCCGTCGACGCACCGTCGATCTACGACATCCCCAAGGTCCTGCATGCCGAAGGCCTCGACGCGTACGTCGTGCGTCGGCTGAGTCTGCCCTTCCGGGACGTGGAGTGGCGTCGTTGGGACCAGCTCCTCGAACAGGTCCATCAGCCGAGGGAAGACGTCACCATCGCCTTGGTGGGCAAGTACGTCGATCTTCCGGACGCGTATCTGTCCGTTGTCGAAGCGCTGCGCGCCGGTGGTTTCGCGCACAGTTGCCGGGTCGAGTTGCGGTGGGTGCCTGCCGATGAGTGCCAAACGCTCGAGGGCGCTGCCCGGCACCTGCACGACGTCGACGGTGTCTGCGTCCCCGGCGGTTTCGGTATCCGCGGCATCGAGGGCAAGGTCGGCGCACTCCGCTACGCCCGCGAGCAACGGATCCCCACGCTCGGGCTGTGCCTCGGCCTGCAGTGCATGGTGATCGAGTACGCCCGGTCGGTCGCTGGCCTGGCGGGCGCCAGCTCCAGTGAGTTCGATCCCGTCACAACCGACCCCGTGATCGCCACTATGGAGGAGCAGAAGGCCTTTGTGGCCGGCGCGGGTGACCTCGGCGGCACCATGCGGTTGGGACTGTACCCCGCGTTTCTGCAGCCTCGCAGCCTCGTGGCGGAGGCATACGCCGCCGAGGCGGTCAAGGAACGGCACCGGCACCGCTACGAGGTCAACAACGCCTACCGGGAGGCGTTGGAGAAGGCCGGCCTGGTGTTCAGCGGGATCTCCCCGGACAGTCTGCTGGTCGAGTTCATCGAGCTCGACCGCGCGGTTCACCCCTACTACGTGGGGACACAGGCACACCCGGAGCTCCGATCGAGACCGACCCGGCCGCACCCGTTGTTCGCCGGTCTGGTGGGCGCCGCCCTCGACCGGCAACGGGAGATGCGGCTGCCAGTGGATGCTGCACCGATGCGCAGTCACACTGAACCCGTCGATGTGACTGCGTGAGCAGCGGGAGCCATCCCCGACTGCCGGGAGATCTCTGGCAGCCCGGCGATCAGCTCCGCGACACCGACGAGCGTTGGTCGGTCGTTCGGTCCCAGCGTCGGTACGACGACGGGTTCGTGAGCGTGCGGGCGGATACGGTGCGCGCACCCACAGGCGAAACGTTCCAGCGCAGCATCGTCGAGCATCCTGGTGCGGTCGGCATTCTGGCCCTGGACGAGAGAGAGCAGGTGTTGTTGCTGCGCCAGTACCGACACGCGGCGGGCGCACGCCTGCTCGAGCTGCCGGCAGGCATCTGCGACGTGGCGGACGAGCCGCCGGAGCGGACCGCGGTTCGCGAGCTTCACGAGGAGGCTTCGCTGCGAGCGCGGGACTGGCGGTTGTTATTGGATATCGCACCCACACCTGGGTCAAGCACCGAGCGGTGGCGCATCTACCTCGCTCGCGACGTCGAAGCCGTTGCCGTTGCTGACCGACACCAGCCCGAGCACGAGGAGGCCGACATGACCGCGGTGTGGGTGCCGCTTGACGAGGTCGTCTCGGCGGTTCTGCAACGTCGACTGACCGACGGCATGGTGGGTCTGGCCGCCCTCGCCTACAGCGCCCAGCGGGCAGATGCCACGGCTCACTAGACTCCGCCGGGACTGTTCCTGACCGTCACCGGGCCCCCTGCCCGGCCGTAACGAGGCGAGGAGCGCGATCGATGAAGGTCGGCGTGCCAAGAGAAGTCAAGGTCCACGAGTACCGCGTGGCCATCACCCCGGCTGGCGTCCACGAGCTCGTCAGGCACGGCCATGACGTGTTCGTCGAAGCCGACGCCGGTGTGGGGTCGTCGATCCGCGACGACGAGTTCGAAGGTGCCGGTGCACAGATCCTGAAGACGGCGGACCAGGTGTGGGAAGCCGGCGAGCTGATCCTCAAAGTAAAGGAGCCCATCGCAAGCGAGCACCACCGAATGCGAGCCGGTCAGACGCTTTTCACCTACCTGCACCTGGCGGCTTCGGTGGAATGTACCGCTGCCCTCCTCGAGCGGGGCGTGACGGGCATCGCCTACGAGACTGTCCAGACACCCGAGGGCGCCTTGCCGCTGCTGGCGCCGATGAGCGAGGTGGCCGGCCGACTGGCTCCGCAGGCGGGGGCCTACCACCTGATGCGGCAAGGTGGCGGCCGAGGTGTCTTGATGGGTGGTGTCTCGGGGGTCTATGCCGCCAAGGTTGTCGTGATCGGTGCCGGCGTCTCCGGCATGAATGCCGCTGCCATCGCGTTGGGGATGCAAGCCGAGGTGCTGCTGCTGGACAAGAACATCGAACGCCTTAGGCAGGCCGACAAGATCTATCAGGGGCATCTGCAGACCGTCGCCTCCAACACCTACGAGGTCGAGCGGGCGGTGTTCGACGCCGACCTGGTCATTGGCGCGGTCCTCGTGCCTGGCGCCAAGGCACCAACGCTCGTCACCAACGAACAGGTCTCGCGGATGAAGCCGGGCAGTGTGCTGGTCGACATCTCGATCGATCAGGGTGGTTGCTTCGAGGACTCCCGGCCGACGACCCATGACAAGCCGACCTACCAAGTGCACGACTCGATCTTCTACTGCGTGGCCAACATGCCCGGAGCGGTGCCACACACCTCGACGTACGCGCTGACGAACGTGACGTTGCCCTATGCGGTCTCGCTGGCCGACAAGGGTTGGCTCCAGGCGCTGCGCGACGACAACACCTTGGCACGTGGCCTCAACACCTACGCCGGAGAGCTCACCAATCAACCGGTGGCCGACGCCCATGGTCGCGACTGCGCGGATCTTGAGGAGGTTCTCGCCTGAGCGATGTGGGAAGCAACACTGCAGCGGTGGTACGGGCGTACCTGGACCATCTCGACGTGGAACGCGGCCTGGCTCGCAACACGCTGAGCTCCTACCGTCGCGATCTACGTCGCTATGCCGCGTATCTCACGAGTCAGGGGCTCGCTGACCTGTCCGCAGCCGAGTCGCGACATGTCACCAGCTTCTTGGTCCACCTTCGAGAAGGTGACGACGATCACCCGCCGCTGGCGCCCGGCAGTGCCGCGCGGGCCGTTATCGCCGTCCGTGGCCTGCACCGGTTCGCGCTGCGCGAGGGTGTCGTGGTACGCGATGTCGCCGTCGACGTCAGACCGCCGGCGCCGCGTCGGCGATTGCCCAAGGCCCTGCCCGTGAGCGAGATCCAAACCATCCTGGAGGCGGCCGGAGCGCGAGGGACCGGGCTGGCACTGCGCGACCGGGCGCTGTTGGAGCTTCTGTACGGCACGGGTGCCCGCATCTCCGAGGCGGTCGGGCTCGACCTGGACGACCTCGATCTGGAGTCGGAGGCGGCGAAGTTGTCGGGCAAGGGCGGCAAGGAGCGGCTGGTCCCCTTCGGCTCGTACGCCCGGCGGGCGGTCGAGGACTATCTGGTACGAGCGCGTCCGCAGCTGGTGACGAAGGGAGCCGGCACGCCCGCGTTGTTCTGCAACGCGCGTGGTGGCCGGCTGTCTCGGCAGAGCGCGTGGACGGTCCTGGTGCGCACCGCTGAGCGCGCCGGAGTGACGAGTGAGGTGTCACCGCACACGCTGCGACACTCGTTCGCTACCCATCTCCTCGACGGGGGGGCCGATGTCCGCGTGGTCCAAGAGCTGCTCGGCCATGCGTCGGTGACGACCACGCAGGTCTACACGCTGGTCACCGTCGACAAGCTGCGGGAGGTCTACGCGAGCGCGCACCCCCGCGCCCGGCGGTGAAGCGCAAGCCTTGGGAGCTGTCACTGCGACACCAGGCCATGACCTGATTCGACAGTGAGAGGTCGGGGAGCCTTCGAGTGGAGCCGAGCTCACCCGACACGCAGCCGAGCAGCGCCGAGGCGCCGATCAAACCCGCAGCGACACGCCGTCTCGTCATCCCGAAGCGGCGAAGTTCTCCGCATAGAGTCGCGGCAATCGGCGGTCGAGATGTCGACTTGTGGCCGCGGTAGCAAGCGCGAGGAGGGCTCGTGAACGGCTTCAGCGCATACTTCGGACGGCAGCGACCGGCAGCAACCGATCCGCAGCTCGCGCCACCGGCGGCGCCCTTTGTCCCGCCAAGCCCACCGAGTCCACTAGGGCCGCTTGGGGTGGTTGCAACCCCACCACCAGCGCAGGTGCCGGTTGCCGAGCCCGAGGTTGCCGAGGTCGAAGCGGGGGATCGCCTCGGGCCTACCGGTCGTCCGTTGCCACACCTGCCCATTCCGCCGCCGTTGGACAAGCATGGTCCGGCGAAAGTCATCGCCTTGTGCAACCAGAAAGGCGGGGTAGGCAAGACCACTACGACCATCAGCCTCGGCGCGGCGCTGGCCGAGCTGGGCCGCCGGGTGCTACTCGTCGACTTCGACCCGCAGGGTTCGCTGTCGGTCGGCCTCGGCTTCAATCCCCATGAGATCGGGCTGAGCGTCTACAACCTCCTGCTCGAGCGCGACGTGGTGCTCGAAGACGTGATCTGCAAGACGAATATCGCCGGCATGGACCTGGCGCCGTCCAACATCGACCTGTCGGCGGCCGAGGTGCAGCTCGTGCAGGAGGTAGCCCGCGAGCAGGCGCTGTCTCGGGTGTTGGCACCAGCGATCGCCGACTACGACGTTGTGCTGATCGATTGTCAGCCATCGCTGGGGCTGCTCACGATCAACGCACTTACAGCGGCGGACGGGGTCATTGTCCCGTTGGAGTGCGAGTACTTTGCGCTGCGCGGCGTTGCGCTGCTCAAGGACACCATCGAAAAGGTGGGAGAGCGGCTCAACCCCCGGCTGGAGATACTCGGCCTGCTCGGCACCATGTTCGACGGTCGAACCTTGCACAGTCGAGAGGTGCTCAAGACCCTAGTCGACGGCTGGGGCGACGACGTCTTCCACACGGTGATCCGGCGGACCGTCAAGTTCTCCGACTCCACCGTGGCCGGTGAGCCGATCACGACGTACGCCCCTGCCTCACCCGGTGCGCAGGCGTACCGTCAACTGGCTCTGGAGGTGCTCGCCAGGTGTCACGCCGCGTAAGCCTGCCACCCGCCGACGACCTCTTCCGGCCCACCAGCGATGGACCGGGAGAGCCCGATGCGGGACGGGATGCGGGTGTGAGTTCCACCGTCAACGGGGCCGTCACGATGACGCGCCCCGGCGCTCGTCGAGCAGTGAGCGATACTCCCCGCCGGAGCAGTGGTCGCGTCCGGCACGAAGAGAAGATGACCGTGTACGTCACCGAAGACGAGTTGATCGACCTCGAACACGCTCGGCTGACGCTGCGTCGCAACGTCGGTCTCGCCGTCGATCGAGGACGCCTGGTCCGTGAGGCGGTGGCCATCGCCCTGGCCGACATCGAGCTTCGGGGAGCGGAGTCGGACATCGTACGGCGGCTGACCGAGGCGTGAGCGGTTCGGCATGACCGCAGTGCCTACGGCGATTGCGCCGGCACCGGAACCCTTCGCCGTCCATCTCGATGTCTTCTCGGGGCCGTTCGACCTTCTTCTCGGGTTGATCGCGAAGCATGAGCTCGACATCACCGAGATCGCGTTGTCCCAGGTGACCGATGAGTTCATCGCCCACACTCGGCGACTGGGTGCCGGTGGCGAGCTGGAGCAGACGACACAGTTCCTCGTCGTCGCTGCCACGTTGCTGGACCTCAAGGCCGCAAAGCTGCTGCCCCGCGGTGAGGTCGAGGACGAGGATGACCTGGCTGTGTTGGAGGCACGTGACCTGCTGTTCGCCCGATTGCTGCAGTACCGCGCGTTTCAGCAGGTGGCTGACACCTTCGCCCAACGGCTGACGGTCGAGGAGCACCGACATCCTCGCGCTGTGAAGCTCGAGCCGCGCTTTGCCGAGCTGCTGCCGGAGGTGTTGCTGACCCTGACGCCGGACCAGTTTGCCGAGATTGCCTCGCGGACACTCGCTCCGCGACCGCCGCAGCCGGAGCTGACCCTAGGACACATGTACACGCCGGCGGTGAGCGTGCGCGAGCAGACCGATGTCGTGGCCGATCTGTTGCGTACCGCGACCTCCATGACCTTCCGCGCTCTGGTGGCGGACGCTCCCGACACCACGACGACGGTTGCGCGGTTTCTGGGGCTCCTGAATCTGTTCCGCGACGGGGTTGTTGGATTCGACCAGGCGACACCGTTGGGGGAGTTGCATGTGCGCTGGACGGGAGGTGCAACCGATGAATGACCTCGCCGTGACAGCGGAGCGGCTCGCGCTGCGACCCGCGTTGGAGGCGGTCTTGATGGTGGCCGACGAGCCGCTCGACCATGTCACGCTCGCAGGGGTCGTTGAGGGCCCGCCCGCCGTTGTCCTCGACACGCTGCACGAGATGGCCTTCTCCTACGACCACGAGGAACGCGGTTTCGAGCTGCGTAGCGTCGCTGGCGGATGGCGCTACTACACCCGGGCACGCTATGCCAGTGCGGTGGAGCGATTCGTCCTCGACGGACAACATGCCCGGTTGACCCCGGCGGCGCTGGAGACCCTGGCCGTGGTGGCGTACCGGCAACCGATCAGTCGTGGCCGTGTCTCCGCGGTACGTGGCGTCAACGTCGACGGTGTCATCCGAACACTCGTCACTCGGGGGCTGGTCGAGGAGGCCGGTACCGACGCGGAGACCGGCGCGGTGCTCTACCGGACGACGGGCTACTTCTGTGAACGGCTGGGTTTGTCGAGCCTCGAGGAACTGCCGGCGATTGCCCCACTGCTGCCCGACGTCGCCAGCTTCGACCTGCAGATGCAGGAGGAGCTCGAGCTCTCGTGAGAGACGCCGCCTCGTCGGGAGGCGACGACACCGGCCTGATCCGGTTGCAGAAGCTCCTGGCCCAGTCCGGTGTCGCCAGTCGCCGACGGTGTGAGGAGCTGATGCTTGCCGGCCGGGTCGAAGTGGACGGCGAGATCGTGACCCGGCTCGGGACGCAAGTCGACCCGCGTACTGCCGTGATCCGGGTCGGCGGCTCCCGGGTGCCGCCGCTCAGCGGGCTGGTCTACCTGGCGCTGAACAAGCCCCTCGGTGTGCTCAGCTCGATGAGCGACCCGCAGGGCAGGCCAACGCTCGCCGACATCGTCGCGGAAAGACCGGAGCGGCTCTTCCACGTCGGTCGTCTCGACGCCGACACCTCAGGACTCCTCCTTCTCACCAACGACGGCGAGCTGGCTCACCGACTCGCTCACCCCTCCTACGAGGTCAGTAAGACCTACGTCGCTCAGGTCACCGGCGTCGTGCGACCAGCCACCGTACGACGGCTCCGCGACGGCGTGGACCTCGACGACGGACCGGCCCGGGCAGACATGGTAAAGATTCGGGAGACCGACGACAGGCGCTCGATTGTCGAGCTCACACTGCACGAGGGACGCAACCGGATCGTGCGCCGGATGTTTGCAGCCGTCGGTCACCCGGTGCAGCTACTGACACGCACCGGGATCGGTAGTGTCCGGCTCGCGAACCTGCTACCGGGAAAACTTCGGGATCTCACCGCGGCGGAGCTCGGCGCATTGCTGGACAGCGTCCAGATGTGAGGCGGCGTCGATAGGGTGGGCCGCCGAGGCAGCGGGTGCCGCCTGAGCGCCTGAGGAGATTGCGATGGTAGTGCGTGCGATCCGCGGTGCCACCCAGCTCGAACGAGACGAA
>Ga0183260_10003859_pt1 | contig 12040 bp, 6 predicted proteins | sample AntDrymUQ4972206_2_FD_129768 | JGI IMG/M metagenome (GOLD analysis project Ga0183260, IMG submission 129768) | Polar desert sand microbial communities from Dry Valleys, Antarctica - metaG UQ497 (22.06) (version 2) (version 2) | ecosystem: Environmental > Terrestrial > Soil > Desert | place...
CCCTCCGCGCCACCATTGTCAATATAGTCGCCACACCCACATGCTCACCTGTTTCATCCAGCATTTCCACATACCACTTTACAATGCCCCTTGGAATGTCCCCCTCCTCTTTTTGATCCTGCGGCAGTTTTTCCTTGCATGTAAATCTTATTGTTAGCTCAGTACCCGGATACACAGGCTTTGTAAACCGTAATTCATCAATGCCATAATTCAGCAACACCGGCCCGAGATCTGAACCATCAACAAACAAACCTGCTGCAGCACTTAATATAAAATATCCATGAGCTACCTGCTGTTCAAACATAGTACCTGCAAAGTCTGTATCTTTTTTATGGGCATAAAAGTGATCGCCGCTCAGGTTAGCAAATGCATCTATATCTTCAGAAGTGATTATTCTTTTTTTAGTAATGATCTGATCACCTACAGACAGTTCTTCAAAATATTTACGGAATGGATGCACTGCAGACTCTAAGGCCTGCCCGACAGCATCGTTCAGGCGGGCCTTTGCATTAGGCTGATAGCTTTGTGTAATAGCTGTCAGCATAGTTGGTGAGCCTTGCACTGCCACTCTTTGCATATAATGTTTTACTCCGCGTATACCTCCCATTTCTTCTCCGCCACCTGCACGCCCCGGACCACCATGAATTAAAAGCGGCAGTGGTGAACCATGACCTGTGCTTTCTTTTGCACATTCATTGTTCAACACCAATATCCTTCCATGGTGCGTGCCTGCACCTACTACAAATTCTGTTGCTAATTTATCATCGGCAGTTACAATTGAACAACATAATGAACCTTTGCCTTTTTTTGCAAGTGCGATGGCTTCTTCCAAACCCGTATAAGGCATGATGGTACTCACCGGACCGAAACATTCAATATCATGTACCGCATCAGTCTGTAAAGGCTTTTCATTTAATAATAATATCGGCGAAAGAAAAGCTCCTTTCTGCACATCGGCATCAATCAATTCCACGCTATCCATTGCGCCGTACACTATTTGTGAACTTGCAAGTAGTTTTTGAATATTTTGTTTCACTTCATCGCGCTGGTCCTTACTGGCTAAAGAACCCATTCTTACTTTATCGTTCCATGGGTTACCGATCGTTGTTTGACCTAATGATTTACCAATGGCTATATAAGCATCTTCGAGCAATGCATGGGGTACGAATATGCGGCGTATAGCGGTACATTTCTGCCCGGTCTTTACCGTTATCTCTTTGCGAACTTCTTTTATAAATAAATCCCATTCAGGCTTATCGGGTGTTACATCTTCACCCAACACAATGCAATTGAGTGAATCAGCTTCCATATTGAAAGGCACACTTTGCTCCAATATATTGGGATGTGATTTCAGCATTAGTCCTGTTAACTTCGAGCCTGTGAAAGTGACTATATCCTGCGCTGTTACATGATCGAGCATATCACCTGCACTGCCGCAAAGCAATTGCAAAGCACCTTCGGGCAAAATTCTGGAGGCAATGATCTCTCTGACTACAGCTTCAGTAAGATAAGATGTAATGCTCGCCGGCTTCACCACTGCGGGGACTCCAGCCAGCCAGTTGACGGCACATTTTTCAAGCATACCCCACACAGGAAAGTTGTAGGCATTAATATGAACAGCTACTCCTTCCTTAGTAATTAATAGGTGATGGGCCATAAAACTGCCGCCCTTACTCAATCCTACAGGATCACCATCGGTGCAATAAGGCAGATCAGGAAATTTGCGGCGCAAAGAGGCATTGGCAAAAAGGTTTCCTATTCCTCCTTCAATATCTATCCAGCTATCTGCTTTGGTAGCGCCTGTATGATAACTGATCTTGTAAAATTTTTCTTTTTGATCCATCAGGTGCATGGCCAGGGCTTTCAACATTCTTCCACGTTCATGAAAGGTGAACTTGCGTAAAGCAACGTTCCCAACATCCCGTCCATATTCGAGCACGGACTTGAAATCTATTCCCTTAGTGGAAGCTACTGAAATAGGATCGCCGGTTACCGCATCGTATAAAGTTTGTCCATCACCATCGCCCTGCACCCAGGAGCCATTAATATAATTTTCAAGTTTCATTGTTTTTTATTCTTTATTGTGTAAATTTTCCGTGCCTAAGTAAAGTTATTTTAATTTAATTTTTGCTCACTCTCCAAAACCATCATCATGAAGCTGATTTTTATTGCACTCATCACTGTGTTTACATTGAGCAATTCCAATTCATGTAGAAAATCGGGTGATTGCGTGGGAAAGCCGATTCCTGATTGTTTTTGTACGGAGCAATACGATCCTGTGTGTGGTTGTGATAAAAAAACTTATAGCAATGATTGCCATGCAAAATGTGCGGGTATTAAAAACTGGAAGAAGGGTGAATGTCCTCCTTAAACTATTACCCCAAACTGTTTTAAATGATGTACAGCATGCTTATAAAGCAATTGCACATTCATCTTATAATCGAGGTCGCCAAAAAATGGATTGCTGGTTTGCTGTTGCTGGTTGCTTTCAAACACAGAAAAGAAATGATCAATTTCAGTATTTAATTCTGCAATCGAATCATCTATAGTTTTATCATGCACATCTTCAGGGACTTCAGGCATCAGCGGATTGGGAGTATTTTCCCGGAAAGGCTTATCACTCATCAAAAAACTTCTCATCTTTTCCAGGTGTTCATTGGGAGTAACCATTTGGGTAACGGCAAATCTGCCGGATGCCGCACGTAATGCATTGCTAAAATGTTCTATCATCTGATGCAGGTTCATCTTTCCCCACAAAGGAGGTTTGTCAAAAGGGATTGATTTGAGCAGAGGAATAAATTCATTTTTAAAAAACTGAACCTTATCATCAATCGCGGTCATCTATGCGTATTATTTATGGTGCGGATATGGATTGCTGTGCAGCCATCTCAGTCTTGATACAATTACTTAAAGAGTCAAATATTTCTTCCACAGTGCCTTCGCCTTTGATCAATTCCATTTTATGCTGCTGGTGGTAGTGCGTGGCTACAGCTTCAGTTTCATTTTTATACACTGCATAACGGTTGCGGATAATGTTTTCATTGGTATCATCACTTCTTCCGGAGGTTTCTCCCCTTTTGAGTAATCTTTTAACTAGTTCTTCTTCTGACACTTCGAGCACTAGCACTTTGTATATTTCAGTTTTTTTCAGGGCAAGCAATTTATCCAATGCTTTAGCCTGTGCGAGGGTACGTGGAAAGCCATCAAATAAAAAGCCTTTAGCATCTGCATGGTTTTCTATACAACTATCAATCATACCGATCACCACTTCATCAGGCACCAACTGACCTTTGTCCATAAAATTTTTAGCTTTAAGACCAAGAGGAGTTTTATCTGTTATCTCCTGGCGAAGCAGGTTGCCTGTAGAAAGATGCACTAACCCAAACTGTTCTACAATTTTATCAGATTGCGTACCTTTTCCACTACCCGGAGGGCCAAAAAGTATGATGTTGAACATATTGAGAAAGCAGCTTTAGAAACAAATATAATTGAAAAAAGGAAGAAATAGACCGGGACAACTTACACAACTCTCATACATTTTCTATTGGGAAAAACAGTTTTTTTACTAGGTTAAATCAGCCTTATCTGTGTTTATTTTAGAAACCATAGCCGCATACTATTCGTAAATTTGATACAAGATTCAAAGCGTGAAAAGTTTTCTTTTTTAACGGTCCTAATAGCGATCCTTAGCTCCTGCTCTCATTCTCAATCTACAAAAACTAAAAGCATGAACACAAACGATAAAAAAAATCCGGTGTACTCTAATACCGACAGTTCTAAAGTGACGCTTAGGGATGATGAATGGAGAAAGATTCTTCCCGATGATATCTATTATATAGCCAGGCAGAAAGGTACTGAACGACCCGGCAGCAGCGCATTTGAGCATTTAAAAGACAAAGGCACCTATTACTGTGCAGCCTGTGGCAATGCCCTTTTTGTAAGTGATACTAAATTTGACAGCGGATGTGGATGGCCTTCATTTTATCAGCCCATCAGCAAAACGAGCATTATTTATAAAACAGATAATGCACATGGCATGAAGCGCACTGAGACACAATGCGGCCGGTGTAAAGCCCATTTAGGACATGTGTTTGATGATGGCCCGCCACCTACAGGCTTGCGCTATTGTATAAACGGTGTGGTATTGGATTTTAGAAAAGCTAAAGAAGCGGAGAAAAATTATACTGAAAAGAAGGAATAAAAAACCTTTTCTACTCATATTTTAAAAGAGCTTGAACATCACAGGCTCATTTTTATTTACTGGAGTTCCAATGCCATTTTATTTAAATCTGTAAACAAATTTTTGAGATAAGCTCAAAATTAAGGCTGAGAATTTTAATACTTTTATTCCCCTAATAATACTACTTATGAAATTCATGCTGCGGTATAGCTATGCCTTTGTTGTAACGTTTTTATTATGTGCGCAAACATTTGCGCAAATCAAGCTCACATCGGCTATCCCCATTGACCCCAATGTAAAAATCGGGAAGCTCACTAACGGGCTCACTTATTACATCCGCAAAAATGTAAAGCCAGAAAAAAAAGTAGAGCTGCGACTGGCAATAAATGCAGGTTCTATTTTAGAAGAAGCCGATCAACGCGGACTTGCACATTTCATGGAGCACATGAATTTTAATGGGTCTAAAAATTTTCCAAAAAATGAATTAGTTGATTACCTCCAAAAAATTGGGGTGCAGTTTGGCGCTGATTTGAACGCGTATACAGGTTTCGATGAAACAGTTTACATTCTGCCCCTTTCTACCGAAGATCCTGTAATTGTAGAAAAAGGTTTCACTGTGTTGGAAGACTGGGCATTCAATAATCTGATGGATACAGTTGAAATCAATAAAGAAAGAGGTGTTGTGCTCGAAGAATCACGGTTGAGTAAAGGTGCGCAACAAAGGATGTTGCGCCAATATTTTCCCCGGCTTTTCAATGGTTCTAAATATGCAGAAAGATTGCCTATTGGTTCTGATTCAGTATTATCCAATTTCAAATATGTGACGCTGAAAAACTTTTACCAGCAATGGTATCGTCCGGATCTGATGGCAGTGATCGTAGTTGGTGATATTGATCCCGCAGAAATGGAAAAAAAGATCAAAGCACACTTTGGCAGTTACAAAAATCCTGTTGCAAAAAAAAGCCGCCCTGCATTGATTCCCATCAAAACAAGAACAAGCCCTGAAGCAATGGTGATCACTGATCCTGAAAACCCAAATACGATATTGCAGGTCATCAATACAATAAAGCCTTCCCGTGCAGTGAAAATCTGGGCTGATTACCGTCAGGAATTAATTGGTGATATTGTAAATTCAGTTCTTAATCAACGATTGCAGGAGCTTACTAAAAGACAAGACCCGCCGTTTGTATATGGCTTTACAGGAAAGCAATCATTTATCCGCGGTTATGAAGCCTTTATTTCTGTAGCAGTTTTAGGCAACAACACAGAAAAAGAAGCCATGGATGCATTAGTCGCTGAAACAGAAAGAGCCCGTAAGTATGGTTTTCTCCCAACAGAAATTGAACGAGTAAAAGCATCTATCCTAAACGAAGCGGAAAGAGCTTTCAATGAAAAGGATAAATCACAATCAGCGCAATTGGTACAAGGATATTTGAATCACTTTTTAACAGGCAGTCCTATCACAGGGGCAGAGAACAGATTCAAATTTATAAAGCAAATAATTCCCACCATCAATATTACTGAGATAAATGCTGCCGCGAAAAAAATGCCCGGTATGACGAATGCTTTTGCGTTGCTTTTAGGTCCGGAAAAAATGAAAGATAAGTTGCCATCTAACAAAGAATTGCTCATTGACATGTTAGCTGCTGCCAAACAAACTGTAACTCCTTATGAGGAAAAAGCGGTGGCACAAAACTTAATGAAGGATGGCCCTGCATCCGGAAAGATTGTTTCGGAAATAAAAAATGAAAAACTCGGTACAACTGAAATTACTTTAAGCAATGGAGTAACTGTGACATTAAAGCCTACCACATTCAAAAATGATCAAATACTAATGGATGCATGGCGTTGGGGCGGTTTTCATCGTTTCGCATTAGGGGATATGGACAATGCCAAACATGCTGCCGAAGTGGTGAATGAAATGGGTGTGAAAGATATGTCGCCTACCGACCTTGAAAGATATCTTTCCGGCAAAACGGTGGAAGTGATGCCTTATATAAATGAGCATGAAGAAGGCATACAGGGCAGAAGCAGTGTAAAAGATTTTGAAACTTTTCTGCAGTTGGTAAATCTTTATTTTACACAGCCCCGCAAAGATGAAGTACTTTTTAAATCAATGGTTACAAAACAAAAAGGCATGCTGCCTTATATGAAAGAGAACCCACAGGTTTATTTCCAGGACACATTGATGAAGATCGTTTATAATAACAGTCCATGGGTGAGTGCAGTACCTTCCGAAAAAGAGTTTGATAATTTAAATATTGACAAATCACTTTCTTTTTATAATCAGATTTTCGGCAACGCCGATGGCATGCATTTTACTTTGGTTGGAAATATAAACCTTACAACAGCAAAACCATTACTGGAAAAATATCTGGGATCTTTGCCGGCTTCACCAACAGAACGCATGTATAAAGACAATAATATACGTCCTGTAAAAGGAATCGTTGAGGCTAATATCAAAAAAGGCAAGGACCTTAAAAACCTGATCACCTTTTTATGGACCGGTGAAACAGAATATAACCGTGAAGAAAGTATGGCGCTTAGAGCATTGATAGATGTATTGAATCTGCAGGTGATTGAAAAACTCAGGGAAGAATTAGGTGGCATGTACAGCGGTGGGTTTTATGGCTCTATTCAAAAAAGGCCTTATGTACATTACTCAATCACTGCAAGCGTACCTACAGGACCGGAGAGTGTAGATAAACTGACGGCTGCATTACTTGATCTTATAAAAAACACTCAGCAAAAAGGTGTAGATCAAAAAAATCTGGATAAAGTAAAGGAGACTTTGAAAAAACAATACCGTACCAGGCTTCAGGATAATGAGTATTGGTTGGACGGTTTATCGCAGGCTTTCATTGACAAAAATAATCCCGAACTTATTCTGGATTATGAGAAAAGGGTAGATGCGTTAACTACTGCAGACTTGCAGAAAGCTGCTCAAAAGTTTTTGAACATGAATAATTATGTAAAGGCTGTGCTATCGCCTGAAGGTGGAGATGCCAAGAAAACTTTTTAATTGAACAGGTTTCAATATTCTGATTAAACATTTGTAACAGTTTGCCAATTTATTTGCTATTGATGCCGACTCCTGTTCTACAAGTTTGGCATTAAGCTTATCAGTAAATGGCGGAAGGTCTTTATGTGCTGTGGATATTACCCTGCCATCTATATCGCCGCGGTGACGTGTGGCTCGTATAAACTTTCCAAAGCATTTCTGTTTGTAACTCTAATGTTCAGGTATTGAGGATCGGCATTATCAATATAGGTTTATTAATATCGCCTGTTATTTCTCCGCCGGAAGCTATAGCTATTGCACGAATAGAATCAAGTATTTTACTGAATGAAGCACCGGCCTTTAAATCGTTTGGTTTGGAAGGCACGCTTTTCTGACGCATCAAAAATATTGCCATTCCTGTGGTTCTATAATCATGGTATCTGAAACTACTACTTCGATGAATTGATCCTGCGCCATCAAATAGATACTCATTGCGCGGAACAGTATTATAAACCAGATTCTTTTCATTTCTAAGTTTTTTTCAAGTCAGGAAGAAAAATATTTGTTTCAATATCCTCGATATTTAGATAGAAAATTATAATCCGGGCAAGGTTAATTACCAGACAGTGATAAGTTATTCTTAAGTTTATGTTTCTAAAAAAAAGATAGGATGAAAATAAATTTTACTCTTTTCTCTTTATTATTTTGTTGCACATTATCTGCTCAAAAAATATCCCTTGATCAATTAAAGAACTGGAAACCCCGAAACATTGGCCCCGCGGGTATGAGCGGTCGTGTGACGGCAATTGATGCTGTAGTGAGCAATCCCGATATCTGGTATGTAGGCGCTGCCTCAGGCGGTGTTTGGAAAACAGAAAACTCAGGCGCTTCATGGAAAGCTGTTTTCGATGACCAGCTCAATATAAATATCGGTTCGATTGCTATTCAACAAAGCAATCCCAATGTAGTGTGGGTAGGAACCGGAGAAGGCAATCCACGCAATTCAATAAATATTGGTGAAGGCATTTTCAAAACTATGGATGGCGGAAAAACATGGAAAAGAATGGGCCTTGAAAAGACCAGGAACATTCATCGTGTCGTTATTGATCCCATTAATCCTGATATTGTTTATGCAGGTGCAATAGGTAACCCGTACGCCGAGCATAAAGAAAGAGGTGTATATAAAACAACAGATGGCGGTGAAACTTGGAAACAAATATTATATACTAATGAAGGCAGTGGTGCTGCTGACCTGGTAATGGATCCATCTAATCCAAATAAATTAATTGCCGCTATGTGGCAGCACAACCGTACGCCATATAGTTTCAAAAGCGGTGGTGCAGGCAGTGGTTTGTATATCACTTATGACGGAGGAAAAAACTGGAAAAAATTGAGCAGGAATGATGGATTACCTGCTGGTGATTTAGGGCGTATTGGAATTGCATTTGCACGCAGTATGCCATCAAGAGTCTATGCAAAAGTAGAAGCAGCAAGAAATGGTTTTTATGAAAGTAATGATGGTGGTGCCACATGGACATTGGTGAACAGCAAGCCTGATGAAGTTACTGACCGCCCGTTTTACTACCAGGAAATTTATGTGGATCCTAAAAATGAAAACCGTGTTTATGATATTCATTCTACTGTGACATACAGTGAAGATGGTGGAAGAAATTTTAAAACATTGCTTCCCTATTTCGGCATTCATCCGGATCACCATGCCTGGTGGATTCATCCGGATGATCCTGATTTTATTTTGGATGGGAACGATGGCGGCATGGGTATTTCAAGAGATAGAGGCAAGTCGTGGATCTTTGATGAAAAACTACCGTTCGGACAATTTTACCACATAAATGTGGACAATGACATTCCATATAATGTAATGGGTGGTATGCAGGATAATGGTAGCTGGCATGGACCTGCGTACTCATGGACGAATGGAGGCATCCGAAATTATTACTGGAATAATGTAGGAGGTGGCGATGGCTTTGATGTAGTGGCAGATCCGGATGACCCAAGCTGGGTATATAGCATGAGCCAGGGTGGTAATGTACAAAGACTAAATTACAAAACCGGTGAACGCTGGTTTATAAAACCCCCTGTAATTGCGTTGAATGATAAGTTTCGTTTCAACTGGAACTCGGGTATAGCAGTAGATCCTTTTGATAATAATACAGTTTATTATGGCAGCCAGTTTTTGCATAGAAGCAACAACAAAGGCACCAGTTGGGAAACCATTTCACCTGACCTTACCACAAATAATAAAGAGCAACAAAACCAGGATTCGAGTGGTGGGTTAACACTGGATATTACCGGAGCAGAAAATTACAATACTATTCTCGCCATTGCGCCATCATACAAGGAAAAAGGTGTACTATGGATTGGTACTGACGATGGCAATGTGCAACTTACCAGGGATGGAGGAAAAACATGGACCAACTTTCGTGGAAAAATTTCCGGGTTACCGGAAGGCGCATGGATTCCACAGATCAGGGCAAGCAAGTTCAATGCAGGTGAGGCTTTCGTGGTTGCCAACGATTATCGTCGAGGGGATTTTAAACCCTACATTTTCAGAACTACTGATTATGGAAAATCATGGACAAGGTTGGTAGATGATAAAAAAGTACGTGGTTATGCATTGACTGTAATCCAGGATCCTGTACAACCGAATTTAATATTTGTGGGTACAGAACATGGACTTTGGTTAAGCCTCGATAATGGCGCATCCTTTCAGCGCTGGAAAAATGGTTATCCCGAAGTGTCCACTTACGACCTTGCCATCCAGGAACGAGAAGCTGATTTAGCCATCGGTACATTTGGACGCTCCATCTGGATATTGGATGATATTCGCCCACTGCGCCAGATGGCAGCAAACGGAGGTAAAACTTTTACCAAAAAAATTACTGCATTTTCATCGCCGGAAGCATACCAGGTTATTTACAAAGCTGCGCCGGGGTACGAGTGGAGCACCTATGGTTTATGGGATGCAGAAAATAGAAGACGTGGCGCTGCAGTATCATTTTACATAGACCCCCAAGGGAAGATTTCCAATACACAAACTTCAACTAAAAAACCTGGTGATAAGAATGAAGATACTCCGCAAAGCAGCATGGGGGCGGCTGGTGGCCCTTCCTCCCGTGAGGGGTCGGGGATGGGCCGTTCTGATTCTATCTTGGTAAAGATTTACAATGATAAGAATGAATTGATCCGAAACTTAAAATGGAAAGCGGATACGGGATTCAACCGGCAATGGTGGAATATGGAAGAAAAAGGCTACCGTTTTCCAGGCTCGCCCAGACCTAGACCCGGTGCACCTGAGCCCGGTGGATTGCAGGTTTTCCCGGGCACTTATAAAGTAGTATTAACCCTGGGTAAAGATTCTGATTCAACTACGGTAACCATTAAAGATGATCCACGGCTAAAGAAATCTGAAGATGTAAAAATTGCTCAGCGTAAAATGCTGGAACGTTTGCGCAACAACACCGACAGACTCACCACTGCACTGGATCAGTTAACGGAATCCGAAGAGCTATTAACCAAGATGCAGACACAGTTAGCCGGACTTGAAGGAAAAGAAATAGATTCATTGCGAAAAGCAACAACTGCAACAAGGGATACGATAAAAAATATCAGGGAATTTATCAGTGGCAGGCCGTCAGACAAGCAGGGAATATCCAGGCCACAACAGGTAACGGTGATGAGCATTATACAAACTGCGCAACAATACATTATAAGCAAAGGTGTGGCGCCAGGTACACAGGAAGAAGCCCTCGTAAAGAATGCTGAACAAATGATCAACGGGGCTGTGCAGCGCACAAATAGTTTCTATGCAACTAACTGGAATAAATACCGGAGACATGCTGAGGGAACTAAGATTGGTTTGTTTAAAGATTATAAAGAGATACAATAAATGCTCTTTTTGTGATGAAGCCATTCAGCATGAAATAAAACTTTACTGGTTTGGTCAGGGTCGCAGGTAGTAACCTGGCCATTTCCTAATTACCCTAAGTTTTTTTATCCTCATAAATAATTTTTTTAATGCATGAATCCGCACCTTCTCCAAAAAATATTTACAAAATCACGCAATATATCGCAAGATATATTCTAACTTTATGCATTACCTGCAAAAAAACTATATGAATAAAATTTTACTATCAATTATTGCATTAGGATTTATTTATCAAACAACAGCACAGGAACCCCCACCAAAACGGGAATTAAGAGGTGCATGGATTACTTCATATTTTGGTCTTGATTGGCCAAATAAAAATCAAACACCTGACCAGCAGCGATCAGCGCTGATTACTATTTTGAACCATCACCAGGCTACAGGGATAAATGTAATTTACTTCCAGGTTCGCAGTCAATGTGATGCCTTGTACCCGAGCAACATTGAACCATGGTCTAATGATCTTACCGGATTGCAGGGCAAAGCGCCGGTTCCTTTTTGGGATCCTTTACAATTTGCAATTGACGAATCTCATAAACGGGGAATGGAGTTACACGCCTGGCTCAACCCTTACCGGGCCGTTGGAAATACTGCAATACCTGCTCCAAATCATGTTACAAACACACACCCTGAATGGATCTTAACCTCAAGTGCTACGCTTAAAATTTTAAACCCGGCTCTTCAGGCTGTACGGGATTATGTAAATTCAGTAATTGCAGATATTGTACAACGTTATGATGTGGACGGCATCCATTTTGACGATTATTTTTATCCAAACGCTTCTTATAATGATGATACATATTTTACTGCGGACCCACGTGGTTTTACCAGCAGGGGGGATTGGCGCCGGGACAATATTAACTTGTTTATTAAACAAGTTAATGAAACTATTATTGGCATTAAACCATGGGTA
>Ga0183260_10003860_pt1 | contig 12039 bp, 11 predicted proteins | sample AntDrymUQ4972206_2_FD_129768 | JGI IMG/M metagenome (GOLD analysis project Ga0183260, IMG submission 129768) | Polar desert sand microbial communities from Dry Valleys, Antarctica - metaG UQ497 (22.06) (version 2) (version 2) | ecosystem: Environmental > Terrestrial > Soil > Desert | place...
AGGACTTCCCGGCGGTGCGCGCGCTCCGGGCCGGCGCCGACCTGCTGCTGATGCCGGTCGACACCCGGGTCACCCACGAGCTGGTCACCGAGGCGATCGAGTCGGGCGAGGTGCCCCGCGAGCGGGTCGAGGAGGCCGCGGCCAAGGTCGTCGCGCTCCAGATGTGGCAGCAGCGGATCGCCGGCGAGGTGCCGGTCCCCGAGGACGTCACCGAGCGGGCCCAGCGGGCCGCGGCGACGCTCGGATCTCTGGGCAACTGAGCCGTTCGCGGCGTACTCTCGTGGCATGACCGATCCGACCGTGGACCGCGATCGCTACAAGGCGCTGCCGACGCTCATCCCCGCTACGGCTCTCGTCACCCTCCAGCCGACCGACGCGTTCCCGCCGGTCCCGCTGGGGCCCGAGGGCGGCGACGGGGACGGCGACTGACGGAGGCCCCGCGGCTCCGGCCCCGGACTTTGTCGGCGAGTCGTCGACTTGGCACTGGATGTTTCCTGTGCCAAGTTTCGGTTTCCCCGGTCGACCGGGGAAACCGCCGCCGCCCCGCACCGGACAGGCCACTGCCCGCGCCGGGAGCGCAGCGGTGAACCCCAGAACGCGGGCAGCGGGACCCGGGTGACAGACAGGTCAGGCGGCAAGGTCCGGGTCGCCGAGCCGGCGTAGGCGCTGGAGCGCCTCCCGCTCGAGCTGACGGACCCGCTCCGCGGAGATCCCGTGCGTCACGCCGATGTCGGCGAGCTTGTGCTGACGGCCGTCGACCAAACCGTAGCGCGACCGGATGATGTCGGCGGACCGCTCGTCGAGCTGGCCGACCAGCGAGTTGAGCCGTTCTCGCGACTCGGTGTCGAGCACGGTCAGGTCGGGGCCGGGGGTGCTCTCTTGGGCGATCAGGTCGCCCAGGGAGGTGTCACCGTCCTCGTCGACGGGCGTGTCGAGGCTGACGTGCTCACGACCCCACGACAGCAGGTCGAGGACGCGCTCGACGTCCATGCCGAGCTCGGTGGCGATCTCCTCGGGATCGGGGTCGCGGCCCAGCTGGCGCTCGAGCGTACGGCGAGCGCCGCCCACCTGGTTGAGCTCCTCGACGACGTGGACGGGGAGCCGCACGACCCGCGCCTGCTGCGCGATGCCGCGGGTGATGGCCTGCCGGACCCACCAGGTCGCGTAGGTGGAGAACTTGTAGCCCTTCGCGTAGTCGAACTTCTCGACCGCGCGGATCAGGCCGGTGTTGCCCTCCTGGATCAGGTCGAGCATCGGCATCTGTGCCCGGCCGTACTTGCGGGCGATCGAGACGACCAGGCGTAGGTTGGCGTTGATGAAGGTGTCGATGGCCCGCTGGCCCTCCTCGGCCAGCCACTCGAGCTCCTCGCGAGAGGCGCGCATCGGCGCACCACCCTTGGCCCGGGCGACCCGCCCGGTGTCGAGCAGGTGCTGGGCCATGAGCCCCGCCTCGATGGTCTTGGCGAGTTCGACCTCGGAGGCGGCGTCGAGGAGCGGGTTGCGCGCGATCTCGTCCAGGTAGAGCCCGACGCTGTCGCGCCCCTCGATCTCGCGGGTCCCGGCTGATGCGGTTCGTGTCGCCATGGTTGCCGCCCTTTCCCTCGTTACCTTCGTCAACCAATCCGTGACTCCGGTGATTCCCTGGGCGGGAATCTCTGGGAGTTCGGAGTCCTTGACTCGAACGACGGGTGAGAAGGCCGAGAAGTTGCCAGGGATGACAACTCTCAGGGACTTCTCAGGGGCGGACGTACCCCGCATCGGCCAGACCCATGCGGTCGAGGACCCACGCCAGCGTGAACGCTCGGTCCTTCCACGACTTGTACCGGCCTGAGACGCCACCGTGCCCGGCCGACATCTCGGTCTTGAGCAGGAAGACGCCGTCACCACTAGCCGTGGCCCGCAGCCGAGCGACCCACTTGGCGGCCTCGACGTACATCACCCGGGTGTCGTTCAAGGACGTCTCCGCCAGGATCGGCGGGTAGTCGAGGGCCGCCACGTTGTCGTACGGCGCGTACGACGCGATGTAGTCGTAGGCCTCCGGATCACCCTCGGGGTTGCCCCACTCGTCGTACTCGATGACGGTCAGCGGCAGGCTCGAGTCGAGCATGGTGGTGAGGTTGTCGACGAACGGGACACCCGCGACGACACCCGCGAACGCCTCCGGGGCGAGGTTCGCCACCGCGCCCATCAGCAGCCCGCCGGCGCTCCCGCCCTCGGCCACCAGCACGTCGGCTCGAGTCAAGCCTTCGTCGACCAGGTGGCGGGCGCAGGCGACGAAGTCGGTGAACGAGGAGCGCTTCTTGAGCATCTTGCCCTCGTCGTACCAGCGGCGGCCCATCTCGCCGCCACCTCGCACGTGGGCGATCGCGAAGCCGGCGCCGCGGTCGAGCAGCGAGAGCCGGGCAATCGAGAAGTAGGGGTCCATCGAGATCTCGTAGGCGCCGTAGCCGTAGAGCAGCACCGGGACCGGGCCGTCGGCGGTCGCGCCGCGTCGGGACACGAACGAGATCGGGATCCGCTCGCCGTCCTCGGCGGTGGCCCACAGCCGGTGCTCCTCGTAGTCGGCCGAGTCGTACCCGCCCAGCACCGGCGTACGCCGCAGCAGCTGCAGGTCCCGCGTGCCGACCTCGTAGTCGTAGATCGAGGCCGGCACCGACATCGAGGTGTAGCCGAGCCGGATCACCGGGGCGTGGAAGTCCGGGTTGCCCGATGAGCCGACGGTGTAGATCTCCTGGTCGAACTCGATCAGGTGGTCGTCGTCGATCCCTCCGGCATCGAGCGTGAGGATGCGGAGCTGGGTCAGGCCCTCGCTGCGCTGGTGCACGACCAGGTGACCGGCGAAGGCGTCGACGTCCTCGAGCCGGACCGACGAGTCGTGGGGGACCAGCGCCGTCCACTCCTCGGCCGGCGTCGGGGCGATCGGTGCGGTGCCGAGCTCGAAGTCGGGGCCGGTGTGGTTGTGGAGCACCAGCAGCACGTCCCGGCCGCCGATCACGCCGTGCTCCACGCCGTACTCGAGGTCCTCGCGCCGTTCCGCGAACACCCAGAAGCCGCCGTCGGGGTTCTCGGTGTCGAGGAGCCGGACCTCGGTGGTGGTCTTGGAGCCCGACACGATCTGCATGAAGCGGTCGGTGCGGGTGCGGCCGACGCCGGTCCAGAAGCGCGGGTCGGTCTCGTGGTGGACCAGCTCGTCGTCGGCCTGGGCGGTGCCCAGCCGGTGACGCCACACCTTGTCGGGTCGCCAGGTCTCATCGACGGTCGCGTAGAAGAACGACGCGCCGTCGGGGTGCCAGGTCGCGCCGCCGAGCACGCCGGCGATCTCGTCGCCGGTCAGCGAAGCCGTGCGCAGGTCCTTGACCCGGATCGTGTAGCGCTCGTCGCCGGTGGTGTCGGTCGCGTAGGCGAGCAGGTGGGTGTCGGGGCTGACGGCCGAGCCGCCGAGCGAGAAGAACTCGCTGTCGCCGGCGAGCTGGTCGAGGTCGAGCAGCACTTCCTCGCCGGGCAGTGCCGGCTGGTCGGGTGCGCAGTCCTCGTCGGGCCTGGGCGGGGTCCAGTCGGCCGAGTCGGCGACCGGAACCCGGCAGCTGGCGCCGTACTCGCGCCCCTCGAAGGAACGGCCGTAGTACCAGTAACCACGGTTGCGGCTGGGCACGGACAGGTCGGTCTCGAGGGTGCGCGCCTTGATCTCGGTGAAGATCGCCTCGCGGAGGCCGGCGAGGTGGGCGGTGGCCGCCTGGGTGTGGTCGTTCTCGGCGGTCAGGTGGGCCACGACCTCCGGGTCGTCCTTGTCGCGGAGCCAGTCATAGGCGTCGTCGCGGGCGCGGCCGTGGTGGGTGGTCGTGACGGGCCGGGGGTCGGCAATGGGCGGAGTGAGAGCGGACTGCGACATGATCGCCAATCTAGAGTGCGATGCATGAGCCCCCTCAGCCAGGAGCAGGTGACGGATCCGGGCGATCCGCTGGTGGCCGAGCTGGTGGCGAGTCTGCTGCCCGACTCCCGGCTGGTCCGGACACCGGTCGGCTTCCTGTGGCTCGGTCCGGACGGCGAGTACACGCCGGTCCTCGACGTGGGCGCTGACGACCCGGCAGACGTCCCGGCACTGCGAGACCTTCGTCGTCGACGGCAGCTTCCATCTGGTGGCCACGAACATGCGACGTGACGTCACCGGTGACGTGCCGGGCGAGGAACTCACCGACTTGGTGCAGGTGTCTCCGATGAGCGACGCGGAGGTCGCGGCGTACCGCGACGGTGCCGTGGCAACGTACGCCGCCAGCCGGGTGGAGGCGGGCGAGTCGCCGCAGCTGGCGCGGACGACCTCCGAGGCGTCCTTCGCCGAGATGTTCCCCGGCGGCCGGCCGGGGGAGAGTCACCACCTCTTCACGGTCACGCGGAACGGCGAGCGCGCCGGCATCGTCTGGGTGTGCGCGCGAGCAGGGGAAGCCCTGGCTCGGGCTCAACGTCTTCGGCCCCAACCGGCACGCGCGAGGGCTCTACGAGCACCTCGGGTACGTCGTCGAGGAGGAGCACTACACGCGTGAGCACTGACACCGGGGGGACCGTCGACCTCAACGCCGACCTCGGCGAAGAGGTCACCGACGACGCCGGCCTGCTGGCCGTGGTGACCAGCGCGAACGTCGCGTGCGGCTACCACGCCGGGACGACGGCGACGATGACGGCGGTGTGCGGCGAGGCAGCCCGACTCGGTGTCGCCGTCGGCGCCCAGGTCTCCTACGCCGACCGCGAGCACTTCGGCCGACGGACGCTCGACGTGGCCGCCGACGTGCTGCGGGAGCAGGTGGCCGACCAGGTCGGCATCCTCGACGCGATCGCCCGCCGCGAGGGCACCGCCGTGGTCTACCTCAAGCCGCACGGCGCTCTCTACCACCGGGTGCTTGATGATGAGGAGCAGGCAGCCGCGGTGCTGGCCGGCTCCGGTTCGCTGCCGCTGCTGGGCATGCCCGGCCGGCTCCTCGCTCTCGCGGAGGCGACCGCTCGGGCGACGTACCGCGAGGGCTTTCCCGACCGCGGCTACGGCGCCGACGGCCGGCTGCTGCCCCGCGACCGGCCCGGCGCGGTGCTCACCGACACCGACGCGATCGCCGAGCGCGCCGTCGAGCTGGCGGGTGAGGTCGACTCGGTCTGTCTCCACGGTGACAGCGCGGGAGCGGTCGCGCACGCGGTCGCCTGCCGGCGTGCGCTGGAGGCGGCGGGGTGGGGGCTCCGGGCGCCCTGGTCATCCACAGGAAACCTGTGAAATCTGTGGACGAACCCGCCATTCCTGTGGACTCGGGCCCACAATCTGTGGACGCACCTGTGGGACTGAGGGAATGTTCCAGGAAACCCTTGCGCGGGGTGCTCCGCGCCCCGTAGAACTCTCCCTACCAGCTCACCGCTTGCGGAGGGTTGGGGATCGAATCGGAGAGAAGATCCGTACGGCGAGCTTGCTCGCCGCGTCGGCCCGGTGACGGGGGCGGCGGGGTCGGGAGGCTGGTTCGGTGGACCGGGCGTCACCTTTCCGGTCAAACCCGAGGGGCCCCTGATGCTCATACCATCAAGGGCCCCTCACCTCATTTCCGAGCGGGCCGTCTCGAAATCCAGTCGTCATGGTTGACGGCTTGTCGAGCGCTCGAGCAACCATCGGTCCAGACTGGTCACGTGCCGTTCATCTCCCGCATCGTCCTCGCCGGCCGACGCGCCGTGCTGGTCGAGCCGGCCGATCCCGACACCTGCGCCGACCTCGCCGCGTGGCTGCGCTCCCGGGTGGTGGCCGGGGATGTCGTGCCCGCCGCTGAGACGGTGCTGGTCGACGGGGTCGACGACGTCGCCGCTGTCGTCGCCCTGCTCGACGACTGGCGTCCGGGTGAGGTGGCGGATGCTGGGGAGCTGGTGGAGGTCCCGGTGACCTACGACGGACCCGACCTCGACGACGTCGCCGCGCGGTGGGACATGACGACCGACGAGGTCGTCGCGCGCCACACCTCGATCGAGTTCGTCTCCCGGTTCTGCGGTTTCGCGCCCGGTTTCGCCTACCTGTCCGGGCTGCCGGACGAGCTCGCGGTGTCGCGGCTCGACACGCCCCGGACGTCGGTGCCGGTGGGCTCGGTCGGCCTCGCCGGAGCGTGGTGCGGCGTGTATCCGACCGCCTCGCCCGGCGGTTGGCGGCTGCTCGGCCGCACCAAAACGACCTTGTGGGACGCCACCCGCGAGCCGCCGGCGCTGCTGGCGCCGGGCATCCGCGTCAGGTTCCTCCCCGCATGATCACTGTCCGCGGCGCGGGGCCGCTCACGACCGTCCAGGACCGGGGTCGGCCCGGCCATGCCCACCTCGGCGTGCCGCGGGCCGGCGCCCTCGACCGACCCGCAGCCGAGCTCGCGCAGCGGCTGGTCGGCAACGACCCCGACGCCGCGCTGCTCGAGATCGTGATGGGCGGGTTCGCCGCGACCACGTCGTCTGGGTGCTGGGTCGCGGTCACCGGCGCCGCCGGGTCGCTGCGGATCGGCGGCGTGGCCGGCGCGCACGGTGAGGCCGTGTGGTGGCCCGCCGGTGCGGAGCTGTCGATCGCGACGCCGGCGGGCGGCATGCGCAGCTGTCTGGCCGTCGCCGGTGGGATCGACGTCGAGCAGGTGCTCGGCTCCCGCTCGACTGACACCCTCGCCTGGGTCGGGCCGCCGGTGGTCCGCGACGGCGACCGGCTCCCGGTCGGCGCGGCCACGGCGACCCCACGGCCGCTCGACGTGCCGCCACCGGCCCGCCGCGGCCCGCTGCGGGTCACACCCGGTCCCCGCGACGACTGGTTCGACCCGGCCGCCTGGCAGACGCTGTCGCGCTCGGCGTACGTCGTGACGACGGAGTCGAACCGGATCGGGCTCCGCCTCGACGGACCCGAGCTGCCGCGCGCCAGGACCGGCGAGCTCGCCAGCGAGGGGATGGTGCTGGGCGCGGTGCAGGTGCCGCCGGACGGCCGCCCGGTGGTGTTCCTCGCCGACCATCCGCCGACCGGCGGCTACCCGGTGATCGGGGTGGTGCGGACCGAGGACCTGTGGCAGTGCGCCCAGCTGCGTCCCGGCGACGAGGTCAGGTTCACTCCGGATCGGGCGGCCGCCACGCGCTGAGCTCCGGGCAGTCGATCGGATAGGAGCGGACCGGCCCCGGCTCGGTCGCGGCCGTCTCGAAGCGCACCGTCACCACGCCCCGCCCCGAGCCCCACACCCAGCCGCGGCCCATCTCGTCGTGCTCGACGTCCATCCCCGGCGCCCACACCGAGCGGCGCAGGCTCGGCGGCTCGACCGCCGGCGTCGGCTCGTCCTCCTCGGGCTCTGGACCGAACAGATCCTCCTGGATCCAGTCGGCGAGCCCTGAGACGCCAACGCCGAGGAGCCGTACGCCGCCGGAGGTGTCGAGCTCGGTGATCAGGCCACGCGCCAGCCGGGCGATCGTGCCCGCGTGGTCGGTGGGAGAGGGCAGCGTGCTCGAGCGGTTGAGCGTGGTGAAGTCGTGGAGCCGCACCTTGATCGTGACCGTCCGGCCCGACAGCCCGTGCTTGCGCAGCCGCTCGGCGACCTGCCCGGCCTGCCGCGTCAGCAGACCCTCCATCAGCTTCCGGTCGGTGAGGTCGGTGTCGTAGGTGCCCTCGACCGAGACCGACTTGGTCTCCCGCTCCGGCTCGACGGCACGGTCGTCGCGGGCGCGGGACAGCGCGTAGAGGCCGGCGCCCTGGGAGCGGCCCAGCAGTCGCACCAGCTCCTCCAGGCTGATCGTCTCCAGCTCGGCGACGGTGTGGATGCCGGCTCGTCGGAGCCTCTCGGCGGTCGCCGGACCCACGCCGGGAATGACGGTGACGTGCATCGGCCGCAGCAGCTCCACCTCGCCCCCCGCCGGCACCAGCACCAGTCCGTCGGGCTTGTCGAGGTCGCTGGCGACCTTGGCGATGAACTTGGACGTGCCGATCCCGACCGAGGCGGTCAGCCCCCCGGTGACCTCGGCGACCCGGCTGCGCAGGTCCTCGGCGAAGGCTCGCACGGTGTCGGGCGCGAGGTCGGGCAGGTCGGCCGCGGCCAGATCGACGAACGCCTCGTCCAGCGAGAGCGGCTCGACCAGGGGCGACGCGCTCCGGAGCAGCTCCATCACCGCGCGACTCGCGTCGCGGTAGGCGTGGAACCGGCCGGTCAGGAATGCTGCGTGCGGGCAGCGCGACCGCGCCTCGCGCGTCGACATGGCCGAGCGCACGCCGTACTTCCGCGCCTCGTACGACGCCGTCGCCACCACCCCGCGCCCGCCGACCCCGCCCACGACGACCGGCTTGCCGCGCAGCGAGGGCTTGTCGCGCTGCTCGACCGCGGCGAAGAACGCATCGAGGTCGAGGTGGAGCACCGAGGCGTCCTGCCGCATGCCCTGCAAACTACTGGGCAACCGACTCGGCCACGTGCTGGGGACCGCTGGCCGTCCACAGATCGCCATCGACACGCGTTCCCCACAGCCTCACCCTCGGTCGGGCGTTCCTGTCGGTCGACCGCGGAAGGGTCCTCGGCATGACCGGACCCACCACTGGACCCACCACCCTGACCGCCCGCAACCCCGAGGACCTGCTCGCCGTGGTGAGGGTCGTGCTCGGCTTCGAGCCGGCCGACTCCATCGTGATGCTGACGCTCGGTGCCCGCCACTCCTGCCATGCGCGGGTCGACCTGCCCGACGACCCGGGCGACCTGGCCGAGGTCGCCGACCTGCTGCTGAGACCTGCGGCCGGGCACGGCGCGACCGCCGTCGTATTCGTGCTCTTCACCGACGACGACCGGTGTGCCCGGCGGTGCGCCCGGGTGCTGCGCCGGCGCTTCGAGCGCGGCGGCGTCTCGGTCTTGGAGTCGTTGCGGGTCGACGACCGTCGGTGGCACCCGCTGTCCGGTCCGCCCCGGACGACGGCAGGTGTGCCCTACGACGTCTCGGCCCACCCGTTCGTGGCGGCTGCGGTGCTCGACGGCCGTGTTCTTCACAGGTCAAGGGATGCGCTGGCGGCGACCCTCGTCAGCCGACCGGACGACGTGGCTGCCGTCGAGGGGGCCTTGCCCCAGCCGGAGGCGTCGGGCGAGTGGGTCGCCCGGCTTGCCTTCCGACATGCCGCGGCGTCGACCTCGCCGACCGACGGGGAGGCGGCGCGGCTGCTGGTCGCCGTCGCGGATCCCCACGTGCGTGACGCCGCGGGGTCGCGGATCCTGCGGTCCGAGGCCCGCCGTCACGTCGAGCTGTGGTCGGGGCTGGTGCGGCGCTGCCCCGACGACCTGCTTCCGCATGCGGCCGGGGTGCTGGGGTTCGCCGCCTGGCTCGCCGGTGACGGAGCGCTCGCCTGGTGCGCGGTCGACCGCGGCCGCGAGGTCGACCCGGACCACTCCCTGGTGCGGCTTGTGGCCGACCTGCTCGAGGGCGCGGTGCCACCCGCCGAGTGGGAGCGCCGAGCGTCCGGGCTGGGGTCCGCATCGTGAGGGGGGTCGCCGGGTGGCCGATTCGTGCCTAGGGTCGAGCCATGGGCGACGAAGTAGCAGCGCAGGAGTTCTCCCGGGCCGACCGCACCCGGCACCGGGAGAAGGTCCGTCGCTGCCTCGACGTCTTCGCCCGGATGCTGCGTGAGGCACGCTTCGACACCGACGACCCGATGACCGGTCTCGAGGTGGAGATCAACCTCGTCGACGACGTCGGCGACCCCGCGCTGAAGAACACCGAGGCGTTGGCCGCCATCGCCGATCCGGAGTTCGTCACCGAACTCGGCCAGTTCAACATCGAGATCAACGTGCCGCCGGCCAGGTTGCGCGAGGGCGGGCTGTCCACCTTCGAGGCGACGCTGCGCGACAGCCTCAACGACGCCGAGTCGAAGTCGGCCGAGGTCGGGGCCCACATGGTGATGATCGGCATCCTGCCGACGCTGGCCGAGGGCCACTTGGCGCTCGACAGCATCACGCCCAACCCCCGCTACCGGCTGCTGAGCGAGCAGATCATGTCCGCGCGTGGCGAGGACATCTCGATCGCGATCACCGGCCCGGAACGGCTGGTCACCTCGGCCGACTCGATCGTGCCCGAGGCTGCCTGCACCAGCACCCAGTTCCACGTGCAGACCTCACCCGACCAGTTCGCGGCCTTCTGGAACGCCTCGCAGGTCATCGCCTCGGTCCAGGTCGCGGTGGGCGCCAACTCGCCCTACCTGCTTGGCAAGGAGCTGTGGCGCGAGACCCGGATCCCGTTGTTCGAGCAGGCCACCGACACCCGCAGCGAGGAGCTCAAGGCACAGGGTGTCCGCCCACGGGTGTGGTTCGGCGAGCGCTGGATCACCTCGGTGTTCGACCTCTTCGAGGAGAACGTGCGCTTCTTCCCGGCGCTCCTGCCGATCACCGAGGACGAGGACCCGCTCGAGGTGCTCGAGGCCGGCCGGACGCCCAAGCTGCAGGAGCTCCGGCTTCACAACGGCACGATCTACCGCTGGAACCGGCCCGTCTACGACGTGGTCGACGACGTGCCCCACCTGCGGGTCGAGAACCGCGTGCTGGGCGCCGGTCCCACCGTGGTCGACCTGATCGCGAACGCAGCGTTCTACTTCGGGCTGGTGCGGGCGCTCGCCGAGGACGACCGACCGTTGTGGTCGCAGATGTCGTTCTCCGCCGCCGAGGAGAACTTCCACTCCGCCGCCGAATTCGGGATCGACACCCAGGTTTACTGGCCGGGTATCGGTCAGGTCCGTGCCACCGAGCTGGTGCTGCGCCGGCTGCTGCCGAGGGCCCACCAGGGCCTCGAGGCGTGGGGCGTCCCGACCGCGGAGTCCGACCGGCTGCTGGGCATCATCGAGCAGCGCTGCCTGGCCGGCGTCAACGGCTCGGAGTGGTTCGCCCGCCGGATGCACGACCGCTCCGACCTCGACCGGTACGACGCGTTGCGGGCCACCCTCGAGGACTACCGCGTCAACATGCACACCAACGAGCCGGTCCACACCTGGGAGTGAGAGGGCCGCTCAGCCCCTGATCCGCTGCCACTCTCGGCGCAGGTCGCTGCGCGGGTCCCACCAGCCGTGCCGGGTCACCACGACCCAGGAGAGATCGTGGTCGGCCTCGGCCCAGGCGGCGCGCGCCGCTGCCAGCCACGCCGCGTCGACGTCGTGGGTCTGCAGCTCGCCCGGGCGGGTGAGCCAGACCAGCGGGGCGAGGCCGTGGGAGCGGGCCAGCAGGGCGGCCATCAGGTCGGTGCGCAACGCGTGGTCGGTGCCGTGGACGGGGGCCGCGACGCACTGCTCGCGGACGCCCGGGCGGCCCACGTGGACCAGTGGCGCGAACCGGCGGCCCCGCTCGCCGGCCGCGTGGCGGCGTACGGCCTCGCGCAGTAGCAGCCCGGTCGGGCGCGGCACCGGATCCTGCAGCAGGGGCATCTCTCCAGCCTGCCGGAGGGAGCCCCCGGACGGGCGCGTCCTCCACAGGCTGCCGCTGAGGCCGCGGATTCGATAGGTTGCCCATTGCAGGCCCGGTTCGGGTCGCGTCAGGCTGAGGAGGGTCTATGGGGACCGTGGTAGTGGGCTTCGTGCCCAAGCCGGAGGGCGAAGCAGCCCTGAAGAGCGCGATCGAGGAGGCGAAGCTCCGCAGCGCCAAGGTCGTGGTGGTCAACTCCCACCGTGGCGGCAGCGAGTTCGACAAAGATGCCTCCTCGAAGTCCGATGCCGAAATGGAGCGGATCCGCGAGCGCCTCACCGAGGCCGGGATCGAGCACGAGGTGCGTCAGCTGGTCCGGGGCTTCGAGCCCGCCGAGGACCTCATCAGCATCGCCGACACCGTCGACGCCGAGCTCATCGTCATCGGGCTGCGCCGCCGTTCGCCGGTCGGCAAGCTGATCCTGGGCAGCAACGCCCAGCGCATCCTGCTCGACGCCAAGTGCCCGGTCCTGGCCGTGAAGGCCGCCGACTGACAGAACTGGTTCTGCCCCGGATCCGTGTCACCTGATGATCTCGATCCGGGGCACACCCCGTTCACGCGGTCGGGCAAGATGACCCTATGGCGATCCAGATCACCGGTGACG
>Ga0183260_10003861_pt1 | contig 12037 bp, 9 predicted proteins | sample AntDrymUQ4972206_2_FD_129768 | JGI IMG/M metagenome (GOLD analysis project Ga0183260, IMG submission 129768) | Polar desert sand microbial communities from Dry Valleys, Antarctica - metaG UQ497 (22.06) (version 2) (version 2) | ecosystem: Environmental > Terrestrial > Soil > Desert | place...
CTAGCTCCGATCTCCGTTGCGGCGCATCCGCGCTAGCTCCGCGGCGAGCGCCTGTTGTCCGGCGGCCAGCCCGCGAACGCGCTCGTCGAGCGATTGCAGCGCCCGCAACAGCTCCTCGTCGACGAGGCGCTGGTGGACGGTGTACGGCCGCATCGCGCGCAGCGCCGCCTCGCGCACCGCCGCGCGCGCCCCGCGATGCCCGCCGGGGGCGGGCCGCGGGCCGGTCGCCATCCGCTCGCGCACGCCGTGCAGGTCCAGCGCCGCGCTGCGCCCGGCGCCGTCGAGCGGATGCTTGACCACGCGCGCCAGGCGGTCGGCCATCGCGCGCCCCGCGGCGGCCGGAGCATGGCGCGCGAGGACGTCGCCGCGCGCCCGCTCGGCGCGCGCCCGCGCGGCGTCGGGATCGGCGCGTGCGGCGCGCATCTGCGCGGCCGCGTGGTCCAGGTCGGGCTCGGCCCACTCGCCGTCCGCCGGATAGGGCTCGTGGCCGGCCCCGATCGCGACGGTGCGCGCGTCGACGAGCAGCGCGTTGAACGCGTTCGCGAGGTCGCGCGATCCGCCGTAGTCCGTCGCGATCACCGGCGTGCCGAGCAGCATCGCCTCGGCGATCGTCAGCCCGAAGCCCTCGGAGCGGTGCAGGGAGACGTAGCAGTCAAGCTCGCGGATGAGCGCGTTCTTGTCCGCCGCCGGGAGGTGCGCGTCGACGACGACGATCCGCCGATCCGCGGCTGCCGCCGTCAGCAGCGCGGCGTGCTCGGCGCCGTAGCGCTCACCGCCCAGCGTCTTGATCACGAGCGCGACGCCGTCGTCCGCGCCGGCGCCCGGCGGGAAGGCGCGCACGAACGCCTCGACGAGGCCGAGCGGGTTCTTGCGCGCCGCGACGCTCGCGTAGTCGAAGACGAAGCCGAAGAGAAAGGCGGCGGGGAGTCCGAGCGCCGCCCGACCGGCCTCTGACGAGACCGGCTCGGCCACGGGCAGCGGCACGTGGACGACGGGCACCGGCGCGACCGCGCCGAGCACGTCGGCGACGAAGCGCGAGCCGGCCCACACCTCGTCGACGAGGTCGAACGCGCGCAGCCAGCGGGGCGGCAGCGCCGCCACCTCCCACCACCACAGCCCGATCACGTGACGACCCTCCAGCACCGCCGGGCCGAGCTCGTCGGCGGCGCCGGTCATGCCCTCCGGGTTGACGCAGACGAGCGTCACGGGATGGCTCGCCTCCGCGGCGGCGATCGGATGCTCACGGACGGTGTCGCGGCTGGAGAGCGCCAGCGGCGCCACCGCGACGCCCGCGGCGCGCAGCGCGGCCGCGACGTTGCGGGCCGCCTCGCCGACGCCGACCGTCGCGTCGAGATACCCGGCCAGGTTGACGCCCAGCGGCAGGGCCGGTGCTTGCAGGGGTTCTGCCATCTGCGCCGAGGCTACCCTTCCTCCGGTGAGCGGTGTGCCCGCAGACGACGTCGCGGTCAAGGCCGACGGGGTCGCCAAGACGTTCCGGCTCCCGCAGGAGCAGGTCAGCACGCTCAAGGAGCGCGTGCTGCACCCCGGCCGGCGCCCGCGCTTCGACGTCCTGCGCGCGCTGCGCGACGTGAGCTTCGAGGTGCGCCGCGGCGAGGTCTTCGGCATCGTCGGGCGCAACGGCTCGGGCAAGAGCACGCTGATGAAGTGCCTGGCCGGGATCTACCGCGCCGACGCGGGCGAGATGTGGCTGCGCGGCCGGATGGCCCCGTTCATCGAGCTCGGCGTCGGCTTCAATCCCGACCTCACGGCGCACGACAACGTGCTCATCAACGCGGTCATGCTGGGCCTCTCGCCCGACGAGGCGCGCGCCCGCTACGCGTCGATCATGGACTTCGCCGAGCTGCACGAGTTCGCCGAGCTGAAGCTGAAGAACTACTCCTCGGGCATGCAGGTCCGGCTGGCGTTCAGCGTCATGGTCCACGTCGACGCCGACCTGCTGCTGATCGACGAGGTGCTCGCGGTCGGCGACGCCGCCTTCCAGCAGAAGTGCTACGACGTGCTCAACGAGGCGCGCGACGACGGCAAGACGATCCTGCTGGTCACGCACGACATGAACCAGGTGCAGCGCTTCTGCGACCGCGCGCTGCTGCTCGAGCGCGGCGACCTCGTGGCGATCGGCGACGCGACGGAGGTCGCCCAGCGCTACACGGAGCTGAACTTCGGGATCCGCGAGCACGTGGCGATCGGGCAGACGCTCCCCGCCGCCGCCAGCGACGAGGGCGCGCACCTGCTCGACGTCTGGATCCAGGACGCCGCCGGCGCGCGCGGCGAGGGCATCGCACAGGGCAGCCCGTGCGCGATGTGCATGCACCTGCGCTTCCTGGCGCCGGCCTCGGACCCCGTCTTCACGCTCACGCTCGAGGACGCCCAGCACCGCCCCGTAGTGGAGATGTCGTCTGAGGGCGACGACGTCGCCGGCAGCGGCGAGTTCGAGGTCGGCGACACGATCACGGTCGGAGCGAGCTTCGACCTGTGGCTCACCCCCGGGCGCTACGAGCTGTCGGCCGCGGTCTTGCACGCGGGCCCCGGCCGGCATGCGATGGCGACGGCGGAGCGTGTCACGTCGGTGGTCGTGACCGGCGCCTCCCGCGGCGGCGGCATCGTGGACATCCCGCACGCGTTCTTCCTCGACCGGGCGGTCGACGCCAAGCCGCCGATCCAGCGGGCCTCGCGATGAGCGCGACACCGGCCCCGGCCTACCGCGTCCGCGGCCCGTCCGCGCTCGGCGACAGCGGCCTGCGGCGCTTCTGGAACCTCACGCGCACGCTCGCGGCGACCGACTGGAAGGTGCGCTTCTACGGCTCGGCGCTGGGCTACGTCTGGTCGCTGCTGCGTCCGCTGATGCTGTTCGGGATCGTCTACTTCGTCTTCTCCTACGTCGTCAAGGCGGGCGCCGGCGTCGATCACTACGGCGTGCTCCTGCTGCTGGCGATGATCCTCTACTTCTTCTTCTCGGAGGTCACGGGCGCGGGCGTCACGTCGATGGTCGACCGCGAGTCACTGCTGCGCAAGGTCGGCTTCCCGCGCGCCGTCGTGCCGCTGTCCGTCGCGGTCGTCGCCGTGATGAACCTCGCCCTGAACCTCGTGGTGCTGGCGATCTTCGTCGTCGCCAGCGGCGTCTCGCCGCGCTGGACCTGGCTGCTGCTGCCGATCCCGCTGGTGCTCATGCTCGTCTTCGCGACCGGCATGGCGATGCTGCTCAGCGCGCTCTACGTGCGCTACCGCGACGTGCGGCCGATCTGGGAGGTCGTCCTGCAGGCGCTCTTCTACGCGACGCCGATCCTCTACCCGATCGAGGCCGTCATCGGCCACTCCGAGCCGCTGGCGAAGCTCGTGCTGATGAACCCGATCGCCGCGCTGATCCAGGAGGCCCGCCACCTGCTCGTCGGCGGCACCTCGCTGACCGACGCGCTGGGATCGACCGCGCTCGTCGCGGTGCCGCTGGCGATCCTCGTCGGCGTGACCTGGCTGGGCCTGCGCGTCTTCGACCGCATGGCTCCGCTGGCGGCGGAGGAGCTGTGACCGCGCTGCGCGACCGGCCGCTGCGGGTCCTCGGCGGCCGCCCCGTCGGCTTCGTCGCGCGCAACGTCGCGCAGCCGCGCAACTACGCCGCCCTGGCCAACATGGCCCGCCGCTACCCGCGCCCGCTGGATGCCGCCCAGCGCTACTTCCGTGGCCGCGGCAGCTATCCGGCGCAGGTCGCGGTCCGCACGCCGGCGGGCACCATGACGCCGACGCTGTGGTCCTACCACGACATGATCACGCTCAACGAGATGTTCTGCCGCGAGGACTACGCGGTCGCCGACGCGCCGCACACCGTCGTCGACATCGGCTCGAACATCGGCCTCTCGGCGCTGTACTTCCTCACGCGCGGTCCGCAGGTGCGCTGCCACCTCTACGAGCCCGTGCCGCGCAACGTCGAGCGACTGCGGGCCAACCTCGCGCAGTTCGGCGGGCGCTTCGACGTCGAGCCGGTCGCGGTCGCCGACTTCGACGGCGAGGCGACCTTCGGCGTGGAGGACACCGGCCGCTACGGCGGCCTCGGCGTCAGCCTGCCCGACACGCTCACGGTGCGCTGCCGGCACATCAACGCGGTGCTCGAAGAGGTGCTCGCCCGGGCCGCCACGATCGCCGTCCTCAAGCTCGACGTCGAGGGTCACGAGGCGACGCTCGTCGGCGCGATCCGCCCCGACCTGCTCGCCCGGATCGAGCTGATCTACGCCGAGGCGGTGGAGATCGACATCTCCCCGCCCGCCGGCTTCGCGGCGACCGAGGCCTGCGACACGGTCCGCTTGCGCAACGTCGCGCTCAGTCCCTGACGACCTCCAGCCAATCGGCGCGCAGACCAACGAGGTCGCGCCAGCGGGACGGGTCGATCACACGCACCCGGAAGCGCTCGTTGGCCACGGGGTTGAAGTAGATCGGGCCGATGTGACGCAGGCTCGAGCGGTAGCCCCCGGTACCCGGCCGCAGGTCGCCGCCGCGCTGGCGGATGAAGATCTCGTGGCGCCCGCGCTTGATCGAGAGCGTGTCGAGCAAGACGTAGGCCCCCGGGTTGTTCAGCCCCGACGGGGTGTGGGCGAAGCGCCTTCCGTCGAGCCCGATCGCCATCCGCCGCGCGAAGGAGCCCTCGACCCAGACGTGGTAGCGCCCGCTGCGGGGGATCCGGATCGGCGCGCGGATGTTCGACGGACCGTCGCTGAGCAGCGCCTCCGGGAAGTTGCCGAAGCCGGCCCAGCGCACGGGACGCGGGTGGCGCGTGGCGAGGAAGACCGGCGGGCGGGCGCGCGGCACGTAGGCGATGCGCCCGCGCAGCCTGCGCGCCCGCTGCGCCCAGCGCCGCGCGGCGGGCTCGCTCACCCGCGCCGCCTGATGGAGCACGTCGCGCCCGAGCGGCAGGTGGGCGAGCACGCGGGGGCCTTCGGCCGACCTGCGCCAGACGTCGTAGTACGCGCCGCGCTTGACGAGACGGAAGTTCGCCGGCGGCCGGCTCGTCTGCGGGCCGCGGCGCAGGATCGCGTAGCGCACCGACTGGAGGTAGTCCGCGGTGACGTCGTCGATGTCGACCGGCGTCTTCTCGCTGGGCCGGCGCTTGGGGTCGCGCAGCCCGTTGGGCTCGTACGGCTCGTCGCGGAACGCATGCGAATGCTGCGGCGAGGCGTAGATCGGCACGCTGCGCAGGAAGTAGTCGGCGAACTCGTCGTACTCACCGAAGAACGCCGGGCCCTTGCCCGCGAGCTCGTCGTCGAGCTCGATCAGCTCCGTGTAGCGCGCGTGCGGCGCCAGCGACACGTCGTGGTAGGCCAGCGCCGTCGACCACAGCACGCCGCCGAGCAGCGTGGCCAGCACGACCGCGCTCAGCGGCCGCCAGCGCCCGGTCCACAGGCAGGCGGCGCCGAGCATCGCGAGCAGCAGGACGACCGGTGACGCGATCAGCAGCACCTTCGAGTCGGCGTACGTGGTCCCGCGTTGCAGGAGGTACAGGGACGTCGGCACGAACGTCGCCAGCAGCAGCAGCGGGCCCCAGCGCCGACCGCGAATCGCCCACACGACGCCCGCGAACGCCGCGAGCGCCGCGATCCACAGCAAGATCGTCTGGGGCGTCTGCGCGCTCAGCGTGTCGTAGCGAAAGTCGCCGGACAGCCAGATCCCCAGCGCCTGCGAGACGTCCAGCGGACCGGCCAGGTGGCCGAGCTCGTCCTCGAGGTCGACGAGGACCGACGTGCTCACCGTCACGGCCGTCTTCAGCGTGCGCAGCACCGGCAGCGCCAGCGCCGCGAGCAGCGCCCCGCCGGCCGCCAGCCAGGCGACGTCGGCGAGCCGCGGTTCGCGCGCGACGCGATAGCCCCACACGGCGACGACCGTGAGCCCCGGGATCGCGAGGTACGGGAACACCGCCGGCCCGAGCGCGCCGACCGCCGCGGCCGCGACGATGGCCATCGGCAGCAGCGAGCGTGCCGAGCGGCGCTGCGCGATCGCGGTCGCGACGAGCGCGACGAGCGTCATGAGCAGCGCGACGGCCGCGACCTCCTTGATCGACCCGGTCAGGTAGTTGCCGATCAGCAGCGCCGACTGCGAGGCGCCGAACGTCACGACGGCGGCCTGCCAGCGCCGGGCGAGCAGCGGCGCGCTGAGCGACCAGATCGCCAGCGCCAGGATGACGATCGCGAACGCCAGGAACGGCTGGTACAGCCAGGCGAGGTCGAGCACCCCGAGCGGCGCGGTCACGCCCAGCGCCGCCTGCGCGGCGACGGGATAGGAGGTCGTGACGTACTTGATCACGGTCGCCTTGTGGGAGCCCTCGGGAAGGCCCATCCAGTCCGGGCCGCGCTGGGCGTACTGATCGGCCAGCACGAGCTGGTGCGACGTGTCGGGCAGGGCGAGGTAGCCCGCGAACGACGGCGAGCCGGACAGCACGACGGGGGCGGCGAGCAGCACGAACAACGCGGCGAGCGCGAGCGCCAGCCACGGATCGGGGCGCAGCGCGTGCAACCGCCCGCGGCCGACGAGGAGCCCCGCGAGGGCCAGCGTGCCGATCACCGGCAGGGCCAGGCCCGCCGTGCGCTCGTAGGAGGTGACCAGCCGCGCGAGCACGAGCAGCGTCGCGAAGCCGATCGGCGCCATCAGCGCAGCGGGCGTGCGCCACGCCGTCAGCCGTTCGACGAGGAGCGCCAGCCCGAGGCAGACGGCGGCGAGCGCCAGGGGATACAGCAGCCAGGCTGCGAGCAGGTCCACGTGCGGCGTTTGCGAATCAGTCGCGGCGGCGCAGCCCGAGGATCGACAGCAGGAACGACGAGAAGAAGATCTGCAGGCCGATGATGACGAGCGCCGCCGCCGTCACCGCCAGCCGCTCCTCCGAGAGCGCGCCGAAGCCGCGATCGATCCAGATGCCGACGATGACCGCGCCCGCGACGAACCCCGCGACGAGGATCGCGCCGCCGAGCATCAGGCCGTGCTCGAGCCGGAAGCGGGCCCGCATGCGGTCAAACCAGGGGTCCTTCTCGCCCATGAAGTACGTCCCGTAGGCGTGCGCGCAGAGCCCGAGCGCGACGATCTGCACGCCGACGACGGCCATCAGTACACCCGCGATCAGCGTGTGCAGGTTCCAGGCGCGACCGAAGATCGGCACCTGGCTGAGCGAGATCAGGGCGATCAGCAGGCCGATCAGCAGCACGACCGCGCCGGGCACGATGAACAGGTGCGTCGGGCTGTGCACGAGCAGGAAGCGCAGGTGGCGCCAGCCGTCGCGAAAGCGCGACAGCTTGGACTCGCCGCCGCGCGGCGCGTAGGCGATCGGGAACTCGCGGATGTCGAGCTTCTCCTTCGACGCGCGGATGACCATCTCGGAGGCGAACTCCATCCCGGTCGCGCGCAGGTCCAGCCGCGGCAGGACGTCGCGGCGAAAGCCGCGCATGCCGCAGTGCGCATCGCGCACCCCGGTGCGGAAGAAGAGGTTCAGCGTGCCGCTGAGCAGCGGGTTTCCGATGTAGCGATGCATCCAGTGCATCGCGCCCGGCTGGATGTTGTCCATCCGGTCGCCCATCACGAGCTCCGCGCCGTCGCGCAGCTGCTCGACGAAGCGCGGGATGTCCTCGAACGGATAGGTCATGTCGGCGTCGAGCATCACGATGAACTCGCCGCGCGCCGCGCCGAAGCCCGCCAGATAGGCCGAGCCGTAGCCGCGTCGCGCCTCGTGCACGACGCGTCCGCCGGCCGCCGCCGCCAGCTCGGCGCTGCCGTCGTTGGAGTTGTTGTCGGCGACGACCACCTCGCCGACGATCCCGGCATCCTCGAGCGCCGCGCGCGAGCGGCGCACGCACTCCTCGATGTTCTCGGCCTCGTTGAGACACGGGATCACGACCGAGACCTCGATCGCCAGCGGCGACGTCTCGACCTCGTCGAGCCCTGTGGGTGTGCTGTGGGTCGAGGCCATGGAGGTGTCCGGTCGAGGCGCAGGTCGGGCCTCACGAACATGAACGCGTGAGCAGCGAAAGGTTGCGCTCTGGGGCGACAGCGTAGCGGAGCCCTCGGCTCTGACAGTCTGCCTGGCGTGAGGATCCTGATCGTCTACGACTGCCTGTTCCCGCACACGATCGGCGGCGCGGAGCGCTGGTATCGCAACCTCGCCGAGCGGCTGGCGGCCGACGATCACGACGTCACCTACCTGACGCTGCGCCAGTGGGCGCGCGGCGAGCGGGCCGACGTGACGGGCGTGACGGTGCGCACCGCCGGGCCGCGGCTGGCGCTCTACGCCGAGGGCGGCCGGCGCAGGATCGCTCCTCCGCTGGTCTTCGGGGCGGGGGTGCTCGTGCACCTGCTGCGCCACGGGCGCAGCTACGACGTCGTCCACACCGCGTCGTTTCCCTACTTCTCGCTGCTGGCGGCGGGGCTCCTGCGGCGCGCGCAGGGCTACCGGCTCGTGGTCGACTGGCACGAGCTGTGGTCGCGCGACTACTGGCGCGAGTACCTCGGCCCGGTCGGGGGACGGATCGGCTGGGGCGTGCAGGCGCTCGGGCTGCGGCTGCGCCAGCGCGCGTTCTGCTTTGCCGAGCTGACCGCCGCCAGGCTGCGCGCCGAGGGCGTGCGCGGCGAGGTCTCGGTGCTCTCGGGCGAGTACGCCGGCTCGCTGGCGACGCCCACGCCGCAGCCCGCCCGCCCCGAGGTCGTCTTCGCCGGGCGCCACATCCCCGAGAAGCGGGTACCCGCGCTCGTCGACGCCTTCGCCGCGCTGCGCGAGCGCGCGCCCGAGCTGCGCCTGACGATCTACGGCGACGGGCCCGAGCGCGGCGAGGTGCTGGCGCGCATCGAGCGCCTCGGCCTCGCAGCGGTCGCCCGCGCCCCGGGCTTCGTCGGTGCGCAGGAGGTCGAGCACGGCCTCGCGCACGCGCTGTGCATGGTTCTGCCCTCGCGCCGCGAGGGCTACGGCCTCGTCGTCGTCGAGGCGGCGGCGCGCGGCGTGCCGAGCGTGGTGGTGGCCGATCCCGACAATGCCGCGACCGAGCTCGTCGACGAGGGCGACAATGGCTACATCGCGCGCTCGGCGAGCCCGGAGGACCTCGCCGACGCGATCCTGCGCGTGCGCGCCGCCGGACCGGATCTGCGCGCGCGCACCGCGGCGTGGTTCGAGGGCAACGCGCAGCGGCTGTCGCTGACAAGCTCGCTGGACCGCGTCGCGGCGGTCTACGACGGCGCGGCGAGCGCTCGCTCGTAGCTGGCGGCCGTCGCGCGCGCCGTCGCCGCCCACGTGAAGCGCGCCGCCTGCGCGCGGCCCGCGACGCGCAGGCGCTGCGCCTCGGCGCCGTCGGCGAGCAGGCGCTGCATCGCCGCCGTGATCGAGCTCGTGTCGTAGGGGTCGAACAGCAGCGCCGCGTCCCCGGCGACCTCCGGCAGCGAGGAGACGTTCGAGCAGGCGACCGGCACTCCGCGGTTCATCGCCTCGAGCACCGGTAGCCCGAAGCCCTCGTGCAGCGAGGGAAAGACGAACAGCGCCGCGAGCGCGTACAGGCCCTCGAGCTCGGGGTCGGAGACCCAGTCCAGGAACCGCACGTCGTCGCGCACGCCGACGGCGCCGGCGTGCTCGAGCAGCTCGCGCTCGTAGGGCGTCGGGTAGCCGGGCACGACGAGCAGCGGGCGGCGCTCGGCGGGGATCGCGGCCAGCGCGTCGAGCAGGCGCATGAGGTTCTTGTGCGGGCGCTTGGCCGAGACCGAGAGGACGACCGAGCGCGCGCCGAGGGCGTGGCGGTCGCGCAGCGCCGCCTCGGGCTCGGCGGGATCGGCCGGCGTCAGCCCGAGGCCGTTGGGGACGACGTCGACGCGGTCGGCGGCCACGTGCAGGTAGCGGCGCACGTCGGCGCCCGTGTCGTGGGAGACCGCGATGACGCGATCGGAGCGACGGGCGCCCAGCGGCACGAGCACGCGCAGGCCGAGGGCGAGCACCCCGAAGTGGGCGTCGGGGATGACGCGGTAGTGCAGGTCGTGGATCGTCACGACGCGCTTGAAGCCCCCCCGCGCCGGCGCCGTGTTGGCGAGGCTGTGGACGAGCTGCACCCCCGCCCGGCGCGCCAGCCCGGGCAGCAGCTGCTGCTCGCCGCGCACCCACTGCACCCGGCTGCGGGCGTTTACGGGGACCTCGACCACGTCGCCGACCTCGTTCCAGGGTCCGCCCGCCGCGCGCGCCTCGCGGCTGACGAACGACGTCAGCCGCAGGTCGGGCCGCTCGCGTGCGAGCGCCCGCAGCAGCTCGCGCGCGTAGACCTCCATGCCGCCCTGCTCGCCGGGGACGAGGAAGACGAGGTTCAGGCCGACGTGCATCGCGCGTAGATCTCGAGGTGGCGCTCGGCCGCCCGCGGCCAGCTGAACTGCGCGGCACGCTCGCGGCCGCGGGCCGCGAGCGCGGGATCGGCGAGGACGCGCTCGATCGCGGCGGCGGCGGAGGCCGCGTCGTCGGGGTCGAAGTAGACGGGGGCGGCTCCGCCGATCTCTCGCAGGACGGGCAGGTCCGAGCAGGCCACCGGCGTCCCGCGCTGCATCGCCTCGAGCACGGGCAGCCCGTAACCCTCGGCCCGGGTGGGCAGCGCGACGCAGTCGGCCAGGGCGTAGAGCGCCTCGAGCTCGTCGTCGGCGACGTAGTCGAGCTGGACGATGCGCTCGCTCGCCGGCGAGGCCGCGGCGAGCGACCGCAGCGCCCCGGCCTCGCCGCCGTCGTGACCGGCGAGCACGAGCACGACGTCGGCGGGCAGCCGCGCCATCGCCGCCACGAGCAGGGCCTGGTTCTTGTGCGCGCGCTTGGCGCCGACGTTCAGCACGACCCGCCGCCCCGGGCCGAGACCCAGGCGCGCGGCCAGCGCGGCGGGATCGCTCGCCGGACCGGGCGGGCGGCCGGGCGCCGGGATGACGAAGACTCGACCGGGGTCGACGTGCAGGTCCTCCACGATCTCCGCCCGGCTGGCGTCGCTCATCGTCACGATCGCCGCGGCACGCGGTGCGGCGGCCCGCACGACGGCCCCGATCGACAGGCGCGAGACCGCGCTCATCGTGCGCTGGCGCAGGAAGATCACGTCGTAGACCGTCAGCACGAGCGGCACCGAGATCCGCACCGGTCCGAGGTTCGACAGGCCGTGGACCAGCTCGAAGCCGCGCTCCCGCGCCAGCCGCGGGAGCATCGCCTGCTGCGTCACGACCTTGCGCACGCGCGTGTCGTCGTCGGAGGGCAGCGACACGACCCGCGCGAAGTCGCCCCAGCCGCCGGCGTGCAGCGCGGCCGCGCCGCGCCGCGAGCTGACGACCGTGATGTCGAGCTGCGGCGCCGCGGCCGCGACCGCCGGGACGAGCCCGCGCAGGACGGTCTCCGGCCCGCCGCTCACGCCCGGATCGAGGAACAGCGCGTCGAAGGCGATCGTGCGCGGCGGGCGGGTCACGCGGGCCATCATGCTGTGGGCGGCGGCGCGACGATCAGCCGCCGGTCGCCGCACGCGGAGCGGCGATCAGGAAGAAGCGACCGTCTGGTACGGGACCGGCCAGCGGGCTGAAGCGATGCGTGCGGTCGTCGGTGTCGACCCGCGACGAGCAGGTCGAAGCGCTCGCGGGGAAACGCGGCGAGGACCTGCTCGGTCGCGCCACCGGCCGGCTGCAGGCCCAGACCGTGGTGCACCTCGACGAACCACGTCGCGTGGCCTCGCCGCAGCGTGTCGCGCGCACCGGCGAGCGCCGCCGCTTCGGCGCCCTCGACGTCGACGAACACCACGTCCGGCTCGCCGTGCTCGCCCGCCAGGCCGTCGATCGTCATGGCGTCGACGGCGATCGTTCCGGCGCTGCCCTCGGCGATGCGCCCGTTGAGCCCCTCCGCGAAGCGCACCGTGCCGGCCCGGTCCGCCACGGCGGCGGGGACGATCGTCACGGAACGGACCTCGTTGAGCTCGAGGTTGCGCCGGGCGACGCGGACGTTGTGCGGCTCGGCCTCGACCGCGACCACCCGGCCCCGCGGGCCGACGATGTGGGCGAGGACGAGCGCCACGAC
>Ga0183260_10003862_pt1 | contig 12035 bp, 11 predicted proteins | sample AntDrymUQ4972206_2_FD_129768 | JGI IMG/M metagenome (GOLD analysis project Ga0183260, IMG submission 129768) | Polar desert sand microbial communities from Dry Valleys, Antarctica - metaG UQ497 (22.06) (version 2) (version 2) | ecosystem: Environmental > Terrestrial > Soil > Desert | place...
ACGAAGGAATGACGATGCTTAAAGAGGGGCCCATCCGTTTCTATTCTGCTTGAACATTGGCGTGGGAGCTATAACAGTGCCATGAAAGAGCGCAGACCGGAGCCTTCGAGTGGCCTGCATGGCCTGGGACGCGACGCTGGGTGGACGGTTGCTACGCTCGTGGTGTCTTCCGGAACATATGTCTTCCTGGCGGGTCTTGCGGTTCGATCCCTGGGAAAAGTCGGGTTCGGAGTATTCGCAATACTGACCGTCGCTTCCAGCGTTCTAACGCTTGTCGACTTCGGACTTGGACTTACCATCACCAGGGCCACAGCACAGTCTCGCTCTGGGCTGACGGAGCATGACCCATCGGCCCTTCGTGATTTGGTCTTCATAGCCAACGGCGCCTACGCGATCTTGGGACTCATCACTTTGGCGATCTTCATGACAGCGGCCTTCTTCCTTCCTTCGATCGGGGGCATCGAGCTCAAGGAACTGCGTCTCACTGCGGCGCTGATCGGTACCGCGCTTGCTTTATCCCTCGGGACTGCTGGGTGGCCCGCAGTGGCAACGGGAGCCAGAGATTTCAAGTGGCTAGGTATCGCAACGATGCTGGGATCGATAAGCAACGCAGCAGTGGTGGTTGGTTCGATCTCAAAGATAGGCATGGCGGCGCTTGGCCTGGGTCAGTTAGCCGCGGTCCTATCCAGCAGAACCATCCTCGGGTTCCGACTCAAAAGTTCGATCGATTGGTTTCGTATGAGGATCAGGCGACCTTCTCGAGAAGGGATCACGCAGGTAGGTCTCGTAGCACTTCCTCTCCTCATCCTCGCAGGGGCCGGACGTGTCATCGAGCTAACGGATCTAGTAGTTATGACTTCCTTCGTTTCCGTATCGGCAACCGGCAGCTACCGCCTGGGTTCGCTGCTTCCGGCCCAAGCTTTGAGCTTCTTGTACAAAGCCTACGACGTCGCTTTCCCAAGACTTGCCGGGGCGTCCTGGCAGGATCAGGAGGATTCGATCCGTTGGCTCTCCAAGGTCGCTTGTTACCTTGGAGGTCTGGGCTTTACGTGGATGATCCTTTCCAGAGCCGACGCGATCGTTCTTCTCGCGGGAGGCCAAGACCTGTTGGCCGAGAAGATACTGCTCATCTTCGGGCTGGTTTGGCTGGCCAACATCCCGGCCCACGGACTGGCGCTATTAGTGATCGCTCGGGGCCTTCAAAGCAGACTGGTGCCACTGGTGATCGGAGAAACGGTAGCCAACATCGTGCTTAGCGTTGTGCTCGTTAAAGTCATCGGTCCAGCTGGCGTGGCAGCTGCGACTCTCGTGACATTGGGCATATCGAATCTGCGCATCCTTCCGGCTCTGCTCAGATCTGAGCTAAGGGCCCCCGCAAGCTTCATGCTGTGGTGTGGACTGGTGCCGGCGGCGGCTGGAGCTTTGGCCGCCATGGCTTCATTAGCCACCAGGGCCCTTCCTTCCCCCGCCCTGCGGCTCGGCGCGGGAGGAGCGCTGGCGATCTTGGCTGCATCTGTCTTCGGAGCCTTGCTCACGGGACCTTCAGGGCGATCGAGGCTAAAGGGGATGCTCGCCCGATGACAGAATCGTCCCCAGTCCTGCAACCAGCCGGGGTCAAGCACAAGGTGGCCCAGGTGGCCCGCAGGCTCCTAAAGCCGAGCTTGAGGCGTGAAGCGGAAGCCCTGAGAGAGCGGTTGGAGCGAGTCGAAGAAAGACGACTGCTCTCCATCGCGCGGGCCGGGCGCGACGTGTGCTGGCCAGAGCGGGCCGAGGACGAACCTTTGGTAACCATCCGGATCCCCACCTATAACCGCGGGCAACTCGTCGTTGACCGGGCGATCGCCTCTGCTATCGCACAGACCTACGAACGCGTCGAAATCCTGGTGATCGGCGACAACTGCGACGAAGCGACGGAAAAAGCGGTGAAGGGAGTCAATGACCCCAGGGTGCGATTCGTCAACCTGCCATCGAGGGGAATCTATCCGGCGGACCCTCAGCAAAGATGGATGGTCGCGGGAACCGCTCCGATGAACGCTGGGCTCATTCTTGCAAAGGGAAGCTGGATCGCGCCCTGTGACGATGACGACGAATTGACGGCCGATCATGTGGAAGTGCTACTTAAGGCAGCGACCGAGCACAGGTTCGAGATGGTATACAGCCAAGCCAGGTGGGAGGTGGCGCCCGGTCAGTGGGTGACCGTGGGCAGTGAGCCGCTTCAAGAAGGCCGGATAACTCACGGTTCTGCCTTCTACTCCCTTGGTTTGAGGTTCATGAAGCACAGCAACACAAGCTGGAAGCTCCAAGAGCCGGGAGACTGGAACCTGTGGAGGCGCATGAAGGCGGTCGGCGTGAGGATCGGGTTTCTTCAACAAGTGACTTTCACCCACTACCTCGAAAATCGAGAGAGTCAAGCATGAACATCTATCCCGTGGTGGCCAGCAAGGCAGGCAAGATCTATAGGTCACTTGGTCGTGGATTGAGCGCCCGGCGTCTGGGAAGTCGCGTGCAGCCCGGGGACAAACTGCACCTTGGATGTGGACCCAACCGATTCGAAGGCTGGGTCAACATCGATAGATCGGGAAGTCCAGACCTAAGACACGACCTCCGCTGGGGTCTTCCACTTCCACCGCACGCCGTTAGATTCATATACAGCGAACACGTCTTTGAGCACCTCTTGCTCACCGACACCATCGGTTTGCTCAACGACTGCCGCACAGCACTGGAACCAGGTGGAGTCATGCGCATCGCGATGCCTGACCTCGGTTATCTAGTAGATAGATACAAGACTGACTGGAAAGGGCAGGCCTGGATACAGGACCCCGTTTACAGCGACATAGATACTGCGGCACACATGCTGAATCATGCTCTCAGGTCATGGGGTCATCTTTATGTCTACGATGCGGAGGACCTCACCCAGAGACTGCTGGACGCAGGTTTCCGGGATGTAACTCGAAGGCCATGGGGAGATTCTCCCCACGCAGAGCTGAAGGGTCTCGAGACCCGTGAGGACTCCAAGTTGATCGTCGAGGCAACTGCGCCTTGATCCCCATCACCCGCCCCAGCCTGCCGCCTCTGGAAGAGTTCGTTGCACTGCTCGAGAAGATATGGAGCAGCAAGATGCTCTCCAACTTCGGCGAATTCTCTCAACAACTAGAGCAAGCGGTCGCAGAGTATCTAGACATCCAACACGTTAGGTCGGTCGTTTCGGCCGACATCGGCTTGATCCTCACTCTCAAGGCTCTTGATCTTCCCGAGGGGGCGCCGTGTTATATCTCCGACTTCACCTTTAACTCCACCATCAACGCAGCTCTTTGGGCCGGCCTTCGTCCGGTACTGGTCGATATCGACGAAGAGACATTCAACATGGACCCTTCGTCCCTTTCAGCTGCATCAGAGGAGGTGGCAACCAAGGGCGTGATCCTTCCTACGCATGTATTCGGCAACCCCTGTGATATCGAGGCGCTATCGGCGATTGCCGACGAAAAGGGGCTGTTCTTGGTCTTCGATGCGGCGCACGCCTTGGGAAGCAGGCGGGGCTCAGCACAGGTGGGCACATTTGGCGACGCAGAGGTTTTCAGCCTTAGCGGGACCAAGTTGGTCACTTCTGCAGAAGGTGGCCTGATCGCTACCAAGCACGACTGGCTCTCGGAAAAGGTCGCATACCTGAGGGCGTATGGGTTTCAACACGACTACGTGTCGCGGGTTCTCGGGATGAACGGAAAGATCTCGGAAGTTCATTCAGCTCTTGGCTTGCTCAATTTCAAGAACATCGAACAGACAGTGCATAAGCGGCTGGAGTTGGTTGCTACCTACCGGGCCCGTCTAGGGGAAAGCGTCAACTGGCAGAAGATCAGTCGGGAAGACAGGTCAAGCTACAAGGATATCTCCCTGCTTCTCGGGGATCGCAGGAACGATGTCGAAGATGCCCTTTTGGCCTGCGACGTTCAGACGAAGAGGTACTTCCGTCCGCTTCACACGATGGATCTGTATTCGAGTTTCTGCGGTGAATCATCCTTGGCCCACTCCAGCGCTGTCTACGCATCCAGCCTGTGCATACCCGCCTTCTCCGATATCACCGAGGAGGAGATTGAGTTGATCTGCGAAACGGTCCTTGAAGCTCTCGCGTCAGGTTAGGGGCTTAGCAGGAACGCCAGCGACCGTGATGTCGGGCGCAACATCCGACACGACGGAGGCACCGGCCCCCACCAAAGCCCAATCACCTATCCGGATCCCTGGCCGGACGACAGCCCCTATCCCCAATTCCACGCCGTCGCCTATCGATACATTGCCCGCTAGGCGCGCACCCGGACCCACCAAGCACCAATCGCCCACCGAGCAATCGTGAGATATCGATGCGGAAACATTCACGTGCGTATGGCGGCCCATCTTGATGTTCGTTGTGAGCACAGCCCCCGCGGCTATGCAGCACCCTGGTCCGATATCGAGCATGCTGCCGAGAACCGCGTCGGGGTGGATCAAAGTGGCTGGCTCCAAGCCTGCCTTCGACGCAACTTTATCGATCCTCTTACGGGCCTTCAGGTCGCCCACGCCTATCACATATGAACCAGTGAGCTTGCTAAGAAGATCGACCCCTCCAAGGATAGTTGCGTTTCGGGCGGCCGAACGTTCCGGATACGCTTCCTCGTCGGCGAGGAATCCCGCAAAACGAAAGGTCGGCGTTGCCGCGTTGACCGCCTCGACGATGTCAAGGAGTTCGCGCGCATGTCCGCCTGCCCCAACTATCACCAGGTCGATCAAATCCCACCTCTCCTATGAAAATCTAGGTCTAGATGCTAGTCGGTAGACTGCTTCTAATGGACCTGATTTCGAATATCCAGAGCCGAGAGACACCCGTCTTCGTCCTAGGGCTCGGTTACGTGGGCCTTCCTCTTGCTCTCGCTGCCGCTGGCGCTGGCTTCAAAGTGACCGGCATAGATACAGACGCCCACCGCGTCGAACAGATCTTGGGATCGGACCCGGCCCTTCCCGACATCGACCACGAGCATCTTCGGCAACTGGTTCGCTCTGGTGCTCTACGTGCCACGCCTTCGATCCCCGAACTCCCAGCGGACTCCATCATCGTCATCTGCGTCCCGACGCCCCTCAAGAACTCACTTCCCGACACTTCCTACATCGAAGGTGCAGGTCGCGAGATAGGCCTCCGGCTCAAGAAGGGGTCTTTGGTCATCCTGGAAAGCACCACATATCCCGGCACAACAGAGGAACTCCTGCTTCCTATCTTGGAAAGCTCTGGGCTAAAAGCCGGGATCGAGTTTTTCCTCGGATTCTCGCCAGAGCGCATCGACCCCGGGAACCACGACTTCGGATTAGCCAACGTCACCAAAGTCTTTGGCGGGATCAACGAGGACTCAGGCGATGCCATCGAGGCGTTCTACGCAGCCTTCGTAGACAAACTCGCGAGGGTATCTACACCCCGCGCCGCTGAGATGACCAAGCTTCTCGAGAACACCTACCGCCACGTAAACATCGCCCTTGCCAACGAGATGGCTATCCTCTGCCGTGACCTCGGCATCGATGTTTGGGAGGTGATCGACGCCGCTGCGACGAAGCCATTCGGGTTCGTTCCTTTCTACCCCGGGCCCGGCTGGGGAGGCCATTGCATCCCGGTCGATCCGGCCTACTTGTCGTGGCGAGTACGGCAGATGGGCTCTACCGCGCGCTTCGTAGAGCTTGCAAGGGAATTCAACGAGAAGATGCCCGGCTACGTCATCGACAGGACCAAAGAGATCGTCGAGTCCCGCGGCGGAAACCTCAAACGTTCCTCAGTGCTGGCGATCGGCGTCACGTACAAAGCTGATGTGCCGGACCTTCGAGAGTCTCCGGCGTTCGAGATCGTGAAGGGCCTCGTCAAGGTGGGCGCAGAGGTTTCGTACCACGACCCATTCATCGAACAGGTCGACCTTCCAGGCGGGCCTCTGCGTTCCGTCGAACTCACCGCAGAAACTGTGGCGGCATCAGACCTCGTGATCGTACTGACGGCACATTCAGCTATCGATTGGGGTCTGATCCGAAGATCAGCCAAAGTGGTCTTCGATACTCGAAATGTCATCAAGCAAAGCCAAGGGCTTCTGGTGAAGCTTTGAGCCAGGAGCGGCGGGGGATCCTGCTTGCCGGAGGACAAGGGACCAGGCTGCATCCGCTCACCCTCGGAATAAGCAAACAGCTTCTGCCCATCTACGACAAGCCGATGGTCTACTACCCCCTCTCAACTCTGATGCTGGGGGGAATTAAGGAAGTGCTGGTGATCTCAACACCCGAGGACCTTCCCATCTTCGAGCGTTTGCTCGGGGACGGCTCCAGGCTCGGGATCAGGATCTCTTACAAGGCCCAGCCGGAGGCGGGAGGTATCGCGCAGGCCCTGGTACTAGGGGAGGAATTCCTGGGGGGATCCGATGTCGCTTTGATCCTCGGGGACAACGTCTTCTTCGGTCACGGGCTGACCGGCCTGCTTCAAAGCGCCAGCGGTGCTTCGGAAGCCACCGTTTTCGCTTACCAGGTGAAAGACCCCGAACGATACGGCGTCGTCACCTTCGATGCGAAAGGACTGGCGGAGTCTCTCGAAGAAAAGCCCGCCAACCCGCGGTCCAGATATGCACTAACGGGCCTTTACTTCTATCCGAACGATGCCGTCCAGATCGCCAAGCGACTCGCCCCATCGGAGCGTGGTGAACTGGAGATCACGGACGTGAACGTCCATTACCTGAACGAGGGACTCCTGCGCGTCGAGAAACTCGGCCGCGGTTTCGCTTGGCTCGATACCGGTACGGAGGAGTCTTTGCTGCAAGCGTCTAACTTCATCGCCACCATCGAGGCCCGACAGGGATTCAAGATCGCATGCATCGAAGAGGTAGCCCTGCGCATGGGTTTCATCGACAGACAAGCTGCACTCGAGATGGGCAGTCAGATGAAGAACCCCTACGGTGAATATCTTGTGCAGTTATCGAAGGAAGACGACCTCTCTCTCACCTACTGAATCCGGGAAGCGAACGAACGTATTCCTTGACCCCTTCGCGCCAGGGCGACAGTTCCACGCCAGCAACTTTGGCTTTGGCACAGTCGAGCACTCCATTCATAGGCCTTCGCGCTAAAGGGCCTCTAGCCTTCGATGTCAGCTCCGCCGTCGAGATGCGTTCGACCGACATTGGCAGACCAGCGCTCTCGATGACCCACTCTGCAACCTCCGCCCTGCTGGCGGGTGGGCCTTCACCCGTGAGGTGGATCAAGCCTCGAGCGCCGCTGGCCACCAGAGAATAGATCCCTTGCGCAAGGTCCGGCGCATAAGTGGGCCTTCCGATCTGATCGTCAACGACCTCGATGAAGGACCGTTCGGCACCGGCCTTCAGCACCGACGCCACGAAGTTCTTGCCCTGACCAAATACTCCTGAGGTGCGCACGATCAGATGCTCTCGGTGCTTCGCGGCCGCTGCCTCGCCTTCCAATTTGCTCTTGCCGTAAACCGATAGCGGGGACTCATCATCGGTCTCGACGTAAGGGCCAGTCTTATCCCCCGAGAAAACGTAATCGGTCGATAGCTGCACGAGAAGACATCTTGTTCCACTCAAGGCCCTCACGATGTTTCGCACGCCCTCGGCATTGACCCCGTAAGCTTCAGCTTCTCGCGCCTCTGCTCCATCAACATCGGTGAAGGCGGCTGCGTTCACGACCACCGATGGATCGATCCTTCGCAGAACCTTGGCGACCTGCGAAGCATCTGTGATGTCGCAGTCAGACCGGCCGAGACATAAGCATCGTGGGTCGAACGAAAAGGCCGACCCCAGTTGGCCCGCTCCCCCGGTTACAAGGATGGGTCGATCAGGTCCCAATCCAGCCCCGGATTGTTCTTGTCTCTATCAGATAACAGCGGAGTGTCGCTCTGCCACGCGACACCCAGACCGGGCGCATCCCACGCTAGGCCGTGCTCATCGCCTGAGTCGTAGAGATGAGTGACCCAATAGATAACGTCTAGGTCGGTGAGTGCCAGATATCCATGTGCCACACCGGGCGGGATGAATAGAAGTTGGGGCACTGAAGCGTCCAGGATCACCTCTGCCGACGAGACCTTGTCGGCACGAGTTCGAAGATCAACCAAGACAGCCTGAGCCTCTCCAGCTACGACATACCAAAGGTCGCTCTGGCGCTTGTGCCAGTGAAGCCCCCGGAGGGTTCCCTTACGTGAATACGAGTGGTTGCTTTGAACAAAGTTGCTCCCCAGTTCCGGCTCTCTGACGAGTTCCATGAACCAACCGCGTTCGTCTTCATGACGCTCTGGCTGCAGCATAAGGGCCCCTTGGATGCCAGCGATCTCGGTGGTATTCATGTATCGGAATCGCTGTAGATGGCCTCGGCCCGCTCTAGATGCGAATCCCACCATGCTTGGTTCTGCTTGTACCAATCCACAGTCAGGGCAAGCTGGTCCCAGAGATCGCCTGCAGTCCATCCAAGTGCCATGACGTCGGATGGATCCACCGAATAACGTCTGTCGTGACCCGGGCGGTCGTAGGTGGTGTTGCGAACCATCGAGGAACGAAGGTCCATCAGCTCAGCCAACCGCATGGCGACTTCTTGGTTGGTGACTTCGGGTTCCAGAGCCGGACCGACGTTGTAAGCCCGGCCGGACTCGCCGCTTTCGGCAAGAACGGATACCGCGTCAACCAAGTCTTCGACGTAAAGCCATTGCCTTACGTACTGGCCGTCGCCCCAAACAAGCAAGGGCTCGTTCCTAAGGCCCCTTGTGATCCAGCGGGCGATCGCCTTCTCGGGATGCTGCCAAGGGCCGAAGGCATTGGTAGGCCGCACCACGACCACGCCGAAGTCATCCGAATAGCTGAGGGCCAGGTCGTCGGCCACTGCCTTGCTCCGGGCATAGGGGCTCGTTGCGCCACCTTCGCCGCCGAGCTTGTCCTCCTCCCGGAAACTCCCCTTCTCGATAGATCCATAGACCTCGTCGGTGGACACATGAACCACCCGCGGCACCCCCGCCGACTTCGCGGCATCCAAGACCGTTCGGGTGCCTTCGATATTGGTCCTTTTGAAAACTTCCTCGGAAAACTCACTTCTCGTCACGTGCGTCTCTGCGGCGAAATGGACTACGAGCTGGGGCCTCATCTTCTCCATGGCTCGAATCATCGCGTCAGCATCGACCACATCTGCCTTTATCGTTCGAAAATCCGCGGCCCGGCGGCAGTCCTCGAGTCTTCGTTCATCTCCGGCGTATGTCAGCAGATCTACGTTTAGGACCTGCGCCCCGCGTGCCACCAGGCGACGCACGTAGTGACTGCCGATGAAACCGGCACCACCGGTCACAAGGACTTTGTTCTGATTCATTTCGGACAAGCGTGTATCAGGTCAGTTACCAAGGGGTTCTTGGGGGGTGTGGCAGGGGTCTTAGCGGGCGACGGTTTGACGCTGGAGGCCGGGGCAGCCTTGATGAAGTCCTCACCAAGGACCAAGGCCAGTTCGGATTCAACCTGGATGGTTGGGGGCATCGCTTTGGTCACCGCCGAGTAACGAGCCGCGACGATCTTCGCCTTCTCCTCGTTGCCCTCTTTGAAGTAAACAGTCGTCTTGGCATGGGGGCTCGCGTTCCCGGTCGCCGGATCAGGGAACCCGTCTGCCTTCAACTTATCGGCCTCGACCTTCGCCAGCTCGGCCGAGGTGGTGCCGTTCAGCACTGAAACCCTTACATCCTGGTTCTCGATCGCACTTACTCCCGTGCGCCCATAGTCGGGAAGGGGGCTTCGCTCTCTGAGGGCCTTGAAAAGGATCTCGGTCTGACGGTCGTTGGCCACAACGTAGGAAACTCCTCCGATGTTCCGGGGCTCGGAGGGGATCACCCTCATGTCGACTTTTCCGGCGGTTACTCCACGCAGTCTGAAGGCAAGCGTCTTCATCTCACCGACTGCCAGCTCTTTGTCAGTCTTTACATTCTTCTGGAACAGATTCACGAGTTTCACGATCTTCACGGGGTTGAGGTAGGTCCCGGCGTTGGTCACCTTCTCCATCATCAGCTTGATGAACAACTGCTGGCGAGCGATGCGTCCGAAGTCGCTGTCGATCTTTCGAACCCTTACGAAAGCAAGAGCCTGGTCCCCTTTAAGCTCCACGCACCCCTTGGGAACGTTCAGGCCAGAGTCTTTCTCCCGAAAGGGCTTCTCGAAGAAGACCTTGATACCCCCGATGGCATCGACTATCCCTTTGAAGCCAGAGAAATTCACCTCGACGTAGTGATGGATCGGCAGGCCCGTCATCCTCTGGATCTGCTCCACCATCGCACCCGGCCCCTTCTGGTACACGGCGTTCACCTTCCCCATTTTGCCGCTCTTGTATGCGACCCGAAGGTCCCTTGGGAAGTAAAGAAGCACCGCTTTCTCCTGGTCCGGATCGAATCGCGCCAGGATGATGGTGTCTGCTCGGCGGCCTGTGTTCCGATCTTTGCCTGAAGGGTCGTACTTCTTTAGGTCTTCCTTGGAAAGTCCTTCCCGTGAATCCGAGCCCAAGATCAGTACATTCATGGGTTCGCCGCCCTGCTTCTCCTGTAGCTCGGCTATCTCGGGGTTGGATCCTTTGATCTTCAAGTTGACGTAGGCGTAGATACCTGAGGCAAGAAGGGCGAGAACAAGGAAGAGCATGAGGGTGTAGAAAGCGATACGCAAACCTGACGAGCGGATGCCTCTGCGCTTGCGATATCTATGAGATTTGATGATCCCACCCCAGTTCTGGGAGTCCAAAAGATTTTCCTTCTTGGAAAGCCTCGACTGTAGCGTTATTTCACCAGGGCGGCGCCTCTTGCGGTCATGCGGTATCCCTGACTGGGCGGGCTCCCGTAAAAAGGTGCGTCTCCGAATGTAAAGACAGAGCCATCTTTAGCAATGATGTAATACCCATCTCCGGTGAAGGTCGCCGCCATGGAAACCGCCGTAGCATTGATGCCTCTGCCGGGAAGGGATCCGTGATACCCGCCATCACCGAACGTGAAAATCCCTCCATCCGCTCCAACCATCCAATAACCGTTGCCTGACTTGGTCCGCGCCATCCCCACAACGGGTTGGGCCAGAGTGGTTGCCCCCATGGAACCGTAGAAGCCCCCGTCACCAAAAGTAAAGATGCCGCCGTCTGATGCGACCAGCCAGTAACCGTTGCCTGAAACCGTTCGCGCCATACCCCTTACGGGGGCCCTTAGGCTCATCGCGCCAGTCGAACCGTAGAAGCCCCCATCACCGAAAGTAAAGATGCCGCCGTCAGATGCGACCAGCCAGTAACCGTTGCCCGAAGGGGTGGAGGCCATTCCTACGACGGGCTCCTTCAGAGTCATTGCTCCAGTCGAACCGTAGAAGCCTGCATCGCCGAAAGTAAAGATGCCGCCATCGGATGCGACCAGCCAGTAACCGTTGCCCGAAGGGGTGGAGGCCATTCCTACGACCGGTGCTCGAAGCGCTTGTCCCCCCATCGAACCATAGAAGCCAGCTGACCCATAGGTAAAGACTCCTCCATCCGTTCCCTGGATCCAATAGCCGGACGCTGGGAGATCCCCTATATATACGCCGTAACCAGAAGCCACAGGTGCCGCTGGCGAGCTTCTGCCCTGAGCATCGAAGGACACCGCCCTAACTTCATACGTATCTTCCTTCAACGGCGTGCCCGCGAAATCACCATCGCCCAATGCGAATGATCCATTTCCAGCACCAACCGAGATGGTTCTATCGTTCAGTAACTTGGATCCATCGAAAGTGATCGCCACTCGAGTAGCGGAGCGGCTAACAGCCCCGGTCGCGTTCGGGGTTAGGTCTCTGGAACCTCCCTGAGGCATAAGTTGGGTTCCAGTTGGCATGTCGGGGGCCGTTTGTCCCGACAAGGACTGGATACGGTTCTCCACGTCGCTTCGGATCGAAGATAGGGCCGACCACAAAGTTGTTCCTGGGCAGGCAGTCGTATCGACGTCGCGGTGCCCCGCTATGTTCGGGAAGGTCCTCGATGTTCCACCGTTCGTGTACAAGTCACTCCACAGCGGGTGGATG
>Ga0183260_10003863_pt1 | contig 12033 bp, 10 predicted proteins | sample AntDrymUQ4972206_2_FD_129768 | JGI IMG/M metagenome (GOLD analysis project Ga0183260, IMG submission 129768) | Polar desert sand microbial communities from Dry Valleys, Antarctica - metaG UQ497 (22.06) (version 2) (version 2) | ecosystem: Environmental > Terrestrial > Soil > Desert | place...
GCCGGTGTCGGTGCCCATGGACCAGTTGTTGTGCTTGCCCGACCCGTTGACGCCGGCGAACGGCTTCTCGTGCAGCAGGCAGACGAGGCCGTACTTGCGCGCCACCGACTGGAGGATCTGCATCAGGAGCTGCTGGTGGTCCGAGCCCACGTTCGAGTTCTCGAAGATCGGCGCGATCTCATATTGGGCCGGCGCGACCTCGTTGTGACGGGTCTTCACCGGGATGCCCAGCTTCGCCATCTCCGTCTCCGCATCGAGCATGCAGGCCAGGATGCGCTCGGGGATCGCCCCGAAGTAATGGTCGTCGAGCTCGTGCCCCTTGGGCGGCTTGGCGCCGAACAGGGTTCGCCCGGTCGTCACCAGGTCGGGACGCTCGTAGTAGTACTGCTCGTCGATCAGGAAGTACTCCTGCTCCGGCCCGACGGTCGTGAAGACGCGCTGCACATCGTTTTCACCCAGCAGGCGCAAAGCGCGGATCGCGGCCTTCGACAGGGCGTCCATCGAGCGCAGGAGCGGGATCTTCGCGTCCAGCGCCTCGCCGGTCCACGACGCGAATGCCGTGGGGATACAGAGCAGGGCGCCGTTCGGGTTTTCCAGCACGAAGGCGGGGCTTGTCGGGTCCCACGCCGTGTAGCCACGGGCCTCGAAGGTTGCGCGGACGCCGCCGGTCGGAAACGATGAGGCGTCCGGCTCGCCCTGGATCAGCTCCGAGCCCTTGAACTTGGCGAGCGCGGTGCCGTCGCCGACGGGGTCGAAGAACGAGTCGTGCTTCTCCGCGGTCAGGCCCGTCAGAGGCTGGAAGACGTGGGTGAAATGCGTGGCGCCCTTCTCGAGCGCCCACTCCTTCATCGCCTGGGCGATCTCGTCGGCCAGCGAGGGGTCGAGCGCCTCGCCCTTCTCCAGGATCGCCTGAAGCTGGCGGAACGCGTCCCGGGACAGTCGCTCCTTCTGAGCGGCCGGCGAGAAGACGTTGACGCCGAACGGGTACGAATCGGACTTGCTCAGGTCCAGCGACCCAAGGGCTTCGCCGTTTGGGCTCCACTGGGCGGCGGTGACGTTGTGCTGACGGATCCTGGGCATGAATTTTCTTGACCTCCTGGCGCAGGCTTAGCACCCCGGGGCCGGGGCGCCTTGCGATGCGCTATCTGGTTGACGATGGAAGAGTGCCCCCAGGATATTCAGCGACCGTCGGCGCCCGTTGTCCGCATGTCCAAAGATGCCCATCCCGGCTTCGCCACGGCGTCGGGCGGACCACCACTTACTGCGCTAGCCGGGGGCGACGATCGCCCCGTGCGGCACGCCCTTGGCCTCCTCGCGCGCTAGCGAGTCAGCCTGCCAGGTCGTCCCTGGTCCACTCGTCCAACAGGTGGAGCAACTCGGGCGGGCCCTCGTCGCCGACGATCGCCACGGTGCCTGGCCAGTAGGCGCTGCCCTTCGACGTTGACCGCAGCAGGCCGGGGCTATGGACCCAGCTTCCGGTGTTCCAAAGCGTGGTCTTGCCGTCGCGGGCCGTCCACTCGTCCTCTTCGGCCAGGGGGCCGCGCCGGTGCGTGTGGCCGAAGATCACGTGGTCGGCCTCGATCGTCAGGAGTTCGACCACTTCGGCGATCGCGTCGACGCCGGCGCGGGTGATCGCATTGGGCGAGAGGTCGGCCCTGACCGGCCCGATGCCAAGACGGTTCGCCACCCCGACCGCGCCCGGCAGAGCGACGGAGCCCAAGAGCCAGCCGCGAATTCGCGCACTGGGCCCCTCGCCACTCGACAGCGCATCCCAGATCCGCTTGGTGGGGCTGCCGCCCGGGTGGCCGCTGGCGGCACCCGCCTGCGCCAGGGCGAACAGGAATGCGTATACCGGGGCCGCGATGCGCTCGTAATCGTCGGGCGAGTCCGGCTCGGCGGCATGCTCGGGCGGATCGAGCGGGTCGGGACCGGCAGGAGTCAAGCCCAGCGTCCGCTCCACCAGCGCCAAGCCGAGGCGCTCGAATGTGGGGATCGTCAGGTGGCGGTCCAGGTAGTGACCATGGGTGGCGAAGACGTCGTCGCGCACCCAGACGCCCGGGTAGGAGATGGTGATGTCCGCGCCGGGCAGCGCGTCGCGCAAGAGCGATGCGGGCCATGCGTCCAGGGCCACCTCGTCGGCAAGGCCAAGGTTGGGGGCCGCGACGTCGGTGCGCCGCTCAAGCCATCCTGAGACGAGGCGGTGGTCGTGGTTACCCGGCACGATGGTTGCCCGGCCGCCGGCGGCACCGACCAGACGGTCGAGGATGGGTGTCGCAAGCTCGATCGCCTCGGTCAGGGGCCGGTCGCGAAGCTCGATGACGTCACCCAGCAGGATCAGCCGGTCGGCGTCCGCGATCACCTCGAGCAACGGCTCGATCGCCTCGTCGCGGCGCAGCAGATCCTCGTCGGAGCCGGCACCCAGGTGGAGGTCGGAGACGATCGTGGTCTTCACTCCCTGATCCTCTCAGGCCCAACTGGCATTAGACTCGCCGGCCGATGGCGAAGACTCCCGCACCCGCCCCCGATCCCGTCGCGGTGCTGGCCGTCAGCGACATCTTCGACGCGAGCCAGCGGGCTACCCTGGGCGCCCTCTGTGACACGTTCATCCCCGGGCTTGAGGCACCCGACGGGGATGAGGGGGCCGCGGAGTTCTGGGAGCGCGCCGCGTCGCACATGGGGGTAGCCGAGGGCGTCGAGGTCGGGCTGTTTGGCGCCGCCTTGCCGCAGGAGATCGTCGCCGGCCTGCGCGGGCTCCTCGACGCGCTGGCTGCCAACGGGATGGCCGCGGAGGCCCCGCAGGCGGCCCGCGAGCAGATCGTGAACGGTTTCAGCGATACCGACCCCGACGCGCTCGCCGGCATCGCCACGCTGCGCGCGATCGCGGGGTCGATCTTCTACGCCGCCCCCGATCCCGCCACCGGCCGCAACCCGAACTGGGATGCGATCGGCTTTCCGGGCCCGATCGCGACGCCGCCCGCGGATCATGAGGCACCCCTGCGCGTCCGCCACGCGAGCGGTGCGGACGAGACCGTCGAGGCGGACGTCTGCGTCGTCGGCTCCGGCGCCGGTGGCGGCGTGGTCGCAGCCGAGCTTGCCGCGGCGGGCCGTTCCGTGGTGGTGCTGGAGGCCGGCGGCTACTACGACGACGGCGACTTCGACGGGCTCGAGCTGTCGGCGTATCAGCGCCTTTACCTGAACGGCGGGCCGTTTCCCACGGCGGACGGCCAAGTCTCGATCGTCGCCGGATCGGGCGTCGGCGGCGGCACGGTCGTCAACTGGACGAACTGCCTGCGGACGACAGACCACGTGCGGGCCGAGTGGGCGTCCGAGCACGGCCTGACCGACCTGGCCGAATCGGGCTTCGACGCACACCTCGACGCCGTCTTCGAGCGCCTCGGCGTAAACGACGAGTGCAGCGATTTGAACGGGCCCCATCAGCGCCTCCAGCAAGGCTGCGAGGAGCTCGGCTACGACTTCGCTCTGATCACGCGCAACACCGACCCGGAGACCTATGCGCCCGAGTCCGCCGCGTACATGGGCTTCGGCGACCCGTCGGGCTCGAAGCAGTCCACTGCCAAGACCTACCTGGTGGACGCGCAAACGGACGGGGCGGAGATCTTCGCCGGCGCCCGTGCCCAGCGGGTCCTTCTCGAGGGCGGCCGGGCCGCCGGGGTGGAGGCCCTGTGGTCGGACGACCCGGGGGCCGAGACTTCGCTCACCGTCCGCGCCCCGATCGTCGTCGTGGCCTGCGGATCGATCGAGTCGCCCGCCCTTTTGCTGCGCTCCGGGTTAGGCGGCCCCGCCGTCGGCGAGCACCTGCGGTTGCACCCTACGGTCGCGGTCACCGCCTATTACGACGAAGCCCAGAACTGGATGTGGGGACCGCCCCAGGCCGCGCTCTCGCACCAGTTCGCTGACACGGGCGACGGCTACGGCTTCCTGATCGAGTCGGCGCAAGCCACCACCGGGCTCTTCAGCGGGGCGATCCCCTGGCGTTCAGGGGCGGATCACAAACGGCGGATGCGCGAGTGGGCGCACGCGGCGGCGCTGATCGCCCTGGTCCGGGAGCGTGGCGAGGGCAGCGTGCAAATCGATGGTGACGGGAGAGCGGTCGTCCACTACCCGATCACCGACGAGCTCGACCAGGCGAACCTGAAGCAGGGCGTCGAGCAACTCGTTCGCATCCACGCGGCCGCGGGGGCGTGTGAGATCGTGGGCAGCGGCTTGCGCGCGCCGGATTGGGCTCGCGGCGACGACCTGGAGGCGTTCATCGCCGCGCTCAACGAGTTGGAGATCACGCCGCGCGAGTACGTCACCTTCTCCGCCCATCAGATGGGCAGCTGCCGGATGGGGCGCGATCCGGCAACCTCGGTCGCGAATCCTTGGGGAGAGCTCCACGACACGCCCGGGGTGTGGATCGGCGACGCGTCGGCATTCCCCTCGGCGTCGGGCACCAACCCCATGGCCACGATCATGGCCTTGGCGCGGCGCACCGCGAAGGCAATCGCGGCCTCCTGAGGCCATCTTGTGCTCGTGAACGCCTACCGCACGCCTGATGAGCGTTTCGAGCAGCTGCCCGATTTCCCGTTTTCACCCCACTATCGCGAGGTGGGCGGCCTGCGGCTCGCTCACATCGATGAGGGCGAGGGGCGGCCCGTGGTCTTCTTTCACGGCGAGCCCACCTGGTCGTATCTGTGGCGGCAGGTGATACCCACGGTCCGCGACGCCGGATTTCGCTGCATCGCGCCGGACTACGCGGGCTTCGGCCGCTCGGACAAGCCGACCGACCTGCGCTGGTACTCCTACGACCGACATGTCGAGGCGGTGGCCCCGCTGTTCGAGGATTTGGATCTGAGCGACGCGGTGGCGGTCGTCCACGACTGGGGAGGCCCGATCGGCCTGCGCTGCGCGGCGGAGCAGTCAGAGCGTTTCTCGGCGATGGTGGCCATGGACACGGGCCTCTTCACGGGCGAGCAGCGGATGTCGGACGCGTGGCAGATGTTTCACGACTTCGTGCGGCGCACCGAGGATCTGCCGATTTCCATGCTCGTCCGAAACGCGGTCGCGCGCGGGATGAGCGACGAGATCGCCGCCGCCTACGATGCTCCGTTTCCGGTCGCGGAGTCCAAGGCCGGTGCGCGGGCTTTCCCCTTGCTGATCCCCACGACACCCGAAATGCCCGGCGCGGCGGCCGGAAGGCAGGTGCTGGAAGCTCTGCGCGGCGATCAGCGCCCCAAGCTGTGCTTGTGGGCGGATTCCGATCCGATCATCCCGCCGAAGGTGGGCGCGCGTTTCGCCGAGGCAATCGGGGCCGAGCCGCCGCGGATCATCGCCAACGCCTCGCATTTCCTCCAGGAGGACGCCGGTCCGGAAATCGGCGCGGTGATCGCCGACTGGCTTGCTTAGAGCAGCGTTCGCTCCAGAAACGGCACCAGAGCCGCTGTGAACTCCTTCGGTCGCTCCAGGTTCGGCAGGTGGGCCGCGCCCAGGATCTCAGCGTGCTCCGCCCCGGTGCGGCTGGCGAGCTCGAACGCCCCGGCTAGCACGCTGGGCTGGTCGAACTCGCCGGTGATCACCAGCGAGGGGCAACGCAGCTCTTCCAGCCGTCCGATCGCGGGTGGCTCGAACGCTCCTGGCTCGACCCGGAACGCGCCTTGCCGCTCCAGCAGCACCCTGTTGACCCGGCTGACCTGCCTGCGCACGTCGCGATCGACCTGCTCGGTGCGCCGATGCGGGCCGTCCAGCCACATCCTCATCTCCAGCTCGTTGGCCGCGTCGATTCCCTTGCGCTCGTAGGTCGAGTCAACCGCCTCCCACGCCAACAGGATGTCCGGTGTGTGTTGCCAGCCGGAGGGCGCCGATCCCACGGTGACGAGGGCGCTGACCCTGTGCGGGACAGCGAGCGCCAGGTCGAGGGCGGCCGCGCCTCCCATCGAGGCACCGACGACGGCTGCGCGCCCGATCGCGAGCGCATCGAGGACGTCAAGCGCATCGCCGTGGAGGGTGTAAGCACGGCGGGGGTCGGCGGAGTCCCCAAAGCCGCGCGCGTCATACCGGATCGCCATGAAGCGCTCCGTAAGCGAGCGCCACTGCGGGTCCCACTGACGCCGGTCATGGATGCCGGCGTGCATCAAGAGGACGGCGGGGCCGTCGCCGGAGACCTCGTAGGCGAGCCCGCTGCGAGTGCGAGCGACAACGGTCATAGTCGCAGGACGATCGCCGACGTGATCAGCTCCGCCAACGGGCCCGTGGGGACGCCCGCGATCTCGCTGCCGCCTTCGGTCACCCTGATCCTGCCGTCGTCGGAAACCAGCTTCATGTCCATGTCGATGTCCAGGTCCGTGCCGCCGACGCCCGTGAAGTCGAGCACCGTGCCGAGGATCCCCGATCCGGGAAGCTCCGCGTTCCCCGCAGCGAACTCAGCGATGTCGGACAGGGAGGTGACCCCGCGCATGGCAAGCGCGTAGGGGTCATCACCCTGCTGCGTGAGCGTGAAGTTGTCGATTCGCACAGGCCCGGCGTCGGAGTCCGTGATCACGATCTGCGCGTCGCCGAAGCGGTCAAGGTCCTCGAATGCCCGCGGATCCTCCTCCAAATCAAGCTCGAGGCCGAGGCCGGAGCCGGAGATCTCCAGGGCATCCCCGCTTCCCCAAAGAAGCCGAACCGCGGGGGTCGCCTTCAGGCTGACTTCGGCGACGCCGCCGTTCTCCGTGAGCCGGTCCTCGATCGCGCTCTCGCCAAGCCCCGGGACGAAAACTTGCGCGAGCACGAGAAGCAGCACCAAGGCGCCGCCCGCCAGAGCAGCGATACGGCCGAAAAGCGAGCCGGGGATAGGCATCCATCCTCAATCTACAGTCGAGCTCCTGCCAGGCAGCCGACCGGCGCGACGGATTGGCTGGTCCCCTACGATCGATGGCGGATTGTGAGAGACAGGGCTCGAATCGCGATTGCCGCAGCGCTCCTTGCCGTGGTGGCCGGGACGGCGTCGCCAGGCGCGCGCGCCGAGGTCATCAACATCCCTTGGACGGAGCTCTTGCCGGCGCAGGCCACGCTCCAGAACCCGCAGCCCGGGCCGGTGCCGCATTGTCGCAGGGCGAGCCTGCGGTGCGTCCGGGTTGAGATCCGGCGCTTGCGCGAGTACCGCAACAAGCTCGGCTGCGACCACCGGGCCGTGTTCGCCACCACCTACCTGGTGCTGACGAAGCAACTCTTGCGCGACGTGCAAACCGGTGCCCTCGACTTCGTCTCGCCGCGTTACTTCTACTTCGAGGACGCCCTGTTCGCCAACTTCTACTTCAGGGTATCCCGCGCTTGGAATCGTGGCGACGACGTCCCGGAGGCGTGGCGGGTGGCCTTCATGGCAGCCGCCTCGCCCGACAAGGCGGGAGTTCAGGACATGCTTTTGGGGATCAACGCCCATGTCCAAAACGACATGCCGTTCGTGCTCGCCGCGCTCGGCCTGCGCACGGCTGACGGACGGTCGCGCAAACCCGACCACGATGCCGTCAACGCCACGCTCAACCGCGCGTATCCCCGGGTCGTGGCCGCCGTCCGCCGCCGCTTCGACCCCGCGATGGACTTCTCGAACTCGCCCTTGATCCCGCTCGACGATCTGGCGGGGCTGGAGCTGACCCGGGCCTGGCGCGAGGTCGTGTGGCGCAATGCCGAGCGCCTGCTGAACGCGGAGACGCAAGCCCAGTGGAATCGGGTGGCGCAATCGATCGAGGACTACGCCGCGATCAATGCGAGGCTCATCGCCGCCGGTGGACTGCCGGGCTACGGAGCCACGAGGGACGCGTACTGCGCCGCTGGGCCAAGCGGCTAACTTCGCCGGATGAGCGCGGGACCCGAGTGCCTGGCCCAGGTGGGCGACGTGGAGATCTGCTGGCAGCGCTTCGGCGACGCCGAAGACCCTCCGATGATGCTGATCATGGGAATCGGGGGCCAGATGATCCTCTGGCCGGATGGTTTTTGCGAGGAACTGGCGACGCGAGGCTTTGGCGTCGTTCGCTTCGATAATCGCGATTCCGGTCGCTCCAGCGTGCTGGAGAGCGCCGGGCTGCCCTCGATTGAGTCGGCGCTGGCCGGGGAGCTCAACCACCCTCCATACACGCTCTCCGATATGGCGGGCGACACCGCCGGCTTGATGGACGCACTTGGCATCAAGGCGGCGCATGTGGTGGGCGCGTCGATGGGCGGCATGATCGCCCAGGTGCTGGCCATCGAGCAGCCGCGGCGAGTCCTGTCCCTGGCCTCGGTGATGTCGACGACGGGCGATCCTGCGGTCGGACGCCCGACCCCCGCGGCCCTCGAGGCGCTGATCACTCGTCCCCCGTCGGATCGCGACGGCTACGTCGAGGCCACGCTGCGGGCGCGGGCGGTCATCGGCTCACCGGGCTTTCCACGTGACGAGAACGTAGCTCGGGCGAACGCCGCCATGGCCTTCGAGCGCGGGGTCCACCCAGATGGGACGACGCGCCAGGCCGTCGCGATGATCTCCACCGGGGACCGCACCGAACGGCTCCACGAGCTTGATCTGCCGACGGTCGTGATCCACGGCGCGGACGACCCCCTGATCACCCTCTCAGGCGGTAAGGCCACCGCGGCGGCGATCCCGAATGCGGACTTGGTGGTGATCGACGGGATGGGGCACGACTTTCCGCCCGGCGTCTGGGCGCGGGTGGCTGACGCGATCGAGGCGAATACCCGGCGTGCGCTCCAGGAGGCTGCGGACTAGGCGGTATCGGCGACGGCGCGGCCGTTGCCGTTGGCCTGCACTTCGTAGAGCGGGGAGCCGGGGCGAAGGTCGGCGAGGCTCATCGCCGGCCACTCCTCCGGCGGTCCATCCGGCCGGTGGATCTTTTCCTGACGCCGGGCCGCTGGAAGCTGGGCAAGGAGCGCCTCGTTTTGCGGCTCGGCGAGCTGGCGCTTGACCGTTTCGATCGCGACTTCGATCGTGCGGTGCTGGTTTGCGCGGCTCATCAGGTTGCGACCCATCGCGTTCAGGTCGTCCGCGAGCGGCTGGATCAGGACGACCCCGGTGCCACGCTGGCGCATCGTCTTCGCCTCGGATCCGAGGCGCCGCCCGGTCGCTCCGCGGATCGCCCGGTCGGCCCATTCGAGCGGGTTCCAGGCTCGGGTGGGGTGGAGGCTCGAAGTCGGGTTCAAGCAGATCACCAGATCCATGTGGGCGTCGCGCAGGACGTCCAGGTTCGACGTTGAGTACATCCCCCCGTCGACGTAGCGGCGGCCGTCGATCTCGACCGGGTGGTAGAAGCCGGGAATCGCGCACGAAGCCGCAACCGCATCGGCAAGCTCAGCCTTGGGGGCCCCCGGGCGGCCGAACACCACACGACGGCCGGTGGCGTAGTCGCACGCCACGATGCGCAAGCCGTCGTGCGGGCTCCAGCCGCTGCCCGAGCTTCGGTGGACGATGTCCTTCAGCGGCTTGGTCGAAATGAATCCGCGCGGCAGCCAGCCTGCGGCGAGCATCGCCGGCGGATAGCGGCGCGGCTTGGTCGCGCTGCGAAGCGCGAGGGGCCAGGACCCGGGGCCGATCGGGGGCCAGGCCTTCGCCGGGCGGAAGATCGCACCGGCAGAGCGGTCCGCCTCGGAGGCCGGGCGGCCCTGGGCGTCCGTCAGACCGGGAATGGTCTCGCCGGCTGAGTGGGCGACCATGAACCAGATTGGCGTGCCCGAGGCGACGATCGTGCCGATCATCGATCCGGCGGAGGTGCCGACGATCCGCTTCGCCTCCATCGGATCCCAGCCCGTCTCGGTCGCCAGCGCTTCGAGCGCGCCGGTGAGCCAGGCGCCGCCTTGAATTCCTCCTGCCCCGAGGACCAATCCCACTCGCATCGCCTGGAAGGCTATCCATTGGGACGGGCGTACTGGTGCGTGTCCGGACGTTTGGCGTAAAGACGGCGATAGTCGCCGTCAACTCACCACACGTCCGTCGGCCCGCTAGATTTCACGCTTCCGCGGCTGTGGCGGAACTGGCAGACGCGCGGCGTTCAGGTCGCCGTGTCCGCAAGGACGTGGAGGTTCGAATCCTCTCAGCCGCATTCGGGGGACCGGTTGATCGTCGCGGGCATTACGCTGCTCGTCCGTGCCCGCCGTCCTCGATCTGAGCAAACTCCATGCCCCTGTTGTTCAAGCCGGGATGGGAAGCATTGCGCGGCATGAGCTCGCAGCGGCCGTGTCGGAGGCCGGCGGTCTCGGCACGATCGCGGGAGCGCTGGCGCCGATTGCCGAGGAGATCGCCGCCGCGCGCAGGCTCACTGGCCGCCCGATCGCGGTCAACCTCTTGCTGCCGTTCGTCCGGCCGGGAGATGCCGACGCGGCGGCGGAGGCCGACGCGATCGTCACCTTCTGGGGTGAGCCGCGCAGGCTGGCAGCCAACACCTGGATCCATCAGTGCGGTTCGGTCGAGGAGGCAAGGGTTGCCGCCGCGGCCGGGGCGGACGCGGTGATCGCACAGGGGGTCGAGGCCGGCGGGCACGTGCGGGGGACGACGCCGGTGCTCGAGCTGCTCGAGCGCGTGCGGGCGGCAGTGCCGATCCCGGTCCTCGCAGCCGGAGGGCTCGTCGCTGCCGAGGGTGTTAGGGAAGTGCTTGATGCCGGCGCCGTTGCCGCCGTGGCCGGCACGCGTTTCCTGCTCAGCGACGAATGCCACGCCCATCCCGGCTACAAGCAGCGCTGCCTGGACGCCAGCGAGACGGTCCTAACCGAGCTGTTCGGGCTCGGCTGGCCGGACGCCCCACATCGAGTGATCCACAACGGAGCAACACGGCGCTGGCTTGCCGCCGATCCTCGTGGTCCGCGCTGGATCCGAACGGCAAACCGTCTCAGTGCCCCGCTGGCGAGCCGCGTCCCGATCGCGATCCAAGGCCGCGCGATCAAAGCCCAGCGCCCTTCCCAGCCCTTCCTTGGCCCGCAGCCTCCCACCGACGACGGCCCCGCAAACCTCCTGGACTCAGGCCCGCTTTACGCCGGGATGAGCGTTGCGCGCGTCAGCAATATCCGCCCCGCGGCGGAGCTGGTCGGGATGCTTACGCCGTAGGTCCGTGCTGGGATAGGGTCGAAGCATGGGGACCACCCACGAACAGGCGTTGGACAAGATCCACGCGCGCTTTGGCGCCCACGAGCGTCACCGGGCCCTCCACGCGAAGGGAGTTCACTGCGTTGGATCGTTCACACCCACGCCCGAGGCATCGCGCCTGACCCAGGCAAGCCACATGAGCGGGCCGCCCGTCCCTGCCAAGGTCCGGTTCTCCAACGGCGGCGGCGACCCGACCGTCCCCGACTACGCCCCCGACGTGCGCGGGCTGGCCGTCAGTTTTCAGCTCGCCGACGGGTCGGCTACAGACATCCTCGGGCAGACGCTGCCGCGCTTCCCGTTCAAAGACCAAGAGGGGTTTTTCGCTGCGATGGCGGTGTCGAAGCGAACCCCGGCAAGCCTTCTGAAGCTGCCGCTGTTCCTCGCCCGCTACCCGTCGGTCATCAAGCACACCCGCGAGGTCGACGCGCTCATGGCGCGTCGCGCCAGCTTCGCGGCCCGCCGCTATTTTGCGTTCCACGCGTACAAGTGGATCGACGCGGGCGGAGGAGAGCGGTGGATCCGTTACTTCTGGCACCCGACGGTCGACGAGCCTGACTTCACAAAGGAGGAGGCCAAGAGCCGCGGGCAGGACTACCTCTTCGATGAGCTCCGGGAGCGCCTGGCGACCGAGCCGGTACGGATGCGGCTCGAGGTGCAGGTCGCGGCCGAAGGTGACAACCCACACGACCCGTCCGACGAATGGCCCGAAGACCGCGAACGCGTGACGGTCGGCACCCTGGAGGTCACCGCAATCGACGACGACGCCGACGACGGGATCGTCTACGACCCCATGCGCTTGGTCGACGGAATCGAGGCCTCCGAGGACCCCGCGCTGCGCTTCCGGCCACCCGTTTACACCCTTTCCCACGCCCGCCGGACGGGCTCCTGAGCACGCGAAATCACCCGCGCTCCGTTGCTAACCTGAGGCCACC
>Ga0183260_10003864_pt1 | contig 12033 bp, 17 predicted proteins | sample AntDrymUQ4972206_2_FD_129768 | JGI IMG/M metagenome (GOLD analysis project Ga0183260, IMG submission 129768) | Polar desert sand microbial communities from Dry Valleys, Antarctica - metaG UQ497 (22.06) (version 2) (version 2) | ecosystem: Environmental > Terrestrial > Soil > Desert | place...
ACCATTCGCGAAGGGACCTCCATCAGAGTCATGTTGGGGAATGGACATAACCAGATCATAAAGCCATACCCTTGCCTGATCGGCGACCGTGATGATCCCCATGCGTACCTTGCTTTGAAATACGCAATGCAGCGCGGGGAAAATGTCAAGGCCGTTCATCCGATCAGACAGACCTCACGCGGCTATGTGTTTGAGACTGAGAGCTACTAGCTCTATCGCGGAGAGAGGCAGAACATGAAGCGTAGGAGTGAACTTCCCAACGTAAAGCTCATCAAGAGGACGAAGGGAGGGGGCTGGCGCCCAAAGGACGCAAAGGCCGGCCGAAAGCTTCACAACGACAAGTAGTTGACTGCCCGGATGGTCGTATCAGCGGTTCGATTCCACTGGCGGGCACGTAGTAGTACGTAGCTTACTTGCGAGCGGAGCGCTTACTCCGCATAGTCGACAAATTCACTCTAATGGGACTTGTCTGGTGGTCAGACATCGGCTAGACTTGTCTTACTAGCCAATCAGCCGGAGGCAGACAATGTTCAGCTCAGACCAGGAACGCTGCATCACCAAGGCATCGCGCTGTCAGGCAAACACAGACAAGGGGAATTGCCCGGCATGCGGTGACCCTGCTCAGGCGTGCGCTTGTGGCACACAAGCTGGCGATAGGGTCTTTCGCCTCCTCATGGAATGTCACAATGAGGGCGACCATTCCCGATGCGCTTACAGCATCTGAGTAAGGAGCACTGTGATGGGAATGGAAAAAGCTCGGATCGAGACAGTGTTTCCGATCGTCATGGAAGTACTGGAGACCGAACTCTCGTACGCAATCGAGCTGCTCTTACAGAGCCCTTCCCCCACTAGCTGGGCGGTAACGTCGGAGCCTACTACTGAGGAAGGCAGGCGGGTATTGCGGTTATCACGAAACAGCCATAAGTTCCTGTCGTATCAACTAGGAGTGAAGAGTTATGTGGACTAGTTTTAAGATCGGACCCATTCGTGTGCGTAAGAGCAGTAGAGGGTGGTCTTGGACTTTGCGCCTAGGGAGACTAGTCTCATTCGGAGGCAAGCTAGGCAGAAAATAGATAAAGCCCTTATAGCCCAATTGGTAGAGGCAGCGGACTTAAAATCCGTACAGTGTGAGTTCGAATCTCACTAAGGGCACCAGTTGCGCTCCAGCTCGTCCAGGGGTATCCTCATTTGTGGATCATGTCCACAAGCGAAGGGTACTCTATTATGGCGATGAAGTGGTCTACGGCAATTTCGGAGATTCAGGAAAAGATCGCGGCTTTCCAGCAGTACGCGGAAAAGCATGATGTTTTTGATGATCTCCAGGGTCTCAACGCAGAGTATACGCCTGCATTCATGCGACGCCAGGCCGCGGATACGCTGGCCCTATTGGAGCGTATGACGGGCGCGCTGGACGACAACAATGATCCGGAGAACATTCCCAGCGCGGATGAGTCACACCGCTGATGGCACGCCACACGACGTCGAGAAGGCCGGTCCGGAAGGTAGTCGGAACAGGGGTCAGTTCGGGTGTCGTTGCCCTCCTCGCGCTGCTCAGTGCACAAACGGGCTGGAATATTGACCCGGGCCTCGCAGCTATCATTACGGCAGCGATCGGCACATTCACGGGGTACTGGACACCCCCCGCTCCCGCTCCTGTTTCGGCTGAGGGGTAACTATGGCCGATCTCTTATCCGTTATCACGGATGGCGGCATTCTCCCTGAACGAGCTGAGCGCGTCATAATAGAGGCTAAGCGTACTAAGCTACCCTCTGCGATGGCATGCGTTATGCTGATGAAAGAGACACCTGTCCAAGGCAAAGATGGAAAGGTTCGAGGCGGGCACAATATATACGGACATGATAAGGGGACATGTTTTGCTCGTCCTGGGGTTCACTACGTTACGCGAGAGAACTATCAAGAATACCTTACCTGTGTTCGCAAAGGAGGTAAGAGAAATGGGGTCGGGCCTACTCAGCTAACGTGGTGGGAGTTTCAAGAAGACGCCGATAAAAGGGGAGGATGCTGGAATCCCGACATAAACATAGCAGTAGGTTTTGAGATTCTAGCTAGACTTCTCCGGTCTAAAGGGGTGTGGGGAGCATTCAAGGCGTATAACGGGTCCGGTGCGGCTGCTGATGATTACGCTAACAAGGCAACGGGTATGTTGCCTCGATGGGAACAGCTAATCAGCAAGGCCGGAACCACAATACCCATAGGCAGGCGCCGAACACTGCGGATAGCTCAGCCTCCGATGCTGGGCTCTGACGTCCGAGAAATGCAGACTCTCTACAATGAATGGCTAGGGAGGCGATAGCAAATGACACAAACAGCACGGGAGCGAGGAGAATGGGCAGTAGTCGCTCAAGAGCAGATAGCCGATCCGAACTTTCCCGATGTCGTCCCGTATGATTCCACATTAGACGATGTGTCGGAGGATGTTGAATACGGATGCGCAGGTCATTTGCCGGACTTCCACGATCCTGAGCGCGATGAGCCCTTACCGGAAACGGACGACTGATGCCAGTCAATACGTCATTCGGGCGCCTGTGGCCTCACTGTGACGCTAAGAATCATCTGGTTACCGTCGTTGCGCCTATCAGCGGCGCACGCTTTCCCGTTCACTCTGGCATTGCCCCCCTGGTTGCCGAGGGGCTGCGCAGGCAAGAGCTAGGCATCGGCGGTCCGGCCTATCTGTGCGATCCCTCGCAATGCGGTGGCAACAATTGTAGAAAAATTGCAGGGACTAATTCACCCTCGAATCACTCCGGCGCACTGGCAATCGACGATAACTGGCGTGACAACCCATTCAAAAAGGGCGCCAGGTACAAAATGCCCGAATGGGTATGGCGTATGTGGGAATGGTTGGGTTTCTATTGGGGAGGTAGATACCACGACTATATGCACATTGAATACCTAAAGACTCCGGCGATGGCACGGGCAAGAATGCTTGAGCTCGGTTTGCTCGGTGGTGGCGGGGGAGGAACTGGGGGAACCGTATTAAAGCTGGGATCGAAAGGACCGGAGGTAAGGAGATTGCAAGAGCTATTGCACATTGCCGTAGACGGTAGTTTCGGCCCTGCTACCAAACGAGCGGTCGAGGACTTCCAACGACACAATGGGTTAGAGGCCGACGGTGTTTGTGGTCCGTCGACATGGGCAAAACTATTGGAGGAAGACGACATGAATGGCGATCAGAATCGTAAGTTAGACGAAACGCACGGAATGCTACAGGAATTGCGTTCAGCCCTGGTTCACCATACGATTCAGTCGAGACTTGAGCCCGGGAAGTACAATACGGCTATTTTCTTGTCTGCTATTCATGGAGACATCTGGGATAAGTTTACAGCGCTCAATACACGTTTAGACACTTTGGAGGCAGCTTTAACAAAGAAAACCTCGTGACACAGAAAAACCCTTTCGAGGTTAGGTAGGTAGTAAATGCTCCGAACACGCATGCGCGCCCGCGGTTTCCTAGCAATCATCGCCTATGCTTTTACTCTGATTGGCGCTGGATTGTTGCTTATGCCCGGAAGCTTCGCTAAAACTCCCAGCTATGCAAACCTCCTCCTTTTCGCCGATCAATGGGTATGGGGCACGCTCTATACATCGGTGGCGGTCCTTATGTGGACATCGGTATGGTTCTATCGGAATCATTTTCTTGCCGTTGTAGCCCATACTATTGCCTTCGCCCTATGTCTTTCCTGGTTGCTTGCATTTATCCTTCGGGCAATTACTAGCCCAGCTACTACGATTGTAAATCCTACCTGGTGGTCTGTCGCAGCATTGATCCTTGTCCTATCTGCCCTCCAGTTGGATACAAACGCACCAAAGCAGAAAACACCTATCACGTGAGCATAGCCGAGTTTTCAGCCCTACTAGGCGGAATTAGTGGCTTTATTACTCTAGTCATTTTTCCATTTTTGTTACAACGGCGGACACTACGTGTTGCCCGAGAAGAGAGGATAAGAGATGCTAAAGCAGAAGATAATAAGAGAAAAAGCGATCAGCTACAGGAAGAAATCAACCGAAAGCGTGAAATAGCAGACAGGGAAGATGTTTCCTGGCGGGAGATAAACAGAACCTTGCAAGAGCGAGAGGAAAAGGCACGAGACGAAAATGAGGTATTACGGAAGCAATTAGACGCTGCCGATAGTGAACGTAGACGCGTTGCTAGAGAATTAGAAATAGACTACAATAAACAAATTGAGGTACAACGAGCACGAATCCAAGCATTAGAAGAAGAATTGATTAGTGTCAGGCGCGAATTACGGCAACGGGGTAATGGGAATACGTGACCCTTATTGGCGTAGTTTTCATGGGTGTAGCCCTGGTCAGTCTTACCATACAAACTGTAATGCTCATCCTGTTAATTGAAAAGCTTAGTACTCAATCTACAATTGAACGGCTGACGTACAATGGTTTGTTACGTACCTCGGTATGTCGTGTAATTGCAGCCATACTTTATGTCGGAGTAGGCATAGCGACATTAACGCTACCTCCCGGATGGGAGATATTTGTCCTTATGGTATTCATTGTAGTGCAAGTCCTATGGTGGATCAATGCAGGAGCTGATGTATTCTTGCGGAGATACATAGAAAAGTCTAATCGGGTGTCCGGAGAATATAACGGTTAGCCGATCGGCCCGCCGCTTGACCGGGTAGAGTTTCAGAGTGTTTGACGATTACGCCACGAGATACTAAGTCGTCTACCTGTCTCTTTGCTTTATTGTAATTGGGCTTATTGTTTTCGTTAGGGAACATTTCCGCTTGCAACTCGACTACCGTTCGAGGCTGTAAAAAGAACCATGCCCAATCGAGGCTATTCCCGATTACAGCCATTTCACCAGTCTTGCCGTGACGACTAATAGTGATAGGATCAAGGGCATCGGCAGGGTACTTGAGTTGTGTTAGCTCGGCAAAAGCGGAATTTCGTTCTCCCCATAATGAGAGGACACTCCCCATTCCGGCAGTAATCCAACCACTACCATAGACATCGTCCAGACTGACCGGCTTAGTCAAATCTGTCCCGGTGTGTTTCGTAGGGTGATTAAGCACGCAAACCTGAATCCCTTGCATAAGGCAAAGTTGGACGGCCGTATTCCATCCTTGCCCGCTTTCCTCCGAGCTGAGACGCATTACAGCATCCTTGAGCGCGTCTATCACAACCGTATCCACGTCCAGGCTCAGACATAGCTCTAGCAGGCTGCCAGGGTGCCTCCCCAGGTCATGCTCTGGCGGTCCACGCCAGACGTGCAAGCGTTGCGCTGCGACACTCTCTCGCCCATGTTTCTCGAATGTCCGTCGCATAGCCGAGGCTATCTGTATTGGCCTATCCATTGCCATAAACAGCACGCCCTTTTTCGAGGGTTGTACAGGCATGTCCAATACTTCGTTGCTAAGCCCTAATCTGGCCTCTACTAATAAGATTCCAAGAGTAGTTTTTCCTACTCCTTGCGGAGCCATAATAGTCAATCCTTGTCCTTCTGCCCATAGCACTTTTTTTCCATTGTTACCCCAAATGGCGGGAACATCAGCAGGAGTGTCAAAAATAAACGCAGCCCCGGAGATTATTCGATCGTCACGCTCTATACTTTGTTCAAGTGGTACTAGTTCTTTGAGAGAGTGTCCGAGGTCTAAATGGTCGCTAATATCATTAGCAACCGGACTTATTACAACCGAGATCCGTGCAGTTACTCCCGCACTATGAAGGGATTCGAATGTATTCCACGAATGCTTTTTACCTGGATCGTCATCGTCACTAATGATAAAGATACGATTGGCATCTTTTAGCCATTCGCTATGTGAGGCTTTCCATTGCATTCCGACGCCACCCACATTACAGGTAGCAGCTCGACCTTCACTGATTAAACGGTCAGCATCCTTTTCACCCTCTACAATAAAGATTTGCTGCTTTTTTGCAATAGCCTGTAATAGGCGAGGTAAGGCATAAGGTGTACTCTTGAGCGTTTCAGAACTGCCCTTTACCCATTCGCCCCTACTATTTGGCACACTTTGATAAAACTTCTTTTTGCCCGCCGAATCATAGCTCCTATGGACTCTACCTATTTCGATACCATTTTCATCATGGTAAGTGTAGATAGTAGTCTGTGCCTTGAGACGATCGGTAAGTTGCCCCATTATGGCGGAATACTCGCACCCCGCATGACACCGGAGGATTAGCTCTTGCGTTTCGCCAGTCGTTAGACTCAGTGAGGGCGAACTGTCATTATGCGCTGGGCATCGCGCCTTCCAACTAGTATTAGACCCGTTTTTCTTTGGGTTATCGACTAAGGATAACGCGAGAGGCAGCGTCCAGGTCATGTCCGTTTCCTAACAGCTCATTAAGGACTCGACTGGATACCTTTTGACGTTTTCCGACTTGAATTGTAGGGACTGGAAACTCACCAGCCCGTATAAGTCGATAGGCAGTGTTAGGATGTATCTGTAGTCGTCGCGCTGCCTCTTTGATGGTGATAAGATCATCTTCCACCCTGGCCTCCCGGGTTGTCTGACAGTGAGGCTTCATGGTAGCATGGAGGTACGTTCAGTGACTAGTAGGGGAGTTGCTCCATGATCGTATCGCCTACCGACGAGATCGTACCGCCAACATTGCGAGAGCTACTCACCATTCCCGCATACGAACAGTACTTCTCTTCACCGCCGGTAATGCCGCATTGTGTCGAGCTTCGTAACCCGTGGCAGGTATGGGGCAGGAAGTATGCGGGAGGATGGGCGAGTAAGACCTGTTCAGAATATGCAATGGCGTATAACTTAACTTGTGCGTTACTCCAGAAAACCGATGTCTACAGCGATGTCTGTTTAGTCTCTCGATCCGTATTACATCCCTGTCCAATACCCCTCCGTAACCTGTGGCCGCAAGAGTATGAATGGTGCGCCCGCTGTCGACGTCCTACTGTGTATCAAGAGGGACGTATTCCGCGACGGACAAAGCAACGAAATATAGCTGGACCCGTGGTAGTAACTACGGATGAGCCCTATCGTTGTTATTACTGTGGTGCCCGACGCTTTTTTGCCAGTCTGTATGTAGCGCTGCCAGTAAAGAAGTCCGTATGACAAAGTATCGTTACTTAACTAAGCCGTATCGTCATCAGGTATTAGCGCTCAAGAAAATGTTGCGCAATGGTTTTGGCGGCGCACTATTAATGGAGCCTCGAACAGGGAAAAGTAAAGTAGTAATTGATTGGCTTTCCATCCTATACATGCAAAACAAGGTTGATCGTGCGCTTATTGTTTGTCCTCCGAACGTGATTAGCGTATGGGAGGATGAGTTTAATAAGCATTGTCCCTATGAGTATGATATTTTCGTGTGGGATCGAAACAAGAGGATTAAGGGAGGATTGCCTGAGCCTACTAAAAACCGTCTGCTAGTAGTGTTAGTGAATTACGAAACTTTTGCAATGCCTGGCAAGAAACTACCGAGTGGACGTCGCAGTACAACGACAGGACGCATCCATCATCGTAACGAAATCAGACGATGGACTACGCCAAAAACGGCGGGGGTATTGGACGAGTCGCATATCATCAAAACGTCCTCAGCAAGAACACACACTACCCTTGTCAGTCTACATAGAGACTTACCCTATCGAGCGATTATGACTGGCACCGTTGTTACGAAATCGTCACGAGCACACGATATCCGTAATCAATGGCAATTTTTGAACCCGGAACGTTTCGCACGATGGGAAACCCAGGACGAGTTTAAGAACTATTTTGGGATTTGGAAAGAAATTCCAGACGTGCCTGTTAAGGTATGGCGCAAAGGAAAGAACCTTGACGAGCTGCATAAATTAATGATGCGAGACTCGTTTAGTATCACCCGTGACGAATGCTTCGATTTGCCAAAGTCGGATACTCAGGTAGTAGAGGTCACTTTGAGTCGAGCCGCTAAGGTCTATGACCAGATGGCAACTCGAATGGTAGCTGAGTTTAGGCAACATACTGCCGAGGCTTCCTATCCTATTGTCAAGGTTCTACGCTTAGCACAAATTACCGGGGGCTTTATTACTACGGATAAGGGAGTAGTAGCTCGTGTCGGTACGGAAAAGTTAGACGCAATTACTCCCTACCTGGCGCAGATTGTAGAGTATGGCGAGCGCGTTATCGTAGTGGCTCGATTTAAGCCTGAACTGGACGCGCTATATAAGTTGTGTCAGAGTTTCAAGGTACCCGTTTTTCAGATCCGCGGAGGTATGAAACGCCAGCAAGTTACCCTTGATCGAAAAAAGGCAGAACAGAGTAAAGGGCCATTGATTTACGTAGTCCAACCGCATGCTGCCGGATTGGGTATTGACCTGTCCTTTGCCTCGCGGATGATGTGGTATTCTTTACCGACGTCTTATGTGCATTTCAGACAATGCTCAGACAGAATTGCATTATCGCGTAAGAGTACAACATTCACCTACTTCTTATCATCCGGAATTGATCAGTTAATGTATAAGGCATTGCAAAGTGACGGACGCTTCCTGGAAGCTATTCGTCAGGACCCCGAAAGGTTGCTGAGGGCATGAACCTAGACATGCTTGCTTTCGATATACATAAGATTAATAAGGAAAAGGGTTTTTATGAAGGAGAATTGACAATAGATAGGATAATGGCTAAGCTAGCCTTAGTTCATTCGGAGGTTACGGAAACGCTGGAGGCCATTAGAAAAGATAAAGGAGATACTGCTGTAGTGGAAGAAATGGCGGACACTATCATTAGAGTATTGGACATATGGGCAGTCTTATTTCTAAATCACCAGGGAGACGAACTCGATTCTCTTTTTCCGTCTCTTGAAACGATACTGCTAGCCAAAATTGAAAAGAACAAAAATCGTCCGGCGCTACATGGACATAAGTGGGGCTGAATATGATACTAATTGAGGGACCGCAAGGGGCGGGGAAAACTACTCTAGCTACTAGTCTGTCCTTTGAACTCGCCCTGCCCATTTATACCTACAGCGAACAGTTACAGTCACGGGGAAAATATGATATTACTGCGCTCATTGCCGACGTTAAGCAATGGGGAACAAAGGACTTTGGTATCTATCAAGGGCACCCGTTTATTGAGGAATATATTTATGGGCCTCTCTTTAGACGGGAGATAGGGGATGCTTTCTACTCATGGGAAATTCGTCCAGTAATTCAATTTATGTGGGCAAACTCCGTCATTATCTATTGCCGTCCTAGAAGTTACATCGATGAACAAGGAGCACTGTCTGCCTACGATTTACTATTTCGAACGCCTTTTCTTCCTATTCAAGTATGGGAATACGATTATACGGATGAGCATAACTTAGACAAAGTACTAGTCTCAGTTCGAGCCTATCAACGCTCGGTAGGAACGGTACATCGTCAGAACAATATGTGGACAAAAAGAAACTCTAGTAGTGGCCTCTTTGGCCGATTGGGATTGACATGATTAGAGATCCATACTGTACGTCATGTCCAATGCACCAGGGAGCGCACGGAGAAAATCGGTGCGTAATAGGCAAAGGGCAACCTGGCGCACGGATCATGGTAGTGACTAAGACCCCTGTGTCTGGCGGTCAGATCCGGTCCCTGCTGGCACGGCACGAGCTACGGGTGCCCGTCTACGTCACGGCCGCCGTAAAGTGCTCTACGGGGCAGGCAGCGGCCACACCAGCCGACGTCAAGGTCTGCCGGGCGTACCTCGATCGCGAGATCGCTCAGCTACAGCCCGAATGGATCTTAGCCTTGGGTAATGAGGCACTCTTATCTGTGACCGGGCACTCTGGCATTATGAAGCATCGGGGGAAGATTTACCCGCGTAAGGACAACCCAGCTATTCAAGTTATGGGGACTATGAATCCCAGCGCATTGCACATTAATCCCAGTTACGAAACTGGTTTTGCTAGTGATCTGCGCTTGTTTGTTTCATTGGTCTCCGGAGTTAAGAGGGAAACTAAAAGTATTCTGGCCCGCGTTGCAACGGAAAAGAACATTAATTCTTTATTCCGAGACTTGCAATCTGCACATGGGGTTGCATTTGACTTAGAAACAACGTCATTTGAGGAGTATCAAAAAGACTCAGCCGTTATTAGTATGAGTGTTGCTCTATGGCAAAAAGAATCGACTGACGTAGAGAAGATATGGGCGATTCCCCTACATCATCCGGAATCCGAGTTTCAACAATCTTGGAAAAGCCGATTTAACATATTGACTAACTTGATACAACGTATCCCGGTTAAAATAGCACAAAATGCAAAGTTCGATTGTCGTTGGACTGCTGAGTTTGGTGAGCAAGTCATAGCCACATTTGATACAATGGTCGCAGCTCATTTAATAGATGAGAATAGGTCAAAGAGTTTGGAGTCACTGGGTAGAGAACACCTAGTGATTCCCTCATGGAAAATGGATACGTCGGATCTGCTCTCCGTTTCTCTCAAAGAGGTTTTACGCTATAACTCCCGTGACGCTCTACACACTGCCCGGCTTTATTTTATCCTTAGAGATCAATTAAAGGCTAAGCCTAAACTAGCACGGCTATTCAAGTTACTAGCCATGCCTGTTTCTAATGCCTTAGTCGAGGCAGAACGTGATGGGATATGGATTGATCGCCTCCGGCTAAACGAGCGATGGGAACAGGTTAAGCAACGTCTAATTGAGATCGACAATGCGCTAATGCAATGGGTTCCCGATAGCAGTCCCCACGAGGTCAATTTCAATCCCTCTAACTTTTTGCGCTGGTGGGTGTTTGAACACTTAGGGTTGCCTGTTATCAAAGAAACGGATACAGGTAATCCCTGTCTAGACCTTGCCACGAAACATCATTTAGCAGAGCATCATCCTGTGATGCCCTTACTTATCGAAAGAGCGAAGCAAGGGAAAATGGATTCCTGTTTCTTCTCAGCATATGATGAATTGATGGATCATAACGATCGGGTGCATACGACGTTTAATTTGGCTAAGACTGTAACGGGGCGACTATCCTCCGGCGGTTTAGATAGAGATAAGACTCTGTCTAAGCCTATTCGGGCGGTCAATTTTCAGAATGTTCCTACGGATCCATTTGTACGCTCTGTAATTGGTTCTCCCCCGGGACGCATTTTCATTGATGCTGATTACTCACAACTTGAGTTTAGATTAGCATGTATGCTGGCAGAGGATGAAACGGGGCTGCATGCTTTCGCTACAGGACAGGATATTCACTTGCTCATGGCAGCGCAGCTTGTTAGTAAGGCTATGGAGCAAGTAACGAAACAAGAGAGAACGAGAGCTAAGCCCGTTAATTTCGGCTTCCTATATGGCTCCTGGGAGAAAACATTTATAGAAACAGCTTGGGATGAATACCAAATAGAGTTTACTATGCAAGAGGCCAGGAAAGCTCGCCGAACCTTCTTTGATACCTGGCGACAACTCGAACCCTGGCATGAACGGCAAAGAGCACTCGTCCGGAAGAATGGTTTAGTTACAACGCTGTTCGGTCGGGTGCGCAGACTTCCGAACATTAGATCGAGCAAGGAAACGATGCGTTGGCATGCGGAGCGACAGGCTATCAATGCTCCGGTGCAGTCTCTCGGATCGGATATCACTCAGCTTGCCTACCTAGAGATCAGGGACAAGCTTAAGCAGGCCGACCTGGACGTACGTGGCCTCGGCACGGTTCACGATTCGTTACTCTATGAAGGGGACGAGACCCATATAGCACAAACACTACCTATTATCAAAGAGACCATGGAGAATCTGCCGATCAAACGAAAGTTCGGAGTAGACATAACTGTCCCTCTCGTGACGAATATAACCTGTTCCCTTCACTGGGGAGAAGGACAAGAACTGACCGATGCTGAGATCTATGATTGGAAAGGACTATAATGGCTGATACAAAAATCTGTGTCTATTTTGACTTTCGAGATTGGTGGATAGGCTACTATCGAGGTCCGAACCATCACTATATCTGTCCATTACCCACGCTTGTTATTCGGATAGAGAGGCGATCCTAGTATGATTGAGCTGCCAATCACGACACACAGTATGCTAACCACGTTCCGTCGGTGCCCTCGGCAGACTATGTA
>Ga0183260_10003865_pt1 | contig 12032 bp, 11 predicted proteins | sample AntDrymUQ4972206_2_FD_129768 | JGI IMG/M metagenome (GOLD analysis project Ga0183260, IMG submission 129768) | Polar desert sand microbial communities from Dry Valleys, Antarctica - metaG UQ497 (22.06) (version 2) (version 2) | ecosystem: Environmental > Terrestrial > Soil > Desert | place...
ACCCGGCAACGTCCGCGCCGGACGCGCCTCTGGCGGAGGAAGCAGGGCAGGAAACGACATGGCTCCCGGGAGGCGTACACTGGAGGAGACGTGGACGCGCCGGGAGGCAGGCATGGCGATCGAGACGCGGATCGACGAAGAGACCTACCTGCGGCTGTCGTTCGCCCAGCCGGACCTCAAGTGGGAGCTGGTCGATGGGCGGCTGCGGGAGAAACCGGCGATGACGTTCCGCCACAATTGGTGGGAGGTGAAGCTAGGCCACTTCCTCTTGCTCCAACTCGATTGGTCCCAGTACCAGGTTCGCGTCGATGCAGGGCGAGTCCGGAAGCCCGGGGCGACCTACTACATCCCAGATGTCTTCGTATTGCCGGTGGCTTTCGGCGAGCCGTTCCGCGACCGCGACGACATCCTCGAGGTCTATAGCGAGCCGCTGCCGCTGGTGGTGGAAGTCTGGTCGCGCTCGACCGGCGACTACGATGTGGAGGAGAAGCTCGCCGACTACCAGCAGCGCGGCGACCTCGAGATCTGGCGCCTCCACCCGTTCGAGCGGACTCTGACGCGTTGGGTCCGCCAAGCCGACGGCAGCTACGAGGAGACGCTCCACCGGGGCGGGGTCGTCCGCCTCGTCGCCCTGTCCGGCGTCGCGATCGACCTCGACGCCCTCTTCGCCGACTAACGCGAGCACGCCATCACGCCTCAGGCGCCTATCCGCTATCCCCTCGTTCCTATCCGCTCGGCCGCGCGTGCGACAATCCGGCATCGGTTGCGGCGAGGCGACGGCGAGGAACGGGAGCAGGCATGGCGTACCGGATCACGCTCATCCCGGGCGACGGGATCGGGCCGGAGGTGGCGGCGGCGACCCAGCGGGTGCTCGATGCGACGGGCGTCGGCATCGAGTGGGACATCCAGGCCGCGGGGATGAACGCCCTCGAAACGCACGGCGACCTCCTGCCGGAGGAGACCCTGGCCTCGATCCGGCGGAACGGGGTCGGCCTCAAGGGGCCGATGACGACCCCCATCGGCACCGGCTTCCGTTCCGTCAACGTCGGGCTGCGGCAGGCGCTCGGGCTCTACGCCAACCTCCGCCCCGGCAAGACGATGGAGGGGGTGCAGTCCACCTTCGACGATATCGACCTCGTCGTCGTCCGCGAGAACCTGGAGGGGATGTACTCGGGCGTCGAGTTCGACACCGGCACCTCCGAGGCGGCCGCCGTGATCGGCGCCATCAATGCCAACAACCCGAAGGGAGTCGACCCCAAGGCCGCAATCAGCATCAAGGTCATCACCGCCGCCGAGTCGAACCGGATCGTCCGTTACGCCTTCGAGTACGCCCGCGCCAACGGCCGCAAGCTGGTGACCGCCGTCCACAAGGCGAACATCATGAAGTTCACCGACGGTCTCTTCCTGCGGGAGGCGCAGGCGGTGGCGGCGGAGTACCCCGAGATCGAGTTCAACGACCGGATCGTCGACAACATGTGCATGCAGCTGATGCAGAAGCCGCGCGACTACGACGTGCTGGTCATGCCGAACCTCTACGGCGATATCGTCAGCGATCTCGTCGCGGGGATGGTCGGCGGCCTCGGCGTCGCGCCGAGCGGCAACATCGGGCCGGACGCCGCCGTCTTCGAGCCGATCCACGGCTCCGCCCCCAGCCACGCCGGCAAGAACGAGGCGAACCCGACGGCGATGATCCTCTCCGGCGCTCTGATGCTGCGCCACCTCGGCGAGCGGGACGCGGCCGAGACGGTCGAGCGGGCGGTGGCCGGGGTGATCCGCGATGGCCAGGAGGTCACCTACGACCTGCGGGCCGACCGCGACCCGAGCAAGGCCGCGACGACGACCGGGATGGCCGAGGCGATCGTCGCCCGCCTGTAGGAGTTTAACTGCCGATTCGGCGAACGTCCGGACGGCGTTCCAAGGAGGGATCATGTACCCGGTTCTGCGGCTCTTTGGCGCCTTCGCGGTGCTTTCGAGTCCATCGGCTACCTCAACATCGTCCGGGTGCCAAAGGGGCTGAGCCAGGAGGAGATGGAGGACCAGGCGCTCGCCGCCGGCAACGGCGACGTGCCGCAGGCTGGGTCTACGTCGGCGGCACCAACACGTTTGGCGTCGGCGAACCGGCCTCCTACATCGTCGACTTGCAGTCGGGCGACTACCACTGGGCTGCTTCTTACTACAGCGAGGACCAGGACGGCGCCGACGAGGTGATGCGGGTCGTGCCGTTCTCTGTCGCCGAGGGTGGGGCGACGCCGGCGGCCGACCTCGGCGCCACTCCATGCGCCGGGGACGCGCCCCCGTCGACCGTGACGCTGGAGGAGACGGACGACCTCCGCTACCTCGTCTCGCCGGACCCGGTGCCGACCGGTCCGCAGCTCTGGAAGATCGCCAACACGGGGGTTCTCCGCCCCCACCACGTCGTCATGTTCCGTGTCCCCGACGGCACCACGAGCGGCCGGATCATCGGCGAGTTCTCGGCGCTGATGGGCGGCACCCCGCCTGCGGGCGAATCGGTCTTCGCCCAGGCGGTCGGGGTCGCCTACGCGGCGCTGCAATCGGGCGGTCAGACGACCTGGGCCGAGTTCGACCTGGAGCCTGCGACCTACGCCGTCATCTGCTTCGTCGTCGACCCGGCCACTGGCGAGCTCCACCTGATGAACGGGATGGTGACCGTCTTCGACGTCGCCTAGCAGCCGAGCCCGACGAGCAAAGACCCCAGGGGAACTCGTCCCCGGGGGCTCTCGCTGTCCGTCGCGGGCGGGACACCATTCCCGGTGTCGGCGAGCGGATCCGTCTTGCTCAGCTACCCGGCCCGAGCCGCGGGGTACGATACGCTCGTCGTCCCGATCCCTCGTCCAAGGAGCGTGCCCGATGAGCGTCGCCAACCGGATCGACGAGCAGGCGTATCTCGAATTGGCCGCGAGGGAGCAGAGCAGATTCTTGGAGTTGTGGGATGGCGAGCCGAAGGCAAAGCCGAGCATGAGCTATGAACACAACCACGACATGTCCGAGCTTGGCTTCGCCCTTCGCCAACAAATCGACCCATCGCTGTACGAGATCCGAGTCAACTCCGGTCGCCTGCGCCACACCGCCGGCAACGTGTTCATCCCTGATGTCATGGTGGTGCCCACGAATCTGGCTCAGACCCAGCGGGGACAACCCGGACGCCTCGAAACCTATGACGCCCCGATGCCGCTGGTGGTCGAGGTTTGGTCCCGCTCGACCGGCGACTACGACCTCTCCGTCAAGCTCGCCGCCTACCAGGCCAGGGGCGACGCCGAGATCTGGCGCCTGCACCCCTACGAGCGGACGCTGACCTGCTGGGTGCGACAGGCGGACGGCACCTACGCCGAGGAGGCCTTCGCCGGCGGTCTCGTGGCGCTCGCCGCCCTCCCAGGTGTCGCAGTCGATCTCGATGCCCTATTTACCCGGTAGCATCAGGGCCTACCCGACCCGCGGCGCCACCTGGGTCGCCAGCAGCTCCAGCGTCTCCGTCTCGCTCGCGTCCACTTGGACGACGAAGTACTGGATGCCGACTTCGGCGATCGCCCGGTAGTGGGCGGCGACCGTCTCCGCCGAGCCCACGACAAAGGCGCTGCGGTGGGAGCGCCGGGTGCCGGGCGAGGTCGAGGGGCTGGCGAGGATCGCCTCCAGCTTCTCGGCCGCGGCGGCGTCGGTCTGCCCGATCACGAGCTTGATCGTGAAGTGAGTCCGCAGGATCTCCTCGTACGGCCGTCCCGCCGCCTCGCAGTGGGCGCGCAGCACCTCCAGCTTGCGGCGCACCCCGGCCGCGCCCTCGGTGTTGCGCATCCCGTCGGGGGTGTTGGTTACCTCGTTGACGTTGCAGGCATCGGCGTGTTGGGCGACGAGCTTCAGCGTCCGTCCCTCGCCGCTGCCGCCGATCATCACCGGCGGTCGAGGCCGCTGGATGGGCGGCGGCGCGACCTGCAAGTCGTTGACGCGGTAGTGCTCGCCGGCGAAGGAGAACTTCTCGTCGCCCCAGACCCCGGGCAGGATCGCCAGCGTCTCCTCAAGCTGGGCATACCGCTCGCCCGCCGGGCCGAATGGGAGGTCGAACGCCGCGAACTCCGGCGCCAGCCAGCCGATCCCCAGCCCGAGCACGAGGCGGCCGCCGGAGAGGTTGTCGAGGTCGGCCGCGTACCGCGCCAGAAACGCCGGGTGACGGTAACCCACGCAGTTGACGGCCGACCCGAGGCGGACCCGCTCCGTCACCGACGAGAGGGCGGCCAGGCACAGCCAGGGGTCGGCCTGGAGGGCGGGGTGGTCGAAGAGGAAGCACCCGTCGAAGCCGAGCTGCTCGACGAGCCGCCCCTTCTTCCGGAGGGTGCCGAGCCCGTCGTCGCCCAGGACGAGCTGGACCGCCCAGCGGATGCCGTTGTCCGCCTCCGCCACCCACGGATGCCGTGCCATGGTTCCCTCCGAGCGAGACGAGAAGACGAGGAGACGAGGAGACGAGACACCGTGAATCGCCGATTGCGGTGTGAGTCGCCACCCGGTGGCGACCCGATCTGCCGGAGCGGCGCAGATGAGCCCGCACGTGTCGAAGCTCGTATCGTCTATAGCGGTGCCGCGGCCAGGTTCGCCGGCTGCAACATCTCGATCGCCGCCTCGATCCGCTGGGAGCACCGGTCCGCGCCGATGACGCGCATGGTCTCGAAGAGGCCGGGCGACTGAGTGCGGCCGGTGACCGCGACCCGGATCGGCATGAACAGGATGCCCGCCTTCAGACCCAGCTCGTCGGCCAGGGCGCGGAAGCGCGCTTCGGTCGCCGCTTCGTCGTCGAGGTCCACCTCGGGCAGCGTCCGGGCGACCGCCTCCAGCGCCGCCAACGTCTCGATCGGCGACCCCTTCTTCGGCACGAGCAGCGCCGGGTCGTACGGTTCGAGATCGTCACGCAGGAAGGGGGCGAGGTGGTCCGGCGCCTCGGCCAGCGTCTCCAGGCGGTCCTTGAGGAGGGCGACCGCCGGCCGCGCCCGCGCCCGGTCGGGGTGCTCCGGGTTTGCGACCGCTGCCCGATCGACCAGCCCGGCCTCGGCGAGGAAGGGCATCAGGCGGCCGACGAGGTCGTCCAGGCCGACGATATGGTTGATGTAGTGGGCGTTGAACCAGCGCAGCTTGGCGTAGTCGAAGGTGCCCGGCGACGGGTTGACCCGCTCCAGCGTGAACTTCTCCAGCAAGTCGGTCTTGCTGAAAATCTCCGTCTCGCCGTCGAGGCTCCAGCCGAGCAGCGCCAGGTAGTTCATCAGCGCCTCGGGCAGATAGCCCGCGGTGCGGAACTCCGCCATCGCCGTGCTGCCGTGGCGCTTTGAGAGCTTGCCGCCGCCGGGCGCCAGGATCAGCGGCAGGTGGGCCAGCGTCGGCGGCTCCCAACCGAAGGCGGCGTAGAGCCGGAGGTGGACCGGCGCCGACGGGATCCACTCCTCTGCCCGCAGGATGTGGGAGATTGCCATGTCGTGGTCGTCGACCACGTTGGCGAGGTGGTAGGTCGGGAAGCCGTCCGTCTTCAGCAGAACAAGGTCTTCCAGGTTCGCGTTCTGGTAGACGATGGCGCCGCGGAGCTCGTCGTGGACGACCGTCGCTCCCTCGCGCGGCATCGCGAAGCGGACCACGTGCGGCAAGCCCGCCGCCATGTTTGCCGCGACCATCTCCGGCGGCAGGTTCCGGCAGTGGCGGTCGTAGCCGGGCGGTTCCTTGCGGGCCGCCTGCGCCTCCCGCACTGCCTGGAGCCGCTCCGGGGAGCAGAAGCAGCGGTAGGCGTCGCCGGTGGCGACCAGCCGCCCGGCCGCCTCCCGGTAGAGCACCGTCCGCTCCGACTGGCGGTACGGGGCGTGGGGGCCGCCGACGTCCGGCCCCTCGTCCCAGTTGAGACCGAACCAGGCGAGGATGTCGAGGATGCCCTGCTCGGCGCCCTCGACGAGGCGGGCGCGGTCCGTGTCCTCGATCCGCAGCAGGAACGCGCCCTCCTGCCCGTCGCGGCGGGCCTGGCCGTGGGCGAGCAGCCAGTTGAAGAGGGCGGTGCGGCCACCGCCGACATGGAGCAACCCGGTGGGGCTGGGAGCGAAGCGGACGCGGACGGGGGGCGGCATGCGGGGCGGCTCCTCGGGAGTGGCGGACGACGCGATAGCGGCGAGTATAGAGGGCCGACGGCCTCTGTTGACTCCGACCGACGCCGGGGCCTCGCCAGAGCGTTGCTCGCTCGCAGGTGGAACCCGGCGACCCTCGCCGACACGGACGATCCTTCGCCGGTCCCGCGGGTGGAATGTTCTGGTAGCCTTGCCGGCACCAGACTCGCCAGCCAACCGGAGGTTCCGCCCGCGTGAAGGACTACCGCGCCTACAGCTATTGGCTTGAGACGTGCGGCGACGACCTCACCCCGCGCCCCCCACTCGATGGATCGGTCGATGTCGATGTCGCAATCGTGGGGGCTGGGTTCACCGGCCTCTGGACCGCCTACCACCTGCTGAAGCGGGAGCCGGGTCTCAAGGTCGCCGTCGTCGAGGCGGAGATTGCCGGCTTCGGCGCCTCCGGCCGCAACGGCGGCTGGTGCTACGCCGGGATGGCCGTGCCGCCGGCCGAGATGACCCGCCGCTACGGAGCGGAGTCGGCGCGGGCGACCGCGCTGGCGATGATCGAGTCGGTCGACGATGTCGAAGCGGTCGCCGCCGAGGAGGGGATCACCGCCGACATCGCCCGCGGCGGCGCGATCGAGTTCGCCCGCGCCGCCTACCAACTGCCGAAGATCCAGGCGATGGTGGAGGAGTTCGCCGCAATCGGGCTCGGCGACCGCGTCGTCTGGCTCGACGCCGCCGAGGCGGCCACCCACCTCAACGTGCCGGGGGCGCTCGGAGCCGTCTGGACGAAGGACGGGCTGGCACTCCAGCCGGCCAAGTTGGTGCGCGGGCTGGCGCGGGCCGTCGAGCGGCGGGGCGGCATCATCTACGAGCAGACCCGGGTGCTCGACTACGCGGGCGGCGACTGCCCCGCGCTGACAACCGATCGGGGCGAGGTTCGGGCGCGGCGGGCGATCGTGCTAGCCGGCGAGGCGTACCTGGCGCGGCTGGACAAGCTGCGGCGGCACGTCATCCCGCTGACCTCGAACATCGTCCTGACCGAGCCGCTGCCGCCGGACGCCTGGGCGGAGATCGGGTGGGATGGGCGGGCGACGGTCGGCGGCTTCGGCCCGACCGGCGGCTACATCCAGCGCACCGCCGACGGCCGGATCGCCTTCGGCCCCTACTGGGCGCGCTACCCCTTCACCTCCCGTATCGACGACGCCCTCGACCACGACGAAGAGGTCTACGAGCGCGCCCGCCGCGTGCTCCGGGCCTGGTTCCCGCAGACCGCAGATTGCCGCATCAGCCACGCCTGGGGCGGCGTCCTCGGCGCCCCCCGCGACCAGATGCCGACGATGGGCTTCAACCCGCGGACCAAGGTTGCGCTCGCCTACGGCTACACCGGCGAGGGCGTCGACGCGGCGAACCTCTCCGGCCGGACCCTGACCGACCTCATCACCGAGACCGACTCGGTGCTGACCCGGCTGCCGATGGCCAACCACAAGCCGAAGCGGTGGGAGCCGGAGCCGCTGCGCTGGGCCGGCGTCAACTACGTCCGCAAGGCCTACCGCAAGCTGGACGAGCAGGCCGAGCGGACCGGCAGCTACCCGACGCGGAAGACGATGGCGCAGCTCCTGTTCGACCGCTAGGGACGGCGGTTCCACACCTTGACGAACGAACCCGCACCCCCGTCATCCTGAGCCGAAGGCGAAGGATCTCTCTCCGACTCGGCTTGATCACTTCGGAAGAACGCCGCTGCGGCGGGTCCTACTCGGGGACCCGAGTAGAAATCCTTCGTCTTCGGTTCAGGATGACGAGGCAGGGAGGTCGAACCGAGTTGCACCGCGCCGCGTCTGGATGCCATCCGCGATCAGGCTCGTCAACTCGAACATGATGTGCGCCGCGACCATCGCCGTGATCCCGTTCGGCTGGTCCTTGGTCGGCATCAGGCAGACGACGTCGGCGCCGACGATGTCGAGGCCGCGGAGGCCGCGGAGCAGGGCGTTCGCCTCGTCGATGCCGAACCCGGCCACGCCCGCCTCGAGGTTGGAGACCGCCGGCGCCACGCTCGGGTCGAGGCAGTCGAGGTCGAACGAGACGTAGACCGGCCCGTCGCCGACACGCGACCGGATGCGGTCGACCGTGGCGGCCGGGCCGAGCTCGCGGTAGCGCTCCATCTCGATCAGGTCGTAGCCGAGGTCGCGCGAGGTCTTCAGCCAGTCGCGGGAGCGGGTGTTGCCGCGGATACCGAGCTGGACGCTGCGGGCGGGATCGACGTTGCCCTGGCGGACGGTGTAGGCCGCCCAGTGCGCGGCCGACTTGCGGGCACCCATCCAGTGGTCGATGTTCTCGTAGGTGTCGGTGTGGGCGTCGAGGTGGACGAGCGCGACCGGCCGCCCGGCCGTCAGGCGGGAGCCGGTCCCGGCGATCCCCTGCAGAATCGCCCCCGAGATGGAATGGTCTCCACCGATGGCGACCGGCCGCGACCCGGCGTCGGCGATCCGACGGAAGAAGGCGGAGATCCGCTCGACGCACGCCTCGTTGTCCATCGCCTCCGGCAGCGGCACGTCGCCGAGGTCGTGGATGCGGCAGGCGTCCCACGGCGAGAAGTAGCCGAACGCCTTGTGCAGCCGCCGGTTGTGGGCCGAGACGTTGCGGACCGCGCGGGGGCCGAGGTGTTGGTCGCGCTCGGTCGAGCCGTTGCCGGAGGAGTGGGGGACGCCGACGAGGGCGATCTCGCAGTGCGCCGGGTCGGGGTCGACCGGGCAGCGGAAGAGCGAGGGCACGCCCCACCAGGCGAGCGCCTCCAGGAGTTCCATGTCGTCGGCCATCGCCGTTCGTCCGCTCCTTCCGTCGTCGTGCGTCGTCCGAGTCCCCGATCCATGCCGCCGCTCGGAGATTCCCGCCCGGCGGGCGCCGCGGCAGGCTCGACACCGCGCGCGAGCGGGATGTAGCGGGTTGCGCCACGGCAGCACGTCCTTGGTGTCCTTGACACCGCGCGCGAGCGGGATGTAGAAGGAGCGCTCTCGGGTGCAGCAATAGTACACCCGTCCGGTAGCGATTCGCGCGGTTGTCCCGCGGGAGGAAGCGGCGATGAAGGTAGCTCGGTTTGGGCGCATGGCGGTGGTCGCTCTCGTCGCCCTCTCGGCGGTCGCGCTGCCGGGGTCGGCCCAGGAGGCGACACCGGCCGCCGCGCTCCTCGCCGAGACGGGCGACGACGGTACCCTCACCAACTGCGTCGACCCCTCGTTCCCGCCGATGGAGTTCTTCGAGACCGCGGAGTCCACCGAGCCGGTCGGCTTCGACATCGATCTCGTGGACGAGGTCGGGGCGCGCCTCGGCCTCACCGTCGAGCACGTGCCGACGGAGTTCACCGGACTCCTGCCAGCGCTGGAAGCCGGCCGCTGCGATGTCGTCGCCAGCGGCATCTACCTGACCGCCGAGCGGCTGCAGACGTTCGCCGCCCAGCCCTACTACGACACCGCCGTCGTCCTGATGACCCTCGCCGAGAACGACGCCGTCGCCGCGCCGGAAGACCTGGCCGGGACGACGGTTGCCGTCCAGGCGGGGACGAACTACATCAACATCCTGAACGACCTCAACGCCGAGCTCGAAGCCGCCGGCCAGCCGACGATGACGATTCAGACCTACCCGCGGCAGACCGACGCCATCCAGCAGCTCATCGTCGGCCGCGCCGATGCCACGATCACCCAGGACACCGAAGCGGCGTTCCGCGAACTGGAGCAGCCGGGCACGTTCCGGATCGCCTATACCTACCCCGACCCGGAGACCTTCGGCATCTACCACCGCCCGGAAGCGACGGCGCTGCGCGAGGCGCTGGCGGCCACGGTCGAGGGGATGCGCGACGACGGCGCGCTCGCCGCGATCGCCGAGACGTGGGGGCTGCCGGTCGAAGGCGCCGAGTTCTCGACCGAGCTCCCCGAGGCCGCGCCGGCCGCGACGCCGAGCGCGTGAGGAAGATTTGGGGCGATCGTCGCGAGGCGCTTGGGACGGACCCTCACCCCCAACCGCCTCTCTACTCGGGGACCCGGTGCGCGAGAGAGGGGGCTCTGTCTAGAACGCCCGTCTCGATCTTTCCGTAGGGGACTGGGTCAAGGAGGCTATGCTGATCCCGCGTTGGTGGCACTGGCGAGCCTGAGCGATGGCCTTCGACTGGAACATTTTCTTCGAGGCGCTGACCTCGCCAACCTTCATCCGCGGCGCCGGCCTGACGATTTCGCTGGCCGCCGCTGCCCAGGCGGCGGCGATCGTGCTTGGGCTGGGGGTGGCGCTCCTGCGGCGGTCGCCGCTGCCGCCGCTGCGCTGGGCCGCCGCCACCTACGTCTGGCTCTTCCGGGCGGTGCCGACGCTCCTGCAACTGCTGTTCGTCTGGAACGCGCTGCCGCAATTGGTGCCCAGTCTGCGCGACCCGTGGTTCAGCCCGTTCCTGGCCGCCTTCGTCGCCCTCGCCGTCAACGAGTCCGCCTACATGGCGGAGATCATCCGGGCCGGACTGGCCGCGGTCGACCGCGGTCAGACGTTAGCCGGCAAGACGCTCGGTCTCAGCCAGGCTCAGGTCTTCCGGCTCGTCGTCCTGCCGCAGACGATCCGGGTCATCATCCCCCCGACCGGCAACGAGTTCATCACCCTCCTCAAGCTGACCTCGCTCGCCTCCGTCATCTCCCTGCGGGAGCTGCTGACCGTGACCAGCCAGACCGTCGCCGTCAACTTCCGGTTCGCTGAACTCTACGGCGCCGCCACCGTCTGGTACCTGGCGATCGTCAGCGTCTTCATGGTCCTCCAGGGCCAGCTCGAACGCCGCTACCGCTGGGCCTCGACCGACGAACCGGGTCGGCGCGGGGCGCCGGCGGCCCCCGACATCGCGACGACGAACCGATGACGGCCGCGACGGTCGCGATCGAGGCGAGGGAGATCGCCAAGCGGTACGGCGCGCTGGAGGTCCTGCGCGGCGTCTCGATGGAGGTCGCCGCCGGTCAGGTCAAAGTGGTCGTCGGTCCCTCCGGGTCGGGCAAGAGCACGCTGCTGCGGTGTCTCGGTCTGCTCGAACCGATCGAGGGCGGTAGCGTCGTCGTCGAGGGCCAGGAGGTCGCCTGGCGGGGAGGTGGCCGGGGCAAGGGGGGCATCGAGGAGCGGCGGCTGACGGCGCTCCGCTCCCAGGTCTGCATGGTCTTCCAGCAGTTCAACCTCTTCCCCCACATGACCGCGCTCGACAACGTCATGGTCGGTCCGCTCCACGTCCGCCACATGCCGCGGGCGCAGGCGCGGGAGCAGGCGATGGCGCTGCTGGAGCGGGTGCGGCTCGGCGACAAGGCGCGGCGCTACCCGCACGAGCTCTCGGGCGGTCAGCAGCAGCGGGTGGCGATCGCGCGGGTGCTGGCGCTGCGGCCGAAGGTGATGCTCTTCGACGAGCCGACCTCGGCCCTCGACCCGGAGCTGGTGCGCGAGGTCGTCGACGTGATGGAAGAGCTCGCCCGCGACGGGATGACGATGGTCGTCGTCAGCCACGAGATGCGCTTCGCCCGCGAGGCGGCCAACGCGGTCGTCATGATGGACGAGGGCCGCATCGTCGAGGAGGCGCCGCCGGAGCGATTCTTTACCGCACCTACCGAAGAACGGACGCGCCGGTTCCTCCAGATGGTCGAGCGATAAAGGGGTGGTCGAGCCGCCGCACCTTTCGTCGGGAGTCGCCGTTCGAGCGGACGCGATTGCCAGCCGGAGCGAGCAACGCTTCGGGGCACGCCTCCGCGCCGCCCGACGCCAACGCAGCCTGACCATCCAGCGGGTGGCCGCCGCGGCCGGGGTCAGCAAGGGGTTCGTCGCCCAGATCGAGCGGGACGAGGCGTCGCCCTCCGTCTCGACCCTGCTCCGCATCTGCGACGCGCTTGGGATCGCGGTCGGCTCCCTGTTCGAGACCGCGCGCCGCGATCTCGTCCGCGCCGG
>Ga0183260_10003866_pt1 | contig 12032 bp, 8 predicted proteins | sample AntDrymUQ4972206_2_FD_129768 | JGI IMG/M metagenome (GOLD analysis project Ga0183260, IMG submission 129768) | Polar desert sand microbial communities from Dry Valleys, Antarctica - metaG UQ497 (22.06) (version 2) (version 2) | ecosystem: Environmental > Terrestrial > Soil > Desert | place...
CGACGAGCTGCCCAGCATCGCCGCGCGGGCATTGGTCGCGGGCGCCCTGGTGGCTGCCTTGCGTCTGCTCGCAGGCGACAACGTTCGTGACGCGCCGGTGATCGCGGCCCTGGTCTTTATTCCCTTCGCTGCGCTGGGACGCCTTGTGGGTTATGGCGTCATTCGCCATCACCGCAGGAGCGGCCGGCTTGCGCAGCCGACGTTGATCGTCGGCTGCGGCCAGGTCGGTAACCAGCTCGCGGAGGCGCTGAAGGCGCACCCCGAGTACGGCCTCAAGCCAGTCGGATATGTCGATGACGATCCACTCATTCCGGCCGCGGAGAGGCAAGTTCCGTTACTGGGAACGACGGATGAATTGACAGATCTGTTGGTCGACTACCGCATCCGTAACGTCATCTTCGCATTCACCACGAGTCGCGAGTCTGTCTTGGTCGATTTGGTCCGTGCCTGCGACCGCATGGCCTGCGACATCTTTTTCGTTCCCCGGCTCTTCGAATTGCACGGGAGTGGCGGCGCAGAGACGGAGCTGATCTGGGGCCTTCCTATGACGCGGCTGCGGCGCGCATCCTACCGTTCGCTGAGCTGGCATGCGAAGCGCGTATTCGACTTCGTCTTGAGCTTGGTGGGGATACTCGTTTTGAGCCCGTTGATGCTCGTGTGCGCTCTTGCAGTGCGCATGGAGGGCGGCGCGGACGTGATATTTCGGCAAGAGCGCGTCGGGCTCGACGGAAGGCGCTTCAATATGCTGAAATTTCGGTCGCTCAAGCCAACCGACGAGGTCGAGTCCGCACATCGGTGGAATATCAGCGACGACGCGAGACTCGGCCGCGTGGGACGGACTCTGCGCCGGCTCTCGCTGGACGAGCTACCCCAGTTGTGGAACGTGCTCCGCGGTGACATGAGTCTGGTGGGTCCGCGCCCTGAGCGACCCGTTTTCGTGAGCCAGTTCACCCACCAGTTCCCCCGCTACATGGCGCGGCACCGGGTCCCGGCCGGTCTGACCGGCTGGGCGCAGGTCAACGGCCTTCGGGGTGACACCGACATCGCCGACCGGGCCAGCTTCGACAACTACTACATCGAGAACTGGTCGCTGTGGCAAGACATGAAGATCTTGATCCGCACCGCTGGACAGGTGTTGGGTGGCCGGGGTCGTTGAGCTCCTCGTTCCGCCACCGACGTCTCGTCCAGTGCTGAGCTGACGGGCTGATTCACTGTGCCGCCGGCGACATGTCACCGGGGTCGACTGCTGAGCTGCCTGTGCATCGTGCTGCTGCTCACACTTCTTGGGTGCAGTGGCGGCGACGGCGACCCGGCTACTGAGCCCGCCCAAGCCCGGACCCCGGACGCCGAGTGGTTCGTCAGTCCCGCCGGCAACGACAACTGGCCAGGCACCGAAGACCAGCCCTGGCGCACGTTGGGGTTCGCCCTTCCGCAGCTGCTGCCCAACCAGGTGCTGTACGTCCGTGACGGGGAGTACCAAGAGCATCTGGCTCAGCTCAACATCAACGACGGCACCGCAGACGAGCCCATCACGGTGATGGCGTATCCCGGTGAGCGCCCGGTGGTCAAGGGCTTGTTCTGGTTGCGGCAGCCGACGTACTGGACGTTCAACGGCATCAACGTCACAGCGGACCCGGCACTGCGTCCGGCGCCGCTGGCTCTGGTGAAGCTGACGGGCGGCGTTGGTTGGCGCTGGGTCAACAGCGAGATCTGGGGCTCGCAGGCTTTGACCAACGTGCTCATTACCGGCTACGAGCGGCGCGAGCCGCGACGCTGGTCGTTCAGCTACAACTGCGTCCACGACGTGATGCCTCCCGAGGGGGCCGGCCGAGCGAGCAATGTCACGATCGGCGACATGAAGGCGGCCGGCCCGGGCAAGGTGAGCCGCAACCTGTTGTTCAACGTGGAAAACGGACAGAACCTGATCCTCGGCTCGGCGGCTGGCGGCCCGACGCGCGTGGCGGTGAAGTTCAACACGATGTACAGATCCGAGGTCGGCGCAATCCTCGTGGGAGAGACGGAACAGGTCCGCATCACTCGTAACATCATCGGCTATGCGACGTCCGGTCTCCTCGTGCGAGGCGACCCGAAGTTCCCAGCGGTGGCGTCTTTCGAGAACACGATCAGCAACAACCTCGGCATCGGGGCGACCACGGAGAACTTCCTGCGACCGGAGGTCGAGAAGGTCGTCGATGGTCAGGCCAACGTGGTCGATGCTTCCGTCACGTTTACCGATGCCTACGACTGCGGGGGCTTCCACACCGACGCGCCGGTTGCTCTCCCCTACGGCCGTTACGCGGTCGGCTGAGGCCGGGTACCGGATGCCAGCCAGAGGTCAGTCTGGTGTTCTGCACTCGGCGGACTCGAGTGGGCTTTAGACTTCGCAAGATCAGGCAACAGCGAGATGAATGGTGGCGGTGACGTGTTCGGGGCGTTGAGTTGGGGACTGCGACGGTATGCCTGGGTAGTGCTTATCTTCGTGGTGGGCATCGGGGTGCTGGTGCCGGTGCTGCAAGCACGGGCTGACACGGTCTACGAGGCGGAGGCGCTGGTGGCGCTGAAGGATGTACCGAGCGGCCAGGACACGGGGCAGCCGCCCAACTACACTTTTTTACCGAAGTACGCGACGGATGTATTCCGGTCGGGCGAGGTGGCCGATTCGGTGCGGCTGATTCTCGGGCTAGGGGCTACCGCCGCGGTGGTACCCGAGCGGGCAGATTTGGTTGCCGCTCAGGACAACCCCGCGTTCCGTGTCGTCGGTCGCGGCGCCACCCCCGAGGACGCGATGCTTGCCGCGAACACGGCGGCCGCTACTTTCAGTGTGCAGATGACCAGTGGGCCGTTCGGCACCTTTCCCGTCAAGAGCTTGGCCGACACGCCCAAACCGGTGGCAGCCCTGGGAGGGGACTACGTCGCGATCGCCATCGGCATCATCGCGGGGGCCATCGCCGGCATCGGAGCGGTAGCCCTGCTGCTGGTGATCCGCCACCCGGTGGTCGACGCTGTCAGCGCCCAGGATGTCACCGGCGCACCGGTGATGGGCCGGGTCGGCATCCCGACTGGTCGGAGCAGGGTCGACGAGCAGGACGTCACCGGTATTGCTCCTCTGTGTCGCCGGCTGCTCGAGAGCTCAGCAGACGTCATCCTGCTCGCCAGCCCGACCAAGCGGACCAACCAGCGCCACAAGCTTGCGTGGGCGCTTTCCAGCGTGCTCGGGAAGATCCGCCGGACACGCCTCGTGTCCGGCGGGCGGACCACACCGCCGGCGCCAAGTCGTCGGCAGGACGGACACCCGGTTGACCTGCGGGCGGTGGCACAAGATGACCCTCGCGACGACCTGGTCGTCATCGACGGGCCGTCACTGGACCAGGTGGCTGGTCGCGGCCCGCACGCTCTGACATTGCTGCTCGTGCCCGAAGGCATCGGTGCGGGCGCGTTGCGTGGGATCGCCGAGCAGTATCTCGACGGTGGCCCAACCGGCTTGGTCCTCGTGCGTCCCACCAAGCGGCGACCCTTCAGCCGCCACGCGAAGGCCGAACCCAACCCGGAGCCAATGCGGGTTGGGCGGTCTAGCCAGCAGCCGCGCACCGGAGACGGTCAGGAGCCGGTCGACGACAGCGAAGACCGCGACGAGCCCAAGTCCCAGGCAACCGCTACGGTCAGAGCTCGCTAGCCCGAGGCGCCTCACCCAACCCCGGTTTGTTGACCTCAGCGACGCGATGATTGACGCCCAGCAGGGCAGGCAGGACGACCAAGCGACTCGACCCGCAGCGTCCTTGACAAATGGACGGCTGTAGCCCGAGCGGGTGTCAGGGTGCAGGCTAGGGAAGCCGGCCGGCTGGCATCGGGTCGGCGCTCTCGGTTAGCTGCTGCCGATGTGCCTCGTTCGCCTCGTGCTTTGCCAGGTTTCGTGACAACGCAACGTAGATCAGTGACATCCAGAAAAACTTGTACTCAAGGTTGGACAAAAAGAACGCGGCGAACAGGGTCGCGACATACCCGGCGAGCGGGGGTGCCCGCAGCTGAGCGGGGAGCTTGACCGCCTCAGCGAGCGTCACGGACAGCACGGCGAAGAGCAAGATCAGCCCGGGCAGCCCCAGCTCGATGGCCACCAGGATCCACACGTTGTGCGGTTCATACCCGCCGCCTCCCACCAGCACCTCGGCGCCGGGCACGCTGGGCTGGGTTGCGCTGTAGACGTCTGGGAAGGTCTCCCAGCCCGACCCCACAGGGCAGTACTCGGGGCAGGCGGCCAGCGCCACCTGCCAGATGTCCGTGCGGCCCGACGAAGACGTGGTCTCCACGTTGCGCTCGGCCAGCCCTCCCGGCTGGGTAAGAAAGACGAACGCTCCGACCGCGACCGCAACGCCCGCGTACGCGAGCAGTTTCCTGCGACCTTGCGAGATGCTGAACGCCAAGGCGACGACGGCGACGATCGTGGCCAAGATGCCACCGCGGGAACCGGTCATCAGGATCCCGAGCAGCAGGAACGCTGAGATCAGGGTGTAGAGCACGCGCTGCGAGCGGGCCGGACGGCCCACGGCGCGGCTGAGCACGATCATCAGCGGGATCAGCAGCGCGACCGCTTCGTTGTTCGGTCCCAGCAGGTCGTTTCCGAAGCGACCGTCCGGTTGAATCGGTGAACCTGGCGCGTCGCCGGGGAACCCTCCTTGCACCAGCAGTTGGAACAGGCCGTAGCAGGTCACCGCCACCCCGCCCAGCAGCAGCCCGTTCTCGGTGCGGTCCAGCGCCACCCGGTCGACGTCGTTCAACGACACGAACACGTAGATGAGCACGAGGCTGCTCAGGACCAGGAAGCCGATCTCGGTCTTCCCCGGGTTCACGCTCCACGACACCGTCGCTCCGGCCACGCCGAGGAACAGCAGCCACAACGGCACGGTGGGCGACACCCGGACGTTGTGCTCGCGTGTCCGCAGCCGCTGTAATACCAGTCCGACCCCGAGCAGGACGCCCAGGATGGAGGACAGGGAACCGAACCGTGAGGGGCCCACGGCCAACAGTTGGCCGAAGGGGATCGTGACTGCGTAGGCAGGCAATGCCACGCTCAGGGGCTCGCGCAGGCAGAGGATCACCAGCCCGATGACGACGGGTGCTACAGCAAGCCCGAGTACTAGCTGCGTCACCGGCGACGCTCCTTTCAATGTGAGCATTTTGCCGCTCGCGCCATGCTACTGTCCGAAAGCAACAAGTCGCTCGGCGTTGGTGAAAACCTTGCCGTCGATACGGGGGTTGTCGCCGGTGGTGGGGAAGGGCATGGCCGAAATTGGTGTGCGGTCTCGCGGGAGCTCGGGCCGGATCGAGGATCTGATCGCCGAGCGTGTCTTCGACCGATCAGCCGAGTGGTTTCCTGACCTTTACGAGCCGACCCTACGGGTCGCCTCGCTGAACGCGCGACCCACCTGTCTCCTCTTCGCCGTGCGGCTGGATTCGCGCGCTAGCACGCCTCAGGTGCTGGCGAAGGTCAGACGAGAGTTACCTGTGGAGCGCAGCGGCGCTGGCGCTGGGCGGCCCCGACTTCATGCCCTGCCCACGGACGTCGGCTACCACACCTCCTTGGAGTACGGCGGACTGCGCTCCATCCTGAACGTCTTCGGACCCTCCCATCCAGTGTTCGGCGTCATCCGACCCCTGGACCACATGACGGGACAATCCACGCTCTTGATGGACTACGTCGCCGGACGTACCCTGCGCGACGCGTTCATCGCCGAGAGCTGGCTCGTGGCCAGCCCCACCGGTCGTCGTCGACGAGCACCTCACACCGCGTGGGGCAACGCCGGAGCGTGGCTGCGCCGGTTCCACGACTCGGTGCCCGGCGAGTCGCTCCCGGCACAACAGGTCACGCGATGCGAGGTCGTCGATCACTTCCACCAGTACGGCGCCTACCTGAGTGAGCGGCTCGGACCTCGGAAGCTGGGGGGTGTCGCGTCCAAGGGTGCTGAGCTGGCGGCCGGCGCGTTGCCGGACCGCCTGCCGCTCGCCGTCGGGCATGGTGACTACGCGCCGAGGAACATGTTCGTCGACGGCAACGGGCGGGTCACGGTGTTCGACCCGATGCCCCGGTGGCGCCAGCCGCGCTATGAGGACCTGTGCCGCTTCACCATCGGCATGCGGTTGTTGGGCCTTCAGCTCAGCAGCCATGGCGCTGCCTACAGCCGGGGTCACCTGAATCGACGCGAACGCGAGTTTCTCACCGGGTACTTCGGCGACGACATCCCATGGGCGGCGCTCCGCTGCTATCAGCTGCTCATCCTGCTGGACAAGTGGTCGGCGCTGGTCGATGCAGAGTCAGGCGACGGCTGGCGGACGAGGCTGCGTTCGGCGACGATGTTGTCGGCGCACGAGTACATCGGTCGGGAGGCCCGGCGGCTGCTGACCATCGCGTCCAACGACGGCGACTAGTGAGTTCCGTCGCGGTCAGCGTCGACCGACCCGTACCCCCACCGCTGCGATACCGGGGTCCCGAGAATCTTGTCGAGCCGGTGGACCTCCGATGAGAACGTGCGCCGGAGCTCGGTAGCCAGTGCTGGGTCCACCGTGGGTCGATCGGTCTGGTAGCTGCGATACAGGCTCTGTCGCACCAGGGTCGAGCGCTTGACCCGCGAACGGAGGCGCCGCAGACCTAGCCGGCGCACCAGCTGCGACACCTTCTTGGCAGCGGCAGCCGCGGCCGGACTCCGGGCGACCCCTGCCGGCATCCGTCGCTGCAAGGCGTCGGTCGGCAGCTCGAGCTGCGGGACGCCGAGGAAGCGGAAGACGTCGTCAGCGTACGTCTGCGCGTCGTCCAGGAGGTCGTCGAAGAGGCAGACGTGCAGTTGCTCTCGAGGGAACTCCTCGAGGTATCGGTCGAGGTGTGTGGCGTAGCGGCCTCGCTCGACAAGTCGGGGAAAGCGTTCGAGTGCGAACTCGAAGGTCCCCTGGTGCTGTCCGTTCTTGACCAGGTCGAGGTAGTCGGAGAAGGCGCGGTCGACCGGTTCACGCAGGCATACCAGCAGGCGCATCGCACGGTTGACCGCCGCAATACGGCTCGGTGTCTGCGGGGACGACAGATATGAGTGCGAGATCTCTCCTATGGCGCGCTGCTCACGCGCGTCAGCAAACTGGCGCAGATACCACGCGGCGCCGTTCTCGAAATGCGAGTCGAAGTAGTACAGCCCTTTGCTGGCGGCCAGGTAGACGTCCGGGTGGATCGAGAGAGCGTTGAAGAGCCATGTCGAGCCAGCCTTGCTGGTGCCGATGTACAAGAAGGTGGGCGCTCGGCCCGGGGGCTCAGCGACCACTGCTCGGATCGTAGCCCTCGGCGATGACGTCCCAGTATTCCGGCGTGAACGGCAAGCCGCACAAACCGGACGTTGTCACGCTCCACAGCTGTTCTCGGCCCTCTGACATGGTGTCCTCGAGCTTGAGTGCCGTCACGCCGCCCGAGTCCCCGAAGTAGAAGCCGTACCGCTGCAGCGCGCGGGCGATGATGAGCGCCTCAGGGTGCAGGTTGAGCGTCTCGAGGTCGACGGACGGACTGATGCGCAGCCGCACCCCCTGGGGCGGCACCGCGGGGTCGTCACCTGCGTAGTCGCCGTCGGAGCCGACCATCGGGAAGACCCCGCGGTCGGAGAGCTCCGGGCCGGCGGCCACCTTGAGTACGTGCCGGACGGCCCCCGCCTGCACCATGTCCCAGCGCACCACGGACGTCGCCCCGTTGTTACCTCGGTGCGTACCGGTGTTGTCCTGGTCATCTGACAAGCCGGTGTCGGCGTGAAGCCCGTTGGAGTCCAGATAGGTCACGGTGGCGCCGGACGCCGACCACGTGTCGTCGGCCTCGTCGTACCACGCGTCGGTCAGCAACGTGACGTAGCCCCTCGAGACGTCGAAGATGGTCACGCTGCCGTCGCTGTTGTCCGGGGGCTGCGCACCGGCCGGGATGCGCAGCCGATCCAGCTCCGGGGACGGTGAGTGGTCGACCCCTTGGATGTCATACCCGGTGTCCGAGGGCTTCGCCCAGTAGACGGGTTGGCCCCACACGCTTGTTCCCGCTCCCGCGAGTCGCAGGCAGCCGTCAGCGCTTCCCGGCGCCGTGCTCAAGTGGTTCAGGATGAGATCCCCGGCAGGATTCTGCGGCGCCGTGGCCGGGAGCGGGGTGTTCCACCATGAGTCCGCGGAGAAGGCACGGAGTGGGTTGGGGACCGGCTCCGGTACCGTCGGTACCGTCGGCGAATCCAAGGGATCCGATCTAAGCATCGGCACAGCAATGAGCGCGGCGATCCCGAGACAAACCGCGCCGACGGCGACCAAAACTGTTCGAGAGGATCCTCCGATGGTGGGTCGGCGCTGCGCGGCATGGCGGACAGGTGGCCTGTCGCGTCGCTCCTGCACCTCAACCATACGGTCAATGGTAGGTGAAGGGTTGACGCAGCGTAGCCGACACAGGGAGCTCGCACCTTGTCGCGGGGATACCGGAGTCGACGCGTGACGAGCACCGACACGCCTCTCAAGGTCCTGTCGGTGGTCGGGGCCGGCCGCAGTGGCACCACCGTGCTGGCGAGCATCCTCGGAGAGGTCGAGGGGTTCGCCAGCGCCGGGGAGCTGCGGTGGCTCTGGGAGCGCGGGGTGTTGCAGCAACGGCCCTGTGGCTGCGGCAAGCCTCCCGAGCGGTGCCCGGTGTGGTCCAGCGTGATCGCACGCGTCATGGCCAGCAGCGAGCGGTGGACGGTACCCGAGATCGTGGCGGCGCAGCATGACGTGGCCCACCTGCGCAGCCTGCCGAGACTCCTGCGCGCATCGAGCGACACTCGGACGCAATGGCCTGCGCTCGACTTGGTGCTGACAGTCACTGGGCGGATGGTCGAAGCGTTCGTCGAGGGCACGAACGCACGAGTGATCGTCGACACCTCCAAGCGCCCACAGGACGCCGCGGTTTCCGCCATGCTGGAGGGAGTCGACCACTACGTGCTCCACGTCGTACGTGACCCACGCGCGGTCGTCCACTCCTGGCGGCGCCGCAAGACGTTCGCCGCGGAGGGAGGGACGCGCACGATGGGCACCCGTCGGCTGCCCTCGACGGTGCGTGCCTGGACAACCAACAGCATCGGAACCGAGCTGCTGCGTCGTCGGGTGCCTGCTTCGCACTGGCATCACATGCGCTACGAAGACTTTTCCCGCCACCCTCGATCGAGCGTCGAGTCGATTGTGGCCTTTCTCGGCGAGCAAGGCAGAACGCCGTTCGAGAATGAGGACACCGTCGCGCTGCAGCCGAACCACATCGTGTCCGGAAACCCCACCCGCTTCACCACCGGCTCGGTCAAGATTCGCGCGGACGAGGAATGGCGGCAGGCGATGCCGCGGCGCGATCAGCTGCTGGTCCAACTGGCAACCAAGCCGCTGATGATGAGGTACGGCTACACGACGCGGAACCGCGAAGCGGCGTCGGCACGTCGCACTGATTAGCGCGTCGAGGGATCGGCGCCCCGCTAAACTGGTCGCGATGTCGCAGCAGACCAGTTGCCTGCGCTCCTTCTTTCTACGGGTTGGCTGGAGGCAGGCGATGACGGCGAGCCGCGACCGCGGCGGTGACGACATCGAGGTCAGCGAATATGCAGGCGGACCCGTGACGGACGACGCTACCGAGATGGGGCGCGACCACGTTCGCGGCTCCATGTTGTTGCTCCTGGGCCGAGTGGCGTCCCTCCTCTTCACGGTGGCCACGCAGGTCGTCATCGTGCGTGCGCTCAGCAAGGAAGACTTTGGCGTCTTCGCCTTTGCGTTCACGATGGTCGGCGCCGGGCGTGTCCTGCTGAGCCTCGGGCAGGGCAGGCTGCTCAGCCGCTTCATGGCCAAGTACGAGGAGGAGAACGACTACCCCCGCATGCTCGGCAGCATGGTGCTGGCCGTCGGCACCATCGCCATCACCAGCACCGTTGTGCTGGTAGTCGTCGGAATTTTCGCGGGCTCGTTGGTGGACGCCACCCTCGACGCGCCCAATGCCGTCCAGGTTCTGCTCGTCTTGATGTTCCTGGCGCCGCTGGAGGCTCTGGACCAGGTCTTCGTGGCGCTCTTCGCCGCGTTCACCCGACCTCGTGCGATCTTCTTCCGCAAGTACATCGTCACACCGGGCCTCCGTCTGATCGTCGTGCTTGTGATCGCGATCCTGGGGGGCAGCGTCTTTCAGTTGGCACTGGGCTACCTGATCACCAGCTTGATCGGGATAGTCATCTACGTCGTGCTCCTCGTCGGCGTGCTGCGAGGACGCGGCATCATGCACCACTTCCACCCGAGACGGATCATCCTGCCGTTCAAGGCGGTGTTCTCGTTCTCCCTCCCGACGCTGACCAGCGAGCTGGTGTTCCTCGCCACCCACACCCTTACTGTGCTGCTGCTCGGGATCTACTGGGCCGCTACCGAGGTCGCCGACTTCCGGGCGGTGCTGCCCGCGGCGCGGCTCAACCAGGCCGTCTACCAGACCTTCGTGACCCTGTTCTTGCCGATGGCGGCGCGGCTCTTCGCCCGCAGCGACCACGGCGGCCTGCGCAGCGCCTACTGGCACTCCTCGGTGTTCCTCGCCGTGGCCACGTATCCGATCTTTGCGATGACCACCGTGTTCGCGCGGGAGACGACCGTCACGCTCTTCGGGGAAAGGTACGCGAGCGCAGGCTGGGTGCTGATGGCGATGTGCGTGGGCTACTACTTCAGCGTCGCGCTCGGCTTCAACGTCTTCGTGCTGCAGGTCTACGGGCGACTGGGCTTCCTGGTGTGGTCAAACGTCGGCGTCGCAGCGGTGAGCGTGGGACTCATGCTGCTGCTCATCCCAGAGTATGGAGCGCTCGGTGCCGCGATCGCGACCACAGCGACGTTGGTGGGACAAAACGTCGTGAACCAGATCGTCCTCAACAAAACGCTGCACGCGGCGACCGGAGGTCGAGGTGAGCGTTATCTGCGTCCGTATCTGGTCATCGTGGCGGTGACCGCGGCGTTGGCTGCCGTCAACGCCGTCTTCCATCCCAGCTTCGTCATCGCCATCGTCATCGCTGCGGTCGGCTCGCTCATCGTCTTGCGGCTGACCCGAGAGTCGCTGCAGCTCTCCACCACGTTCCCCGAGCTGACCCGGGTGCCTCTATTGCGCCGGCTGATCCACTGAGTTGTCGATCCAGCCCTGTCAGATCGCGCCGAACATCGCGAAGTAGGGCTCGCGGTTGCTGGTCGGGCTCCCCACACCGCCGAAGTGACCCCCGACGTACAGCCGGCTCGCCGTGGCGGCCAGCGCCCAGACGCCGGGGTAGGAGTTGTGCATCCGGGGCGCGAAACCCGGGTCCAGCGCACCGGTAGCCGGATTGAGGGCCGCCAGCTGGTGTCGCTCGTTCGCGAGTGTGTTGCTGCCGACGTATTGGTTGAAGTGGCCACCGATGTAGAGGAGGCCGTCAGAGACGGTCACGGCCTGCACGTCGCCGTCGGTGTGTACATACCGCCACCGCGGCGCACCGGTTGCGAGGTCGTACGCGCCGACCTGCCCTCCAGGGCCGGACGAGGCGACGAAGACGGTGTTGCCGGAGACGGTGATGTCCCAGTAGGTGGCGCAGTTCGTGCACATGCGCGCCGGCGCCCAGGGGCTGAGCGCTCCGGTCACGAGGTCCACCGAGGCGAGGGACGCCCGCGCCTGGTTGTTGACGGTCGTGAACTTGCCTGCAGCGACCAACGTCGACCCGTGTGTAGCCAGCCCGTAGACCGGCGCGTCGGTGAAGGCGCTGAAGCCCGCGACCAGCCGCCCGTTGTCGACGAAGAGTTTGCCCAGACCACGCTGGCCGTTCCCGTTGATCGAGCCGAAGGCACCGCCGACGTAGAGGTTGTTTCCGTCAACGACGAGGTCACGAACGGTGCCGCCGGCGCTGCCCTTCCACCCACCCGTTCCCGTCACGGGGTCCACCATCCCGCTCGCCGCGTCCAGCGACGCGAGCCGGCGATGTGTGGCGCCTTCGATGGTGACGAAGGCGCCGCCGGCCAGCAACTTGCTGCCGTCGGTGGACATC
>Ga0183260_10003867_pt1 | contig 12022 bp, 8 predicted proteins | sample AntDrymUQ4972206_2_FD_129768 | JGI IMG/M metagenome (GOLD analysis project Ga0183260, IMG submission 129768) | Polar desert sand microbial communities from Dry Valleys, Antarctica - metaG UQ497 (22.06) (version 2) (version 2) | ecosystem: Environmental > Terrestrial > Soil > Desert | place...
GCGGTGCACGAGCCCGCGCGGCGCGAGTCCCCGAGCACGCCGGGCAGAGCACGTGCCTCCGTGCTGACCACGCTGACCTGGCTGATCGCCCTGGCCTTCTTCTTCCCGGTGCTCTGGATGGTGCTCACCGCGTTCAAGCAGGAGCGCGACGCCTACACCGAGACGCCTAAGGTCGTCTTCTCCCCGACCCTGGACCAGTTCGCCGGCGTCTTCGACGGCGGGCTGTGGACCTACGTCGCCAACTCCGCCTTCGCCACCGTCATGTCCACCGTGCTCGTCCTGCTGCTGGCCGTGCCGGCCGCGTACGCCTTGTCGATCCGCCCCGTGACGAAGACCCAGGACGTGCTGTTCTTCTTCATCTCCACGAAGATGCTCCCGGTCGTCGCCGTGATCGTCCCGCTGTACGTCGCTGCCGGCTGGGTGGGGATGCTCGACAACATCTGGCTGCTCATCGTGCTGTACACGGCGATGAACCTGCCGATCGCGGTGTGGATGATGCGCTCGTTCCTGCTCGAGGTGCCCAAGGAGGTGCTCGAGGCAGCCGAGATGGACGGCGCTCGGCTCCCGAGGGTGCTGCGGGAGGTGCTGCTGCCGATGGTGGCGCCGGGTGTTGCCGCGACCGCCTTGATCTGCGTCATCTTCGCCTGGAACGAGTTCTTCTTCGCGGTCAACCTCACGGCGGCGCGGGCGGGCACCGTCCCGCTGTTCCTCGTGGGCTTCATCACCAGCGAGGGGTTGTTCTGGGCGCAGCTGTCCGCGGCCGCGACGGTGGCGTCGCTGCCGGTGATCCTGGCCGGCTGGGTCGCCCAGAAGCAGCTGGTGCGCGGGCTGTCCATGGGCGCGATCAAGTAGCCGGGGCCTGCCGTGCGCCGGGAAACCCCTGACGCTGCGTACAGAGTGTGTGGTTGCGCTAAGTCAGCGTCATAACACACAGCCGTCTCCCACTCACAACCAGTGAGCGGATGTCCAGACCTGCCGACCCGATTCATCCGTGCGGCTGATGCAGCGGCATCCAACGGCGGATGATTCGAGACACGCGAGACTGTGCTCCGTTCCTGCTCCACGAGTCCGGACCGAGGGCAGGTCGCCAGCCTCGCACCACGCAGCGGTCCCCGTCGGACCCGCTGCAGCACCGGATATGGCACCTGCCCGCCGTCTCGAAAGGACACCGCACACATGACCATCGTCAGGAGGATCCGCAGTCCTCGCGCCCTGCGAGCCGGCGTCTTGGCGACGGCACTCGCCGCCAGCATGCTCACCGCCGCGCCGGCGACCGCCGCGCCGCCCACGACGTGCGACGGGACACTGACCGGCAGCTACCCCAGGCTCGTCGTCGGCGCCGGCGACGTCTGCGTGCTCGACGGTGCGAGCGTCGGCAACGCCGGCGTCCGAGTGCTGCCGGGCGGTTCGCTGATCACCGACGACACCGAGATCGCCGGGATCGTGCACAGCCGGGGCGCCAAGACCGTCCAGCTGATCGACACCAACGTCGGGCACAACATCATGGTGACCAACACGGTCAACCGCACCATCATCGGCAGCGAAGGCTGTCGCGTCGACCCGGTGTCGGGCAACAACATCATGGTCAAGAACAACGGTGGGGGCGTCGCGATCTGCTTCATGACCATCGGCAACAACCTGCACGTCACCGGGGCACAGAAGAACGTGGGGGTCTTCAACAACGCCGTGGACAACAACATCCAGCTGCGTGCCAACACCGGCGCCTTCGGTCGGCTGCGCGACAACGTGGTGGACGGGCACATCCAGATCTTCCGGAACACCAGCGAGCACCGGTTGTTCCGGAACTCGGCCGGCCACCAGATCATGTGCCGCGGCAACGCCCTCGTCCCGACCGGGAGCGACAACACCGGTGACCTGGTCGACCAGCGCCTCGGGATCGGCTGAGCGCCGGCACTGCATCGCCGCCCGATCAGACCGCCGTGCTCCTGCGCGGCCACCCTCCCGTCCCACATCGCGAGACTGCGGGCGGCACCTCTTTCGGGCCACGTCCACAGGGTGTGGACGAGCGGGGGTCCACAGCGAACCGGGGGGCGGCCACCGGCTCGCTCGGCGGTGACCTCGGTCGTGCCCCGGCAACCGCCGAGCCGGTCCGGGACCGTCCACATCTTGTCCACACCACCGTCCCCAGCCGACGGCCGGCGGGCTGCACCCGCCCGCGAGATCGGGGGTCGCAAAGCCCTGTGCACGGAGGGCGAGTGGCCCTATGTTTCTCGCACGCCACCAGGAGTCGGGAGGGCGAAGCCACCGGGGAGACCCGGAGGTGGACGCTCCCGGATCGCGGCGGCGGACCGGTCGGGACACCGACGGGCCACACCGCGCGGGGCGACTCGCGGGGCGGCGCCGATGACGCGGCGCCGGGCCCGGGAGGACCCGGTCGGGCGGTGCGGCCCGGATCAGCGTCGTGGCCACCTCGGTGGCCGCAGTGGCGGTCCTGGCGGGGGCGTCGTCCCTCGGCCACCGGTGCGGTCGGCTTGCCCGGCAGCACCGCGTGGCGGCACGCGCGAACAGCGAGGCCCCTCCATCTCATACATGGAGGGGCCTCGTCTATGTGTACCCACCCGCGGGGGCGCGAGCACGCAGCCACGCCGCGTTGCGGCGAGATTGCGGCCGCCTGGCAGGCTGGGGTCGTGCCGGCCGCTCCCGACCCCGCACCGCGGACAGCCGGCCGCGTCGTCGGGCTGCTGCTCGCCGGGGGTGCCGGGCGGCGCATGGGCGGGCCCAAGGCACTGGTACGCGACACCCACGGCACGGCGTGGGTCGTCGCCACGTCGCGGCGGCTGCGCGTGGCCGGCTGCGACCGCGTACGCGTGGTGCTGGGTGCCGAGGCGGCCCGGGTCGCCCAGCTGCTCACCGGCGAGCCGGTGGACGTCGTGGTGGCGGGCGACTGGGCCGAGGGCATGGCCGCCTCGCTGCGCCGCGGACTGCACGACCTGGAGCGCGTCGAGCCCGACGCGTCCGCCGCACTCGTGCACCTGGTCGACCTCCCCGACGTGGGTGCCCCGGTGATCCGGCGGCTGCACGGGTTCGCCGCCGGCGGTGGGGTGCACGTGCTCGCGCGGGCCGCGTACGACGCGCGCCCCGGCCACCCGGTGCTGCTCGGGCGCGCGCACTGGGCGCCGGTGGCCGCGCAGGCGAGCGGGGACCGCGGCGCGCGCGACTACCTGGCTGCCCACGGTGCCCGCACCGTCGAGTGCGGTGACCTCGCCACCGGCGCCGACGTCGACCGGCGCTGCGGCGGCCGCGACGCTCATGGGTGATGCTGTGCCTGTGCCCACCGCCCCCACGCCGACCGTCGAGACGCTGACCGACGCCCTGCGCCGCACCGGATACCTTGCCGACGAGGGGTTGGCGACGGTGGCCTGGCTGGCGCTGACCATGCGCCGACCGCTGCTGCTCGAGGGCGAGCCCGGGACGGGCAAGACCGCGCTCGCCGAGGCCCTCGCCACGCTGCTGGACGCGCCGCTCGTGCGGCTGCAGTGCTACGAGGGCATCGACGCCTCGCAGGCGCTGTACGACTGGGACTTCCCCCGCCAGATCCTGCACCTGCGCGCGGTCGAGGCCACCCGGTCGCCCGGTGCCGACCTGGACGTCGGCGCGGTCGAGGAGTCGCTGTTCGACGAGCGGTTCCTGCTCGACCGGCCGGTCCTGCGCGCGCTGCGGCACAGCCCCGCGGTGCTCCTCGTCGACGAGGTGGACCGCGCCGACGACGAGTTCGAGGCGTTCCTGCTCGAGGTGCTGTCGACCTACCAGGTCACCATCCCCGAGCATGGCACCGTGACCGCGGACCCACCGCCGGTCGTCGTGCTCACGTCCAACCGCACCCGCGAGCTGCACGACGCGCTCAAACGACGCTGCCTCTACCACTGGATCGAGCACCCCGGCCTGGCCCGCGAGGTGGAGATCGTGCGCGCCCGGATGCCCGAGGTGTCGCAGGCCCTCGCCGAGCAGGTCGCGGCCGCCGTGCACCGGCTGCGCGACGGTGCCGACCTGCTCAAGCCGCCGGGCGTTGCCGAGACGCTCGACTGGGTCCGCGCCCTGAGCGCCCTGGGCCGCGACACCCTCGACCTCGCCGGCGCCGCGGCCACCCTCGGCGCGGTCGTGAAGTACCGCGAGGACGTCGAGCGCGCCCGCGGCGAGCTCGACCAGATGCTGGCCGGTTGAGAGCTACCGGCGCGGTGCCGGCGCGGGGTCCGCGGTGGCGGCACGTTGTTGCCTGCCGAGGCGTCACACCGTAACCTTCTGACCACGCAGGGTGCAGGCCGCCTTCGCGTACGCCTGGATGCCCCGGGGCCCGGCAGCCGCCGCAGTGCCCCATGCCCGCTGCCCGGAGGTCCGCAGGGATGCCCGACGCCTCGCCGTCCAGCGCGCCCGTACGGAGCGCCCGCGCACCTCGTCCGGGAGGTGACTCGGGTGCGGCGTGACGAGCGCCTGGCGATGGTCCTGAGCGAGTTCGCCCACACCATGATCACGGACTTCCCGATCCAGGCGATCCTGGACCACCTGGTCGAGCGCACCGTCGAGCTGCTGCCGGTGTCGGCGGCCGGGGTTGGCCTGATCTCGCCCGGCCGCGACCCCCACTACGTCGCGGCGTCCGACGACTCGGCGATGCGCTTCGAGCGGCTGCAGACCGAGCTGGGTGAGGGACCCTGCCTGGTCGCCCACCGCTCGGGACGGTCGGTCACGGTGCCCGACCTGCGTGCCGACGAGACCTTCCCGGCGTTCGCCCCGGCGGGTGTGGCCGCCGGCGTCGGGGCGGTGTTCGCCTTCCCGTTGAGCCACGGGGGGCACCAGCTCGGCGCCCTGGACCTCTACCGGCGGTCCGCCGGCCGGCTCGACGGGTGGGAGATGGCGACCGCGCAGACGCTGGCGGACGTCACGACCGCCTACCTGCTGAACGCCCGGACCAGGGCGCAGGTCCGGGAGACCTCGGACCGCTTCCGGGACGCCGCCCTGCACGATCCCCTGACGGGGCTGCCGAACCGGTCGCTGCTGCAGGAGCGGCTGCAGCACGCGGCGGCGCGGGGTCGGCGCTCGCACGCCGACGTCGCCCTGCTCTTCGTCGACCTCGACCGCTTCAAGCACGTGAACGACACGCACGGGCACCAGGTCGGGGACGAGCTGCTGGTCGCGGTGGGTCGGCGGCTGCGGGGGCTGTTGCGTCCCGGGGACACGCTCGCCCGCCTGCACGGCGACGAGTTCGTCGTCTTGTGCGAGGACCTGGCCAGCCCGTTCGACGCCCAGGCGCTAGCGGGCCGGATCGTGGCGGCCCTCGACGTCCCCTTCGTGCTGTCCGACGTAGTGATCAGCATCACCGGCAGCGCCGGGATCGCCGTGGCCGGACCGAGCGAGGACATGCCCGGTCAGCTGATGCGCGATGCGGACGAGGCGATGTACCGGGCCAAGCGCGGCAGGGGCGACCCGGACCGAGTCCTGGACATCCGCCGGCAGGTGATCACGGGGGACCGCGTCGACCTGGGCTCCGACCTGCGCAGGGCGCTCGGCGACGACGAGCTGGACGTCCACTACCAGCCCGTCGTCCGGACCGGGGACCTGCACCCGACCGGCGTCGAGGCGCTGCTGCGCTGGACGCACCCGGTCCGCGGGCCCGTCCAGCCGCAGGATGTGGTGGCCGTCGCCGAGCAGACCGGGCTGATCGGTGACCTGGGTCGCTGGGTGCTCGAGCGCGCGTGCACCGACCGGCTGGGGTGGTCGACCGGCGGAGCGGGCGAGCCACTGACGGTGGCGGTGAACGTCGCCGCGAGCCAGGTGATGGCGCACGGGTTCGTGCAGACCGTGGAGGGAGTGCTGCAGCGCACCGGGACCGACCCGGCGACCCTGCTGCTGGAGGTCACGGAAGGGGTCCTGCTCGGGGACGACGACCGCGCGGCGGCCGTGCTCGCCCACCTCCGGGCGCTGGGCGTCGGCGTCGCCCTGGACGACTTCGGCTCCGGCTACTCGTCGCTGCGCTACCTGCGAGCGTTCCCCGCCGACGTCGTCAAGATCGACGGCGCCTTCGTCGGCGACCTCGGGCGCGATCCCGTGGCCACGGCGATCGTGGCCGCCGTCACGGACCTGGCGCACGTCCTCGGGCTGAGCGTCACCGTGGAGGGCGTGGAGACCCGTGCCCAGCACGAGGAGATCCTTGCCCTGGAGTGCGACACCGCGCAGGGCTACTTCTACGCCCGGCCCATGCCCGCGCCCCGGGTGGCGGCGTGGCTGCACGAGGCGCAGCCCGAGACGGTGGCGCTGCCGCGGTAGCCCGGGGAGGCGTCCGGGCCCGGTGATGGGCGATGCTCGGGGGGTGTGCGACCAGGACGCGGTGCTGCTGGCCTTCGCGGCGGCGCTGCGCGCGAGCGGGCTCGCGGTCACGCCCGACCGCGGACAGGCGTTCCTGCGGGCCGCGTCGCTGGTCGGTCCCACGCGGCGGGAGTCGGTGTACTGGGCCGGCCGGTCGACCCTGTGCGCCGGCCGCGACGACACCGAACGCTACGACCAGGTGTTCGCCTCCTGGTTCTCCGGCGAGCGCGCGAGTGGGCGTGCCGATCGCCAGCGACTGCGTACCGTACGTCGCCCGGAGCTCGCCCCCGACGAGGCGCCCGCAGGCGGCACCGGGGAGGACGACGAGGTCGCGCTACGCGCCGTCGCGAGCGGCGCGGAGGTGCTGCGGCACCGCGACGTCGCCGAGCTGTCCGGCTCCGACCGGCGCCGCCTGGACCGGCTCCTCGACAGCCTCGTCGTGCGGCCGCCGGTCCGCGCCAGCCCCCGCCTGCACCCGGCCCGCCGGGGGCGGATCGACCCCGGGCGCACGCTGCGGGAACAGCTGCGCCGCGTCGGCGAGCCGGGACGGCTGCGGCACCGGCGGCGCGGTGTACGCCACCGCCGGGTGGTGCTGCTCGTCGACGTGTCCGGCTCGATGGAGCCGTACGCCGACCACCTCCTGCGCCTGGCGCACCGGATCGTGCGGGCCGCCCCGGCGAGCACCGAGGTGCTGACGATGGGGACCCGGCTGACCCGCGTCACCCCCGCCGTACGCACCCGCGACCCGGCGGCGGCCGTGGCCGCCGCCGGGCGTACGGTGCCGGACTGGTCGGGCGGCACCCGGCTCGGCGAGGTCCTGCGGGCGTTCCTGGACCGGTACGGCCAGCGCGGCATGGCCCGCGGCGCGGTGGTGGTCGTGTTCAGCGACGGGTGGGAGCGCGGGGACGCGACGCTGCTGGCCGAGCAGACCCGGCGGCTGCGTCGGCTCGCGCACCGGCTGATCTGGGTCAACCCGCACCGGGGCAAGGCGGGCTACCTGCCCGTGCAGGGCGGCATCGTCGCGGTGGCGCCGTCGATCGACGACCTGCTGGCGGGGCACTCGCTGGCCACGTTCGAGGAGCTGGTGGGGGTGGTGGCCCGTGCGTGACGTGCTGGAGGAGCTGCTCGAGTGGTGGTCGGCGGGCGAGCAGGTCGGCGTCGGCACCGTGGTCGCGACCTGGCGCTCGGCGCCGCGACCGGCGGGCGCGTCCATGCTGGTCGGCCCGGACGGCACCGCGGTCGGCTCGGTCTCGGGCGGCTGCGTCGAGGGCGCGGTCTACGAGCTCGCCCAGTCGGTCGTCGCCGACGGCGCGCCCCGGCTGACCCGCTACGGCGTCAGCGACGGCGACGCGTTCGCCGTCGGGCTGACCTGCGGCGGGGTGCTCGACGTGTTCGTCGAGACGGTCTCCCGCGACACCTTCCCCGAGCTGGGCGGGGTCGCCGCCGACGTGGCGGCGGGCCGGCCGGTCGCGGTGGTCACCGTCGTGGAGCACCCGGACCCGGCGTGGGTCGGGCGGCGGATGGTGGTCCGCCCCGAGGGCGTGCCGGACGCGGTGTCCGGCGGTCTCGGCTCGCCGCGTGCCGACGCCGCCGTCGTCGACGACGTACGCGGGCTGCTCGCCCAGGGGCGCAGCACGCTCGCGACGTACGGACCGGACGGCCAACGTCGGGGCGAGGGCATGCGGGTGTTCTGCGCCTCGTACGCGCCGAAGCCCCGGATGCTGGTGTTCGGAGCCATCGACTTCGCGGCCGCGGTGGCGCGGGTGGCGTCGTTCCTCGGCTACCGGGTCACCGTCTGCGACGCCCGGCCGGTGTTCGCGACCCCGGCGCGCTTCCCCGACGCCGACGAGGTCGTGGTCGAGTGGCCGCACCGCTACCTGCGCCGGCACGCCGAGGCCGGCGACGTCGACGGGCGCACCGTGATCTGCGTGCTGACCCACGACCCGAAGTTCGACGTGCCGCTGCTGGAGGTCGCGCTGCGGCTGCCGCAGGTCGCCTACGTCGGGGCGATGGGGTCGCGGCGTACGCACGACGACCGGCTCGAGCGGCTGCGGGAGGCGGGCCTCACCCCCACCGAGCTGGGCCGGCTGGCGAGCCCCATCGGCCTCGACCTCGGTGCCCGTACCCCGGAGGAGACCGCGGTGTCGATCGTCGCCGAGATCATCGCCCTGCGGTGGGGTGGTGGCGGTGGGCGGCTGGCGGGCACCGAGGGGGCCATCCACCACGGGCCCGCCCTGGTCCGTGACCTGCCCGACGGCTGACCGGGTCCACGACGCGGCCGTCGCAGCGGCGCGGTGTCGCCGCGGACCGGGACTCGACCGAGCCGCTGACCGCCGGCTCGCTGCTCGGGCGGCCGCTCGCACCCGCCGAGGTCGCCGCCGTCGTGGCCGGCCTGTGCGACCCGTCAGCGGCCGGCGTCACCGGCAGTGTGGTGCACGTGGACGGGGGCTTCGACGGGTGAGCGCGCCCGCGCGCACGGCCGGCCCGGCCACCGCGACCGCTGCCGACGTGACCGCGGTCGTCCCGGGCGCGACCGCCCGCTCGCTGTGGCTCGCCTGCTCCGGGCGCTGCCCGACGGCCTCGCCGTGGTGGTCGTGGACGACGGGTCCGGCGACGCGGCGACGACCGCCGCCCCGACCCGGCGCCGCGGCGCGACGCTGGTACGGCACGAGACCCCCCAGGGGCCCGCCGCCGCCCGCAACGCCGGGCTGCGCCGGGTCGGCACGCCGCTGGTCGTGTTCGTCGACTCCGACGTGGTGCCGGAGCCGGACTGGCTGCAGACCCTGCTGGTGCAGACCGTGGACCCGGCCCTGGCAGCGGTGGCGCCGCGGGTGCTCGGCCTCGGCCCGGACGCCGGTGACGGCTGGCTCGCCCGCTACGAGCGGCTGCACTCCTCGCTCGACCTCGGACCGGAGCCGGCACGGGTGGTCCCGCGCGGCCGGGTGTCTTACGTCCCCACGGCGTGCCTGCTCGCCCGCGTCGAGGCACTCGGCGCCGGCTTCGACGAGCAGCTGGCCGTGGCCGAGGACGTCGACCTGGTCTGGCGGCTGCACGCCGCCGGCTGGCGGGTGCGCTACTGCTCGGCCGCGGTGGTCCGCCATGAGCACCGGGTGGCGCTGCGCGGCTGGCTGGTCCGCAAGGCGTTCTACGGCACCGGTGCGGCCGCCGTCGGCACCCGGCACGGCCGCGCGGTCGCCCCGGTCGCGATGCCGCCGTGGGCCGCGGCGACGTGTGCCGCGGCGCTCGTGCAGCGCGGCTGGGCGCTGCCGGTCGTCGCGGCCGCCCCGGTGGTCGCGGTCGTGCGGCTGTCGACCCGGCTGGGCGGCCTCGACCACCCCTGGCGCACCGCCGCCCGGCTGGTGCCGGCCGGCCTCGGCGGTGCCGTGCGCCAGTGCGCCGGCGCACTGACCCGGCACTGGTGGCCCGCGACCGCCGCCGGCGCGCTGGTGTCCCGGCGGGTCCGCCACGCCGCGCTGGCGGCGGCCGTCCTCGGCGGGCTCGACGACTGGCGCCGGTCCCGGCCGACCCTCGACCCGGTGCGCTTCGTCGCCGCCCGGCGGCTCGACGACCTGGCGTACGGGGCAGGCGTGTGGTGGGGCGCCTGGCGGGACCGGGACCCCCGGGCGCTGCTGCCGGACCTGTCCGGACGGGCAGCATCGACCCGCACCGGCCGGGCCGAATAGCGGCGGGGCCGCCGGCGCGGGGCAGGTCCCCTTGTGCTCGCGCCCTCCTCGGGGTTGGGTGAGACCACGCCGACCGTGCGCGCCGTGGTGCGCGCCGGTCGAGCGTGTCCGGCACCCGGCGAGAGGTGGACATCGCATGACCCGCATCACCGTCACCGTGGACGGCGCGTCGTACTCCGACGACGTCGAGCCACGCACCCTGCTCGTGCACTACCTGCGCGAACGCCTCGGCAAGACCGGCACCGTGGTCGGCTGCGACACCAGCAACTGTGGCGCGTGCACCGTGCACCTCGACGGGCGCAGCGTGAAGTCCTGCTCGGTGCTCGCCGTCCAGGCCGACGGGCACGAGGTCACCACCATCGAGGGGCTGGCCACCGACGGCACGCTGCACCCGATGCAGGCCGCCTTCCACGAGTGCCACGCCCTGCAGTGCGGCTACTGCACGCCGGGGATGGTCATGCAGTCCCTCGACCTGCTGGGTGAGAACCCGAACCCCACCGAGCAGGAGGTCCGGGACGGCCTCGAGGGCAACCTGTGCCGCTGCACCGGGTACCAGAACATCGTCAAGGCCGTGCAGAGCGCCGCGCAGGGAGGCACCCGATGACCGCCGTCGACGACCGCCCCGGGACCGGCACCCCCGCCACGGAGGTCGGCCGCGACCGGCGCCGCAAGGAGGACCAGCGGCTGCTCACCGGCCGGACCCGGTGGACCGACAACATCGTGCTGCCCGGCATGCTGCACATGGCGATGGTCCGCAGCCCGATGGCGCACGCCACGATCACGTCGGTCGACGTCGAGGCCGCCCGCGGGGCACCCGGCGTCGTCACCGTCGTCACCGGACGCGACCTGGGCGACGAGCAGGGCACGCTGCCCAACGTCTGGTCGATCACCCCCGACCAGCTCGTCCCGCCGCATCCGTCCATCGCGGTCGACACCGTCCGCTTCGCGGGCGAGATCGTGGCCTGCGTGGTGGCCAGGTCCGCCGCGGAGGCGCGAGACGCCCTCGAGCTGGTCGACGTCGAGTACGACCTGCTGCCGGTCGTGCTCGACACCCGCGACGCCCTCGCCGACGGGGCCCCGATCCTGCACCGCGACCTCGGCACCAACCAGAGCGCCCACCTGGTGCTGGACTTCCAGACCGAGTCCAGCGCCGGCGACGTCGACGCGGTCATCGAGGCGGCGCGCGCGGGCGGCATCGTGTTCGAGCGGTCGTACGAGCAGCAGCGGCTCATCCCGTCGTTCATGGAACCGCGGTCGATGGTCTGCGACCCGACCGGCGAGCAGACCGTGCTGTGGAGCGCGACCCAGATCCCGCACGTGCTGCGGGTGCTGCTGGCGCTGTCGCTCGGCATCCCCGAGAGCAAGCTGCGCGTCGTGGCCCCGGACGTCGGCGGCGGCTTCGGGGGCAAGCTGCAGGTCACCCCCGAGGAGTTCGTCACAGTCCTGGTGGCGCGCCGGCTCGGCAAGCCGTGCAAGTACACCGAGACCCGCAGCGAGTCGCTGATGGTGGCCCACCACGGCCGGGCGCAGCACCAGAAGATGACCCTGGCGGCCGACAAGGACGGCACCGTCAAGGGCCTGAAGGCCGAGCTCGAGGCCGACATGGGGGCGTACCTGTCACTGCTCGGTGGCGGCACCCCCACCCTCGGTGCCTTCATGTTCAACGGCATCTACAAGTTCGACGCCTACCGGTTCGACCTGCGGACCGTGTTCACCAACAAGGCGTGGACCGACGCGTACCGGGGAGCCGGCCGACCGGAGGCGACGTTCGCGATCGAGCGGATCATGGACGACTTCGCGCACGAGCTCGGCATGGATCCGCTCGAGCTCCGGGCCAAGAACTGGATCACTCACGAGGAGTTCCCCTTCACCACGGTGGCCGGGTTGGAGTACGACTCGGGCAACTACGAGGCGGCCACGGCCAAGGCCAGAGAGCTGTTCGGCTACGACGACCTGCGTCGCGAGCAGGCCGAGCGCCGCGAACGCCGGGACCCCGTCCAGCTCGGCATCGGTGTCTCGAC
>Ga0183260_10003868_pt1 | contig 12020 bp, 11 predicted proteins | sample AntDrymUQ4972206_2_FD_129768 | JGI IMG/M metagenome (GOLD analysis project Ga0183260, IMG submission 129768) | Polar desert sand microbial communities from Dry Valleys, Antarctica - metaG UQ497 (22.06) (version 2) (version 2) | ecosystem: Environmental > Terrestrial > Soil > Desert | place...
GGTCGAGAGTCAGGGCATCCGCGGCGACCGTGCGTTCGCGCTGTTCGACCGCGACAGCGGCTTCGGACTGACCGCCCGACGGCAGCCTGCGCTGCTCTTCGCCGCGGCGGCGTACCGGCCCGATGGCAGCGTGACCATCACGCTGCCGGACGGTACGACAGCCGACGACGACGAGGCCCTCTCGGCGTGGCTCGGGCGGCCGGTCACGCTGCGCTCGGCCGCCGAGCCGGGCGAGCGGGTGTACGAGAACCCGGCCGACTTCGAGCACGACGATGACTGGGAACCGTTCAGCGGAGCCAGCGGGGCGTTCCACGACAGTGGCCGGGCCAACGTGTCGCTGCTGTCGACCGCGACACTCGGGGCGTGGCCGCAGCGGCGGTTCCGCACCAACGTGATCCTCGAGGGCGAGGGCGAGGACGCGCTGGTCGGCTCCACGGTGAGCGTCGGCGAGGCCGACCTCGACGTACGGATGCAGATCACGCGCTGCGTCATGGTGACCCGCCCGCAGCCGGACGGGATCGACAAGGACCTCACGGTCTTGCGCACCATCCACCGCGATCGCGGCAGTTGCCTCGCCATTGGTGCCGTCGTGACCGGGCCGGGCACCGTCCGCGTAGGCGACGAGCTGCACCCTCGAGGTGAGGCGAGGCCTACAGCGACCGCGCCCGCTCGAAGCGGGCGGTGACGTCGGCCCAGTTGACGACGTTCCACCAGGCCTTGACGTAGTCCGGCTTGACGTTCTTGTACTGCAGGTAGAAGGCGTGCTCCCACATGTCCAGCACGAGCAGCGAGTGCGCGCCGGCGACGTGGTTGGACTGGTGGTCGTAGAACTGCTGGATGATCGGCTGACCGCCGACCGGGTCCCAGGCCAGGCTGGCCCAGCCGGAGCCCTGGATGCCCAGCGCGGCCGCGGTGAAGTGCGCCTGGAACTTCTCGAACCCACCGAAGCCGTCGTCGATCGCCGCCGCCAACTCACCGGCCGGCCGGTCGCCCCCGTCAGGGCTCATGTTCGGCCAGAAGACCGAGTGGTTCACGTGCCCGGCCAGATTGAAGGCCAGGTTCTTCTGGTGCAGGTTGACCGTGGCCAGGTCGTCCTTCGAGCGGGCTTCGGCCAGCTTCTCCAGCGCGGTGTTCGCACCCTTGACGTAGGTGTCGTGGTGCTTGTCGTGGTGCAGTTGCATGATCTCGCCGGAGATGTGCGGCTCCAGCGCCGCGTAGTCGTAGGGCAGATCGGGCAGGGTGTACTCGGCCATCGGGCTCCTCGCTGGTGTCGTGTCCGTTGCCCTCAATCTAGGACCCGACCCAGACCGGCGCACACCCTCAGGCGACGGGGACGCCGGCCAGCCCGGCGACGAGACCAACGGCAGCGCACACCCCGAGCGTCGACAGCACCCCCCACCGCAGCCGGAAGAGCAGCACCGCGGCCAGCGCCGTGACCGCCAGGGCGAACCAGCGCACGCTGGTCAACTCCGGGATGGGCAGGGCCAGCAGGCCCCACGAGTCCGACCGGGCGAACAGCGTCGTACTGGCGAAGTACACCGCCAGGCTGGCGATCACCCCGACCACAGCCGCGGTCACACCGGTGAGCGCCGCGGCCAGCGTGCGGTTCCCGCGCAGCCGCTCGATCGACGGCGCACCGAGGAAGACGAAGACGAAGCTCGGGACGAACGTCACCCAGGTGACCAGCAGCGAGGCCAGCACCGCGGACACCCACGGGTTCAGCCCGCCGGGATCGTGGTAAGCGCCCACGAAGGCGACGAACTGGACCACCATGATCAGCGGACCGGGCGTGGTCTCGGCCAGCGCCAACCCGCGCAGCATCTCGGTCGGGGTGAGCCAGCCGTAGACCTCGACGGCCCGCTGGGCGACGTAGGCCAGTACGGCGTACGCACCACCGAAGGTCACGACGGCGGCGCCGGAGAAGAACGTCCCCATGGTGGTCAGCACGCTGCTCGTGCCGGTGAGCACGACGACGGCCAGCAACGGAACGCCCCAGGCCACCAGGCCGACGCCGAGCACGATCAGCGCCCGGGATCGCGACGGCGCGACGGTGTGCAGCGCGTCGTCCGGGATGACGGAAGCCGGCGCCGACGGGTCGGACCTCGCCGGAGCCAACCGCTCCGGGGCCGGCCACCAGCGGCCCAGCGCCCACCCCGCGACGGCGGCGGCCAGCACGACGAGCGGGAAGGGCACGGCCAGCAGGGTCAAGGCCAGAAAGGCGAGGACGGCCAAGGCCACGAGCGCGGGGCGGACCAGAGCGCGGCGGCCGACCCGCACCACCGCCTGGGCGACCACGGCGAGCACGGCGGGAGCGAGCCCGGCGAACAGCGACGTCACGGCCACGGTGCTGCCGAAGGCCACGTAGACGGCGGACAGGACCAGCAGCGCGGCCGCACCGGGCAGCACGAACAGCGTTCCCGCGACCAGGCCCCCGCGGGTGCCGTGCAGCAGCCAGCCGGTGTAGACCGCGAGCTGCTGGGCCTCCGGGCCGGGCAGCAGCATGCAGTAGTTCAACGCGTGCAGGAACCGTCGCTCCCCGATCCAGCGCTTGTCATCGACCAGCGCCCGGTGCATCACCGCGATCTGCCCGGCCGGCCCGCCGAAGGTCTGCAGCGAGATGAGGAACCAGGCCCGGACGGCCGCGCCGAAGGGCACGGTACGGACCGCGGATCCGTCGGAGGACGTCATCGGGTTCAGGTCACCTCCCGACCGGTTCGACGCACAGCCGACGCACAGCAACCGCCCAGGGTGCCGACAGCCGACGCGCCCAAGCTGCCACCATGATGCCGATGAAAGCGGCCCGCTCCGAGTCCCCCGCCGGGCTCCGGCGCGCCGACGGGACTCCGCTGCGGGTACTCGTCGTGGACGACGAGACGAGCCTGCGCGAGCTGCTGTCCATGGCGCTGCGCTTCGAGGCCTGGGACGTACGCACCGCCGAGGCCGGCATCGAGGCGGTCCGGACGGCGCGGGAGTTCCGGCCCGACGCCGTCGTCCTGGACATGATGCTGCCCGACATCGACGGCCTGGAGGTCCTGCGCCGGCTGCGCAACGACACTCCCAGCGTCCCGGTCCTGTTCCTGACCGCCCGCGACGCCGTCGAGGACCGCATCGCCGGGCTCACCGCGGGCGGCGACGACTACGTGACCAAGCCGTTCTCGCTGGAGGAGGTGGTGGCCCGGGTGCGCGCGCTGGTCCGCCGCTCGGGCGCGGCGGTAGCCCGGGACGATGCGGTCCTGACCGTCGGCGACCTGTACCTCGACGAGGACAGTCGGGAGGTACGCCGGGGCAGTACGGAGATCAGCCTGACCGCCACCGAGTTCGAGCTGCTGCGTTTCCTGATGCGCAACCCGCGCCGGGTGCTGTCCAAGGCGCAGATCCTCGACCGCGTCTGGAACTACGACTTCGGCGGGCAGGCCAACGTGGTCGAGCTGTACATCTCCTACCTGCGGCGCAAGATCGACGCCGGGCGGGCGCCGATGATCCACACCATGCGCGGCGCCGGCTACGTCCTGCGCGCCGCGGCCGAGTGACCCGCCGCTTCACCCTGCAGTCCCGGCTGATCGCCGGGACCATCGCCCTGCTCGCCCTCGTCTGCCTGGTCATCGGCGGGCTCAGCCTGGTGCTGCTGCGGGGGTTCCTCGTCGACCAGCTCGACGATCAGCTGGCGAGCGCGGCCGGCCGCAGCGGAGCACCCGGCTACCCGTCCCCGGGACCGCTCCCCGACCGCGGCGGCGGCGCAAGCGGTGGGGACATCGACTTTCTACTCTTCCCCGGCCAGAACGTCGGCACCCTAGGCGCGAACCTCGACGACGGCCGGGTCGCCCTGGCTGCCGTGCTGTCCAGCGCGGGCACCCTGCAGGAGCTGACCGCCGAGCAGTACGCGGTCCTCGAGGACGTGCCCACCGACGGCCGCCCCCGCTCCGTCGCCGTGGGCGACCTCGGCGACTACCGGGTGCTCGCCGTGGAGGGGGACCGGGGCGACGGCCTGCTCCTGGGGCTGTCCCTGCGCAGCGTCCAGCAGACCGTCACCCGGCTCGCCCTCGTCGAGGCGGCGGTGGCGCTGCTCGGCCTCCTGCTCACCGGTCTCGCGGGAGCGCTGCTCATCACCCGCTCCCTGCGTCCCCTGGACCGGGTGGCCGCGACCGCCACCCGGGTCAGTGAGCTGCCGCTGGACCGGGGCGAGGTCGCCCTGGCCGAACGCGTCCCCGACGTCGACGCCGACCCGCGGACCGAGGTGGGGCAGGTCGGTGCCGCGCTCAACAAGCTGCTCGGACATGTAGGCGCGGCCCTGACCGCCCGGCAGGCCAGCGAGACCCGGGTTCGCCGCTTCGTCGCCGACGCCAGCCACGAACTGCGGACTCCGCTGGCCTCCATCCGGGGGTACGCGGAGCTGACCCGCCGTCGCGGTGCCGCGCTGGACCCCGACACCGCCCACGCGCTGAACCGGGTGGAGTCCGAGGCGAACCGGATGACCCTGCTCGTCGAGGACCTGCTGCTGCTGGCCCGGCTGGACTCGGGCCGGCCGCTGGAGCGAGAGCCGGTGGAGCTGTCCCGGCTGGCCATCGACGCGGTGAGCGACGCCCGGGCGGCCGCACCCGAGCACCGGTGGAGCCTGCGGCTGCCGCCCGCGGAACTCGTCGTCACCGGCGACGTGGGGCGGCTGCACCAGGTGCTCGCCAACCTGCTGGCCAACGCGCGGACCCACACGCCGCCGGGCTCGCACGTCACCACGACCGTGACCGCGGAGCAGGACGCGGCGCTGCTGCTGGTCGAGGACGACGGCCCGGGCATCGACCCAGACCTGCTCCCGAACGTCTTCGAGCGCTTCACCCGCGGGGACGCCTCGCGCTCGCGGACGGCCGGCAGCACCGGCCTCGGCTTGGCCATCGTCGCCGCGGTCGCCGCGGCCCACGGCGGGCGGGTCGAGGTCCGCAGCACACCGGCCGGTACGACGTTCGGGGTACACCTGCCGCGCCCACCGGTTACCTCGTGTGGTCCTGAAGGAAGTGTCGGACCTCCTGATTGAAGCGCTCGGGGGCCTCGACGCTGCTCACGTGACCGACGCCGGTCAGGACGACCAGGCTCGACGTGGGAATCGCCGCGTGCAGGGCCTCGGCCACGGGCAACGGGGCGCGCGCATCCTCGGCTCCCGACAACAGCAACGTCGGCACGTCTATGCGGGGCAGCACGTCGCGCAGATCGGCCTGCGCGGAGGCCAGGGCCATGGCCCGGAACCCGGCGGGATGGAACTGCGACACCGACGCGGCGAACTCCGCCACCCGCTGCGCCGGCGTGGATGGAGAGAACATCGTCGGGAGCAGCGCGGCGGCGAACTGCGCGGGCGCCAGCTCCGATGACCGGAGGCTCAGGGCCAACCGTTCCCTGACTACGTCCGCCGGCAGCGAGCCGGCCCACCCCGCATAGGCACTGGCGAGGATCAGCGTCGTCGACGTCGTCGGATACCGACGGTAGAGCTCGAGCGCAAGGGCTCCCCCGAACGACAGCCCAGCGACGTGCGGGCGGCCCAGGCCGAGGGCGGCCACGAAGCGCGCGAGGCAGTCGGCATAGTCCGGCAGCCGGAACGACGCGGGCGGATCCGCCGATCGACCAGCACCCGGCCCGTCCCATGCCACCACCGTGAACTCGTCGGACAGGTCATCGATCTGCCGCCCGAACGTCGACCGGCCGTCGCCCACGAACCCGTGCAGGAGAACGAGCGGCGGTCCGTGGCCGGCCCGCTCGTACGCGATCCGCAATCCGCCGACGTCGACCTGATCCATCACGCCTCCTGCTCCGACCGGTCTGCCAGACTGCCCGGCGTGCGGGTCGCCGACCACATCGCCGCCGTCGACGAGCAGGGTCAGGCCCTGCACGCCGCGGCCCAGGCGGCCGGGCTCACCGCGGACGTGCCGAACTGTCCCACCTGGACCGTGGACACGTTGCTGGCCCACGTCGGCAAGGTGCACCGGTGGGCGGCGACGTTCCTGCGGGAGGGCAAGGCCGCGACGGCCGGCGGCAAACACCCTCGCGCCGCGGTCGCGCCGGCGGGCGGGGTGCTGGAGTGGTACGCCGACGGACACGCGGCGCTGCTCGCGGCGCTGCGGGCCGCGCCGGCCGACCTGGACTGCTGGACCTTCGTCCCGGGCCTGGCGCCGCTGCCGTTCTGGGCAAGGCGGCAGGCGCACGAGACCGCCATCCACCGGGCCGACGCGGACAGTGCACTGGACCGGGTTCCCACGTACGACCCCGCCCTCGCCGCCGACGGCATCGACGAGCTGCTGGCCGGCTTCTTCACCCGCGGTGGCGGCAAACTGGTGTCCGACCCGCCGGTGTCGCTGGCGGTTCGGCCGACCGACGTGGACCGCAGCTGGCGGATGCAGATCGACCCGACCGCCCGGCGTACGACGTCGCCCTCGGACGAGCCGGCCGACTGCACCCTCACCGGCCCGGCGAGCGAGCTCTACCTGCTGCTGTGGAACCGCCGTCGCCGTACCGAACCGGACATCATCGGCGATCCGGCCGTGCTCGAACTCTGGCGCTCACACGCCCAGGTTCGCTGGCGCTGACTCACCACTCCCAGGTGAAGCCCACCACCCGCCCCTGGATCGTGGGCAGGAACTGGTGCGCGGCGAGGTCGGCGTCCAGCGTGATGGCGACCCGGTACGAGGGTGGGTCGGTCAGGCCCGGCCACTCGGTGCGGAAGACCCGTCGTGGCACCCGCTGCGGATCGAACTGCACCCGCAGGTCGACGTTGTGCACCGGCCGGTACGCCGCCCGCCGGAACTCCGGGGGCAGTTGCGTGCCGCCGACGAAACGAGTGTCGTAGCGCAGGGTCGCAGTCTGGCCGGCGTGCAGGGCGGTCGTCAGGACGATGTCGAGGGCGAACAGCCCGCCGCCGGCCGGCACGACATCCATGTCGATCCGCCCGCCCTGCAGGACCTCCACGGTCAGGGCGTCGGTGTCGAACACGTAGCGGTGGGCGGCGAGCCCTTCGCCGCCGGCCTGGATGACCTGCGTCGTGGAATGCCGGATCGGTTGCCCGTCCGGCCCGAGGTAGTGGTGCTCGTGGAGGGACAGGGTCCGGTACGGCGGGCGCGGCTCCAGCGCCTGCGGCGGGCCGTCGTTGCCGGTCAGCGGCCAGACGAACGACGAGCCCTCCACGAGGGACAGCAGGCGCTGCTCCTCGTGGCGCGGCAACGCGAACGCCACGCAGAACCAGCCGATCTTCTCGGGCGTGAGTCGTTGACCGGACAGCGCCCGGGCCACCGTGTCCTTGAGTCGCCGCGGCAAGGCGATGTCACTGTCCGCCCGCAGGCCCGTACTCCACAGGTACTCGGCCAGGACCTGGCCGACCGCAGCCTGGTTGATCCGGCCGATCGGCGTCGTCGTGCGCTGCCGGCGCTGCCAGATCTGGCGGGCCAGCCCGGGTCGGGCCAGCAGAAATCGCAGGTGTTCTGACCCCTCCTCGACGCCCACCGGCAACTCCCCCGTCTTTCCCTACTGACGCCCCACGACGGGAGGTGCGTCGGCACGGCGTCGGCGCGCTGGCGACACTGCGGCGACAACTCCTGCCTACCGTCGGCTGAGTATCGGGCAACTGTGACCGTGCCCGCTATTCGAGCGAGTCGGCGGAGGGTGGGGACCGCGGCGGCCGCTCATCGGGGGCCTCGCGGCCCTGCCGCCGTACGTCGGCGGCGGGGCCGCGGTGGGCCCGTTTGGGTCTCAGCGCAACAGTGCCCGGAGCGCGTCCAGGCCGTCCGCCTCGGCGACGGACTTGTCCGGCCGGTAGCGCAGCACGCGGGCGAAGCGCAAGGCGATCCCACCGGGGTAGCGGACGCTGCGCTGCACGCCGTCCAGCGCGATCTCCACCACAAGCTCGGGCCTGATGTACATCACGTGGCCGTCGGTCCCGGTCTGCAGCGCCGGGAACGTCGCGGTCTGCCAGGCCAGCAGCTCGTCGGTCATCCCTTTGAACGTCTTGCCCACCATCACCGGCTGGCCGTCGGCGTCGAGGGCGCCGAGGTGGATGTTGGACAACCAGCCGGTTCGCCGCCCGAAACCCCACTCGGCAGCCAGCACCACGAGGTCGTACGTGTGGACCGGCTTGACTTTCTGCCAGGACCGGCCACGCCGGCCTGCGGCGTACGGCGAGTCCAGCGCCTTGACGATCACGCCCTCGTGGCCGCGCTCGAGCGCGTCGTCCAGCACCGCTGCGGCGGCCAGCTCGGGCCGGACGACCCCCGGGATCCGGTCGGCGGCCGCCACCTCGTCGAGCGCCGCCAGCCGCTCGGTGAGCGGCCGGTCGATGAGGTCCTGCCCGTCCAGGTGCAGGCAGTCGAACAGGTGCGGCCGCTGCACCCCGACGCCGGCCAGGCTGACCGACTCCTGGAACGGTCGCGGTCGCCCGTCGTCGGTCAGGGCCAGCGACTCGCCGTCCAGGACCGTGGCGCGGACCGGTCGGGCGCGGGCCCACGCGGTCAGCTCCGGTACGCCGGCGGTGATGTCGCGCAGGCTGCGGGTGAAGACCGCGACGTCGTCGCCGTCCTTGTGCACCTGGATCCGAGCGCCGTCGAGCTTGAACTCCACGATCACGTCGGTGCCGAGCTCGGTCAGCGCAGCGTCGAGGGAGTCCGCGGGTGCGGCCAGCATGGGCCGGACCCCGCGGCCGACCTGCAGTCCGATCGCAGCCAGGGCCGCCGTACCCCCGTCGAGCGCCGCCGTCGCGGTGGCCGGGAGCCCGCCGGAGAGCATGAACGCCCGGCGTACGGCCGCCAGCGGTACGCCGGCCGCGGTGGCGACGGCGTCGACCATGATCCCCTCCAGCGCGCCCTGGCGGATCTCACCGGTCAGCAGTCGGCGCAGGAACGCCTGCTCGTCGGCCGTGGCGGCGGCGAACAGCCGGCCGAGGGTGTCGGCGCGGCGGCGTACGGAGCCGGTCCCGGCGGTCGTGGCGAGCGCGGTCAAGGCCTCGTCGACGGCGGTGACGGTGAGGCTCGCAACGGGCGCCGCGGCGCCGTCCAGGTTGGACATCGTGCGCCAGCCGGTCCCGATCCGCCCCTGCCGCGGTTCGCCGGCCAGCCAGGCCACCACCGGCTCGACCTCGTCGGGAGGCAGGCGCCGCAGGTGCCCGGCCAGCGCCTCGATCTTCGTCTTGCGTGAGCGGGTCGCGCCGACCGTCGCCGACACCGCGACGACCTCCGCGAACAGCACCGCGTCAGTGAAGCAGCCGACACCGACGAAACGTCGGTCCGGCGTTCTACGGTTTGGACATGACCGACTTGTTGAACCGCGCCGACACCGTGGCCGCCTTCGCCGACCTCGAGGGCTGGTACCTGCTGCAAGGCGCCGTGCATGCGACGTACGACGCCCCGGACGTGCCCACCGCCGTCGAGCTGGTGCGGGCGGCGTTCGAGATCGCCGAGGAGCTGGACCACCACCCCGACGTGGACCTGCGCTGGAAGAAGGTGCGGGTGCGCTGCTCGACGCACTCCGCGGGTGGGGTGACCGCGAAGGACGTCGAGCTGGCGCACCGGATCGCTGAGGCCGCACAGCGGCTCGGCGCGGGTGTACTGACCGATCCGCCCCAACACCACGACATCGGGATCGACACCCCCGACGCGAGCCGGATCGCGCCATTCTGGGCCGCTGTGCTCGGCTACTCCTATCAGGGCGATCCGGACTCGCTGGCCGACCCGTTCGAGGGCCGGCTGTCCGTGTGGTTCCAGGTGACCGACGGCGCATCCACCGGGCGCAACCGGCCGCACGTGGATGTCAGCGTCGTACCCGAACAGGCGCAGCAACGCATCGACGCCGCCATTGCCGGCGGCGGGCGGCTGGTCACCGACGAGCACGCGCCCAAGTGGTGGGTGCTCGCCGACGCCGACGGCAACGAGGCCTGCATCTGCACCGAGGAAGGCCGCGGCCACTAGCGTCGAAGGAAGACCACGGCCCCCGTAGCGTGAGCGGCCGTGGCCGAGCAGCGGGAGGCAGCTGCGGCGTACCGGCTGGGCGGTCGGCGGGCCTGGCTGATCTGGGGCATCGGTGTCTCGGCGTACGTCGTCGCCGTCTTCCACCGCTACAGCCTCGGGGTCGCGGGAGTCGATGCGGCGCAACGGTTCGGGGTCAGCGCCGCCGTACTGTCGGTGTTCTCCGTCGTGCAGCTCGGCGTCTACGCCGCGATGCAGATCCCAGCCGGTGTCCTGCTCGACCGGTTCGGGTCGAGGCGGCTGATCGCCACCGGCGCGCTGGTCATGGGCCTCGGGCAGCTGTCGTTCGCACTGGCCGACGGCGTGGCCCTCGCCTTGGCGGCCAGGGTCCTGCTCGGGGTGGGCGACGCCGTCATCTTCGTGAGCGTCCTGCGGCTGGTCGCGCTCTGGTTCCCTCCACGGCAGAACCCGCTGGTCGTCCAGGTCACCGGGCAGCTCGGCCAACTCGGGGCGATCGCCTCGGCAGTGCCGCTGATCGGCGCCCTCGACGGGTTCGGCTGGGCGCCGACGTTCGCGGTCGCCGCCGGGCTGAGCGGCCTCATCGGCGTCCTCGTGGCATTCGCCCTGCGCGACGCCCCTCCCGGCGCCGAGGTGCCGGTGACCACGGTGCACGTCGCCGCGGTGGTCCGGTCCCTACGCGAAACCTGGGCCGAGCCCGGGACGAAACTCGGCTTCTGGGCGCACTTCGTCACCCAGTTCCCAGCTGTCGCCTTCGCGCTGCTGTGGGGCTACCCGTTCCTGGTCACCGGCCAAGGCCTGTCACCGGCCGCCGCCGGTGCTCTGCTCACCCTGCTCGTACTGGCCGCCATGGCCTGCGGACCGCTGCTCGGCCTGCTCACCGGCCGCTTCCCGTTCCACCGCTCGCGGCTCGTGCTCGGCATCGTCGGCATGTCGGCGTTGGGCTGGACGGCGGTGTTGGCCTGGCCGGGCCAGGCGCCGCTCTGGCTGCTGGTGCTCCTCATCCTGGCCATGTCCCCCAACACTCCCGGCTCGATGATCGGCTTCGACTACGCGCGATCGTTCAATCCGGCGGCCCGGATCGGCCGGGCCAGCGGGATCGTCAACGTCGGAGGCTTCACCGCTTCCCTCGTCGTGATCGTCCTGGTCGGCCTCGTGCTCGACGCGCTCACGGCCGCCGGCGCCGAGTCCTCCACCACCGCGTTCCGCTGGGCCTTCGCCGTGCAGTTCCCGATCTGGTTGCTCGGCACGATCCAGGTGTGGCGGTGGCGGCGCCGGGCGCGCTTGCAACTGGCCGAGCGCGATCCGGGGGCGTACGCCGTCCTGCGGGCCGGGCGCCGAGGAGTGCAGTCGTAGCACCAACGGACAGCTCGCGGGCGACGACCGGACGGTCCTAATCTCAGCGCGACCGCGAGCCCTCCCCACCTCCCCGGAGCTCCGATGAGCCTGCCGTCCCGCCGCACTGTCATGTCTCTCGGTTGCGTCCTGGGCGCCGCCGCGCTCGCCCTGACGCCGGCCGGGCCGGCCAGCGCCGCGCCGTACACCTTCGAGAACGTCGCCGACAGCACCGTCAGCGGCTTCGATCCGTTCGCCTTCGGATGCGCGTCGATCAACAACCGCGGCCAGGTCGCCTTCCGGGCCGGCCGGTTCGCCCCCGACGGGTTCAACACGATCCCGGGGATCTACCGGGCGAACACCGACGGCAGCCTCAGTGTCATCGCCGACAACCGGCGGGTCTCGACTTCATCGGCTTCAACCCATCGATGAACGACTTCGGCGTCGTCTCCTTCGCGGCGCTCATCGACGGCGGCGCCCAGGACAACTTCGAGGCCATCCTGGTCGGCGCCGGCAGCCACCGGGTCGGCGTGGTCGCGGACACCCGGGGCGAATTCAGGTTCTTTGGCTTCGACACCTCGATCAACAACCACCGCGAGGTCGCGTTCAAGGCCGAGTTCGATGGCATCGGCCAGGGTTTGTTCTCCGGCCGTCGCGGCGGGCCGATCACGACCCACTACCTCAACTCCGCCAGTCCGTTCGGCGGGACCGACTCCCGGCCGGCTGTCAATGACGGCGGGA
>Ga0183260_10003869_pt1 | contig 12014 bp, 8 predicted proteins | sample AntDrymUQ4972206_2_FD_129768 | JGI IMG/M metagenome (GOLD analysis project Ga0183260, IMG submission 129768) | Polar desert sand microbial communities from Dry Valleys, Antarctica - metaG UQ497 (22.06) (version 2) (version 2) | ecosystem: Environmental > Terrestrial > Soil > Desert | place...
AACTCTCCAGGCAGGCACCGCCGGCCGTAGCGATCTGCGCGCCGGCGGCGTAATGATGCTCGCAGGCCTTCGTTTATGATCGGTGGATTGTCCCTGTTCATCCTTGCGCGGCATGACGGCCGCGCGGCCCCCTGGAGACATCATTCATGAGTGCACGACCCGTCGTTCGCCTGGCCATCTGGTCGCTCGTCGCATCGCTGTCCGCCCTGCCGGCCTACGCGCAGGCACCCGGGAAAACCCAGAAACCGGCCGCCCCCGCTGCAGAGAAGGCATTCGAGCCTGAAGTCGGCCAGAGCGGCAAGGATGTCGTCTGGGTGCCCACCCCCCAGGCGCTCGTTGACAAGATGCTCGACATGGCAAAGCTCACCCCGCAGGACTTCCTGATGGATCTCGGCTCGGGTGATGGCCGCACCGTGATCACCGCTGCCAAGCGTGGTTCGCGGGCGCTTGGAATCGAATACAACCCCGAGATGGTCGAGCTGTCGCGGCGCAATGCGAAGGAAGCGGGTGTCGCCGACAAGGCGACGTTCGAAAAGGCGGACCTGTTCGAAAAAGATTTCTCGAAGGCGCAGGTGATCACCATGTTCCTCCTGCCCTCAATCAACCTGAAGCTCAGGCCCAAGATCCTCGACCTGGCCCCGGGCACACGCATCGTCTCCAACTCGTTCACGATGGAGGAGTGGGAAGCGGATCAGACGGAGACCATCGAGGGTGACTGCAGCAGCTGGTGTACCGCGCTCCTGTGGATCGTGCCGGCCAAGGTCGAGGGCACCTGGTCGATGGGCCAGAACGATCTGAAGCTGACGCAGCAGTTCCAGCACGTCTCGGGGACGCTCGGGTCCCAGCAGATCTCCGAAGGCAAGCTGAGCGGGGACGAGATCTCGTTCAAGGCCGGCAACACGACCTACACGGGGCGTGTCAACGGCCGGACGATTACCGGGACAGCGGCCGGCGGCAGCGGCACGTCCTGGGCCGCGACGAAGAAGTCGTAAGCGCGCGCTAGCGCAGAGCCGTGACGTCGAACGAACGCGTCACGGCTCGCCCCTCCTCGCCAAGCGGCCCCTGATCCTTCCCGGCAATCGCCAGTCGGACAGCCCCGGCATCCCCTGCCCGCAGGACGATGGTCTCGCGGGGAGAAAGGGGTACCGTCTCCCCTGCCGGCAGCTCGCGCTCGAGCAGGCGCTCGCCGTCCACCACCACACGCACCCACACGCGCCGCAGCGTCGTCAACTCGGTGCGTGCAGCGGCTGTCTCCGCCGCGGGCTCGGAGGATACGCGTGTGTCGGGCTGCGCAACATCACCGCCATGCTGTGCCGAGGCGACTGATGGAGGCTCCTGAGGTTCCGGGGCCGTACCCCGGGCGAGAAAGACGACCAACAGGGCGAGGACGATGGCCGCCGCGCCGAACATGACCGGACCGGGCAGGGCACGGCGAGGGGCGGTGGGGTTCGGGGCCGCGGGAGCGGGTGGCCGCGGCGCCTGGGCGGGCGCTGACGTGACCGAGCTCGCCACCGCAGGCTCTGCTGCCGGAATGCGTGCCGCACCACCGCGCCCCTGACGCGACGACGAGTCGGGTTCCGGCGTGGACCCGTTGAACGACTTCAGGAAACCGTCGAACGCCTCGCTTGCCAGGCGCCGCCGTTCACGGGAGGCCTCGAGCTCCCGCGCCACCGCGTCCAGCTCGGCGAGCGCCGCCTGCTCATCGAAAGGGCCAGGCGGCCCTTCGTCGTTCTTCACGAAAGCCCACCCGGGACGCCGTAGTACTGGAACCGCTTGGCTTTCAGAAATTCCGCGGACCGTGCGATCTCATCCAGACCGTTCACCCCATCCTCGATTGATATCCACCCGCTGAAATCCACCTCGGACAACAGCCGGAAGATGGCGTCGTAATCGTTCATCCCCTTGCCCGTCTCGCCGTGCTTCAGGGCAGACGCGTAACCGGTGGCGCCATCCCCGAGGGCCAGATCGTCGAGCGTTGCGCCGGGCGCGAGATACCTGTCCGACGCGTGCACCGTCACCACCCGGTGCCGGACCTTCTCGAGGAACGCAATCGGGTCGAACCCGCCGACCACTGCATTCGAGGGATCGTACTGGACGCCGAAAAACGGGGATTCGATCTGCTCGATGATCTCGAGGAAGATGTCCTCCGGCTGCGCAAATTCCGGATAGCGCCACGTGCCGTCCTTGTAGTGGTTCTCCATGCAGAGCACCACCCCCCGCTTCTCGGCGTAGTCGAGAGAGCGCCGGATGGCTTCAACCGTTCGCGCGATGCCCTCCCCGCGTGCAAGGTCCGGATACCGCTGCCCGCTGAGGGTACGGCAATGAACAGCCCCGAGCCGCACGGTCAAATCGATGGCGGCCTTCTGGCGCTCGACCTGCCGGCGCCGTTCATCGGCGTCCGGATGGGTGAAATCAGGCGAGAAACAGAGCATCGAGGTGATCTGATTCGTCTCCTCCATGGCCCTGACAATCGGGTCCACGTCGGCGGGCGCCAGGGTCTTGAAGAAGCCGTCGTAGTGCTCGACCCCTTCCCCGCCTAGGCTTGCCGCTTCCCGGATCCAGCCTTCGTAGTCGCGCCGGCCTTCCGTGAAGTCATCGAAGTAGCATTTGGGGAACACGCTGATACGCGGTGGCACGAGCCACAGCCTATCAGGTCGCCAGGGGAGCGGCACAGGCGTGTGCGCCGCCCCGGGAACATAACGTATGCTTCCGCGCATGCAACCCGCTCCGGTGCGCCTCGTCTTTGCGGCAGGGATGCTGGCCCTGCTGATTCTGGCGGCGGTCGTCCCGTTGCGCAACGGCCGGGCCGAGGCCGCCTCGATGGCGGACCTCCGGTGGTTCAAGGGAAACACCCATGCGCACACGGTGAACAGCGATGGCGACAGCACGCCGGACGAGGTGGTCCGCTGGTACCGGGAGCATGGCTATCACTTTCTCGTGCTCACCGACCACAACTACCTGACCGAGGTCGCCGGTCTGAACGCGGTACACGGCGCCCGCGACAAGTTCATCGTCATCCAGGGGGAGGAGGTCACCTCGAGCGCCTCGGGCAAACCGGTGCACGTCAACGGCCTCGCCGTGGAACACCTCGTCTCCCCGCCAACCGGCACGAGCGTGCTGGACGTGCTGCGGCAGAGCGTCGAAGGCGTCCGTGGAGCGAACGGAATTCCGCACGTGAACCACCCCAACTTCGGGTGGGCGATTACGGCTGACGACCTCCGGCAACTGGAGCGCACGCGGCTCTTCGAGGTCTTCAACGGGCATCCCCAGGTGAACAACGCCGGCGGGGGGACCGTTCCTGGTCTCGAGGAGGTCTGGGACCGCATCCTGACGAGCGGTCGCCTGATGTATGGAATCGCCGTGGACGATGCCCATCATTTCAAGCGGCCGGGTGATCCGGCGGCCTCGGGTCCGGGGCGGGGCTGGGTGTTCGTCCGCGCGGCGGAACTGGCGCCCCGGGCCATCGTGGAGGCGCTCGACCGGGGCGACTTCTACTCCTCGACCGGCGTCGAACTTGCCGAGTACCAGGCGTCGGCCACAGGCATCTCTCTGAAGATCCGCGCGACGACATGGAGCAGGTATCGCGTGCAGTTCATCGGCGCGGCCGGGCGCGTGCTGTCGGAGGGAGCGGAGGACACCGCGGCGTATACCTTCAGGGGAGATGAAGGGTACGTGCGCGTGAAGGTGCAGGAGTCCAACGGCCATGTGGCCTGGACGCAACCGGTGCCCGTCGGTCCGTCCGCCCCGAAGTGACAGAGGCGCAAGGCTCGAACAGACGAAAGGTCCTGGCGTGACAGATTCCCGGTCAGCACCGATCACGTTCCTCGTCCCCGGCAGCGAGGCCGGTGCGGCCCGTGGCGCTGCAACGCTGCCGGCTGACACGCCTGCCGGCGGGCGTGTCAAGCAGTCGGTACGGGTCAGCGCCCGCCGCGAGGCGGGGGCACTCGTGCGGGTCACCGCGGTTCCTGGTGAGGACGCTGTCGTCCTGCACATCGCACACGGGCCGTCGCTGATCCTGCATCCCGAGAACGCGAGAGACCTCCTGCTGGCGCAGGACCGTGTCGAGGCGCGCACCGCCAGGGGTGACGGAACGCATGCGTCAGGCGCCATCGAGCTGCCCGCGCAGCTTCGATGGCGCGGGGTCGAGGAGGGGCCCCAGACGCGCGGTGGCGCACGGGGACTCCTGGGGAGCGTGCTCATCTCCGCGATGGATGTCGTCACCGATCTGGCCATGGGCAGAGCGGCCGGGCTGGCCGCCTCTCACGTGGTGAAGCTGGTGGACGCGCAGGTCGAGCCGGGCGTGTACGCGCTGTCGCCCGAGACCCTGCCAAAGCTCCGCGGGGGGGCGGCACCGTTGACCAGAGTGTCTGCCGGCAACGGCGGCCCGCTGCTGGTGCTCGTCCATGGAACCTTTTCGGAGACTCACGGCACGTTCGGCAGGCTCTGGTCGCACCACCCTCAGCGCGTGCAGTCACTCTTCCGTCATTACGGCGGACGGGTGTATGCGCTGGATCACCCCACGCTCGGACACAGCCCTATAGAGAACGCGCTGCTGCTGGCCCGGACGCTGGACGACGGAGCCCGGCTGCATCTGGTGACGCACTCGCGAGGCGGGCTCGTCGCCGAAGTGCTTGCGCAGGCCTGTGCGGCGCCGCTCGAAGACCTCTCGCTCTTCGCGGGCACCGAGTACAAGACGCAGCATGCTGCCCTGAAGGAGCTGGCCACTCTGGTCCGGCGCAAGAAGATCGGCGTCGAGCGTGTGGTGCGCGTGGCGTGCCCGGCGCGCGGCACCCTGCTGGCGTCCAAGCGGCTCGACGCTTACGTGTCCGTGCTGAAGTGGACGCTGGAGCTCGCAGGGATACCGGTGGCCCCCGCCCTTGTAGACTTCCTCGGCTCTGTCGCGCAGTACCGCACGGACCCTGGGACGATCCCGGGGCTTGCCGCGCAGATGCCCGGCAGCCCGCTCATACAGTGGCTGCACCAGGTAGGGTCGCCAGTCCCTGGCGACCTGCGCGTTGTGGCCGGGGACATGGCCGGGGACTCGGTGATCTCCTGGCTGAAGACGTTGCTGTCGGATGCCTTCTACTGGAACGACAACGATCTCGTCGTGCAGACGCGGTCGATGTATGGCGGCGCGCCGCGTGCGTCGAGCGCGACCTTCAGGCTCGATCAGGGGGGCACGGTGTCGCACTTCAGCTACTTCGCCAACGAGCGCACAGCTGATGCGATCGTGAGCGGCCTCATCGACGATGCGCCACAGGGATTCCGGACGATCGGGCCGTTGTCGTGGGCGGGCGAGTCATCGACCGGCGTTCGGGGCGCACGGCGGGGCGGCGCGGCCGGCGCCCGGGAGTCCGGCAAGCCGGCGGTATTCGTGCTGCCCGGCATGCTGGGGAGCAACCTCAAGGTGGACGGGGAACGTGTCTGGCTCTCCTGGCGGCTGGTGAACGGACTCGAAAGGCTCGAGTACAGCGAGGCCACCCACGTCGAGCCTGACGGTCCGCTCGAGGGCTATTACGAGGGGCTGTCGGCATTTCTGTCCGACACACACGACGTCATCGAGTTCGCGTACGACTGGCGCGGGCCGATTGAAGCGGAAGCCAGGCGCCTTGCCGGAGCCGTGGACGCGGCCATCGACGCGCGGCGCGCGAGCGGTCAGCCTGTGCGTCTGCTTGCCCATTCCTCGGGCGGGCTCGTCGCGCGCGCCCTGCAGCTCGAAGCTCCGGATGTGTGGAACCGCATGCTGTCCACGCCAGGCGCGCGCGTCCTGCTCATGGGTACACCAAACGCAGGGATGTGGGCCCCCATGCAGGTCCTGTCGGGAGACGACACGCTCGGTCACTCGCTGGCCTTCATCGATGCCCCGTTCCGGGGCCTGAATTCACGTGTCCTGATGGCCGGTTTTCCCGGATTCCTCCAGCTGCAGGCAGGATTGCTCGATCCGGCGCTGAACCTGTCGCAGCAGGCGACATGGAACCGGCTCGCGGAGGCGGATGTCGAACGGGTGCGGCTCCGGAGCCTGTGGCACAGCCTGGAACCGCAGCTGGATCTGCTGAAATGGGGCATTCCCAAGCAAGAGGTGCTCGACGCGGCTGTGGCCTTTCGCCGCCGGCTCGACGCGCAGCGGGAGGCGGACCTGCCCGGCGCAAAGGGCAAGCTGGCCATCGTTCTCGGTCGGGCGCCACGCACCACGGTGGCGTTCGAAAACACGGATCGCGGCTTCTTTTACCTCGAGGCGCACGACGCGGGAGACGGCCGCGTCAGCAATGCCAGTGCCCTGCTGCCTGGAGTCCGCGCCTGGGTTGCCGATGCCCCGCACGCCGATTTGCCCAGAAGGCGCCCGGCTTTCGATGGCTACCTCGAACTGCTTCAGGAAGGGAACACGAGCCTCCTTCCGGCCTACGTCCCCCCAGTCACCCAGCCCGAGGCCGACGTGACCGGGGCCGTGGTGCACAGCAGGCCCTCGCGCGCCAGTGCCCTGCTGCGTCCTCCGGAAGGGGATCTCGACCCCCTCGCGCTGCCCTCGGGCGGAGCGCCGGGGCCTTCCGCCGGCCAGGGCGCCGCGCTGCAGGTCACCGTCGTCAACGGAGACCTGACGTTCATCCGGCAACCGCTCCTCATCGGCCACTACAGCTCCCTGCGGCTGACCGGCACCGAGCGCGTGATGGACTCGCTCATCGGCGGCGCCATGAAGGCGTCACTCCAGGCAGGGCTCTACCCCGATGCCCCTGGTGAACACCAGGTGTTCGTCAACATGAGGAGCGCCCCTGACAACCCGTGGAGAGCGCCACGTCCTGAAGCGGTCATGGTGGCGGGGCTCGGTGAGGAAGGCAAGCTGCGCGGCGCGGACCTCGTCCGGACGGTGCGGCAGGCGGTGCTCGCCTGGGCCCAGCGAATGGCGGAGCGGCGGGACGTCCCCCCGACGTTCGACCTCGCGGCCACCCTCATCGGCAGCGGTGGAACGGGCATCGCGGCCGGCCAGTCCGCGCAGCTCGTGGCGCAGGGCGTAGGCGAGGCGAACGAGCGGATCGAGCGCTTAGCGGAAACCCCCTCCGGCGAGCTGAGATGGCCGCGGGTCGGACACCTCCATTTCATCGAGCTGTACATGGACCGCGCCACGGAGGCCTGGCGCGGGCTGCAGATGCAGGCCGCCGCGTCTCCGGGGCGATTCGTTGTCACGGGAACGGTGCAGTCAGGGACCGGCGCACTGCCGCGTCCGATCGACTCGGGATATCGCGGCGCCGAGTACGACTTCATCACCGCGGTTGCGGAGGATGGTCCACAGGGCCAGCAGCTGATCGCGTACACGCTCGACACGCGCCGCGCCCGCACCGAGATCCGCGCCCAGGCCATGCAAAGCGCACTGCTGCGGGACCTGGTGCAGAAATCCTCGAACGACCGGAATACCGACACCCGTATCGGGCACACCCTCTTCAAGCTGCTGGTGCCGCAGGAGATGGAACCGTACCTCGCCGGCACGACCGAGTTCCAGATCGAGCTCGACCGGCGCACGGCCGCCATCCCCTGGGAGCTGCTCGATACCACGGTCCCCGGCAGCGGCGATGTCCGGCCGTGGGCCATCCGCGCCAAGCTGCTCCGGAAGCTTCGCACGGCAGATTTTCGCGGTCAGGTGAGGGACTCGGGCGCCGATGCCGGCGTGCTCGTCATCGGGGAGCCCGACTGCGATGCGGCGAAGTACCCGCGGCTTCCGGGCGCGCGTGAAGAAGCGCTCGCTGTCGAGTCCCAGTTCCGCTCCTCCCGCGGCCTTACCGGTAACCGCATCAGAAGCTTGATCAGCACGGACGATGAGAAGAAGGTGGGGGCGGATGCGCGTACGGTAGTCAACACGCTGCTCGAGCGGGAGTGGCGGATCGTTCACATCGCCGGACACGGCGAGCCGCCGAAGTCGAGCGGCGATCCGAGGGGCGTCGTCCTGTCGAACGGCGTATTCCTGGGCCCGCGCGAGCTGCGCAACATGCGCACCGTGCCGGAGCTCGTGTTCGTCAACTGCTGTCACCTCGCCGCCCGCAGGGCGGAGGAGTCGTTCCCGGGAAGGGGCGATTCAAGCCTGCCCAACCGGGCGCAGTTTGCCGCCGGGGTCGCCGAAGAGCTGATCAACATCGGGGTGCGCTGCGTCGTGGCCGCCGGGTGGGCGGTGGAAGACGAGCCCGCAAAGGTCTTCGCCACAACCTTCTACCGCGCCTTGCTCCGGAAGCGGCGCTTCCTGGATGCCGTCGCGGAGGCGCGGGAAGAAGCGTACGCGCTGGGCGGCAATACCTGGGCGGCCTATCAGTGCTACGGCGATCCCGACTGGCTCTTCGAGCCTGAGGCCGGTGACCCGCAGCGGCCGGGGCGGGCCATGGAGGACGAGTACGCCGGGGTCGGCTCTCCTCCGGGTCTCGTGCTGGCGCTGCAGACGCTCGCCGTCCAGAGTACGTTCCAGGGGGTGGCCGCCGCGACCCAGCGCGCGCGGATTCGCTACCTGGAGGAGCGCTTCGGAAAAGAGTGGGGGCGCATGGGGACCGTGGCCGAGGCGTTTGGCACCGCGTGGGCCGCGGCTGGAGGCCGCAACGAGGCGATCGCGTGGTACGGAAGGGGAATTGCGGCAAACGACGGCACCGCAAGCATCCGAGCGGCGGAGCAGCGTGCCAACCTGCAGGTCCGCCAGGCGTGGGCCACAGTTGATGCCTCGGTTGCGGCACGTGACGCGGCGCGCCCCCCTGCGAAGCCTGGGGAAGCCGCAAGCGAGGAGAGCGGCCCCGCATCACCGGCGCTCCGCGACGCGGAGGGTGCCCTGGCGGCAGCCGCACACGCCTCGACACAGATTCTGTCGCAGGCGATCTCCACCCTCGAGGCGCTCGTCGCGGTGCAGTCCACGATGGAACGGGAGAGCCTGCTCGGATCCGCGTACAAGCGGCAGGCGATGATCGATGCCGCGGCTGGCGGTGCAGGCGAAGAGGAGGCCGCACTCGCGGCCATGCGGCTGCACTACGAGAAGGCTGAGCGACTGGGGCGCGAGGGCGGGGTTCCGGATCTCTTTTATCCCAGCCTGAACCGCCTTGCCGGCGACATCGTCTGCGAGGCTGGGCCTCTCGAGCTGAATGGCCCCGCAGTCGACGCCATCCGTCAGAGCCTCGAGAAGAAGATTCGTGAGGATCCGGACTTCTGGAGCGTTGTCGGCCAGACGGAGCTCTGCGTGTACGAAGCAATGGCGGCCGGAGCGGTCGAACGGGCGCTGCCAGGGCTGATTGCTGAATACGAAGACCTGCATGCGCGGGTGAGCGCGCCCGGCATGTGGAGCTCGGTGTACGACCAGGCACGGCTTGTGTTCCCGAAGTACATCGAGCGCGCATCTGCGGCGGAGAGGGCGGCGGCCGCCTCGCTGCTCTCGCTCCTTCAGAGCTGGGCCGCGCCGGCACGCTGACCGCCCCGCCCCTCTCCCGCTCGCCTGATGCACTGATCGAGTCGGGCCAGACGCACGTGCACCGGTATCTGCGCCCGCTGCTCGAGCGGATCCAGAACGGGGCCATCGATCCGAGCTTCGTCATCACGCACCGGATGCGCCTGCACGATGCGCCGGACGGGTATCAGATCTTCAACGACAAGCAGGACGACTGCATGAAGATCGTCATGAAGCCGTAGTCAGGCCAGTACGCATCGGGATACGGCGTCCCGCTGCTGTACGTCGGCTCCCCTTAAACCCTGTTTCCTCGCCAGCCCGCCGCCGGCTGGAGCCCCGCCTGAGGTTCGCTATACTGCCTTCATGAACGAGGCGTCATGGCCAGCCTGATCGAAGCCATCGGCATCAAGCGGAAGATGTACTTCGAGTACGAAGGAGCTCCGTACCACTGCGTGGGGGTGGACGTCTCGACCCCCACCGCCCGCGGCGGACAGACGCTGGTGCGGGTCAAGATGCGCAACCTGCTGACGGGCGCCGTCTTCGACAAGACTTTCAAGGCTGCCGACAAGTTCAAGGAACCGGACCTGGTATCGGTACCCGCGACCTTCCTCTATTCCGATGGGGATGGGTATCACTTCATGGACCAGGAGACCTTCGACACGCTGACGCTCGGCGCCGCTGTGGTCGGGGAAGGACGGTACCTGCTCGCCGACAACGTGCTCCTGCAGATACAGAAGTACAACGGCAATCCGATCGCGATTGAATTCCCGCCGCACGTGGAGCTCGTCGTCGCCTCGACCGAGCCCGGCGTCCGCGGCGACACCGCCAGCGGCGGCGTCACGAAGGCGGCCACGCTCGACACGGGCCTTGAAATACGAGTCCCTCTCTTCATCAAAGAGGGGGAGAAGGTCAAAGTCCATACAGAGACCCGGGAGTTTGCCGGCCGCGCCTGAGCACCCGCTCGAGAGGAGGATCATCATGGCCGTTACGCGCCGGTCGTTCGTCACCACTGCCGCAGGCGCCGGGGCGGCGTTCCTGATCGTGCCGCGTCACGTGCTCGGCCGCGGTTTCCAGGCGCCGAGCGACCTCGTCAACGTGGCGACGGTGGGGTTCTATGGCATGGGTGCGGTCAATACGCGCGCAGTGATGAGCCAGAACGTCGTTGCCCTCTGCGACTGCGACCTGACGCTGCTCGATGAGCGGCTTGCCGCCATGGCCAAGGAGGCGGCGGCTCCGCCGCGGGAGCCCTCACAGGGTGCTGCGCAGACGGATGGCGAGATGGTGAACGGCTTCCGGACCTTCGGCCTGTCGAAGGCCCAGGCGGCGGCGAACGCGCGGTGGCCGCGGCAGGATGCGCGCGCAAACCTCCAGCGCTTCGTCGAGCACCAGCTCCCAAAGGTCCAGAAGTTCCAGGACTACCGGGAGATGCTGGAGAAGGGAAAGGACATCGACGCCGTGATCGTGGCGACTCCCGATCACATGCACGCTGTGATTGCCTCGAACGCCATGGATCTGGGCAAGCACGTCTACGTACAGAAGCCCATGACGTGGTCGGTGCACGAAGCCCGGCACCTGGCGAAGAAAGCAAGAGAGACGAACGTCGCGGCGCAGCAGGGCAACCAGCGGCACTCGGCCGACGCGAACCGGCGTGCCGTTGAATACCTTCAGGCTGGAGCGATCGGGGACGTCAACGAGGTGCACGTCTGGACCAACCGGCCGTTCGGCTTCTGGCCACAGGGGGTGCCGCGCCCTGCGCCCCTGCCGGCCGGCGATCGTCCGCTCGGGTGGGACGACCGCGGGTTGACGAGCCGGGTTGCCGGCGCGATCGCCGGTGCGAACGGCACGCATCCGGTGCCGGACCGGCTTTCGTGGGACCTGTTCCTCGGGGTGGCGCCCGAGGTCGAGTATCACCCGATCTACCATCCGTTCAACTGGCGCGGCTGGGTGGACTGGGGCCAGGGGGCCCTCGGGGACATGGGCGCGCACCTCATCGACTTTCCCGTCTGGGCCCTGGAGCTCGGGCTGCCGACGATCGTCGAAACGGAATCGACCCCGTTCAATGGCGCCTCGTATCCTCTGGCGACCACCACCCATTACGAGCTGCCTTCACCGAAGGGAACCGTCAGGCTGACGTGGTACGACGGCGGCCTGATGCCGCCCGATCCGCCCGAGCTCGACGGACAGACCCTGAACCCCGGAGGCGGGATTCTGTACGTCGGCAAGAAGGGCAAGCTCCTGCAGGACGGGGGCATGCCCCGCCTGCTGCCCTCCTCGCGGCACAACGCGTACGGCCCTCCGAAAGAGCGGCTCCCGCGCGTGCCGCACGAGGAGCACGAGATGAACTGGATCCACGCGATCAAAGGAACGGACCGCCTGTCGTCCGACTTCGAATACGGCGCACGGCTGACGGAGATCATGCTGCTCGGGGTGGTCTCCCTCCGTGCCAAATCGAGGCTGCACTACGACGCCGCCAGCATGCGCGTCACGAACCACGAGGGGGCCAACGCGTTCCTGACGCGCGAGTACCGGAAGGGGCACAGCCTCTAAGAAGGGACAAGACAAGGGACAAGGGACAAGGGACAAGGGAGAAGGGAGGAGGCATGAACGTCGTCAT
>Ga0183260_10003870_pt1 | contig 12012 bp, 8 predicted proteins | sample AntDrymUQ4972206_2_FD_129768 | JGI IMG/M metagenome (GOLD analysis project Ga0183260, IMG submission 129768) | Polar desert sand microbial communities from Dry Valleys, Antarctica - metaG UQ497 (22.06) (version 2) (version 2) | ecosystem: Environmental > Terrestrial > Soil > Desert | place...
GAGCTCCTCGGAGGGAACCTTGTTAAAGAAGAAGAAGCGCTCGATGGCGATGATGCTGTCTGAGTGCACCGCCGTTCCGAGATCGTCGGCCAGGCCGCGCATCGACTCCCAGGCAAGAAAGATGGCCGCGACCGGCAGCCAGTCTCGGAGAAAGAGGCGCGTTCGCCCCAGGGCAACCGCCACCACGAGCGCCAGGACAACAAAGAGATCGGGGGCTCATGTAAGCGCCGCGAACGATCATGAGCACTAGGATCAGCAGCACATAGCCGACCAACAACGCCACCATGGCGCGGCTCAGGCGACGTCGATCGTCGTAATCGGCGGCGGGCACGACAAGAGATTGTTCGGTCGGGCCAGAAGTCGACATCGGGCCGCGATGGTAGCAGCCCCGCGATCGATGGCCGCCGGGACGATCGGGCCATTCGAATGGTGCGCGGACGCACCTAGACTGCCCCTGTGACCCTCCCGAGGCTTGCGCGAACAATCGCGCTGGCAGTGATCATTGCCATCGGCATCTTCAACGTCTACCAGGCCGTGATCGGCTGGACGCTCTCGGACGCGGCGGCGTACTGGCAGGCGGGCCTGCGTCTGCGCGCCGACGAGGAGCTGTACCCGACCCTCGCGTCCGTGGACGCCTCCGACGTATACCGCTACGCCCCCTGGTTCGCATGGCTCGCCGTGCCGTGGACCTTCCTTCCAATCCAGGTGGCAGGCGTACTGTGGTCGGGGCTGCTGTTGGCAGCGTCCGCCGCTGCGCTGCTGCCCCTATTTCGGAGCGGCTCCTGGGTGCTGATCTCGCTCTTCGGTCCGATCCTCATCGGCATCAGCGCGGTCGGGAACGTGCATCCGCTGCTCATCGCAGGTCTGGCGCTGGGAGTCGAGCGCCGAAGCGGGCCACTCTGGGTGGCGCTGGCTGCCTCGCTGAAAATCTTCCCGCTGCTGTTCGCGCTGGTCTATGCCGGACGCCGCGAGTGGTGGCGGTTGGGAGCCGCGGTCGCGTTGACCGCCATCCTGTGGGTTCCTGCCCTGGTCTATGACCTCGCCAACTACGCGACCGATCCCGGCAATGCGGGCATGCTGGCGAATGTTCCCATCCTCTTCGCGGTCGTCGCGGTCGTCGCGGTCGTGACAACGCTTGCGGCCGCGCGGACTCAGTGGGCATGGTTGGCCGCGGCCACCACCGTATGCCTCTCAGTGCCGCGGTTCTTCGTCTATGACGTGACCTACCTCATGGTTGGCGTCCCGACCGGCCCGTCGCCGGCTCGGCACGCCTCACGAAAAATACGAGCGCCGTGACATCCGCCGTTCATCGCAGGCGGTTCCCGACGCGGTTGGCGAAGCGGGCGGCCCGGATTCTGGCCATCAGCTGGATCGTCTTCTTCTGGGTCTGGCTGATCGGATTCCAGGCGACCTTCGTGGAGGTCGACGCGGAGGCGTACTGGAATCTGGACCTGTCGACGCTCTACTCCGGCGTCGAGCTGGGCGACCAGGATGCGTTCCTCTACTCACCGCTCGTGGCCTGGCTCTTCCTGCCATTTTCATGGCTGCCGTACGAGGTCTTCTACGCCGTCTTGGCGGCGGTCAATCTCGCAGCGCTCGTATGGCTCCTCGGCTTCGAACTGGCCGCCGTGGCGCTGCTCCTTCAGCCAATCTCCAATGAGGTCGCCCGGGGAAACATCCACCTGCTGCTGGCTGTCGCCATCGTCATCGGCTTCCGGCATTCCGCTGCCTGGGCGTGGGTGCTCCTCACCAAGGTCACCCCCGGGATCGGCCTCGTGTGGTTCGCCTTCAGGCGCGAGTGGTCACACTTGCTGCGAGCCGCAGCATGGACCCTCTGTGCGGTGGTCGTCTCGTTCGCCTTCGCCTCTGACCTGTGGATCCGCTGGTTCGAGATGCTGGCCGCTAACGCCCAGTCCACGCGACCGTCGCTGCTGTCCGTGCCGGTCCTTCCTCGCATGCTGGCCGCAGCCGGGCTGTTGGCGCTGGGGGCGTGGCGAGGGCGGCCGGCAATCGTGCCGGTGGCCGCCATGATTGCGCTGCCGGCCGTCTGGGTGAACTCCCTGGCCATGCTCGTGGCGATCATCCCGCTATGGCGCATGGGACCATCGGACCATTCAGGTGGTGCGCGCACGCACCTAGACTGACGCGCACGCTTCCCACACTGCGGAGACCAATGTCAAAACCACTGCGCCTGGTGCTGCTCAGCGGCCTGATGCTGTTCGTTGAGCTGGCCCTCATTCGCTGGACCGGCTCAAACGTCGTGTATCTCTCGTACTTCAGCAACTTCGTGCTGCTGGGTTCGTTCCTGGGGATTGGCATCGGCTTCTTGCGCGGACGAGCCCGGACCAATTTGTTCCCGTACGCGCCCGTCGCCCTGACGATGCTGGTGGGATTCGTTCTCATCTTCCCGGTCCGAATCGATCGATCCGGCTCGGATCTCATCTACTTCGGGCATTTCGGCGCCACCGGCCTGCCGACCTGGGTCACGTTGCCGCTGATCTTCGTGGCTGTTGCCGTCGTGCTTGCGATGATCGCCGAAGGAGTTGCCCGCACTTTCGTGGAATTCGAGCCGCTCGAAGCGTACCGCTGGGACATCGCCGGAAGCATCCTGGGCATCGCGGGATTCAGCGCACTGTCCTTCACCTGGGCGCCCCCCGTTGTCTGGGGAATCGTGGCGGCCATTCTGTTCGCCATCCTGCTCCGTCCACCTCTCCGTGCCCTACAGGTCGTCGCGCTCATCGGACTCGTGTTCATGCTCGGGCGAGAGTCGATGGTGGACGTGTGGAGCTGGTCCCCCTACTACAAGGTCACGGCGGTGACCACGGAGGTGGATGGCAACGAGGGGACCTTCATCGCTGCGAACGGGATCCCCTTCCAGTCGGCAGTGGGGGTTGACATCCGTCGCATGAACGACGCGGTGTACTTCGTTCCGTATGAGCGGGCCGAGGCCGCGGGACTGGACGACGTCCTGATCATCGGCGCCGGGACCGGCAGCGATGTAGCCGTCGCCCTCGCGGAGGGCGCGGCGCGCGTGGACGCCGTCGAGATCGATCCACGAATGATCGAGATCGGCCGCGAGCTCCACCCTGATCAGCCCTACAGCGATCCTCGCGTCACCGTCCACATCGATGATGCCCGGGCATTCCTTGAACGCTCCGCTGCAAGCTATGACCTCATTCTGTTCGCGCTCCCCGACTCGCTCACGCTCGTCTCCGCGCAGTCATCGTTGCGTCTCGAGAGCTACCTCTTCACGGAGGATGCCCTGGAGTCGGCCCGCGCCCACCTGAATCCTGCGGGCGCGTTCGCCATGTACAACTACTACCGCGAGGACTGGCTCGTCGACCGCCTTGCGGGCACGCTCGACTCCGTCTACGGTCGGGCGCCCTGCGTCGACACCGTGGGGGACGAGGGCAAGCTGGCGGTCATCACCATCGCGGCCGCGGACGGCATCGTCAACTGCCCTGAGGAATCCCGATGGGTCGCGACCGACGATGTGGCGGCATCAACGCCTGCCACGGACGACTATCCGTTCCTCTACCTGCGCGAGCGATCGATCCCGTCGATGTACCTGGTCACGCTCGTGCTCATCCTTGCCGCGTCCGCGGTGATGGTCCGAGTTGCGTCGGGGCCGTTCCGGCGGATGGGCGGCTACCTCGATCTGTTCTTCATGGGCGTGGCCTTCCTGCTGTTGGAGACCAAGAGCGTCGTCCAGTTCGCGCTCCTCTTCGGCACTACCTGGTTCGTGAACGCGCTCGTCTTCGCAGGCGTGCTCACCTCGGTGCTCGCCGCGATCGAAGTCGCCCGGCGCTGGCGACCGGCCAATCCGAGTTGGCTGTATGGGGCGTTGCTCCTGTCGGTCGCCGTCGCGTGGCTGATACAGGTCGATTTCCTCCTGTCACTCGACGCCGGCTCGCGCTTCATCGTGGCTGTCCTCGTCTCGTTCACCCCCATCTTCATCGCCAACCTCGTGTTTGCGGATCGGTTCCGGAACGTCGAGGCATCGAATGTCGCGTTCGGAGCGAATCTCCTTGGAGCGATGGTCGGCGGATTGCTCGAATATCTGGCGCTCGTCACGGGCTACCAGGCGCTGCTGATCGTGGTGGCGCTGCTGTACGGGGCCGCCTTCCTCGCCGGACGCGTTCACCTTGGCGACAAGACAGTAATGGCCTGACGCGCATCATTCGGATGATCGAAACTCATCATTGGACATGGCCACGTGTAGCGCGGTTGCTTGCATTCGCATTCATCGCAATCTTCGCGCTTCTCTGGGTCGCATACATCATCAACGCCACCCGCGGCACCGCGGGTTGGGACACGCAGGCCTATTGGCAGGCAGCGCTGCGGCTCCGCGACGGAGCAGACCTGTACGCGGGCACGGTCGACCCAGAGCTGAATACGGCATACCGGTACGCCCCGTGGTTCGCATTTGCATGGGTGCCGTTGACATATCTGCCATACAGTTCTCTGGCGCCCGCCTGGGTCGTCATTCTCTTCGCCGCGTGGGGCGCGATGCTGTGGCCATTGCGACGAAACCCGCCGGCCATGGTGTTTCTGGCCGCATTGACGTTTCATGCCCCGTGGGTTGGCAACGTCCAGACCCTGATGTTGCTTCCGCTTGTGTACCGACTGCACCTAGCCGATGGGCCGGTGTGGATCGGAGTAGCGGCCTCGGTAAAGGCACTGCCGATTGTGCTGGTCCTGTTCTTCATCGGTCGTCGAGAGTGGCGTCGGGCGGGTCTGGCCATTGGAGTCGCCTTGGTGCTAACCGCCCCGATGCTCGCCTTCGACCTCCAGCACTATCCGTTCGGCTCAGCGGCCGAGGTTTCACTGGCCGGCGTGTCGCCCCTCGTCTGGGCTGTCGGCGCGTGTGTATCGATGCTTGTGGCTCTGCGCGGATCCAACAAGCGGTGGGGTCCGCTTGCGGCCGGCGCCGCCGTAATCGCCGCCCATCCGCGGCTCCTGCTGTACGACGCGAGCTACCTGCTGGTGGGATTGGGCAGACTACGCGATCGTCGGCCGTCGGAGCATGCTCACTGATTCAGCTATCGAGCAGATAGATGACCCAGCCATCAACAACCTCGAGCTCGATGTAGCGCTCTCGGACGAAGGCCCGCAGGGGATCGAGGAGATCCAGGTCGCGACCATCGCTGACGAGCGGCCGCGGGATGAGGAGCGCCGGCAAGCCGGGCGCCTTTGGAGCGCTGGACCCGGCGTCGATGATGAGGATCGGTGGATGGCTGGTGAGATCGCGCAGGGTCGCCGCGATCATTCCCGGAGTGGTGTAACCGGGACTCACCAGCGGGTAGAGGTACGAGTAGAAGGTTGCCGGTGCGCGGTGCGCCGCCTGGTACAGCTGCGGCACATTCCCCCAGACCCAGATGGTGTCCCCCGGTGCGGAGGCGCCCTCGATGGCGTCGCCAACTCGATCGACGCGCTCGCGCTGGCGGGCGAGCGCCGACCATTCCATCCCACCCGCGACCGTGGACGCCGTCGCGGAGATGATCAACGCCAGCAGGAACGGCAGGAGCCGACCGGCCCGCGCGATGCGTCCCCGTGGTTGCCGCTGCGCGGTCACGTGATCAAGGCCAAGACCCGCCAGGATTCCCAGAGGAATCGCCAGCGGAATGGCGTAGTGCGCGAAGAACCTGCCCTGGTAGATGTAAAGGCCGATGGAGAAGAGGATCCACGCTACGCATGCGATGACCAGCTGCCTGCGCTCGCCTCCGGCACGCATGGCGGCGATGGCACCCATGATCGCCGGCACGATCACGAACAGGAAAGCCAGCAGCGTCCAGCTCACGACCGGCATGGACAGAGCCCGGCCCATACCCTCGTTCGACTGCCGGTAGGCTCCGGCGTAGCTGACGACGGCGTCGATTCCCGGACCGAGGGCATCCGTGGCAGCGAGCCAGGCGGCCAGACCCACGACCGGCACCAGGCCGCCGAGTCCCATCGACGCGGCCGCGGCGAGCCTGCGGCGCGCTGTACGGATGACGATCGACCCCACGACCGCGGCGCCTGCGACGACTGGGATGGAGGTCAAGACCGACGCGGTGAGGAGGGCTCCGACGGCCACCGTCCTCGGTGCAGTGCGCGCACGAACTGCAATGGCGAGAGCCAACGCCAGCAGCACCGTCGCGATCGGTTCAGTGAGGCCTCCCCCGAGGGCCATGAGGTACTGCGCCATTAGGACGACTGCCGCGCCTCCGGCGAGCGACGCGGGGAGGGATCTCACGGCGGCCGCCTCCAGGACGGCGGCGACCGCCATGCCCGAGCCGATGGTGGCAGCGACACTGACCAGCCAGCTGACGACCCAGGGATCGACGAATGGGAGCGGGGATCCGAACACCAAGAGGGCGAGGACGGTGCCGGGAGGCTTGTGGTCCCACGCATCGACGTAGAGCACGTCACCTTCGCGAATCTGCGAGGCGACCTGAACGAAGACGGCGGCGTCGAGCGACGGGCCGATCAGCAGTCCGGGGAGCAGGAGGCCGGCGGCCAGCAGCGTGAGCGCGGCCAGCCTCGTGTGGTCAGCCATCCTCACAGGTGCGGAGGTACAGCACCTGGTTCTCGTCCCGGTACCGCTCGCACCAGCCCGCGGCTTCCGCCGGTCCGCGCGTGGCCGTCGTCAACGGGGACAGGAGCAGCGCATCCACCCCGTATCGGTCAGTGATCTCCTCCCATCCGGGATCGGCATCCTTCACGGCGTCGTACTCCTCCAGGATTGCCTGGTCATACATGTCGTTACGTCCATCCACGAACACCCGACCACCGGACTCGTAGAGTCGATGGATCACGTACCCACCCCATCCATAATCGGCCAGGACCCGAGCGTCGGGATCGGCCTCGAGCAGCAGATCGATCGCGGCCGACGGAAAGCGGTCATCAATTGAACGCTCGATCTGCGATCCGAGGACCGGTGGCAGGAGGACGGCAAGCGAGCCAATCACCACGGCGGTCGCCGCGCCCATCTCGATGAGGCGCCGACCGAATGCCACGCCAACACGACGAGGCCGGATCGTTGCTCCCTTTCCCGGCCGTTGGCGCAGCCGCGCCTCGAGGCCCAGCGCGAGCGTGGGAAGACAGAACACAGCCGCGATCGGCGCGTTCCGAAGCGCAATGAGGCTCATGACGAGTCCGACCCACGACAGCATGATCAACCAACCCGGCGTGTTCCGGCCCGCGTTCAGGCCGACCGCGACGATGAGACCGAGGAGGGCCAGGTGGGCCGGCTCATGGAAGTCCGGAGACTGCCATTCCTGGATGTTCGCCAGTCCCCAGTCACCACTATCCACGTACCGGAATGGATACAGAATCCCGGCGGGACCCGCCGGCGTGACCATCGAAGCCAGTAAACAGCCCACGGCAGCGACGATGACCCAGCGCCACGCGGGCGACATGGACGTTCGCCCGAGAACCGTGAACAGCGCGTACACGCCGACGACGCCCAGACCGACCACATAGACGCCGTGGAGGTTGGCCCAGAGGACGAAAAGCGGTACGAGCCACAGAACGCGCGCGGGCCGGTCAGGCCGCAGCTCGATGAGCACCCACAGTAGAACGGCCAGCAGCAGCCAGCTGATTGCCTGCGGGCGGAGCGTCACGTACGGTGTGACAACAAGGCCGATGAGCACCGCCGGCAGGCCGAACGCCGCGACGCGGACCCCCTGGCGAGCGAGCATGCCAGCCATGACCGCAAAGATGGCCGCCGGGACGAAACCGAATACGATGAGCGCGCCTAGCTGCCCTGCCCCCGTCACGAGCCAGTAGATCAGCAGCTCTGACAGCCACTCGTGAAGCGTCCATGGCATGCCGGCCCATGTGAAAGAGAATGGGTCAACGGAGGGCACTTGGCCCGTCTTGGCGATCAGCTCTCCGGTCGTCAGGTGCCAGAAGAAATCCGGATCGCGAAATCCCTTCGTCACGCTGATTCCAAGGAGCACGCCGGACAGGGCGAACGTGAAGATGGCGAGGGGGGTCGGCAACCGAGACAGCCAGCGCTCGGCGTGCGACGCCTCCTCGGCGGCAGAGCTCAACATCGCGGATGAGTCTAGACGGTGCCTCCGTGCACCGAAACGGGACGGAAGTAACCCCGTGTGCCCTCATCAGGAACCGGTGCCGGCCACCCCTCACTGGGCCCTAGACTCGCTCCCATGTCTTCCGTCCCCGCGGCCGGGCGCGGCGTGGCCGCGGCAAGCGCCGCAATCATCGGTTTCTTCGCAGCCGCCGTCTTCCCTCGCGCCACCTGGCCGTTGATCGACGGAGACGTGTGGTGGCACATTCGCGCCGGCGAGGAGGTGCTGCGCACCGGGGCCGTCGCGCGCGTCGATTCCTGGAGCATCGTTGGGCTCGGCCGACCATGGACGAGCCAGGACTGGTTGGCCAACGTGCTCCTCGCATCCGGCAACCAACTGGGGCCGTGGGGCCAGACCGGCCTCTCGGTGTTGTTCGGAGCGGTGACAGTGGCCTCTTTCTGGATCCTGTGGCGCGCCATCGCGCTGCGCGTGCCAAGCATTGGGTGGGCCAGCCGTGTCATGTGGCTGTCCATCGGTCTGCTCCTCGCTGGGCCTGTAATGGGAGTTCGCGTCCAGGTGCTTGACCTCCTGATGGCAAGCATGGTCATCTGGGTCTGCTGGCGCTACCTGACCGATCCGCGGCCTCGGTGGCTGGCCGGACTACCGATCATCGCGATGGTGTGGGCGAACCTGCACGCCGGCTGGGTGTTGCTGCTCCTGCTGGGCGGGGCGGTCCTCATCGGCGAGGCGGTAGATCTGATGTTAAGGCGCCGACCCGCGGGAGCCCCGCTGCTCGCCTGGAGAGATCTGCGTGATCTGGCCGTCGCGCTCGTCGTCAGCGCAGGGGCGCTGGCCGTCAACCCCAACGGGTTCGACCTGTACGCGTATCCCTTCGAGACGATCGGGATCACGGCACTCAACCGCTACGTGATGGAGTGGTTTCCTGCCAGCATCGACACGCTTTTCGGGCAGTTGTTGGTCGGATTCGTTCTGGTCGCGGTCCTTCCAGCACTGGTGTTCGGGCGGCAACACCTGCGCACTGCCGATGCGCTGATCATGGTCGGCCTCACGATCATGGCATACCAGGCCATCCGGTTCCTCCTCATCACGGGACCGATCAGCGCCGCGATCGCGGCAATCGTGCTGTCACCCGTGATTGCCGCGTCGCGACCGGGGCGCAGGTTGTCACCCATTCTGCAGCGACTCGCGATTCCGCGCCAGGGGCGGCCCCGACTGGTGAACACGGCATTGATTGGCCTGGTGCTGATCATTGGTCTGGGCGTTGCGTTCATCCGCGTCAGCCCACCGGCACAGGCGGCTGAGATCGCGCGCTCGATGCCCGTTGGCGCGGTTCGATGGATGGCCGAGCATGATCCGGGCGAGCGAATCTTCAACCGGTACGAGTGGGGCGGGTACATCGGTCAGCAGCGCCCGGAGCTGCCGATCTTCATGGACGGGCGCGCCGATGTATATGGCAATGAGCTGCTCCAGATGTACGTGTCGATCATCGGCTTGAGGAATAGCCCACAGGGGCTGCTGGATCAATATGACATCGACCACGCAGTGTTCCCGCCTGATACGCCGCTCGCCGAGTGGTTCGATGAGTCAGAGAGATGGAGCCGCGCATACGCGGACGAGACCGCTGTCGTCTGGCTGCGCCGGTGAGGCGGTTCGACCTGCTGATCCTGGTCGTCGCTGCGTTGGTGGCGCGGGGCGCAGCGGCAATCGTTATCGGGGAGCCACCGTACCTCGACCCTGCGTACTATGAGCTCGTCGCCCGCCAGCTGGTGGCTGGCGAAGGCTTCACGACGCCGGCCCTGTGGAGCTTCCTCGAGGTCGGGGGACGCCTGCCGCTCGATCCCGGTCTGCCCGTCCCCAGCAACGGGCACTGGATGCCGCTCACCTCGATCGTCGCGGCAGGCTCTATGGCAATCTTCGGAGCGTCCCGACTGGCCGCCGAGCTTCCCATGGTGATCGCGGGCGCAGTGCTCGTGCCTCTCACCGCCGTGGTCGGGTGGGATCTGTGGGGGTCACGCTCTGTGGCGCTCTTGAGCGGGGTGCTTGCAATCTTCGCCGGCCCCATGCTCGTCTTCGTTCCGCTCGTGGACAGCTTCGCGCTCTTCGGGCTTGGCGGCTTCGCCGCCATCTACGGTGCGACGCGTGCAGTGCGTGAACCAAAGGGGGGGCTATGGCTGGTCCTTGCTGGTATCGGCGTCGGTGTCGCGACGCTCACGCGTATCGACGGGATGGTGCTTGCCATCGCGCCTGCGGTTGCATGGCTGGTGCGCCGCAGCATGGGACCCTGGCGGGTGGACCTGCCAGCCCTGTCATGGCGCTGGGCAATCGCCTCGGCGGCCGTCACGATCGTGCTGCTCTCGCCCTGGTTGCTGCGGCAACAAATGGTTTTTGGGACTCCATTCCCGTCCGCCGGAGGCCACACCCTGTGGATCACGAGCTTCAACGAGCAATTTTCGATCGGCCACCCGATCGACCTCGGCACATATCTCGCCTCCGGTGCACCGGCCATCATTGGTTCCAAACTGGAGTCATGGGGATTGCTGGTCGGTCGGACTGCCGTATTGCTGGGCGGGGCCTTTGTCTTCTCGTTCGGCTACGGGATGTGGCACGAGCGACATAACGCGGCGCTCGCGCCGTTCCTTGTCTACTGGCTTGCACTGTTCGTGATCATGGGCGGACTCTTCACACTCCATGCACCACAGGGCGCCTGGTATCACTCCGCGTGGGCTTGGCTGCCGTTCGCCATCCCGTTGGCAGTCGGCTCGTTCACTCCGGGCACCGAGGCGCTGGGGCGACGGGCGCTCCTCTTCTCTCGCGAACGAAATCAGCGATTCCTACTGGGTGCCGCGATGGCTGGGGCCATCGCGCTGTCGATCATCGGTTCCGCAAGCCTCAGCGTGGGCTGGGCAGCCGATGCCTCTCGATTGGCGGCTATCACTCGATTCCTGAACCGTCACGCCGAGCCCTCGGACGTGATCATGTATGTGAACCCTCCGGCAATCTCGTTGAGCACCGGTCGCAGATCCGTCGCCCCGCCATTCGACCCCTACCCGGTCATCGAAGCCGTGGTGCGCGCCTACGACGTTGCGTGGATTGTTGTGGAACGGCAATCCGGCACCTCCGAGGATGCACTCGGACTCTGGAACGGATCGAGCTCGATCGACTCCGCGGGCAATCGCGCCACCTTCCTGCCCAGGGAACCAGCACTCGCGTCACGAAGCCATCGGATATTCCGGGTCACTCCCGACCGGGAGTGACCTGTCGCGTTGCCGTTGGGTATCGCACGGATCGGGAGCGAACTCCAACCCGGTGTAGTACTTCCGGCGCACAAAGTACTGTTGCTCGCATGCACACGTCACCGACAGCATGGGCGCACGGTCCGGTACCACCTCGGACCCGGTACTCAGGGAAACCCATGCCGAACGGAAGCGCAGAAGAGGGATTCGACCGCATCGGCGCCCAGGCCACCGAAAGCCTGCGCGGCGACGCGCGGCGCGTCCACGACCTGGCCGAGCAGTTCCGGGCGCAGTATCGCGCCGACCTCGAGGAGTGGATGCAGCTCCGTGCGCGTCTCGACCGCCGCGGCGACTCCCTGCGACCGCTCGGGACCGATGCGCTTCGCGCCGAGTACGAGGCACGTGGCCGCGAGCTGGCCGCGCTCCAGGCGCGACTTAAGCGCCTTGACCTGGTGGCTCGCCAGCTCGACGTCCTGTTCACCTACCTCGAGTCACCGGACGACGCTGGCACCGAACCGGACCCGGTGGCTGATGACTCGAGCGCGACCATCAGCCTGCGAATCGTTAAGGCACAGGAAGGCGAGCGCCAGCGCATGGCCGAAGACATCCACGATGGCCCGGCCCAGGTGCTCACCAACGCCATCTTCCAAGTCGAGTACCTGGATCGCATCCTCGGTGACACCGACCGGGCTGCGGCTGCGGAGATCGCATTCCTGCGCGACATGCTGCGCAGCGGGCTGGAC
>Ga0183260_10003871_pt1 | contig 12012 bp, 11 predicted proteins | sample AntDrymUQ4972206_2_FD_129768 | JGI IMG/M metagenome (GOLD analysis project Ga0183260, IMG submission 129768) | Polar desert sand microbial communities from Dry Valleys, Antarctica - metaG UQ497 (22.06) (version 2) (version 2) | ecosystem: Environmental > Terrestrial > Soil > Desert | place...
AAGGGCACGCTCGACAAGACCGAAAACTGGGGCCGCCGCAAGCTGGCCTACGAGATCGGCAAGCACCGCGAAGGCACCTACGTGGTCGAAACCATCAGCGGCTCAGGTGAGCTGATGAAGGAAATCGACCGCCGCCTGCGCGTGAGCGATGCGGTCATCCGGCACCTGGTCGTCCGCGTGGACGAGGAGCTGCGGGTGGCGGAGCGCACCAAGGAAGCACGCACGTCGTCGACGGCGCGGCGCCGCGTGGCGCGCGGGTTGCCGGCGGAACGCCAGCCTGGGGAAGGCCGCGGCGACGGCGATCAGAACGACGACATGGATGGAGCGGAGGGCCTGCGATGAGAGAAGAACGAGGCGGAGGCGGCCGCGGCCGCGACAAGGACAAGAAGGACGCGAAGGGCGGCGAAGCCCCGCGCCGGGGTGGATTCTTCAGGCGCCGTCGCGTCTGCAAGTTCTGCGCGGAAAAGATCGACTACGTCAACTACAAGGACGTCCGTCTGCTGGCGCCGTTCCTGCCGGAACGCGGCAAGATCCAGCCGCGCCGGATTTCGGGCACGTGCGCGCTGCACCAGCGCAAGCTGCAGGTCGCCATCAAGCGGGCGCGCCAGCTGGCGCTGATCCCGTACGTGACGGATTAAGGACCACACCATGGAAGTCATTCTTCGTGAACACGTCGACAACCTGGGCAGCCGCGGCGATGTCGTGAAGGTCGCAGCAGGGTATGCCCGTAACTACCTGCTGCCGCGGCAGCTGGCACTCCCGGTGACCGTGGCGAGCAAGCGCCAGATCGAGCGCGAGCGCGAGAAGGCAGAGGCGCGCGACGCCGAAGAGCGCGCCGGCGCCGAGGCCGTCGCGCAGAAGGTTGCCGCGTTCGACATCTCGATCGCACGCCGTGTCGGTGAGAACAACACGATGTACGGGTCGGTGACGTCGGCGGATATTGCGCAGGCACTCGCAGCCAAGGGATTCCAGGTCGAGAAGCGCAAGATCACCCTGGCGGAACCGATCAAGTCGATCGGCGAGCACACCGTGCAGGTGAAGGTCCATCGGGACGTGACGACCGAGGTCAAGGTCAAGGTCGTCCCCGAATAGTCGACATCGCCTTATACGGATAGAACACGAACGGCCGCCCTCACGGGCGGCCGTTCGTGTTTTTGCGACGATTGAATCTTCACCGCGCCGCGTCCGCCCGTATGCGGTATCCTTCAATCTCTCTCCGAGACATCCATGCCGGAAACCGCTGTCGCTACACCCGAACGCACGCTTCCTCACAATCTCGAAGCGGAAAAGTCCGTCCTCGGCGCGATCCTGATCCAGAACGAAGCGTTCAATCACGCCGCGGAGCTGATCGACTCGAAGGACTTCTTCCGAAACGCGCACACCCGCATCTTCGAGAAGATGGTCGTGCTCAGCGAGCGCGGCGACGCGATCGACTTCATCACGCTCAAAGAGGAACTGTCGAAGAGCGGCGAGCTCGATTCGGTCGGGGGCCCGGCCTACATCGCCTCACTCGCTGACGGCGTGCCGCGCTCGGCCAACGTCGAGTACTACGCGAAGATCGTCAAGGAGAAGTCGACCCTTCGCAGCCTGATCCACTCGGCCAACAAGATCCTCGTCGAAGCCTACGAGGCTGAGCAGGAACCTGATCTACTGCTCGACGAAGCCGAACGGTCGATCTTCGCGATCGCCGAAGACCGCATCCGCGCCGGCTTCGTGCCGCTCCGCGATCTCGTCCAGACCTCGTTCGCGCAGATCGAGAAGCTGCAGCAGCAGAAGGGGATGATCACCGGCGTCCCCACCGGGTTCGTCGATCTCGATGAGATGACCTCGGGCCTGCAGCCGTCCGACCTGGTGCTCGTCGCAGCTCGTCCGTCGATGGGCAAGACCAGCTTCGTGCTGAACATCGCCCAGCACATCGGGACCTCGACCGACATGACGGTCGGCTTCTTCTCGCTGGAAATGTCAAAGGAGCAGCTATTCATGCGCATGCTGACCTCCGAGGCGAGGATCGATGCGCACCGGTTCCGCACCGGCTATCTCAACGAGAAGGATTACGGACGGCTCTCGCACGCGCTCGGCACGCTCGCCGAAGCGAAAGTGTTCATCGACGACACCGCATCGATCGGCGTCCTCGAGATGCGCGCCAAGGCCCGCCGGCTGAAGGCCGAGCACGGCCTGCACATGATCGTCATCGACTACATCCAGTTGATGCAGGGGCGCGGCCGCTTCGAGAGCCGCCAGGCGGAGATCGCCTCCATCTCGCGTTCGCTGAAGGGGCTGGCGAAGGAGCTCAACGTCCCGATCGTCGCGCTCTCGCAGCTCTCGCGCGCCTCCGAAACCCGCGCCGACCATCGTCCGCAGCTCTCGGACCTGCGCGAGTCAGGCGCTCTCGAACAGGACGCCGACGTGGTGATGTTCATCTACCGCGCCGAGCAATACCGCGACTCCGACGGCAACCCGAACACCGAGGAACAGGGCACCGCCGAGATCATCATCGGCAAACAACGCAACGGCCCGATCGGCACTGCGAAGCTCGCCTTCATCAAAGAGCACACTCGCTTTGAGAATCTCGCGCATGGTGGGGGGTAGCGCTCGCTCGCGCTTCGCGCTCGCTCGCGCTTCGCAACGACAGGGAAAATGGAAGAGGGAAAATGGTAAAGACTCACCTCTCGGATGGTATCGGCTACGGTCGCTGAATACCGGTGACAGCCACTCCCCTCAGTGAGTTCGACTTCGCGGTCTTGATGCTCGCCGTCAGCATGGCTACCAGCTCGCTTGATTCTTCGATGAACGGCGCTAGCTTCTCGGCGGTGCGTGGATACGACGTGGCGATAACACGCAGCCAGAACCGCGCCTCTCTTGCTTCTTTCAATGCGATGAACTGCTTCGCAATGAAATCCGGTTTCGTCTGGCCGGCTCGCGGTTCCTCCAGGTTCGCTCCGACCGACCCCGCGGCGCTCACCAGCTGAAAGGCTAGTCGCCTGGCAATGGGATCATCGGTGAGCTCACTCCTGCATAGCCGCACGATTGCCACGGCGAACTCGAAGCTTCTGACGCGCAGATCTCGCGACTTGAGCATGCGAATGCTGGTCCGCATTAGTCGTGCCGAGCACGACTCCCAAGGAACACGGAAGCGACGACCTCCGAGTACGCGGTTAATGCGCCCGCGCGGAGGGTGCCCGGTGGCAGAAGCTGCTTCCTTTTCCATCTTCCCTTTTCCCTTTTCCATCGGACGCGCGCGATGATTCGTCCGACGGTCGCGCGAGTGAGCCTGCAGGCTATCTCTTCGAACCTGCAGGCCATCAAGCGCTTCGTCGAAACAGGCGCGGGGTCGCGGCCCGGGATCATTGCCGTCGTCAAAGCGAACGCGTATGGGCACGGCGCGGCGCAGGTTGGCCTTGCGCTTGAAGGGGCGGGAGCCGCCATGCTGGCGTGCGCCGATATCGAAGAAGGCATCGTGCTCAGGGACGCCGGGGTCAAAGCGCCGATCCTCGTCTTCGGTGCGCTGAGTGTCAGTGATCTCGAGGGGATCTTCACGCATCGGCTCACACCGACGATCTCGACTCCGTCGGCGGCGCGCGCTTTACAGAACGCGGCGGCGAAACACGGCACCCGCCTGCCCTGTCATTTGAAGATCGATACCGGCATGAACCGGCTCGGTTTTCGGCACGACAATCTGGCCGGGACGATGCCGGAGGTGGCGGCGAGCCGGAACCTGGAGATCGACGCGGTCTACACGCACTTCGCGACCGCCGACAATCCGGAACACCCGGCATTTGGCCAACAGCGGGAGCGTTTCGACGCAGCCGTCGCGGCTCTGCCTTCGCTTGGCGTGCAGGTGCGTGCCCGGCACGCCGCCAACAGCGCGGCGCTCTGGCGTGATGAGCGCGTCTGGTTCGACTACGTTCGCCCCGGCCTGCTGCTTTACGGCATCGTCCCGCCGCCGCTGCACGCGACGCTGGCGTTGCGACCTGCCCTGTCACTGACGAGTCGTATCGTGGCGGTGAAGGGGCTGCGCCCCGGCGAGGCAACAGGGTATGGACTCAAGACCCCGATCGATCACCCGGCGTCGATCGCGATCGTCCCGGCGGGATACGCCGATGGTCTCGACCTCCGGCTCGCCGGACGCGGCGCGATGCTCGTCCGCGGACGACGGGCCCCGATCGTTGGTTCAGTGTGCATGGACGTCTCGATGATCGACGTGACCGGCATCGACGTTTCGCCCGGCGATGAAGTCGTCATCATCGGGGACCAGGGTGAGGAATCAATGGGCGTGCGAGAGATGGCCGCCGCCATCGGCACGATCCCGTACGAGTTGCTGTGCCGGGTCGGATCCCGGATTCAGCGCGTGTATGAATGATTGGCAGTTGGCCGTTGGAAGTTGGTAGTTGACCGTCGCTAGTTGGAACTGAGATGAAGGCACCGAAGACAGTTTTTGCCTGCCAGGAGTGCGGCGCGCAAGCGTCGAAGTGGCTCGGACGCTGCAATGACTGCGGCGCCTGGAACTCGATGGTGGAGGAGCGCGCCGTGCCCGAGGCGGTCGCTACCGCAGCGGCCGGCAAGCGGTATGCGCTCGCCGCGACGGCCGGGCCGCAGCTCTATGCGGACATCGATGTTCTGCATGCCGAGAGGCTGACGACGGGTATCGGCGAGTTCGATCGCGTGCTCGGCGGCGGTGTTGTCCCGGGATCACTGGTGCTGCTTGGCGGCGAGCCGGGCATCGGTAAGTCGACACTGCTGCTGCAGGCGGCAGCGCACTTCGCCAAGACCTACGGACCCGTCCTCTACAGCTCGGGAGAAGAATCCGAGCACCAGATCAAGGCGCGCGGCGAGCGGCTGGGTGTCGATCGTGCGCCGCTCTACATCCTCGCCGAGACCTGCCTCGAGCGGATCCTCGAAGAGATTGCCCGCCTCAAGCCGTCCTTCATCATCGTCGACTCGATCCAGACCGTGTTCTCGCTGAAGTTTCAGTCGGCGCCCGGCAGCATCGGCCAGGTCCGCGAGTCGGCGACGCAGTTGCTGTTCGCCGCGAAGGGACAGAACATCCCGACCTTCCTGGTCGGGCACGTCACCAAGGACGGCGCCCTCGCCGGTCCCAAAGCGCTCGAGCACATCGTCGACACCGTTCTCTATTTCGAAGGCGAGCGCCACCACGCGCATCGGGTCGTTCGCGCGGTGAAGAACCGTTTCGGCGCGGTCAGTGAGCTGGGTGTGTTCGAGATGACGGGCACGGGACTGCGGGCCGTGCCGAATCCGTCGGCACTCTTTCTCGCCGAGCGGCCGGCCAACGCACCTGGATCCGCCGTCCTCTGCTGCATCGAGGGGTCGCGCCCGTTGCTGGTCGAAGTGCAGGCGCTCGTCAGCACTTCGTCGTTCGGCAATGCACGCCGGATGGCGAGCGGGATCGATGGGAACCGGTTGTCGCTGCTCCTCGCCGTCCTCGAGAAGCGCGCCGGATTGAACCTGATGGGAGAGGACGTCTTCGTCAACATCGCCGGCGGCATGACGGTGGACGAACCAGCCGCGGACCTTGCGATTCTCGCGTCGGTGGCATCGAGCGTCCGCAATCGCCCGATCAAAGAGGGCACCGCCGTTTTCGGCGAAGTCGGACTCGCCGGCGAGGTGCGAGGCACGACTCAGGCGTCACTGCGGGTCCGTGAAGCTGCGATGATGGGATTCACCAGGTGCGTGCTGCCTCCAGGCAGCTGTTCACCGGTGGACCTTCCCGGCGGGATCGAGCTGGTCGAAGTGCGATCCGTGAGCGAGGCACTGGACGCGTTGATGGACTGGTAAAAGGCCGATAACTGGTAAAAGGCCGATCAATCGATGAGCGGATTAGCCGATAGAATGTCGTAATGCCCTGGTTTCTCGTGGTGCGCGTCCTGTTCGTGCTCGCCGTCACGTACGCCACGATCCTGACGCGCCCGTTCGGGCCTGGGGCCGAGATCAACGTCGGCGCAGGCGCCCTGCTCGGGGTGTTGATGATCGCCGTCGAGACGCGAATGCGGAGCGCCGAGGTCACCGACCTGCTGGGTGCCCTCATTGGCGGCGCGATCGGTCTCGGCCTCGCCAAGACGATCGGCGCGGCGCTGTTCTGGGCCGATACCGGCGACAACCGGGTCGTCTTTCTCCACAGCTTCATCCTGCTGGTCTTCCCGTATTTCGGGATCGCGATGGGCGCCCGCAAAGGCGAGTGGCTGGAGCCGGCGCGCCTGGTGTCGCTCTTCCGTGACGCCGGTCCGCAGAAGCGCTACAAGATTCTCGACACCAGCGTGATCATCGACGGACGGATCGCCGACATCTGTGAGACCGGCTTCATGGACGGCACGCTCGTCATTCCGCAGTTCGTGCTCAAGGAGCTGCAGCTCGTTGCCGATTCGGCGGACTCTTTGAAGCGCAATCGCGGACGACGTGGTCTCGACATCCTGCAGAAGATTCAGAAGATGTCCGGCCTCGACGTGATGATTTCCGATATCGACTTCCCCGAGATCCGCGAAGTCGACCTGAAGCTGATCGAGCTCGGTCGCACGCTCCAGGGAAAGATCGTTACCAACGACTTCAACTTGAACAAGGTCGCGCAGCTGCGCGGCGTGGACGTCCTCAACATCAACGAGCTCGCCAACTCGCTCAAGCCGGTGGTCCTGCCGGGAGAGTTCATGAAGGTGTTCATCCTCAAGGAAGGCAAGGAGTACAACCAGGGGGTCGCCTACCTCGATGACGGAACGATGGTCGTGGTCGACAACGCGCGCCGCATGATCAGCAAGAACATCGACATCGTTGTCACCAGCGTGTTGCAGACGACGGCCGGCAAGATGATCTTCGGGCGTTACATCGAGGGCGCGCCCGCCGTGCAACCGGCGGCCCCGGCGCCGGCCGCCCCTGCCGTCGCGCCGGCAGTCGCCGTCCGTGCGCAGAATGCCAAATAGTTTTCACCTCTGGCGGACTGTTCTCTATCTCATCCCGGTCATCACGATCTACACGATCGTGCTCGGCACTGTGTCCCTTCTTTCTACGCTCATCGATCGATCCGGTAACTTCGCGCACAAGTGTGCGCGGATGTGGGGCAGGCTGATCCTCGCCACCAGCGGCACGCGCGTCAAGGTGACGGGTTTCGAGCACCTGGTGCCCGGCCGCAGTTACGTGTTTGCCGCCAACCATCAGAGCATCTACGACATCCCGATCGTGTTCGCGTCGGTGCCGTTCCAGTTGCGGATCGTCGCGAAGGCGTCGCTCGGGAGAATCCCTTTCATGGGGTGGCACCTCCACCGCGCCGGGCACCTGCTGGTCGACCGGCGCAATCCGGGCGCCGATATCGTCCAGAAGATGGCGCGGCTGGTCGGCGAATCCAGTTCATTGATCGTCTTCCCCGAGGGGACGCGCAGTATGGACGGCGCGCTTGGCCGCTTCAAAAAGGGACCGTTTGTCGTCGCGATCGATGCGCAGCTGCCGGTGGTGCCCGTGAGCCTTGGCGGCACTCGTCACGTGATGAAAAAGGGACGCCTCATGGTCCAGCCGGCCGAGGTCGAGTTGACGATCCACGCGCCGATTCCCACCGCCGGCGTGGCGCGAACCGACGTGATCGCGTTTGCCGAACGGGTCCGCGCCGTCGTGGCCGCGGACGCGAGGTGAGATAATCGCTCCCTCATGCATGTGACGGCGATCATCGCGGCCGGGGGGAAGGGCAGTCGTCTCGGCGCCGATGCCCCGAAACAGTTTTTGGACCTTGGCGGCAACCCGATCCTCGCGCACAGCGTTCGAGCCCTCGTCGATCACCCACGCGTCTCCGAGTTGATCGTGGCGCTCCCGGCTGAGAGCGCCGAGCGACCGCCGTCCTGGCTGACCAGCTCCGCGAAGGTTCGGATCGTTGCCGGAGGAGCACGGCGGCAGGATTCCGTCGCCAACGCCTTCGATGTCATCACCCACTCCGACGTCGTGCTGATCCACGACGCGGCGCGGCCGTTCGTGTCGGCGGAACTGATCTCGCGGTCAATCGACGCGGCGCTCGCCTTCGGCGCCGCCATTGCCGCGACGCCGGTGAGCGACACCGTGAAGCAGGTCCAGCCAGGTGAGAGCGGCCCGGTGATTCACGGCACTATCCCTCGTGACTCGATCTACCTGGCGCAGACACCGCAGGCGTTCAAACGCGAGGTGTTGGCAGATGCGGTCGCGCTCGGGCGTTCGGGCGTCCACGCCACTGACGAAGCGTCGCTTGCCGAACAAGCGGGTCACGCCGTGCATGTGGTTGAAGGAGATGCCGGCAACGTGAAGATCACAACTGCCGCGGATCTCGTGCGCGCCAGGGATCGGATGGCACCTGCGACCACCGCCAGGGCCGGCACGGGCTACGATCTCCATCGCCTCGTCGAGGGACGTCCGCTGATCATTGGCGGGGTCGACATTCCGTTTGAAAAAGGCGCGCTCGGGCACTCCGATGCGGACGTTGCGTGTCACGCTGCGACCGACGCCGTGCTGGGCGCCGCATGCCTCGGCGATATCGGACGGCATTTTCCCGACACCGATCCGCGATGGAAGGGGGCGTCCAGCATCGAGCTGCTGCGCCAGGCTGCCGGGCTCGTCCGCGGCGCCGGTCACGCAATCACCAACGTGGATGTGGTCGTCGTCCTCGAGCGTCCAAAGATTTCGCCGCATCTCGGCGCCATTCGCGAAGGGCTTGCGGGCGCACTCGGCATACCGGTCGATTGCGTCAGCGTCAAAGGGAAAACCAACGAAGGTGTGGACGCCATCGGTCGCGGCGACGCGATCGCCGCTTACGCGGTGGCGTTGATCACATCCAGCTAGCTTGGGCGGTGTCGTTGACTACATTTATTTAGTTTGCGCTGGGGCCCCACCCCCAGCGCCTGCCAGCGCTCGCTTTTCGCTCGCGCCGGGTTTACGCAGCTGCTAACTATGCGCCTGAGATTTGCACCGAGTCCGACCGGACAGCTTCACGTCGGCAACGCCCGCACCGCGTTGTTCAACTGGCTGCTTGCCCACGGCAAGGACGGCACCTTCATCCTCCGGATCGAGGACACCGACGCCGAACGCTCCACCCGCGAGTCGGAGGTCAGCATCCTCGAGGATCTTCGCTGGCTCGGCCTCGACTGGGATGAGGGCCCGGACGTCGAAGGACCGCATGGTCCTTACCGTCAATCCGAGCGGCTGCATCTCTACGCGTCGTACGCCAACGAGATGATCGGTGCAGGGCACGCCTACTACTGCTTCTGCTCACCACAACAGCTCGATGCCGATCGGCAGGCGATGCTCGCGAGCGGTCGTCCCCCGCGATATGCCGGGACGTGCCGGGACCTGCGGGATGGCGAAGCGCGCGCACGAATGGACGCCGGTGAGCGGCCGGTGATCCGCTTCCGCGTGCCCGCCGGCGTCGATGTCACGTTCACCGATCTCGTCCGCGGCGAGGTCACCTTCAGCAGCGAAGTCATCGGCGACCCGGTCATCGTCCGCTCCGACGGCCGCCCTGCGTACAACTTCGCCGTCGTGGTGGACGATGCGTTGATGGAGATCACGCATGTGATCCGCGGTGAGGATCACATCTCGAACACCCCGCGCCAGCTGCTGATGTACCAGGCGCTCGGGTTCACGCCGCCGCAGTTTGCGCATCTCTCGCTCGTGATGGGACCCGATCACACGCCGCTCTCGAAGCGGCACGGTGCGACCTCGGTGATGGAGTTCCGCGAGCGCGGGTATCTACCGGAAGCGCTGGTCAACTACCTTGCGCTCATCGGCTGGTCGCCTGGGGGGGATGAAGAGTTGCTGCCGGTCGGAGAGCTGGCGAGCCGCTTCAACGTCGAGGACGTCGGTCACAGCGCCGGCATTTTCGATCCGGAGAAGCTGGCGTGGATGAACCGCCACTACATGAAGGCGGCGGCTCCAGCGCGTCTGGCCGGCGAGTGTGCGCGGTATTTCCTGAAGACCGGCTTCCTCTCGCAGCGGTCGCCGGGAGCGATGGACTATCTGGCGTCGTTGCTGCCGCTGGCGGTCGGGTCGGTCGATCGCCTCGAGGAGATCACCGATCGTGTCCGCTTCGTGTTTGCGTACAACGCCGCTGCGGCGCTCGAGCGTCCGGAGACTGCGGCCGTCCTTCACGAGCCCGGCGCGCGCGAGGTCATCGCAGCGCTCGCGGCGGAGATCACCGGACCCCTGCTCGACCGCGAGGCCTTTCGCGCCGTGGCAAATCGAGTGAAGGAGCGGTCGGGTCAAAAGGGAAAGGCACTCTTTCACCCGATCCGTGTCGCGTTGACCGGCGAGATCGGCGGTCCCGAGCTCGATCTCGCGGTGCCCGCGATCGATCGCGGCTCGATGCTGTCCACTGGGACGACGACGAAGCCGATCCGGAGCTGCCGCGAGCGCGCGGCGGCCTTCGCGCTTCTAGTCGGCCAGGGCCTGCCCTGAGCGAGTGAAACCAGTCGAAGGACCTGTCTGAGCGAGGAACGAGTCGAAGGATGATCGTCTACGGTCTCAACCCGGTGATCGAGGCGCTGCGCGCTGGACGAGTGCGGCGATTGAAGGTCGGACCTCGCGGTGACAAACGCACGGACGAGGCCGTCGCACTGGCGAAGACGTCGGGGATCCAGGTCGAGCGTGTCGACGCGCAAGTACTCGAACGCCTGTCACGCGGCGGCGTGCACCAGGGCATTGCCGCCGAAGTCGAAGCGCCACGCGACTACAGCGTGCAGGAGCTCGTGGACGGCGCCGCGCCAGACGCGCCGCTGCTCGTCGTCCTTGACGGCGTTGAGGATCCGCACAACGTCGGCGCGATCGTGCGCAGCGTGGACGCGGCCGGTGGTCACGGCATCATCCGCCAGGAGCGCCACGCGGCGTCGCTCGACGGGATCGCGGCGAAGGCCTCGGCCGGTGCGCTCGCGGTTGTGAAGGTTGCGACGGTCGTCAACATCGCGCGTGCGCTCGAGGAACTGAAGGGCGCCGGTGTGTGGACGGTGGGATTCGCCGGCGAAGGTAGCGAGGCCTACGATGTCGTCGACTTCACGTTGCCGACCGCCATTGTTGTCGGCGGCGAAGGCGATGGATTGCGGCGGTTGACGAAGGACCGATGCGATCGGCTGGTGAAAATCCCCATGGCCGGCGCAGTCGACAGCCTGAATGTGTCGGTCGCTGCCGGTGTCGCGCTGTTCGAGGCGGCCCGGCAAAGGCGCCTCAAATCGCGCTAGAATAAGAACTTACAAACAGGCGCGGGATTCAGCAGGGCTCAGCCTTTCGGCGCGGAGCCATCGTCGGCGGTGCAGATTTACTCCCTCCACTTGCGTGCGTGGCACGCGCCGTGCTACAAATGCTCTTTTGTCTGGGCTGGCGTAGCTCAGTCCGGTAGAGCAGCTGATTTGTAATCAGCCGGTCGGGGGTTCAAATCCCTTCGCCAGCTCCATAACAACGAGCCGAGGGGTGACGAGCCGGTCCGCGAGGCAGCGCGAGCGGTGTCAATCCTGACAGTTCAACAAACAACGTCCGCGTGCGCTCCGGCGCGTACGCAGGGCGAACGAGTGCTCCGTTTGCTGGAGCTCTCGCAGGGTATCAGCGACAGAGCAGGGATCGGCGAGGTAGCGAAGCGGTCAAACGCAGCAGACTGTAAATCTGTCGGCCATCGGCCTTCGAAGGTTCGAATCCTTCCCTCGCCACCACTCGACTCGGCCGCGAGTGAGCGAAGCGAGTCGAACGGCAGAACGGGTTTTCACGAGCGAGTTGAGAGATCAAGTGCGGGAGTAACTCAGTGGTAGAGTCACAGCCTTCCAAGCTGTTGGTCGCGGGTTCGATCCCCGTCTCCCGCTCCACTACCGACTGACGCGCTCAGGACTGACGATCAATTTCAGCCGATGTAGCTCAGTTGGCAGAGCACGTCCTTGGTAAGGACGAGGTCACCAGTTCGATCCTGGTCATCGGCTCCAGGTAACAGGTAAGACGAGAAGGCAGCTGTAGGGCGGACACGGGGTTCGCTGATAGTGCGGGGCTGGCAAGCCGCTGAAGTGCGAGGAGCGGCGCGGG
>Ga0183260_10003872_pt1 | contig 12010 bp, 7 predicted proteins | sample AntDrymUQ4972206_2_FD_129768 | JGI IMG/M metagenome (GOLD analysis project Ga0183260, IMG submission 129768) | Polar desert sand microbial communities from Dry Valleys, Antarctica - metaG UQ497 (22.06) (version 2) (version 2) | ecosystem: Environmental > Terrestrial > Soil > Desert | place...
AACGCCGCCCTCAAAGGCGCCTTCGCCGACCTGTCACGCGGATTCGTCCGCGTCTTCGGCCGCACCAAAGTCACCGTGCTCCTCGGGTTCACCATCGCCGGCTACAACATCGACCGCGTCCGCTGGTGGGCGTGGAGGGAATCGAACCCCCGACCCTCTCCGCGTCATGGAGATGCTCTGCCAACTGAGCCACACGCCCGTGCGGCCGCCGAGGATAGCCGGCTGGCCCCCGGGCGTCGCAGCGTGGAACGCTCGGGCGATGCCCGTCGGACGCCGGACCAAGATCGTCGCCACCCTCGGCCCGGCGACGGACGATCCCAAGGTGCTCGACGCCCTGATCGACGCCGGGACCGACACCTGCCGGGTCAACCTCTCCCACGGCCCGATCGAGACGTCGGTGGCCCGGGTCGCCCAGGTCCGCCAGGCCGCCGGACGGGCCGGCCGCCACATCGGCGTCCTCTGCGACCTGCCCGGGCCGAAGGTGCGCACCGCCGCCTTCGAGGACGGGGTGGAGGTGGTTCCGGGCCAACGGCTCCACCTGGTGAACGCCGGCCCGGGGAACCCGCTCACCTCCGACGGCTCGGTCATCGCCGTCGCCCTGGCGGGCGCGGTCAGCCTGCTCGAGCCGGGGGACATCGTCGGCCTGGGGGACGGCGGGGTCCAGCTCGAGGTCCTCGAGCCGGGGTCGGACACCGCCCTGGTCGAGGTGCGCAGCGGCGGGAAGCTTCGAGGGCGCCCCGGGGTGGTCCTGCCGGAGGACCGGGTCCCGCTCACCTCGCCCACGGCCGACGACCTGGTCATGCTCGAGCGGCTGCTGGAGGTGGGCGTCGACTACGTCGCCGTCTCGTTCGTGCAGACGGCGGCCGACGTGCAGGCCGTCCGGCAGGCGGCCGGTCCGGGCGGACCCCTCGTTATCGCCAAGGTCGAGACCCAGGCGGCGGTCGACGACCTCGAGGCCATCCTCCGCGCGGCCGACGGCGTGATGGTGGCCAGGGGAGACCTGGGCGTGCGGGTCCCCCTCGAGGACGTGCCTCACATCCAGCGCCGCCTCATCCAGGCCGGTGTCTCCTACGGCAAGCCCGTCATCACCGCCACCCAGATGCTCGAGTCGATGATCACCGCGTCCACCCCCACCCGGGCCGAGGTGACCGATGTGGCCAACGCCGTGTCCCAGGGGACGAGCGCCGTCATGCTGTCGGCCGAGACGGCGGTCGGCCACGACCCTGTCGCCGTCATCGAGGCCATGGCCAGGATCATCGTGCGGGCGGAGAAGGAGTTCGACCACGTCGCCTGGGGCCAGCGACTCGGCCGCCAGCAGCACGCGTCGATGGGCGAGGTCAGCGCCGCGTCGAGGATCACTTCGGCCATCACGGCGGCGGCGTGGCAGGCGTCGGTCGACGTCGAGCCGGCCGCCATCATCGCCTGCACCCGGAGCGGGTGGACGGCCAAGGCCATCAGCCGGTTCCGCCCGTCCTGCCCGCTCCTCGGGGTCACCCCGAACCCGGTCACGGCCCGCCAGCTGTCGCTGGCCTGGGGCGTCACCCCCCTCGTCGTCATCGAGCTGGCCACCACCGACGACATCGTCTGGTGCGCCGTCGAGGCGGCGGTCAAGGGCGGCTACGTGAAGCCTGGTGACATCGTGGCCGTCCTGGCCGGCAACCCCAACGACTCGACGGCGACCACCGACGTCCTCCGCCTCGTGCCCCTCCGGTGACCTGACCGACCGTCGGCGCCGGTAGGTTCCTGCAGTGCACAGAACGTCGGGAGCACCCGGCATTCGCTGGCTGGCCAGCCGTCGAGGCCGGGGCTGGACCGTTGCCACGCTGGGCGTCGCTTCGGCCGTGATCGGCGTCGTCCTGTCCCGGCGGGTCTTCCCGCACCTGTCGATCAACAACGACGAGGCCATCAACCGGATCCAGGCGGACGCCCTGGCGCAGGGCCACCTGTTCTCGCCCACGCTGGGGCTCCCGGACGCGTTCCGGCCCTGGCTGGCGGCGGTCTCCGACGATCACTTCGTCTTCAAGTACACGCCGGTGGTGCCGGCCATGATCGCCCTGAGCCTGCTGGCCGTGGGCGGCCCGGAGCTGCACCTGGCGGCCATCGCCGCGGCCACCGTGGTGATGACCTACCTCCTGGCGGTCGAGGTCCTGGGCGATCGCACCGAGGCGCTCGTCGCCACCGGGCTGGTGGCGGTCTCGCCGCTGGTCCTGGTCCACAGCGGGCTGCTGCTGTCCTACCTGCCGACCTTCCTGCTGCTCGAGACGTTCGCGTGGGCCTTGTTCCGGGGCCTGTCGAAGGGCACGGGCCGCCTGCTCGCGCTGAGCGGGCTCGCCATCGGCCTGGCCTTCTTCGCCCGAGCCTTCGACGCCGCGGTGTTCGCGGCGCCGATCCTGCTCTGGGCCGTCCTCGGGCGGGGCTCCAGGCGGCCCAGCCGGGCCCAGGCCGCCGCCTTCGTGCTCCCGGCCCTGGCCGTCGTGGGCTGCTTCCTGGCCTACAACGCGGCGGCCACCGGAAGCCCGTTCCACCTGACGTTCTCGTTGCTCGACAGCAAGGACGCGCTGGGCTTCGGCACCCGCCGGCTGTACCCGACCGCCGGGGTGCGGCGCTTCGGGCCCCTTGAAGGGATCGAGGGCGTCGTCCGCCACGGAGCCCTCCTCGGGATCTGGGTGGCGGGGGGCGGGATCCTCCTGCTCCTGGCGGCGGCGACCGTGCGCCGGGGCCGGGCTCGGGGTGCGGCGTCGGCGTTGCTGGCGGCGGGCCTCCTGGGCCCGGTCAGCTACCTCTTCTTCTGGGGCCCGTGGACGGCCAGCGTGGACTGGGGCGGGGCCCGCTACTTCGGCCCGTTCTACTTCTTCCCCGTCCTCATGCCGCTCGCCCTCCTCGGAGCCCGCGGCCTGGTCGACCTCTTCCGATGGCGCCGTTCCGCCGGCCTCGCCACGGCGCTGGCCATGCTCGTCGTCACCGGGCTCACCGTGGCGGCCGTCGTGGACGCGAACCTGGCCTTCTCCCGCCAGAACCGGTCGCTCGCCACGCTCATCCCGGGCCACGCCCCCAGGCAGCTGGTGTTCGCCACCATGCCGGCGCCCTTCCTGATGCACCCGACCGGGGTCATCTCGAACCGCTGGGACGTGACCGGCCCGGTCGTCTACGCGGTGGCGAGAGGGGAGGCCGACCTGGACGCCGTCCGCCTCATGCCCGACCGCACGCCCTTCCGGCTCGTCTACCGTGACACCTTCCTCGATCCGGACGCGGCGATGTGGGCCAGGCTGCAGCAGCTCCGCCTCCTCACCGGCGACCGCCTGGAGCTGCGGGTCGTCGTGAGCCCGGCACCGGAGCCGCAGCCCGAGCGGATGGGACTGGCCGTCTCGGCGTTCGGTGTCACCCGCGAGTACGCCCTCGACGGCGGGGCGGGCGAGCTGGGTGTCGTCCTCGACGGCTGGGGGGCCGAGCTGGCGGGCCGGTCGGCCGAGGCGGCCTACGCCGACGACACCCCGGGCGGCCTCGAGATCAGCCTGCTTCGGCGCGGCGACTCGGCGGGCGCGAGCACGGTGGTCGAGACCGAGCAGCTCCCGCTGCGACGGACCGGTTCCACCCTCGAGCTCCTGGCCCCGGCCGGGCCCACCTGGACCGCCGGGGCGCCTGGCGAGCACCAGCCCCGGCTCACGACCGTCGCGGCCGAGGCGGGCTGAACGGGCCCCGGGGAAGCGGCCAGCTCCCGCAGGCTCGGGCGGCAGCCCAGCACCCGCTCGCCGAGGATGGTGCGCAGCACCTCGTCGGTCCCGCCCCGGATCGACAGCGACGGCCCGGTGAGGAACGGGGTCCGCCACCGCTCGGCCACCATGGGCCCGGCGCCGCTACCGCCACACCAGGTGGATGCCGGGCTCCTTGACGGCCGCCTCGGCGATGGCGTCGGTCAGCACGGCGGCGACGGCCTTGGTCGGCGCCGACGGCAGGCCCCGGGCCCGCGTGGCGAGGCCGATCTGCCGATGGGGCAGGCCGTCGACGCCCACCGCCCGCCACGGGCCCTCCAGCCACGTCGGCACCGCGCTGGCCGGCACGATGCCGCACGCCCACCCCTCGAAGCACAGCGCGGCCAGGAGGCGGACGCCGTCGAGCTCGGCCTTGGGCCGCAGCGTGATGCCGGCCGCCGCGGCCACCTCGTCGAGCTCGCGGCGGAAGGTGGTGCCGGGGGCCGGGAGGAGCAGCTCGGCGCCGTCGAGGTCGGCCAGCGGGATCCGCTCGCGCCCGGCCAGCGGGCTCGACGTGGGGGCGACGAGCAGCAGCTCCTCGTCGAACAGGGGTTCGGCCACCAGATCCGGTGAGGGGAGGGGCAGGGTGAGCAGGGCCAGGTCGAGGGTGCCGGCGGCCAGCCGCGGCTCCAGGGTGGCCGAGGTGCCTTCCGCCACGATCAGGGCGATGCCCGGGTGGGCCTCGCCCAGCCGGGCGACCAGGCTGGGCACCAGCCACCGACCGGTGGTGCCCAGCACGCCGAGCTGGACCCGGCCCCGCACGTCGGAGCGCAGGGCGCCGACGTCGGCGACGAGCGCCTCCAGCTCGCCCTGCACCCGCCGGGCCCGCTCGACGACGGCCTTGCCCTCGGCGGTGAGGCGCCCAGCCGCCCGGTCGACGAGCGGGGTCCCCAGCTCCTTCTCGAGGTTGGCGATGTGCGAGCTGACGTTGGACTGCACCGTGTGGAGGGCGCCGGCCGCCGCCGAGAAGGTGCCGTGGTCGTCCACCGCCACCAGCGCCGCCAGCTGCCGGAGGTCCATCGCCGGGAACGATAGCCCAGATCGCTGAAAACAGTTGGACAGATGAGGGGGAGCCCGGCATGATGGGCAACAGTCGACGAGCGGTTCCCCCCGCACCGCTCGGCGCAAGTCGAAGGACCGGCCCCTCCCCCCCGAGGTCGGTCCTTCGTCGCGTCAGCCGTAGGGTCTGGCCAGTGGGACGCGGTGCCGCCTTCTTCGACATGGACCGTACCCTCCTCAAGGGGGCGAGCGGCCCGGTCATCTCCCGGGCGCTGCGGGCCGCCGGCGTGGTGTCCGAGCGGCCGATCCCGGGCGAGAGCGTCATGTACGCGCTGTTCGACCTCGTCGGCGAGACCCTGCCGGTCATGCTCCTGGCCCGGGGGGCGGCGCTCCTGGCCCGGGGCTGGGACGCCGAGCAGGTGCGGGCGGCGGGGGTGGAGGCGGCCGAGGAGCTGGCCCGGGACGTGGCCCCCTACGCCCTGCCCCTCATCCACGAGCACCAGGCCCGGGGCCAGCCGGTGGTGCTGACCACCACCACCCCCGACCACCTCGTCCGGCCGCTGGCCGAGCGCCTCGGCTTCGACGACGTCGTGGCCACCCGCTACGGCGAGGCTGACGGCGCCTTCACCGGCCAGCTCGAAGGGGAGTTCGTGTGGGCCACCGGCAAGCGGACCGCGGTGGCGGCGTGGGCCCGGGCCAACGACGTCGACCTGGCCGACTCGCACGCCTACTCCGACAGCGTCTACGACCTGCCCCTGCTCCTCGCCGTCGGGCACCCGCACGCGGTGAACCCCGACCCGCGCCTGCTGGCCGTGGCCACGATGGCCCGCTGGCCCGTCCTGCACCTCGACGTGCCGGCCGGCGTGCCGAAGCTGCTGGGGCTGGAGCCCTACGACGTGGTGAAGCAGCTGGCCCGGCCCGCGGTGGTCCCCTACGCCCGGTTCCGCTTCGTCGGCGGCGAGCACGTCCCAGAGGAGGGCCCGGGGATCCTGGCCGCCAACCACCGGTCCTACTTCGACCCGGCCGCCCTCGTCCTGCTCGCGGCCCGGCGCGGGCGGGCGCTGCGCTTCCTTGGCAAGAAGGAGGTCTTCGACGCCCCCGTCGTCGGCCCGCTGGTCCGCAGCCTGGGCCACATCCGGGTCGACCGGGGCAGCGGCTCCGGGGCGCCGCTCGACGCCGCCGCGGTCGCCCTGGCGGCCGGTGAGCTCATCTGCATCCTGCCCCAGGGCACCATCCCCCGGGGCGAGGAAGCGGACGGGGCCGAGCTGGTGGGCCGGCCGGGGGTGGCCCGCCTCGCCGCCCGCACCGGCGCGCCGGTGATCCCCGTCGGCCTGTCGGGGACCGAGGCGGTGTGGCCCCGGTCCTCGAAGGTGCCCCTGTTCTGGAACGTGCTGCGCCCCCCCACGGTCGAGGTGCGGGCCGGATGCCCGGTCCTGCTCGGCGGGACCGACGCACGGGCCGACACCGCCACGGTCATGCGGGCCATCGAGAACCTGCTGCCATCCGCCTCCGGCCCGTCGCCGCCCCCGGCCACGGACGACGTCGGCCGCGCCACACCCTGAGCGGGGCACCCAGACGGTTCGCTCAGGGCAGGAGGCTCAGCTGGGAACGGGCCAGCGGGGCGAGGAAGCCGGCTTCGACCGGGGGGACCGAGGCGGCGGCGATCGCCGCCACCACCCGGCCCTTGCGGGAGAAGACGAAGGCCAGCCGGTTGGCGCCGTCGTCGACGTGGGTGTCGATGCCGACGGTGTCGGTGGTGGCCGGCACCACGAACGTCGTGGCCGGCTCCCTCGACATGGGCTGGGCCACCCGCTTGACGTAGGAGGCCGCCCCGGCGTCGTCGGCGAACTGGTAGAGCCGCACGGTCACCCGCTCGGCCGAGCCCTGCTTCTGCCAGGCCCGCACGAAGCCGTTGACCAGCCGGGTCTCCTGGAACACCAGCTTGGTCTGCTCGCCCCGCTCCGCCGCCAGGCGATCCGCGTTGACGGGGCCGCCGGCCTCCAGGCGGGCGTCGGGGATCTGGTCGAACCCGGGCGGGCCGGGCACGATGACGGCGGCCAGGTCGATGGGAGGGGCCGGCGGGCCGGGCTCGGTGACCGGCGGCGAGCCGTTCAGGCCGAGGTCGGCGCCGGCCTCGCCCTCCTCGATTGTCAGCGCTCCCACGACCCCGGCGCCCAGCAGCACGGCGATGCACGCCGCGAGACCCACGATTGCGCCCTTGGACGACCTTCCGATCACGGCCGGACGAGGCTAGCGGCCCGTGGTCCTTGTCCGCCCACCGGCCGTCAGCCCGCGGCGAAGTGGGCGCGGATGACGTTGAGAGCGCCGCCCGCCTTGAACCAGGCGATGTGCTCGGGCGAGAGGGTGTGGGTGCACTCGAACTCGGACGTGGTGCCGTCGGCGTGGTGCAGCCGGCAGGCCAGCGCCACCCCCGGTGCCAGGCCGGCCAGGCCGAGCACGCTGACGGCGTCGTCGACGCGGATCTCGTCGTAGGTGGCGGGATCGGCGAACCACAGCGGCAGCAGCCCCTGCTTCTTGAGGTTCGTCTCGGCGATGCGGGCGAACGACCGGGCCAGGATCGCCGCGCCCCCCATGAACCGGGGTTCCATGGCCGCGTGCTCGCGTGAGCTGCCCTCGCCGTAGTTCTCGTCACCGACCATCACCCAGCGCCGACCGGCGGCCTTCAGGCTCCTGGCCACCTCGGGGAACGGCTTCACGGTCCCGTCGACCGGGTCGACCCCCTCGCCGGCGGCGCCGGAGAAGGCGTTCACGGCGCCGAGGTAGAGGTTGCCCGAGATGTTCTCGAGGTGGCCCCGGTAGCGCAGCCACCGCCCGGCGGCCGAGATGTGGTCGGTGGTGCACTTCCCCTTCGCCTTGAGGAGCACCGGCAGCTCGGCCAGGTCGTGGCCGTCCCAGGCGGGGAAGGGCTCGAGCAGCTGGAGGCGGTCGCTGTCGGGCCGGACGACGACCTCGACGCTCGACCGGTCGTCCGGCGGGCTGACGAAGCCCTCCAGGCCGGGCTCGAAGCCGCGGGCCGGCAGCTCCTCGCCCACCGGCTCGGCCAGCTTCACGCCGTCGACGGTGCCGGTCGTCGGGTCGAAGTCGAGGGTGCCGGCCAGGGCGAGGGCCATGACCGTCTCGGGCGAGGCGACAAAGGCGAGGGTGTTGGCGCTGCCGTCGTTGCGACGGGGGAAGTTCCGGTTGTACGACGTGACGATGGTGTTGGTCGTGGCCGGATCGACGTCGTCCCGCTTCCACTGGCCGATGCACGGGCCGCAGGCGTTGGCCAGGACGGTGGCGCCGATGGCCTCGAGGTCGGCCAGCAGCCCGTCTCGCTCGATGGTGGCCCGCACCCGCTCTGAGCCCGGGGTGACGAGCAGCTGGGTCTTGACCCGCAGCCCCTCGGCGGCGGCCTGCCGGGCGATCGAGGCGGTGCGGGTGATGTCCTCGTAGGAGGAGTTGGTGCAGCTGCCGATCAGGGCGGAGGAGATCTCGAGCGGCCACCCGTTCGCCCGGGCCGCGGCGCCGACGGCGGCCACCGGGTGGGCCAGGTCGGGCGTGTGGGGGCCGTTGATGAGCGGGGCGAGGGTGTCGAGGTCGATCTCGATCAGCTGGTCGAAGCAGCGGAAGCCGATGTCGACGTCGGGATCGGCGCTGAGGTGCTCGGCCACGGCGTCGGCGGCGGCGGCGATCGACCCTCGGTCGGTGGCCTTCAGGTAGGCGGCGGCACGATCGTCGTACGGGAAGATCGAGGTGGTGGCGCCGATCTCGGCCCCCATGTTGCAGATGGTGGCCCGCCCGGTGGCCGAGATCGACCCGACCCCGGGGCCGAAGTACTCGACGACGGCGCCCGTGCCGCCCTTCACCGTCAGCCGCTGGGCCACCCGCAGGATCACGTCCTTGGGCGAAGACCAGCCCGACAGGCGGCCGGTGAGCTTCACGCCGATCACCTTCGGCCAGCGCACGTTGAAGGGGCCGCCGACCATGACGTCCACGGCGTCGGCGCCGCCGACGCCGACGGCGATCATGCCGAGCCCGCCGGCGTTGGGGGTGTGGCTGTCGGTGCCGATCATCATCCCGCCGGGGAAGGCGTACTGCTCGAGCACGACCTGGTGGATGATGCCGCTCCCGGGCTTCCAGAAGCCGAGGCCGTAGCGGGCCGACACGGTGCGGAGGAAGTCGTAGACCTCGGCGTTGGCGTCCTCGGCCACCCGGAGGTCGGTCCTGCCGTCGACCCGGGCCTGGATGAGGTGGTCGCAGTGCACGGTGGAGGGCACCTGCACCTCGGGCACCCCGGCCGTCATGAACTGGAGGAGGGCCATCTGGGCGGTGGCGTCCTGCATGGCCACCCGGTCGGGGCACAGGTCGGCGTAGCTCTCGCCCCGCTTGACGGGCTGGCGGCCGGGGTCGCTCAGGTGGGCGAAGAGGATCTTCTCGGTGAGCGTCAGGGGCCGGCCCAGGCGGCGTCGAGCGGTGGCCACCCGTTCGGGCAGCGTGGCGTAGAGCTTCTCGACGAGCTCCGACGGGGTGCTGGCGGTGACGGCCACGGCTGTCCTTCTCGTGGGTGCTGTGCTGGTGGAGCCGGCGACGCTACGCCGGGCGCCGGTGCTGGATGGGCGGGCGGGCCCGGGACCTCAGCCGACGAGCGAGGCGAGCGACTCGATGTTGTAGTTCGACTCGGTGGCGGCGGCGATGATGATCAACACGATGACGCCCAGCGTCGCCACGGCCGTGAGGGCCAGGCAGATCCAGCCGATGATCTGCCCCGCCTTGGCCAGCCCCTCCCCCTCGTAGCGATCGGGCTCAGCGGCGATCTCCCGCTTGGCCTGCGGGCCCAGGATCACGGCCACGACGGCGATGAGGGGACACACGACGAAACCGGCGATGCCGCACACCAGGGCGGCGATGGCCTTGCCGTTGGTGGAGCGGGTCGGGCCGTAGAAGGGCCCCGGCGGGGATCCGTAACCGGGGGGAGGCGGGGGCGGGTACGAGGACACGTGGGCAACGTAGCCTCCCGGTCCTACACGTTGGCGCCGATGACGGCCGCAGCCTGGCTGCGCATGCGCTTCACCTTGTCGACGGGGGCCACGTACCAGCACTCGTGGACGGTCTCGTCCCACCGGTCCAGCAGGCTGGCGGCCCGGGGGCTGGCGGTGAGCTGGGCGTGGCGGGCCACCAGCCTGCACAGCTCCTCGGCGTGGGCCTCGTCGGGGCGCTCGAAGTCGACGAGGCTCGTGTTGACCCGGCCGATCATCGTGCCGAGCGGGTCCCAGACGTAGCAGGACCCCCCCGTCATCCCGGCCCCCAGGTTGTAGCCGACCCGACCGAGGATCACGACCGTGCCGCCGGTCATGTACTCGCAGGCGTGGTCGCCCGCCCCCTCGACCACCGTGGTGGCCCCGCTGTTGCGGATGGCGAACCGCTCGCCGACGATCCCGGCCACGAAGAGCTCGCCGCCGGTGGCCCCGTAGAGGCAGGTGTTGCCGGCCAGGGCCGGTCGGTGGCCCCGCAGGGGATCAGCGCCAGGGGCGAGCGAGGCGTCGTCGGCCGGCGGGCGCACGATGGCCGTGCCGCCTCCCATGGCCTTGCCCACGTAGTCGTTGGCCTCGCCCACCAGCTCGAGGGAGACCCCGGCGGTGAGGAAGGCGCCGAAGCTCTGGCCGGCCGAGCCCTCGAAGCGCAGGAAGGCCTTCCCCGGCGGCGCCGCCTCGCCGAACTCCAGCGACAGCGCGCCACCGAGGGCGGCCCCGATGGAGCGGTCACCGTTGGCGATGGGGTAGGTGAGGTGCAGCTCCTCGCCCTCCCACAGGCCCCGGTAGGCGTCGGTCACCAGGCGGTCGCCCAGCTCGCTGCGGGGCCGCTGCAGCGGCACGCCGGCCACGTAGCGGCGGGGCGCGGCCGGGTCGTCCGGCGGGCGCAGCAGCGGGCTGAGGTCGGTCGAGTCGGCCCGGGGATCGTCCACGGGGCGCTGCCGTAGGAGGTCGACCCGGCCGATGGCGTCGTCCAGGCTGCGCAGCCCCAGTGAGGCCAGCAGGCTCCGCACCTCCTCGGCCACGAAGATGAAGTAGGCGGCGACGCCCTCGGGCGTGCCGGCGAACTTGGCCCGCAGGTGGGGGCGCTGGGTGGCGACACCCGTCGAGCAGGTGTCCTTGTGGCAGGCCCGCAGCATGATGCACCCCTCGGCGATCATCGCCCCCGTGCCGAAGCTGAACTCGTCGGCCCCCAGCAGGGCGGCGACGAACACGTCGCGGCCGGTGAGGAAGCCGCCGTCGACCCGGACCCGCACCCGGTCCCGCAGCTTGTTCTCGACCAGGGCCTGCTGGGTGTCGGCCAGCCCCAGCTCCCACGGGAGCCCGGCGTGCTTGATGGAGGACAGCGGCGAGGCCCCGGTGCCGCCGTTGGCGCCGGAGATCATCACGACGTCGGCCAGCGCCTTGACCACCCCGGCGGCGATGGTGCCCACGCCGTCCTCGGCCACCAGCTTGACGCCGACGTCGGCGAAGGTGTTGACCTGCTTCAGGTCGTAGATGAGCTGGGCCAGGTCCTCGATGGAGTAGATGTCGTGGTGGGGCGGCGGGCTGATCAGGGTGACGCCCGGCTGGGTGTGGCGCAGCTTGGCGATCTCGTCGGACACCTTGTGGCCGGGCAGCTGGCCGCCCTCGCCCGGCTTGGAGCCCTGGGCCACCTTGATCTGCAGCTCGTCGGCGTTGGCGCAGTACTGCGGCGTGACCCCGAAGCGACCGCTGGCGATCTGCTTGATCTTGGAGTTCTTGTCGTAGCCGTCCTCGGCCGTGCGGCCCCGGGTGCGGAACCGGCTGGGGTCCTCGCCCCCCTCGCCGCAGTTCGACTTGCCGCCCACCAGGTTCATGGCCATGGCCAGGGTCTCGTGGGCCTCACGCGACAGCGAGCCGTGGCTCATCGCCCCGGTGCTGAAGCGCTGCAGGATCGAGCTGGCGGGCTCGACCTCGGCCACGGGCACCGCCTCGCCGGCCGGCACCAGCTCGAGCAGGTCGCGCAGCTCGGTGGGCGGCCGGCCGTTCACCAGGGCGGCGTAGGCGTCGTACTTCTCGGTCGAGCCGGTGCGGACGGCCTGCTGGAGGTGGTGGGCCGCCGCCATCTGCTTCAGCGCCTCGGCGGCGTCGTCGGCCCGGGCCGCGGCCTGGAGGGCGTCGACGACGGACTTGTTGTGGGTGTGGTGCTCGCCGCCCCGCTTCAGGTCGCGGTAGTAGCCGGGGTTGGTCAGCTCGGCGGCGGCGTGGCGG
>Ga0183260_10003873_pt1 | contig 12010 bp, 13 predicted proteins | sample AntDrymUQ4972206_2_FD_129768 | JGI IMG/M metagenome (GOLD analysis project Ga0183260, IMG submission 129768) | Polar desert sand microbial communities from Dry Valleys, Antarctica - metaG UQ497 (22.06) (version 2) (version 2) | ecosystem: Environmental > Terrestrial > Soil > Desert | place...
CGCCTCTCCGAGCGTAGTCGAGAAGAAATCGACCAGCGTGCCATCGGAAAGCTGACAGTCACTCGTCGCGAGGGCACCGGGGGTCGTCGTCCCGAGGGAATGAACGATCCCCGCGGCACAGATCGCGTTGGCCGTGAACGTGACCGTGGCGAGACCAGGCGCCGACGCCGTAAGAGTGTTACTCCCTGTCGCGGCTCCAAGCGTCCAGCTTCCAACCGTCGCGACACCCGCGGCGTTGGACGTCGCCGTTCCTCCAGTGACCGATCCGCCTCCGCTCGCCACAGCGAACGTAACCACGACACCGGACGTTGGATTTCCATTCGCATCCTTCACCGTCACCGACGGGGGCACGGCGACCGCCGTTCCCGGCGTGCCGTTCTGATTGTCACCGGCGGACCTGGTTAACGCAGCTGCGGCGCCAGCAGTTCCCGTCGCCATAAACGTTACCGTGGCGAGACCGGGCGCGGACGTCGTAAGTGTGTTACTCCCTGTCCCGGGTCCAAGCGTCCAGCCTCCAACCGTCGCGACACCCGCGGCGTTGGAGGTCGCCGTTCCTCCAGTGACCGCTCCGCCTCCGCTCGCCACAGCGAACGTAACCACGACACCGGACGTTGGATTTCCATTCGCATCCTTGACTGTCACCGACGGAGGCACGGCGACCGGCATTCTCGCTGTGCCGCTCTGATTGTCGCCGGCGGACTTGGTCAACACAGCTGCTGCGCCGGCAGTTCCCGTCGCCGTAAACGCGACCGCCGTCAGCGTACCGGCCGTGGCGTTTAATGCGTTCGGTCCGGCAGCGGCGCCGAGGGTCCATGAGCCGACGGTGCCGATCCCGGATGCGCCGGTTGCGACAGACGCGCCGCTGAGGGAGCCCCCGCCACTGAGCACGAGAAAGGTCACCGTCACACCCGCCATCGGCGCTCCGTTCTGGTCCGTGACGAGGATCGACGGCGAAGGCGAAACCGCGCTGCCGGCAACACCGGTGAGCGACGTGCTGGAACTGGCGACAATTGTCGTCGGAACCAGCGGTGTCGTTGGAACCAACGGTGTCGTCGGAACTGACGGTGTCGCCGGAACCACTGACGGCTCAAGGATTTTCTCGCCTTTGCAGGCGGTGTAAGCCAGCAAGACAACGATCGCGGCGGATCTGACGGCCACGCGAGCAGGTCTTAACACGCAACCTGTTGGTAGGAGCCGATGTTCGCCATTCGCCGAGCGCAGCGCCTGATCAGCAAGCGTCTAATCGCATGGCTGGCTTTGGATTCCTATCGGCAAAGAGCAAAACCGGGGACTGTTCGAAGTTCCCGTTCCTTTGTTCGCTTTGCCTGATGGAATCAAGACAGTGTTACTGAAGGACGACCAAGCGGCCTGGCCGTGGACGTTGTAGTACCGGACGCGCCCTTTTACGCTGTCGCCGGCGCTAAAGACGTCCAGTGGGGTTTGCGTAGCGCCGGGACCGGCGACCAGTTTCTTATTCTTGTAGACAAAGGAATTCGACCCGGGAGCTTTTACCCAGAACTCCGCTTCAGCTGCCCAAGCTGAGGTCGTGTTACTCCATTGAAGGTTTGCGCTTCCGTCCCCCGGACCTGCGGTTGTTACGCCGGTCGGTATGTCCGTCAGCGGGTTCGCGTACGTTTGTCCTTCTGGCGTTAGACTCCCATCCTCATTCGCCAGATAGTGACGTTCGCCAGCCCAACTTTCGTAGCTCCAATAAACGGCTTCATTAATTCTTGTGTCGTTCATAACGCGACCAATCGCCTGCTTCAAGTGTTCTTGATAGGCTGACGCGGGTTCATTCCAACCGTGAAATCCCCACGCGCCGAGTACCATGTTCGCGCCGTGGGAGACGGACCATGCTGCGGCCTTGTCTACCCTCGACCACCAGCCGTCCAGATCTCCGGTAGCGAACGCCAGCCCGAAATCGTGGAACCGCCATTCGCTGACGGGTGGCGCCACTCCGTAACGCTGTACATACGCGTTGTAAAACTGATCGGCATAGCCGATCGAGTGACTCCTTAAGCGGCACGGCTCGTCTCCGGGCGGGCAGCAGCGGTCATTAGGCTCTGCAAAGCCAGCGGGAGAGACCCGTGCTGTTGGATCCGCACCGCGCACCGCCGTAACGAAGGCGCGATAGATACCCGCGTATTCGTACGGCTCGATGCAATATTGGTCAGGCTCGTCGCCGTTGATATAGAGCCGGCCGGGGTTCGCACTCGCGAAGGACAGAAGGGTTTGATCCGACCACAATCCGCCGTATTGCCGGTTTTGTCGAGTATCGAGGGTGAAGGTTTGCGTCTGGATCGGACCGGAACTGTAGCTCTGCGACCACGCGATAAAGAACTTGTTAAACGGGACGTTATTATCCCGCGCGACGCGCGCGACCCGCGCGACACGCGGGAACTCGGGGCCTGTAGGTTGTTGCTCGGCGCACCCGGAAACAATTACGTATAGGAGTGCTGCGGGGATCATCGCGGATCGAAAGTATTTCGACCGCAATAATTTCGGGTGATGCATAGTATCCTGTGGGTGGCTGAAGAAACTTCGACCGTCACTGTAGTTGCTTACGTTCGAGGAGCGCGCCCAACCTAACAGGAATATTCGATCTTTCAAAGACTGGATTGCATACACGTGTTCGTGCATCCGCTTGGGAGGAACGATCCGGTGGTCCTGAATGCGCTTGAATCGTTGTCTGGGAATCGGCCTGGCGCGCGAGATTCTGACAGCGGCAGAAACTCGATTTTGCGACCGTTCCAGCAGGAGGCGCCAGAGGAGCGATTACGCGCTGAAGTGACAGCAGGAAGTCGCTGGTTAAATTCCAGTCGCGCCGACTAAAGTGCAGCCCCTGCAATGGTATTTCGTTGTGGGAGCCTTTTTCGCTTTAAGAATTAACATGTACATCGCCCTGTAGCGTACTTCCTACAATAACTTTCTAGCCATGGCTGACACCGATGCCCGGTATCGAAGCATTTTTGACACGACGCCCGACCTCGTCCTCATCATGGACGAGAATGGTCTGGTGGTCGCTGCCAACGCCTCGGTTCATCGCGTCCTCGGGTATGAACCTGAGGAGTTGATTGGAAATCCGCTCAGCCGGATCATGCCTGAGCGGTATCGGGCGCAGCACCACGAGGGTTTCCGCAGGTATCTGTCGACACGCAAACGAAAACTCGACTGGCGATCGATCCAGCTGCCCGGACTGGCGGTCGACGGACGCGAAGTCCCGCTGGCAATCGCCTTTGGTGAGTTCGTGGAAAACGGAAAGCTGTTTTTCACGGGGATTCTGCGGGATGTGACCCGGGAGAAAGCCGCATCCGACACGCTGCAATTCTTCTCGAGCATCGGACCCGAGCTCGCGTCGTCGTCCCTCGATTTCAAGGCTACCCTCAGGAAGCTGGCGCAGCTGGCGGTGCCTTTTCTCGCGGACTGGAGCGCCGTGGACATTGTTGTCGCCGGCGGAAAGGTAGAGCGACTGGCCGTCGCTCACTCGGATCCTGCGAAGGTGTCGCTGGCTCGGGACCTCGCGACGCGCTATCCGGCAGATCCCGCCGCATCCTTTGGAGTGCCGCAGGTAATACGGACCGGATTCACAGAATTCCGGGCTGATATTCCGGCAGAGTTCCTCAGAGCAGCGGCGAGAAACGAAGAGCACCTCGAGCTGATCCAGTCACTTGGCCTCAGGTCGTATCTGATCACACCTCTTTCGGCGCACGGACGAATTTACGGGGCCATCTCGCTCGTCCACGCCGAATCGGGCCGGCAATTCACCGAGGCCGACGTCCCTGCGATGGAAGAGCTGGGCCGGAGGGCAGGGCTGGCAGTCCACAACGCCGGATTGTACCAGGAGGCGCTCGAAGCGAATAGGCTGCTTGAAGAACAGGCGACCGAACTGGAACAACAGACCGAGGAAGCCCAGGCCCTCACCGAAGAGCTCGAAGCGCAAACCGCCGAGTTGATCCAAACGGCGGAAGACCTGACGCGAAGGACCGATGAAGCTGACGCGGCGAACCAGGCAAAGTCGGCGTTTCTCGCCAACATGAGTCACGAGCTGAGAACGCCGTTGAATGCGATTGGCGGATACGTAGAGGTGCTCGAGATGGGAATTCGCGGGCCTCTTACCAGCGAGCAAAGAGCCGATCTGGGGCGAATTCGAGTGAGCCAGCGTCATCTGCTCGCCCTCATTAACGACGTATTGAACTTTGCAAGGGTGGACGCGGGGCGGCTGGAGTATCGTGTCGAACGTGTTGACCTCGATCAGGTCGTCACGGATTGCGAAGCGATGGTCCTCCCGCAGATCCGTCGCAAGCGGATCCGATATTCTTCCGAGAAATGCGGCCAGCCGATATTCGTTGCGGCAGACCGGGAAAAATTGCAGCAGATTGTGCTCAACCTGTTCAGCAATGCGATCAAGTTCACCGACGAAGGCGGAAGTCTCAGCGTCTCGTGTGACCAGACCGATTCGGCGGGGCAGGTGCGCGTCCGGGATTCGGGTATCGGCATCGACGAGGACAAGCTCGAATCGATATTCGAACCTTTCGTCCAGATCAACCGCAGCCTCAACAACCCCGAAGAGGGTGTAGGTCTCGGACTGGCAATTTCGAGAAGCCTGGCGCGGGCGATGGACGGCGACATCGTTGCCGATAGTCATCCTGGTGTGGGTTCGACCTTTCTCCTGACGCTACCGCGGGCAATAACATCCGATTCAGCGTGAGATTCGCGGCAGCGCGGAGCATCCTCCAGGCCCCTGAAAGCTCCTTGCGGACGAAGCCGCTGTGATTTCGCAGCCGCAAGGCAGGGGGCGCTGGAGGAGAGATTACGGGCTTAATTGACAGCCTTGGCCGGCCTCCATGGTGTGAATTGCGGGCCCAGTCTCAACGACTGGCAGGGCGCCACGCCGGTCCAAAACCACCCGCCGCGATCACACGTGGAGTGCCGCCTTCGGCCGGGATGTAGGCGAGGCTCGGCATCCATTCCCTGCCTGAGTAATTGCTCATTGTGAATGCAATCGAGGCTCCGTCGGGGGACCAGGCTGCGTCACCCGCGTTGCCAATATTTGTTATCGGATGGGCGCCGGACCCGTCGGCAGCCATTACGTAGATGTCGCAACGTCCGCCGAGACATTTCGAGAACGCGATCCGCTCCCCGTTCGGCGACCAGGTCACACCGAAAATTCCGCCGGGATCGAGTTCTGTAAGCGGACGGGCGCCTTTTCCGTCCGCGTTCATCAGGTAAACCTGGTGGTAGCCATCATCGCCACTTGTATGCACGTAGGCGATCTTCTGACCGTCCGGCGACCATGCCGGCGATCGCCCGTCTTTCATAAGCAGAGCGGGCCTGGAACCATCGTCATCCGCGTTCATGACATGGATATGCGCGTCATAAACTTCTTCGTCGCTGACGAGTAGCTTGCGGCCGTCAGGCGACCATGCTGTCGACCAGAAAAAAGCATTCACCGTGCGTCTTATGACGTTCGACCCATTGGCATCCATGAGGTAGATGTCGCTCGTTCCGAAACCCCGGTTGTCCGGCCCGTTGGTGGCCTTTGCGAACGCGATCCGCCGGCCGTCGGGAGACCACGACGGGCCGTAGTTACCACTACCGGTACTCGTCAAGCGAGTCATGCCTGTGCCATCCACATTGATCGAGTAGATCTGGCGATCGCTGAGTTGTGTGAAAAGCAGTTGCCCCGCTGGAGGGATTGGCTCGGTGGTGAATGCCACGCTTAGAGCAGCGCTTAACGCATCACCATCCATGTCTCTTACTCCCTGCCCGACCTCCAGCGAATACGTCATCTTCGGCTGGAGCAGACTATCAGGGATGAATTCCGCTCTCAAGCCGTCCCCAGATACCTGAAGCCTCCCCTTTACGGGCTTCCCGTCCTGCAGGAGCGCGACAGACAATGGATTTATGCTCGATCTGTCGACCGGCTCACTGAATACAACCGCTATCTGGGCGTTCAGGGCCACATCGCTGCGGCCTTTGATCGGAGTCGTGCGAACGACTTCCGGCGGGCGACGCCGCGGAACCGTCACGGTCATCAACGCTGGTCCACCGCCGACGAGATTTAACGCCAGCGACAATTCATCGCCGGCGGCTGCCTCGATGCCAAATGGATCGAATCCGCCATCAATGATCAGAACTGATTTCGGGACCCCTCGGCGCGTATCATTACGGACAGCAACCGAGATTGCATTTGAAAATGTTCCCGGTAAAGCTGACAGGTAGGCAACAATGATGGCTGAGGCCGCGAATGAACCGGGCGCTGCTGCCTGGCTCGCACTGGTTGAGCTCGCCGTAGGGTTGGATACAAGCATCCCCGCGGGCGCGCTCGGGCCTGCAGCTTCTGGCCCTGCGAGGGTTCCATCGGGACTGCACGCCGCAGCTCCAGTGGCGAGTGCGATGCTCATGGCAGCGGCAGTGGTTCTTCTCATCATCGACCTCTTGTCCGGCGTTCGTGAACCAGCATCAACGATACGGAGATACGGACGGGCGGGCAAGATTTGCTCGGGCAGGAATTCCGTAGAGTGAATATTTCATTCCGATCGCCCGCTCACGCTGAACCCCGCCCAGTAGAAAGGCGGGGCGGTGCGAGGATTCCGGATGAGTGCCCGCTGCGCGTCCGCCAGCGCCGCAACAGGAGAGGCGCCAGCTGCCAGTTTTCTGTGGAATTGCTCCGTCGAAGCTCGCCCGACTCGAAGATCTCTTTCAGGTGTAGCTGATCGTCGGAATTTCGACCCCGAACAGCTCGGCGATCCTCTTCTGGTTCAGCCAGAAGGTCTCGGACTCGTAGAGCACCTCGATCCGCACCGCAACTTCTTCTTCCAGCACTGGCGTTACTGATTCGGTACTACTTCGTTGAACCGCCGTAGTAAGCCTCCGGCTAGTTAGTCGAGGCCGCCGCGTGATGCGGGGGATCCATCAAGCGTTCCCACCGCGCGCGAACTGCGCGCCATCATTCGGAGTCGCCCGTGGCATTACGCCGTGTCGCAGCCGCAAGGCATCTCGCACTTGCGTGCCTGATTCTCGCGTCCTTCTCATGCTCGGATAACCCGACAGCACCGGAGCCGCCGGTGCTCACTTCGATCACCGTTGCGATATCGCCGGCTGTTCTCACCGTCGGTCAGACGGTAACCGGAAATGCGGCGGGAGTCGATCAGCACGGTGCCGCAATGGCTCTCGGAACCGTACTGTGGTCGACGTCTGCCCCTGCGGTTGCAACGGTGAACAGCGCCGGTGTAGTGACTGCAGTCGGCGCAGGATCAGCTCAGATTGTCGCCACAGTAGAAGGAAGGTCGGGCCAGCAGATGCTGACCGTGAACGCCGCCCGTGATCCGAATCAATGAAGTCGAGTCCAACGGAGGCACGCCGGGCGACTGGGTAGAGCTCTACAATCCTGGCGCAGCGTCGGTCGATCTGTCAGGGTGGCGATTCAGAGACAGCGACAGCACTCGTACCTTCGCGCTGGCGGCAGGGTCCACCATAGCGGCGGGCGGGTACCTCGTGATCGAGGAGGCGATGTTCGCTTTCGGCCTTGGCGCTCCCGACGAAGCCCGGCTGATTACGCAGTTCGGCGTGCGAATCGATTCGTACAGTTGGCAAACCCACGCCGCCACGACTTCGGCCGCTGCCCCAATGGCACCGGCAGCTTCATAGTGACCAGCGCCTCGACCAAAGGAGCGGCGAACTCCTGCGTAATCGCACCGAGCCTGCAGCCATGGCCCGGCAGCGATGACGTCACTACCGTCGACGGCACCAACGTATTCAACACGAATCTGAGCGGGCTCACATACCAGGGTGCGAGTGGCGGCTCACCCGCCGTGCTGTGGGCGGCGCGGAACGGACCGGGAACTCTCTTCCGCCTGATCTTCAACGGGACAATCTGGACTCCGGACCCCGCTGACGGCTGGAGTGCCGGTAAAGCGCTACGGTATCTGGACGGGACCGGCAATCCGGATTCGGAAGGAGTGACGTTCGCGAGTGGAAGCTCAGCGAGCGGCATCTACGTCGCCACCGAAAGAAACAACGACGCCAGCACTGTCAGCCGCAGCAGTGTGTTGCGTTTCGACGTATCGCAGGCAGGCTCATCCCTCACCGCAACGAACGACTGGAATCTCACCGCCGATCTACCCGTGGTTGGCGCCAACCTCGGCATCGAGGCCATCACGTGGATCCCCGACTCATTCCTCGTCTCGCAGAACTTTTTGACGAGAAGGCCGGGCGTGCGTATGCCCCCGCGGACTATGCGGGGCACGGCGACGGGCTGTTCTTCGTCGGCGTGGAAGGCAACGGAATCATCTACGCGTATGCGCTCAATCACACCAACAATTCGTTTACACGAATCGCGACGATCTCGTCCGGTTTTCCAGGAGTGATGGGACTGGAGTTCGACCGTGAGCTCAACTACCTGTGGGCCACGTGTGATGACACTTGCGGCAACAAGTCCAACATCCTCGAGATCGACACTCGAACCGCCATCGCGACGTCGGGCCGGTTCGTAGTGTCGCGCCTGTTTGACAAGCCAGGAACGCTACCGAACATAAATAACGAGGGCTTTGCGATCGCGCCGAATTCAGAATGCGCAGGTGGCAGGAAAGCTGTATTCTGGGCGGACGACGCCGAGACAGGCGGGCACTCCATTCGTCGCGCGGGTCTTCCGTGCGCCCGGTTTCCCTGACGGGCGACTCAACGATTGACAGATGCGGTTGAACAGGGAACCCCGCTTGGTTAGGCCGGCGGCACGGCCGCCTGACCGTAAGTATTCCCTCCCCAGCAGACCACCGTCCCATCCGCCCTGAGCGCGCAGGTGTGATAGAACCCGGCGCTGATCTGTGCGACCGAGGCGAGGCTGCCCGGCACAGTCGCCTGACCATCAATGTTAAATCCCCAGCAAGCCACCGTCCTATCTGTCTTGAGTGCGCAGGTGTGGCCATAGCCGGCGCTCACCTTCTCGACGTTGGCCAGCCCGCTCGGCACCGCCACCTGCCCGGCAGTATTGGAGCCCCAGCAGACAACCGTCCCATCCGTCCTGAGCGCGCAGGTGTGGTAGAAGCCGGTGCTGATGTGTGCGACCGAGCCGACGCCGCCCGGCACAGTAGCCTGACCGTAATTGTCGGCTCCCCAACAGACTACCGTCCTGTCTGTCTTGAGCGCGCAGGTGTGGCCGTAGCCGGCGCTCACCTGCTCGACGGAGGCTAGCCCGAACGGCACCGTCACCTGGCCGGCAGTATTGGAGCCCCAGCAGTCCACGGTTCTATCATTCTTGAGCGCGCAGATGTGAAAGCCGCCCGCACTCACGTGTGCGACCGAGACGAGCTCGACCGGCACTGCCGTTCCGCCACCGGTACTGCCCCAGCAGACCACCGTCGCATCTGTCTTGAGGGCGCAGGTGCGCACTCTCCCCGCGTCCACCTGGGCCACCGAGGTGAGCCCGACCGGCACCGTCGTCTCACCGCTTCCGTTGTCGCCCCAGCACGCCACCGTCCCGTCTGTCTTGAGCGCGCAGGTGTGATTCAAGCCAGCGCTCACCTGTGAGACCGGCGCGAGTGCGACCGGGGCGGGCTCGCCAGGCCCGGTCGCGCCATTGCAAGCCAGTATGGACAACAACGGGCCCACCAATGTCAATAGCCGAAGACGACGGATCGCAAACTCCCTGCTTTCGGAGACGTCTATGGAGTTCAGCGGCGGGCGACGCTCGTGGTTCATTGACTACCGAAAAAACGTGCCGCAAAGGTTTCGATCAGCTTCCGGGGTACAAGCTTACCCATGTTGTCATTGGCGAAGAACATGATGCCGTCGACTTCGTACCGATGGTCAACCGCAGTGTTTTCGAGACGGGCTGAGCAGTGGGGAAAGTCTGTCATGGAGTCGTAACTGTACCACGGATCCACGTAATCCAGCGTCGCCAGAACCCGCGGAAGATTCTCGATGCGAAGCTTGCTGTTGAGGTTGTCGGGATACTGCGCGCTGGTCGCGATGACGCAGAACCCTGATGCGATCAGGTAATCGAAGTAGCGATATCCGCCGGACGGGAAGCTGAAGGTCTCCCGCTCGATCGGAACGGGGTTGTACGAGTCAAACCACATAAGCTTCTTGCCCGCGAAAACGCGCTGCGAGTACTTCAGAAATGCTTCGATGGCGGTTGCCTCGTGAACGGAATAGCCGGGCCCGTCTCCCGGGAACCAGCGTCCGCGTGTCCCGAGCTGATTATCGAACATGATACCGTCGAATCCGAGATCATGCATGTATCGGGATACCTGATCGGCGAGAAACTCGCCACACAGCCTGCCCTCTGCGATGCCCCCGGGCGCGGTTGCATAAACAATCTCGTCAGCTTGCAGGCGTCCGCGGATGTCGAACATCCCCCACCTGTTGGCGGTGCACTCCGGATGTAGCACGTACTTGAAGTTGTTGGTGAGGGTGAACTCAGCTCCGGAGTCGATATGCTCGAAGACCTTGACCTTGATGCCCGCGGATGCCGCACCGGTCTTGAACGCACGCGCGATCCCGGTGATCTGGTAGTAATCGAGAACCCTTTCCGAGACAGGGATGAAATCAGTGGTTCGCGCCCATTCAACGTTGTCGCTCCAGTATTCGAGCCCGCGGTAGTTGAGCACATGGTCGCTGTTGCCCACGGCAAGAATCACTATGGTCTCCGCTGCTCGCGACGTCAGCGGCGCGTAGTGTTCGAAGAACTGGGCGACAGCGGCTTCAGGCCTTGCAAAATCAGGGAGCATTTTAGGGGTCACGAGTAACACGATGGACTGCGGATGCATCGCGCGCGGCGAGTCCGTAGGAGAAGTGCAGCCTGACGCCACAGCAGCCGCGACGACACCCGCAATGAGCGGGCGCAACGCGAAGCTGCGGCGGGCTACCATAAGACTCTGACGCCCCAACGCATCACCATCGACTAGCTGCGAAAGCAGCTCGCCGAGCAGCTGGCCCAATCGCGTTCATCGACTGTGCGGGAACCGGCCACGCGTGGCGAAGGACTTATGAACTATCAGGTCTTCCGCGGAGCAGATGCGCAGAATGGCACCAGGTACCAGCTCGATGTTGGAGGATCTCGCAATCGTACTCGCCTCGAAAGGCATAGCGCCGAGCGCAACATCCAGCCCGAATCCATCCCACCGGAAGTTGGCGACGCCACCAATAAAGCAGAACTTCCATCTGCGAGACTCCAGCATCTGCTGCACCCGCGCACCCGCGTGCAGCAGGGTGTTCACGGGCCTGGCCGGCGATGGAGGAGGCGCTGCTGTTCGACCATACCGGACGTGGCGCGCCGGGCGCGCTCGCCCGCCGACGCCGGACACGCGTCTTCCAGGCCGGCCGCAATCCGGCCGAGGTCAGCGGCCCGAAGCTCGTCGACCCGTATGTGTTCAAGGGCGACGGCGGCAGACCGCCACTGCGCCATCCACTTCCGCCGCTGGTCTTCGGTGGGGGTGGTCATAGGTCGTGGGCCAGGTACAGCGTTGCCATACCGCCCGCGCCGAGTTCGCGCTCGATGCGATAGCGGCCGGTGAGCGCTGACGAGAGTTTCGTCACTGCGTCGTTCACTGATTCACTCTGCCACCTGCCCTGCTCCCGAACCCGCTTCGCGCACGATCCGGTAACGCTTCGCGATTAGACCTTCAATCATGGGCATAATGTACGCGAATGGTTTGCGATGTCAGGATGCGGGCTCAGGCGCAAGCACGGAGACCCCCTCGCGACCCGGCGAATCGGCGAAACCTGAACCAGCGCCTTGAAGAGCATCAGCCGGCGTGTCCTGCCCGACAACTCGGCCTCGATCACGATCTCACTCGCGGCCTGAGGCCGGCGAGCCCTTGCGTATCATACCGTTAGGTGGTATAATACCCTACCAACAGGCAGGACACCGGAAATCATTCGTGATTGTTAGCTTCAGGGACCGCGGAACCGAAGATGTGTTCAACGACATCAACAGCAGCGCCGCTCGGAACACTTGCCCGAGCTCGATATGGAACGTCGCCCAGCGAAAGCTCTACTATCTCCAGTC
>Ga0183260_10003874_pt1 | contig 12008 bp, 11 predicted proteins | sample AntDrymUQ4972206_2_FD_129768 | JGI IMG/M metagenome (GOLD analysis project Ga0183260, IMG submission 129768) | Polar desert sand microbial communities from Dry Valleys, Antarctica - metaG UQ497 (22.06) (version 2) (version 2) | ecosystem: Environmental > Terrestrial > Soil > Desert | place...
CCCCGAGCCCAGCCGACGAGGCGGGTCCGGCCGGAGCGCCGGCATCCTGCGGCTGGCCGGACATCGATGGCGGCACAGCGCGTCACGCTACCCGGCGGCACAGCGGCTTCCGCTCGGGCGGCACAGCGGCTTCCGCTCAGGCAGCACAGTCGCGGCAGACCAACGTTCCCCGTCGTTCCTCGGCCAGCCGGCTGCGGTGGTGGACCAGGAAGCAACGCGAACAGGTGAACTCGTCCTCCTGCTTCGGCAGCACCTTGACCGTCAGTTCCTGATCGGACAGGTCAGCGCCGGGCAGTTCGAATCCCTCACCCAACTCGGCTTCGTCGACGTCGACCGAGGACGACTGGGCCTCGGAACGGCGAGCCTTCAACTCCTCCAGCGAGTCCTCGCCGATCTCGTCGGCCTCGGTACGGCGAGGGGCGTCGTAATCGGTAGCCATGGTGCCTGTACTCCTTTGTCACTGTTGGCCGAGCCAACCGTGTCTCGAGCGCTCCACGGTGGAAGCGCTTGCGTAACCCGGTCGCTCGCGGCGACGGGCGCCCCGGCTAACGCATCGATCCGCCAATCTGTGCCCGAATCCCGAACTTCGTCGGCCGAGATCTTGCGGGCCACGATCGTGGCGGCGCGTGAGGGTACCCTCCCGCCCGTGACGACCGCCAGCAGGGGTTCGGCCGACTCTCCGAAACCCGTCACCGGGGCCAGCGGCATCGGCGGCGAGGCCGCCCCCGCGAGGGTCGTCGGGCCCTACCTGGCCAGCGCGTTGGCCGACGAGCGCTGGTCGCAGTGCACCGTCGAGCTCATCGCCGGAGGTATGTCCAACCTCACCTACGTGGTCTCCTCCGCCGCCGGGGACGTCGTCCTGCGCCGCCCTCCGACGAGTTCGGTGCTGCCCACCGCGCACGACATGGCTCGCGAGCACCGCGTGCTGTCCGGTCTGGCCGGGACCGCGGTCCCTGTCCCTCGCACCCTGGCGCTGTGCGGCGATCCCGCGGTGCTCGGCGCCCCGTTCTACGTCATGGAGAAGGTCGACGGGGTGATCGTGTCCAAGGGCCTGCCGCCGGGCTTCGCCGACACCGCGGAGGACCGGACCGCGCTGGCCTGGGGTCTGGTCGACGTGCTGGCCGACCTGCACGCGGTGGACCCGGTGGCGGTGGGGTTGGGTGACTTCGGCCGGCCCGGGGGGTTCCTGGAACGCCAGGTTCGACGCTGGACCCGGCAGTGGGAGGCCAGCCGCGACCAGGACCGACCGCTGCTCGACGGGCTGGCCGCGGAGTTGACCGCGTCGGTCCCCGACTCGCCGAGCGGTCCGCTCGTGCACGGCGACTACCGGCTGGACAACTGCCTGCTCGATCCCGACGAGCCGGGGCGGATCCGTGCCGTGCTGGACTGGGAGATGTCCACGCTGGGCGACCCGCTGGCCGATGTCGGTCTGCTGCTCGTCTACTGGCAGCAGCACGACGACGCCGTACCGCGGCCGACCGTGACGCCGCCGATCACCGGGCTGCCGGGCTTCCCGAGCCGGCGCGCGGTGGCAGCGCGGTACGCCGAGCGCAGCGGCCGGGACATCAGCGCGCTGCCCTGGTACGTCGCCTTCGGGTTCTTCAAGCTGGCCGTCATCGTCACCGGGATCGTCGCCCGCGTCCGGGCCGGGGCGATGGCCGGCAAGGGCGATGCGAAGGTCGCCTCGCTGGTCGACCCCCTGGCCGCACTCGGACGCGCGGCCCTGGCCGACCGCGACATCGCCTGAGCGGCGACCGGAACTGGCTATCCTGCCCCGCATGAGGGGCCGGAGATGAGCACGCGATCGCCGTCGCGCCGATCCCTGCGCAGGCCGATCCCGCCGCTGATCTTCCTGCTGGTGCTGGCCCTGATCGCCCTCGGCGTGTGGTGGAAGGTACTCGAGCGGGCGGAGGAGCGCCGCGCCGCCGAGGCACCTCCGACGTGCCCGAGCGCCACCGCTCCGGTGTCCCTGGACCCCGCCTCGGTCGAGATCCGGGTCTACAACGCCTCGAACATCGAAGGTCTCGCGGCGCGGGTGGGCAACGAGTTGCAGGGCCGCGGGCTCAAGGTGAGCTCCGTGGCCAACGACCCCACCGACCGCGACGTCCAGGGTGTCGGCGAGATCCGCTTCGGCGAGCTCGGCCGCAGCCAGGCGTTGTACGTCGCGGCGAACTTCCCCGGGCTGGTCTCGGTGCCCGACGGTCGGCCCGGCCCGGTCGTCGACGTGGCCCTCGGACCCGGGTACACCGGTCTGCTCCCGGCCGAGCAGGTCCCGGCGGCCTACGCCACCGCCGTCACGGCCGCGGCCAGCACCTCGGCGAGCTGTACACCGTCATGAGCGCGTCCGTGGCCATCGCCTTCCGGCCCAGCGAGCACGGCTGGCACTTCCCGAACCAGTGGACCAAGGGCGCTCCTGCGAGCATCTCCGGCATCACCGTCGGGCGGGTCTACGGCGGACTGTGCGGCGGCATGTGCGTCAGTGCGGCCAAGGCCTGGCACGCCGGCAAGCCGCTGCCGCAGACGCGGGAGGTGCCGTCCGACGGGCCCATCACCGCCATGTTGTGGGAAGCGCAGCTGCAGAGCATGGACCTGCCGCAGGGCCCGCTGCGATACCTGCGCCTGCAGCTACCCATGGCCGCAGCGACCCGCCGCCGCTCGACGTTGGGCGCGGCGATCCCCGCCGTACGCCGGACGCTGCAGGCGGGACGCGCGGCGCCGCTCGGGCTCGTCCGGGCGCTGTCCTGGAATCCGGCCGCCGTGGGGCAGCACCACGTCGTCCTGGTCTACCGGCTCGCCGTCGGCCAACCGGACCCGGCGCTACCGCCCACCGAGGTCGTCCTGTCGGCCTACGACCCCAACCACCCCGACGACAATCGGGTGCGGCTGCGCGTGGGGCCGGACGGCGCGATCGAGCACACCAGGTCCGGCAAGCCGGTCTACGCCCTGGTGCCCTTGACCTGAGCGCGCAGTCCGGTGAGGACGGCGCACAGCGCGGGGTGCAGCTCCGGTCCCGCAGCCACCAGGCAGTCCGCCGCCGGTGGGGTTCCCGCCAGCCAGTCGACGACCGCCCCGGCCTCGCTGGCGATCAGCGCCCCGGCGGCGTAGTCCCAGTAGGACAGCCCTGCCTCGTAGTGCGCGTCGACCCGCCCGGCCGCGAGTTGGCACAGGTCCAGGGCCGCCGACCCGAGCCGCCGCAGGTCGCGGACCTGCGGCAACAGGCCGGCGGCGACTACCGCCTGATCGGCCCGGCGTACGGCGTCGTACCCGAACCCGGTCGAGACGAGGGCCTGACCGAGGATCGGCCCTGGCGTGCACCGCAACCGGGTGTCCCCTAGCCAGGCCCCCTCGCCGCGGACGGCGCGGAACAGCTCGCGGCTTTCCGGCTGGTACACCACGCCCGCGACCACCGCACCGTCCACCTCCGCGGCGACGGACACGGCGTACCACGGTAGGCCGTACAGGTAGTTCACGGTGCCGTCGATCGGATCCAGCACCCACCGCACCCCCGTCGTACCCGTGTGCGCCGCGCCCTCCTCGCCGAGGATCCCGTCGGAGGGCCGCAGCCGGGTCAGCTCCGCGACGAGCAGCTGCTCGCTGGCTCGGTCCATCGCGGTGACCACGTCGGTGGGACTGGACTTGACGTCGACCTGGTCGCCGGCCCGCGAGCGGCCCGACCGGACCAGCTCACCGGCCTGCCGGGCCAGCCGTACGGCGAGCTCGAGCAGCTCGCGGTCGGTCGGCACCGGCTCATGGGACCACAGCGCGCACCGGCACCCCGCGCGGCCGGGCCCGGGCCTAAGGTCGCCGCATGGCGGCTGGCAGCGCGGACCCCGGCGATGCGGCGACCCGGAACCCCGGGCGGCGCGGACTCGGCGTCGACATCGGTGGCAGCGGGATCAAGGGCGGTCTGGTTGACCTCGACGCGGGCGTCCTCATCGGCGAGCGCCACCGGATCGATACCCCCCAGCCGGCCACCCCCCGTGCGGTGGGCGAGGTGGCGGGTCGGATCGTCGAGCACTTCGGGTGGACCGGCGAGGTAGGCCTGACCCTGCCCGCGGTCATCGTGGGTGGGGTCGCCCGCACGGCGGCCAACATCGACCCGGCGTGGATCGGGACACAGACCCGCGAGGCGCTGGGCCGCTGCATCCCCGGGCCGGTCGAGGTGCTCAACGACGCGGACGCGGCGGGGCTGGCCGAGGTCAGGTTCGGGGCGGCGCGTGACGTCGCGGGGGTGGTCCTCGTTCTGACCTTCGGCACCGGAATCGGCAGCGCGCTGTTCGTCGGCGGGCGGCTGGTCCCCAACACCGAACTGGGCCACATCGACGTCGGTGGCGAGGACGGCGAGACGCTGGCCGCCGCCTCGGTCCGAGAGCGGCTGGAGTTGTCCTGGCCGCAGTGGGCGGCCCGCGTCGAGCAGTACCTCCAGCGGCTGGAACGCTTCCTCTGGCCCGATCTGATCGTCGTCGGCGGCGGGGTGAGCAAGCGGGCGGACAAGTGGTTGCCCTTGATCTCCCACCGCACGCCGATCGTCCCGGCACAGTTGCAGAACGCGGCCGGTATCGTCGGTGCTGCCCTCGCCGCGGCCGAGGATCGTGGCTACTGAACGGTTTTCTCATGCATCTGACCGCCGACGGGCTCGCACTGGCGATTCGCGTAGCTACAATGGACGGTGCCCCTTCTGGTATTGCCCGGAGGAGGACCCTCACCGGCCCAGCACGACGTTCGTCGTCGTGCGGCAGCATGTTGTCGCCCATCGCGACGCCCTGGGCTACGTGCCCACCGACCGGCTCCCGCCGTTCGGCCGAAGAGCGGATCGCGTGAAAGGACCCGCGTGTCACCGGAGTCGACTTCCTCGTCCGGATCAGCCTCCCCCTCGTCCTTGCCCGGCGAGCTGCGACGTGACGGCTCGACCGTCGTGAGCCCTGCGGCCAGGACGCACCGCAGTCCGGTCCTGGCCGCGGCGTCCTCGCGCGCGACGGTCAGTGCCCAGGCGTCGCAGAGCGAGCAGCTGGCCGGCAAGGTCAAGCCGGCTGCGGCCGGCAAGCCGAAGGCCGCCCGCAAGGCCGATCCGGGCGGCAAAGCTGCGCCCGCGGCCAGTGCGACCAAGTCCGGATCGGCGACGGCGCCCGCCAAGCGGACGACGTCGGGCGCCAAGCCGGCCGGTAAGGCGGTGGTTCGTACACCGCGAGCCGCCACCCGCCCGCGCAAGGCCACCCCCGGCGAGCCGTCGTTGGCGGTCGTTGCGGTCGAGGTCGACGTGGTGGAGGTCGCGACCGCGGCCGACCAGTCGGTCACGCTCGAGGTGGACATCGTCGAGGTGAACGTCGTCGAGGTCGCGGAAGGCTCGGGGCTGACGATCGACGAGCCGGTGGAACTGTCCACCATCGAGGAGGACGCGGACTCCACCGAGGAGTCGGCCGACAGCAAGGACCCCAAGACCGCGGGCAGCGAGTTCGAGTGGGACGACGACGAGGAGTCCGAGGCGCTGCGGCAGGCCCGCAAGGACGCCGAGATGACTGCCTCGGCGGACTCGGTACGGGCCTACCTGAAGCAGATCGGCAAGGTCGCGCTGCTCAACGCGGAGGAAGAGGTCGACCTCGCGAAGCGGATCGAGGCCGGCCTGTACGCCGCCGAGCGGCTGCGCCTGGTCGACGAGGCCAAGGCCGCCGGCAAGAAGGGCGAGCAGGTCTCGCCGCAGCTGCGCCGCGACCTGAACTGGATCCTGCGCGACGGCGAGCGGGCCAAGAATCACCTGCTCGAGGCCAACCTGCGCCTCGTGGTCTCCCTGGCCAAGCGCTACACCGGTCGCGGGATGGCGTTCCTGGACCTCATCCAGGAGGGCAACCTCGGCCTGATCCGCGCGGTCGAGAAGTTCGACTACACCAAGGGCTACAAGTTCTCCACCTACGCCACGTGGTGGATCCGGCAGGCCATCACCCGGGCGATGGCCGACCAGGCCCGCACGATCCGGATCCCGGTGCACATGGTCGAGGTGATCAACAAGCTCGGCCGGATCCAGCGCGAGCTGCTGCAGGACCTCGGCCGCGAGCCCACCCCGGAGGAGCTCGCCAAGGAGATGGACATCACCCCGGACAAGGTGCTGGAGATCCAGCAGTACGCCCGGGAGCCGATCAGCCTCGACCAGACCATCGGCGACGAGGGGGACAGCCAGCTCGGTGACTTCATCGAGGACTCCGAGGCCGTCGTGGCGGTGGACGCGGTGAGCTTCACGCTGCTGCAGGATCAGCTGACCAGCGTGCTGCAGACCCTGTCCGAGCGGGAGGCCGGCGTCGTCCGGCTCCGCTTCGGGCTGACCGACGGGCAGCCGCGGACGCTGGACGAGATCGGCCAGGTGTACGGCGTCACGCGCGAGCGGATCCGCCAGATCGAGTCCAAGACGATGTCCAAGCTGCGCCACCCCAGCCGCTCGCAGGTCCTGCGCGACTACCTGGACTGAGGTCCGGTTCGGCCAAACGGAAACCCGCTCGTCACGTCGGTTTGCCCGGACTCCTTCGGAGGGTTACATCTACCCGCTTTCGGGGCATAACAGCTCCGGCGACGCCCCAACGGGCAGTGGGAGGTCTTGGTCATGGACACAGGTGTCATCGTGGCGATCATCGTCATCGTCCTGCTGGTGATAGCGGCGCTGGTGCTGCTGCCGAGGATGCGCGCCAAGAGCCAGGCGCGGGGCCGGGACCGGGAGCTGCAACAGCGGCGTGACCGGGTAGTCGATGAGCACCAGTCCGAGGCCGACGAACGCGTTCGGCAGGCCGACCTGTCAGAGCAGCAGGCCACGCTCGCGGCGCAGGAGGCCGAGCGGGACCGGGCCGAGGCAGAGGTGCTGCGGACCCGGGCGCGGATGCACGAGGAGGGTCAAGCCGACGCCGAGCTCATCCGGCCCGACGAGCGGGACCGCTTCGCCGGTACCTCCGCCGTTCCCGACGATCACCACCCGGATCGGGGCAACGACGACGAGTCCCGCCGCCCCCCGGCCGGCTGAGGTCGGGTCGGCGCTGCACCAACCGACCAGTCAGTCGTTCGGGCTCGATGATCGGCCCCACTGGCCCCGGTGCACGAGTTCGTTCCAGGGCCGGCGCGGGCGATGGGTCGGCGAGCCGGATTGCCGCGCCTCGTCGGAATAGCCGATCGCGATCGCGCCGATCGGGTCGTGGTCCTCGGGTACTCCGAACGCAGCCCGGAACGGCGGCACCTCCTCGGGGACTATGCCGAAGTAGAGCGCCCCGAGCCCGGCGTCGACGACGCCGAGCAGGAGCAGCATGGCCGCCATCCCGGTGTCGATGTGCCAGAACGGGACCGGCCACTGCGTCTCGTCGCGCTCCGTCCAGCCCTTGTCCGGCTCGGCGTACCGGTCCAGGTAGACCCGCTTGCTCGACATCGGTACGACCACCAGCGGGGCCAGCCGCACGCCCGACCCTGCCGCGGCGCCGGCCACCGCCCAGAACCGTTCCAGGTCAGCACCCTCCAGGACCAGGAACGCCTGACCCTGGGAGTAGCCGGCCGACGGGCCGCGGCGAGCGTTGTCGAGCAGCCGGTCGACGACCTCGACGGGGATCGGGTCTGGCCGGAAGCGGCGCACCATCCGCCGGCGGTGAACTACCTCCTGGAACTCCATGGAGCCACGCTAGAGGCGCTGTCCGCCGCCAGCGAACACGAAGCAGCGGCCAGATCCGCGACGCGCCGGTACCTTCGAGGGGCGGATGTAACCTCCCGGGAACACGGGCGAGGCATCCTGTGGTTCACCAGAGAGCGGGACGGCACTGACGAAGTACCCGAGAGAGCGACACTGAGATCACGATGAGCCCGGAGATACGCCGGCCGAGTGAGAGAGAGACCTCATGACCCCCACACTCAGCCCGACCGAATACGAACCGCTGACCGCCTATGACCGCTGTGACCGCTGCGGCGCACAGGGCCGGATCCGGGTGATGCTGTCCTCCGGCTCCGACCTGGTCTTCTGCGGCCACCACGCCCGGGAGTACGAGGTCAAGCTGCGTGACGTGGGCCATATCGTCGTCGACGAGACGGCGCGCGTCTCCTAGGCCCGCGGGCGGCTCCAAGCCGCAGCGTCATGGTGGCCGCCGACCCGCAAGGGATGGCGGCCACCTTTCGGCGTCCATCACCTACCCGCTCGGATACGGCGTCGTTCGTCTCGACCGGCGGTCACACTGCGTACCATCTGGGGGACCAACGGCGCGTGACTGTGGTCGAGGGAGAGATCTAGGGTGACCGGACCGCAGGGTCGTCCGCCGGGGGACTCAGCCGCCCACCTGCCGGACGACACAGACGCACACAGGCCAGCCGACCCACGCGCCCAGTCCCCTGACGAGCCACCTTCCGAGGACCTCACCGACCCCTCTCTCCCGCGGATCGAGGCCGACCCGCCAGAGCCCGCGCCGGCCGATCAGCCCACCTCCGCACCTGTCGAGCGACCCGCCGGCCTGACCGACCCGCACCTGGTGCCCCTTCCGCGGATGCAGCGCAGCGCCGACGACACCGACGTACACCGGCGCACGGACCCGCCCGTCCTCGCGCCGTTGGCGCAAGGGACCCCCGCCGAGGACCACGCGTGGTCGCAGAGCGCGCCGCCGTACGACGACGCGGACTGGCTGGCCGAGGAGCGGGCCAGCGACCTTCCGCTCGAGCCGCCCTCGAACCCACCGTCGTGGTGGCGCCGCCCGCAGGTCCTGATTCCCGCCGCGGTGCTCGGCGTACTACTTGTCATCTACGGTCTGGACCTGCTCACCGCGGGCAACGACATTCCGCGGCGCACGGTGGTCGCCGGAATCGATCTCGGCGGGCGAAGCCAAGACCAGGCCGAGCGAATTCTGCTCGACCGAGGGGTCGCCGAGGTTCAGGCGAACCGCAGCGCCACCGCCGGACCTGTGCAGTTGACCGTCGACCCGGCGGCAGCCGGATTCGCCCTCGACGTCGGTCGCACGCTGGACGCCGCGGCCGACCAGCCGCTCAACCCGGTCACCCGGCTGCTGTCGCTGGTCACCGATCGAGAGGTCGATGCGGTGCTGTCCGTCGATGCCGAGCGGCTGACGGCGGCGGTGGCCGGGTACGCCGAGGACGTCGACATCACCTTCGTCGAGGGCTCCGTGGCGATCGCCGGGACCGAGGCGTCGATCGTCGAACCGGTCGATGGCCGGACCCTGCGCCGCGACGAGGCGGCTGGGGCGGTCTACACCGCGCTGAAGACCGGGTCGCGAGCGCCGCTGAGCTTTCCCGTGGACGAGCAGCAAGCCCGGATCTCCGCCGCGCAGGCGGAGGACACCCTGCGCACGTTCGTCGTCCCGGCACTGTCCGCCCCGGTCACCCTGACCGGCGACGACGGGGCAAGTACGCAGCTCACCGCCGAGGAGATCGGCGCCATGCTCCGCTTCGGCCCGGGTGACGACGGCTCGCTGCTGGCCTGGATCGACGAGGCCGCGCTGCTGGCCGGTATCGAACCCGACGCCCGCCTGTTCGCCACGCCGCCGGTCGAGGCGACGTTCGATGTGACGGGTCCGGCCGTGCAGATCCGTCCATCGGCCGCCGGAACCCGGATCGACACCGCGCTCCTGGCTGCCGACCTGGAGACAGTCCTGCTCAACCCCGCCCCGCGCGGCGCCTTCGTCGCGGTCGTCGACGCCCTGCCCTCGTTGACCACCGAGCAGGCGCAGGCGATGGGCATCACCGAGCAGGTGAGCACGTTCGCCTCGACGTACGCCGACGGTCCCGCCGCGCAGAACATGAGGCTGGTTGCGGAGGCTGTCGACGCCACGTTGGTCCGGCCCGGGCAGAGCTACAGCCTGAACGCCGGGACCGGCCCCCGCACCGCCGAGGCGGGCTACGTCCTCGCCAGTGCCCCGGGAGAGGCCGCAGCCGCCATCGGAGAGGGCGTCTCGCCGTTCGCCACGACGATGTTCAACAGCGTCTTCTTTGCCGGACTGGAGCAGGTCACCCACAGCCCGCACCTGGCCTACCACACCGAGTATCCCGCCGGGCGCGACGCCACGCTGCGCTGGGACGACACCGACCTGGTCTGGCGTAACGACTCCGAGGCCGGCATCTACGTGCAGACCCGGTGGGCGCCGACGTCGGTCAGCGTGACCCTGTGGGGTACCCGCGTCTTCGACATCGAGGCGGTCAGCGGCAGCCAGTCCAACCTGGTCGAGCCGCCCAGCCAGACGCTGTCCGGGCCGACCTGCCAGACCCGCAGCGGCAGTACCGGCTTCGATATCAGCATCACCCGTGTCTTCCGGCAGGCCGGCACCGGCGAGCAGTTGCGCGAGCAGGAGTTCCGTACGACGTACGGCGCCGCACCGCGCATCCTCTGCGCAGGAGAGGCAGCCCCGCCGCCCACCGTCGAGGCGCCGCTGCCCGAGCCGCCGGTGACGATCGACCCTCCCCCGCTGCCCGGTACGCCGACGCAGACCTCGGGCCAGCCCACCCCGCCACCCTCCTCGCCCGGCAGCTCAACGCCGCCGCCGACAACGACGACGACCACGACGACGACCACGACGACGACCACGATCCCGTCGCCGCCGACCACCGATCCACCACCGACCACGATCCCGTCGCCGCCCACCACCGATCCACCACCAACGACGGACCCGCCGCCCACCACCGATCCACCACCGACGACGGACCCGCCGCCCACCGCTGATCCCCCGCCGACCACCGATCCACCGGTGGCGACCACCTCGGGTGCGGCCGGTCCGTACTGGACGTAGGGGTCCACCTGACCGGCACCCGCGTCGGGCCGGCTCGTCGGCGGCGGCCCGTAGGGTGAACCGACCAACACGGCACCGATCCGGGGCCGCTTTCTCGTGGAGAAGAAGGTACGTGAACACCGAGCAGGACCAGCCGCACACCCTTCCGGCGGCCGAGCCGGCCGACGATCCGCGGCCCACCGACGAGTACCCCGAACGCCCGTGGTGGCGGCGTCCACTGTTCTGGCTTCCGGTGGGTCTGCTGCTGGTGCTCGCAGTGGCGTACGGCACGGACCTGGCGCTGGCCGGTTCGGACATCCCGCGCGGCACGACGGTCGCCGGGGTGCGCGTCGGCGGGCTGTCCTCGGCCGACGCGGAGCAGCGGCTGGACCAGGACGTCGTTCCCGAACTCCTTCGTCCCCGCGAGGTGACGGCCGGTTCCGCCGAGCTGACCGTCGATCCGGCGCGGGCGGGCATCGACCTGGACGTGACGGCCACCCTGGCCGCGACCGGTGAACAACCATGGAACCCGATCACCAGGCTCATGTCGTTCTTCGGCGGCGACCGCGACGTCGAGCCGGTGTTGACAGTCGACGAGGCGGCTTTGGCGGCGGCGATGACCGCGGTGGCGGGGCAGGTGGACAGCGAGCCGGTCGAAGGCTCGATCCGGGTCGAGGGGACCACGGCCACCGCCGTGGCGCCGGTCGACGGGCAGGAGCTGGACCAACCTGCCGCCGCCGACGCCGTGCTCAGCGCGGTGCGCGCTGACGCCGAGAGCGTGGACCTCCCGATCGAGGCCCGCCCCACCGAGGTCAGCGCCGAGGCTGTCCAGGAGGCACTCGAGGAATTCGCGCTGCCCGCCCTGGCGGGACCGGTCGGGCTGCTCGGCCCGGCCGGCAACCGGCGAGCCGAGGTCCCCGTCACGGCCATCGCAGCTGCCCTGCGCTTCGCCCCGGGCCCGGACGGGACGCTCGTCGGGTCGGTCGACGTCGCAGCCCTGCAGACGGCACTGGGTGACGCGCTGGCGCCGTTCACCGTCACCTCCCGGAATGCCGGCTTCGAGCTCTCCGGTGGTCGGGTGCAGATCATCCCGGCCGTGGACGGCACCTCCGCGGACTACGCGGCGCTGGCCACCGCGTTGACCGAGGCCCTGCCCGCCCCCGTGCCGCGTGACGTGTCCGTGCCGCTGACCCCGAGCCCGGCCGAGGTCAGCACCGAGGAAGCGCAGGCGCTCGGAATCACCGAGCAGGTCAGCACGTTCACGACGAACTTCACGAACGAGAACTCCGG
>Ga0183260_10003875_pt1 | contig 12007 bp, 11 predicted proteins | sample AntDrymUQ4972206_2_FD_129768 | JGI IMG/M metagenome (GOLD analysis project Ga0183260, IMG submission 129768) | Polar desert sand microbial communities from Dry Valleys, Antarctica - metaG UQ497 (22.06) (version 2) (version 2) | ecosystem: Environmental > Terrestrial > Soil > Desert | place...
GTGGCCTCCCACGGGGCGGGCATCGGCGTCGGTCACCAGATGCCGAGCTCGTCCTTCGCTTCTTCGGTCATCAGGTCGGGCGTCCACGGCGGAGACCACACAATCTTGACATCCGTGGAGCCAATTTCGGGGATATCCTTGAGCGCGTTGTTGACTTCCTGAACAATCACCGGGCCAAGTGGACATCCCATCGAGGTTAGGGTCATGATCACCAGGACATCGCCATTTTCGGCGATCTCGGAATCGTAGACCAACCCAAGGTCGACAATGTTGACGCCGATTTCAGGATCGTAAACATTCTTCAGGCCAGCCAGGACATCGTCCTTGGAAAACGTGACGACCATTGCGCAGATTCCTCCATGACTCAGTATTTCATCACGCATAGCGACAAGGCGCGCCTCGCGCGTTCGTATCAGTGTAACGATCCGGGCAAGGCGCGGCACGGCTCCAAGGCCCCTTCAATGCCGGCGCCCTATGCGCCGCGATCGCGCCGCCGTTTCAAGGATTCGAGTTCGGCCTCGATCTCATCGGGATTGGACTCAACCTGGGGCCGAATCAGCGGGACGTCGACGAGGGTCGGATCTGCTCGGTCGCGCCGGACCGGAACCGGCGGTTGACCGACGTCGATCACGGCCGTCCATGTCGCTCCTGTTTCCCGACTGTTCCGGGCGGGGCGCTGTGGGGTACGCCGTTGCGATCGAAACCAGAGCCAGCCGATCACGATCAGCGGCAACAACAGCATCACCAGCAATCCAAAGCGGATCGCCAGGGAGATGACGCCATGAAAAAACCAGCCGAAAATCAAGCCGATTGCGAGACCGGCGATAAACCCGAACTGCGCGCCCTTGAGGCGGTCCCACCACTGCGGCGGGATTGCGGCGCCAACCTGTTGTCTCATGTATGGTCTTTCTCCCGCGGTGACACGTTCGGTAATTCAGAGTATGCCGGGACGGTCTTGGAGCAACCGGCGGTAGGCGCCCCATCAACACCGAGACGGGCGGACAGACCTACACCTTGACCGGCCAGATCCGCGACGTGACCGGCAGTTCGCCCCTACGGCCGACGACTCGGGATTTGCGATTATCGGTCGCACTTAAGCAGCCGACACGTCGCGCAAGAGCGGTTTGGTGAGACAGGTCGGTCCTCCCTGCCGGTTGTGCGAGATGTCGTCGCCGGTGTAGACGAGCACTTCTATACCGGCGGCCTCCAGCAACTTCCTGGTTTCGACATTCTCCTTGAGGATCAGCACCTTGTTGGGAGCGAGGGCGAGCACGTTTGTCGCCTGGGTTGCGAACTCTTCGTCCGGGATGTCAATTAACGTCCACTCGAGCCCGTGCAGCAACTGCATGAACTCCGTGCTCATCAACGGCGAGTAGATGACCGCCGTGCGATCCGCAACCGGGCTGATCAGCGACAACAGGTGCAGGCACTCCTCCGGCCCACGCCAATGAGGGAGCGACACGGGCAAGACATCGATTCCGAACGATTGGACGAAAATCTGCAGTTGCGCGATTCCGCTTGCGTTGGTTCGATACCCGGCGCCGACGGCGAGGGTGCTGGCATTGACCCAGAACGAGTCGCCGCCTTCGAGGATGCTGGGGCCCTCAATCTGGCCAATTGTGGGGACATCGAGTTCGTCGTACAGAGTCTTGGCGCGCTCCACCTCGTGTTGCCGAAGCTGCTTGCCGGGATTGGCGAGAACGGCGCCTTCATCGGTAAGGATCGACGTGTCATACACGAAAATCGAATCGAGCCGGCCAGGCTCATCGGCAGCCTGGCGGATGATCTCGATCCCCTGCGACGAGAGGATTTCGCAGAACGCCTCGTGCTCGTCCACGGCCTGTCCATGATCGACCGGATGGGTATACCCGAAGCGGCGCCAATCGTCGTCACTGGCTGGTGGGGCCGGTGACTGGACGATCACCCGCTTAAGTGGCGCAACCATCGATTGCCCGCCATAGCCATGTTCGATCGCAACCTCGGCCACGACCTCGGTTTCGGTTTTGTCCGAATGACGCCCCAGTCCAAACATTCCGATTGCCTTCCCCTCCCCGTCTCATCGATCTCGTTCATTATGACGCATCCGGAGTGGCTACCGCCCTACCTTCAACCGCTTTGGTATGCTGCGCCAGGTTGCGGCGTTCGGCTGCAACCGAACCGGCATCGCGCCATTCGAGGAGTCCCGACTCGTGAAGATTGCGTACTTCGACCCGTTTTCCGGCGCCAGTGGGGACATGATATTGGGCGCGCTGGTCGATGCCGGGTTGCCCCTGGCCGATCTCACGCGGGAGTTGGGCAAGGTCGGGATCGGCGGCTACGGAATCCGGGCCGAGCGCATCGGCCAACACGGGATACAGGGCACGAAAGTTGTGGTCGACGTAACGGATAGCGTCCACTCGCGAAGGTGGTCGGAGATACGGCGGATCATCGAGGAGTCCAAACTCGATCCCGCTTTAAAGGGAGCCGCACTCGCCATTTTCGGACGTCTGGCGAATGCGGAAGCGAAGATTCATAACGCCGAACCGGACGACGTGCACTTTCACGAGGTTGGCGGAGTCGACGCGATCGTCGACATCTGCGGAGCCTGCATCGGGTTGGCGCTGCTGGAAATTGAGGATGTGTATTGCGGAGCGCCACAGGTTGGATCGGGTTTCGCGATGAGCGCTCACGGCCTGATACCAGTGCCCGCGCCGGCCACCGCCGAGCTTCTGGCCGACGCGAACGTGGGGATTGCGAAGCCGATCCCCGCAATGCTGGAATCGCCAGCGGAGTTGTTGACGCCAACCGGGGCCGCGATTCTGACCACGTTGGGGACGTTCAGCCGACCGTCGTTCGCGCCGTCGGCGATTGGCTACGGGTTCGGGCAGATGGAATTGCCGTGGCCGAACGCGCTCCGCGTCTGGATCGGCGATCTCGCCCGATCCGGGGGGGTCGGCGGCGAACTCCTGATCGAAACCAACATCGACGACATGAATCCCCAGTTTTTCGAACTCGTCAGCGAGCGACTGTTCGGGGCCGGCGCCCTCGATGTGTGGCTGACGCCGATTCAGATGAAAAAATCGCGACCGGCGACCACGATCAGCGTGATTGCCGCCGCCGACCGGCACCATCGGATTGAAGACGTGCTGATTGTCAACACCTCGACCCAGGGCGTACGCGTGACATCGATCGAACGAGTGAAGGCGGCGCGGAAGGTCGAGACGGTGGCGACGAAGTGGGGAGATGTGCGGGTCAAGCTTCGGATTTGGGGAGGGCGCACGATTGACGCCGCGCCAGAATACGACGATTGCGTCGCGATCGCGCGGAAACACGATCTGGCGGTGCGCGAGGTCTGGAACGAGGCGCACCGGATGGGCGAATCCTTCATCGGGATGCGGGAAAGAGTTTAGGAAACGTCTGGATTACGCAACACTATTCGTTTTTGCCGAGACGGCGGGGGTTTTGGACGATTTCAGGTGAACGGACGGCCTGCATTATTCGCGAAAGTCTGCATTATTCGCTTGGTCTCGAGGGTGTGAGGGTTTTCGCTCGACGACCTGTTTGACGATTTCCCGCACCGTTCGAGGAGAATCTGCACTATTCGTGGCGCGAATGGCGAATACATTGGCAGTCGAATTGGAACAGTTGCATGCGGGAATGGCCGCGGCAGCTATTGCGCGATGTTCGCCGCGGCGAAAAGATTCCTTCACTCGCTGGCGCTCGCCGCGGAATGACAATCAAGGGCTTCGCTCGCTTAGTGCGGTTGTCATACAGGATGACGATCGCCGTGGGAGTCGGGCGGAGCAAGCTCCGCAACCCTACCAAAACGGCAGATAATCAAGGGCTTCGCTCGCTTGGTGCGGCTGTCATACAGGATGACGATCGTCGTGGGAGTCAGGGGGAGCAAGCTCCACAACACTACCAAAACGGCAGCGTCAAACATTTCGCGATTCGCTTCCATGTCCTTATCTAAATCGGACCCAGGCGATGAGATACGCCATCAACATGTAGACGAGATCCGGGATGAATCGCAAGTGGAGGATTCGGCTCACCGACGCGCCCCGAAATCCGAACTCAGCGGCAATCTCCCCACTGATGACCTGTGCGTCGAGCGCGTTGATTTCGGCGAGCGAGATCCCGAAGCGATGGGCGAGCAGAAGGCGGCTGAGTACGAAGCCGACCGTGACGATCCCGATCGCCAGCAACTGAAGGTCGGCGCCACGCTTGTTCCCGGAGAATCGGGCAATTGTCTCGACAACACCGAAACCCATCAGCAGGCACAGGTAGAACTGCCACTCGGGCAGGAACCGCCACAACACAGCGGTGGCGATCGCCACCGCGAGGCCCGCCCCGGCGGCCTTCGCCAGACTCGACGCGGGGGTGCGGTGGGTCGGCAGTCCACGCACTCCGGCACAATCGGGGCAGCGCAAACCGACCGGAGTGCGGACCGCGCATTTCGGGCAGATCGGTTTGCCGCAACGGCTGCAGCGAAGACCAGTCATGTCATTCGGATGGTAGCTACAGGGAACCTGTCCCGGTGAAAATTGCGTGGTGTTGCCTTGGGCCATGGACAGGTGGATCTTTCTCAGTCGCGCGAGGAGACGGATTCGTCAGGATGGAAGGATACGACAGGAACGCAGCATGATGGTTGCCACGTTGCGTTGGAGGGCACAAGACCCTCCACTACCGGTTGAGTCAAGACTCCCCCGCGCTAAAAATCGAAGTCGATCGAGTCGAAGATGCCGCCGGCGACATCGAGCAATCCGGAAAGGCCCTCGCTGCCGGATTCGAGCCCACTCCCCATCGTGTCGGCCATGCCCTGGAGGTTGACACCACCCAGATCGGGAATGCCGAAATCGGAGACGTCGATATTCGGCAGATCCAGGTTTGAGCCCTCGCCGCCGCCGCCGATGTGACCGATCATGCGCGCCGCCTGGATCGAATCGAACATCGCATCGCCCATGCTCAAGCCTCCCGCGTCGGCGAGGGTCGGTCCATCGAGCCAACCCGGCGGGGCGGCCCCAACTGCCGCAAAACTCGCGATCCACTTTTTCTCGATCCCGAAGCCGACGGCGTATGATAGGTATCTGTCAAAGAGATCTCGCGCTTCCTTCAAATCTTCGTACGTATCAATCGATTGGAGGTAGGTCCGGAACGCCCGCCACCGAGCCGCGGATTCGGCGCCGTGTCGGGTCTTTCGTGGCATGGCGTCACTCATGCGCAGCATCACGATCCAGACGGTGACGGCCGCGGCCGTGGGCAGCAGCGCCAACGCATCGGTGAGGACCACAACCGCGAGCCCCGCAATCAACGAGACCAGCAATCCGGCGATGGAGACCCACACCCAGCGACGACGCGTGTCTTCGGGCGACCGCTCGAAGTACCCGCGATCGACAAGTTCCTCGTAGAGATCGGTCTTGATCTCCTTTTCGTGTGCGTCGAATCGGCCCTTGACGTCTCGCAGCCGGACATTTTCGCCGGCATCGGTGGCGCCATCGAACAGGAACGTCAACAAGTCGCGCTCCAGCCGCGACTCGGCGTCGTCGGGATTAACGATTTCCAACTCGTAGTCGACTGGAGCCGGGGTGACCTTCGACTTGGCCGCGATCTCGTGAATCTGGACCGCCCCGTGACGGGCGAGTCCGAGTAATGTCGCGACCACATGGTGATGGTCCGCGCGCTCGTCGAGCAGGGCGCCCGCCGCGCCGGGAGGCAGGTCGTCAGGCGGTTCGGCGATGTACTCGGCGATCATTCCTGTAGCCGGGTCGCGGCCCCGAACATACCAAAGGACGATGACGGCAACGATTCCGCCGATCAGCAGGAAAGCAAACCCGACAATGAAGGCAAGGTGCAAGAGCGCGGTTGCGGTGTCGACGACGCCATTGTCGTCGCCGGTGGTTTGAGCGAGCATCATCGCCTACCTGAATCCCCGGCCACCGCCACCGCCACCCCCGCCGCCGCCGCCGCCCCGACTGCCGCCACCGCTGAATCCGCCAAATCCACCGCGGCTGCCGAAACTCCCGGACCCTGAGCCAGAACTTTCGGCGAAGGCCTTGCCCACTTTCCCCAGCATGTCGAAGAAGCTGTCGCTGCCACCCTGAAGTCCTCCGGACGCGCTGTCGCTGGCTTCCTGCATCCCGGGGATGCTCCAACCGCCGCCGCCATCGCGGTCTCCGCCACCGGGGTTTGACGACGAACCGGGAATCATTGTCCAACTGCCGCCGCGACGATTCGTGCGGCGCCGTGGGCGGTGGCCGCGGCCGACGGTTTGGCCATCGCCGAAGAGTGGACCGGCCCCGCCGTACCACCCTGGGCTTTGGGTTTGGACGTGGGCAAACTTCTCAACCCAACTCTCTTCGAGACCCAGCGCCACGGCGTACGGCAGGTAGTTCTCGAAGATCTCCCGGGATTCGGCCAGGTCCTGCCGGTCGTCGATCTGGTTGAGGTAGATGCGGAAGGCGCGCCATTTGGCGGCTGACTCCGCGCCGGCAAGGGTCTTGCGGGGCATGGCGTCGGCCAAGGCGCCAGAAACGAACATCAAGACGATACCGACGGCGATCGGGAAGAAGGCGAAGTTCGACCACGCGCCGGCGATGACGACGACACCAATCACAATCGCGCCAATGACAATCGGCGCCAACTTGAGAATGCCCTTCCAGCGGTTGCGCGTTTTGGCGGGCGACTCCTTGAAGTAGCCGTGATCGATGAGTTCCTTGTAAAAGCCATCGGCAATCGCCGCGTTTTGGGTCGCCAAGGCGCCGCTGACCTGCGGCATGGCATGGCTCGCGCCGGATTTGGCGCCCGCTCCGAAGAGCACATCGAGCACTGATTGTTCGTAGCCGCGCAACGGTTCCTTGTGGTCCAGCAGTTCGAATGTATAGCCACTCGAGCCGGCTGCATCGCTCGCCGGAGCCATCCTGATCACGCCGCGCGCGGCGAGGTCGAGCACGGTGGCGACGACATCGCGCGGGTGAAATGTTTCGTCCACGAGCACGCCGACGGCGCCAGGCCGGAGATCGTCGGGTGGTTCGGGAACGTATTCCGCGACCAGTCCAACGCCGGGATCGCGCCCTTTGGTAAACCACAGGGCGTAGAGCGCGACACCACCGCCGATGGCAGCCAACAAGCCAGCAACGAGGAGGAGAACCCCGGCCCAGGCCGATCGCTCCTCGGCTTTTTCGCGTTCCTGGCGAATCTGGTCGTCGCGTTCCTGCCAGGCTGGGGGTTCGGCACTGGTGATCGGTGGAAACTGGAGACTGACCTCGAACTCATCGCCGGCATCCATGTTCGAGCGCTGCCAGGTGAAGGTGGCGCCGTCGGATTCGGGATTGTCGGGAAAGGCGACGGTCTGGTCGAGGGGGACAGCTTCGGGAAGGTTGACCGTGACCGTTGATTCGACAACGGGTCCGATTTCGGTCACGTCGCTCGTGATCGGGTACCACCAGACTTGCTGGTTCGCCGGGTCGAGGTCTTCGTACACGCGGAGTCCGCCGATGACGTCGTACTCGAGGATGACGACGCGGGTCGAGGCGCCCCGGCTCGATGTCGGCTCGAAGGCATAGTCAATCGCCAGCTCACCGGACTCGTTCCAGTACGAGAACGTGCCAGTTTCGGCATCGTAGGCCGAACTGCGTACGTAGTCGAGTTGCTCGGGCGTGTCCGAGACATCGTTCGCCACTGACACGCTCACGTTCTCGATTTCTTGAACATTGCTGAGGGGAATGTAGGCAAATCCGGAGGAAAACTGGCTGTCGAAGGTGATTTGCTGGTGTTCGGTGATATGGATCGTGCCGTCGGAGCGGACATCAAGGGTGACGTCGAATCGATCCCAGGTGACGGGCGAGTAGTCCTGGGCATGCACAGTCGGGAGCGAGGTGAGTGTCAGGAGGGCAACGATCACTGCCAACAGCGACGATACGGCTCGATTCGGCCTTGGGAGGTTATCCGCCGGACTCATTCTGAACATCGGTGTGACGACTCCTCGCTGCCTGAACCGCCTAGAAATGCCTGGGAATGCCGGACACCTTGACACTCTCCGCCTGCTGTCAGTATCGCACTTTGGGCAGGCGGGACTCCTCTGCAATGACGGAGTGTTGGTGGCGCCGCGGCGGAGGGCCAGGCCGATACTCGGTCGCGGATGCGAATCACACCCTGGTATACAACCGAAGTCTGAATGGTGGCCCCGGGACGATTGCTCGTAGGGGCGGACCCCCGTCGATGGAGACACCTCGCCAATGACACCTTGGGTGTCCGACCTGTGTGTGGAAATTGAGACTTGGGATGTGCGCATCACCGGGCGGACCACTCCTGCATCGCGACCGTCCAAGTGTCTTTTGTGCCGGGGGCACCGCCCCTACGGTTGCCGGCGTTGCCAGGCATTGGTGGACGACCACCTCACAGCGTTTCCCTCGGGATGTGAATCGCACCCCGCAGGCGCCAGCCAATTGAGACCAGGTCTGTGGTAGCATCGGGGGCATGATGAAGCACGCCACCCTTGGCAACGCCGCGCCGAAGCTCCCGGTCCTGACGGAGCAGAATGTCGAGTCGATTCTTGTCCAGCACGGATATCGGCTCACCCGGCCGCGTCTGGCGGTGGTCAGCGCGGCTTTGCGCCACCGGCATCCATTCACCGCGGAGCAGCTTGTGGCCGATCTCGGAACGGCCAATGGTGGAGCCATCGGGCGTGCCACGATTTACCGCACACTCGAAATTCTCGCGGCAGTGGATGTGCTGACCCGCCTGATCCAGGCCGACGGTCATCCCGCCTACATCTGCGATTCTCCTGGACACCGCCACCACATCGTCTGCTCCGGGTGCGGAACCGCGGTGGCCTTCACGTTCTGTCCGATCGAGGAGTTGGCGCCGACCCTCGCGCGTGATACTGCATTCGAGATTCACGATCACCTGCTGGAGGTGTTCGGCGTGTGCCCGTCCTGCCAGGACTCGAAACGACTCCCTCCACAAGCACACGCCTGACGTCGCAGATTGTTGACACCTGGTATCAGTAAGTGGTAGGTTGCGAAGCGTGGCGACGGAAGCCATGGCCCTTCCTTTACCTCCCGTCAGGCTCATTCGCTCATGTCCAGCAATCCGTTGCAACATGGAATCTCGGCGCCGATCCTTGCGACGTACGGTCTTTCCGTGCACTACGGGAACCGGCCCGCGCTCGAAGACATCTCGCTCTCGATCGAGGCCGGAGACGTCGTCGGCGTGTTGGGACCAAATGGATCCGGCAAGAGCACCTTGCTTCAGGTGTTCGCCGGCATGATTCCCCCGTCGCACGGAAGTTGTTCGTTCAACGGCCGTGAAATCACCGCTCCCACGCCCGGGATCACCTATGTGCCACAGCGGGCCGGCGCGAGTTGGTCATTCCCGATTTCCGTGATCGATGCGGTGCTGTTGGGTTTGGGACGCTCGACGCCCAGATACCGCGGATTCGGCGGCAACGAGCGTCGACGCGCGCTCGAGGCGCTGCGCCATGTCGAAATGGAGCAGCACGCGAACGTCCAGATCGGGGCATTGTCGGGCGGCCAGCAACAACGGGTTTTCCTGGCGCGGGCGCTCCTCTCCGGTGGTTCGGTGTTGATGCTCGATGAACCGTTCACGGGTGTCGACATTCCCACCCAGGCCCTGTTCGTCTCGCTCTTCGACGATCTCAAGGCGCGCGGCATGGCAATCGTTTATGCGACCCATGATCTCGACCAGGCGCGAAGCGCCTCGGACAAGGCGGTGTTGCTCAACCGCCGCCTGATCGCGATCGGGAAACCGGATGAGGTGTTCCAAAGCTCGAAGCTCCAGGAAGCATTTGCCGGCAACGTGATCGTGATCGACGACTCCGCCACCACACATCACTCCGCCGCCACCGTGAATCGCCGATGATTTCCTGGTTTACCGAACCATGGACCCATATGTTCATGCTGCACGCGTTCCTCGCGATCATCCTCGTCGGTTTGATTTGCGGCGTGATTGGCGTGTTCGTGATTCTTCGCGGGCTCGCCTTTCTCGGCGACGCGCTGGCGCACGCCATTTTCCCCGGCGTCGTGATCGCGTTCATCCTGGGTGGGAACTACCTGATCGGGGCGCTCGTTGCGGCGGTGCTCGTCTCGTTCGCGATCGGGTTGATCAGTCAGGGTCAGCGACTCTCCAATGACACCGCGATCGGCGTGATTTTCGCGGGCGGGTTTGCGCTGGGCGTCGCCTTGCTCTCGACGCAGCAGAGCTACGCACGCGACCTGAATTCGTTCCTGTTTGGTTCGATTCTCAGCGTGCGGCGGAACGACCTGTTGCTGACGGCAGCGGTGGGGCTTGTCGTGCTGCTTGTGGTGTTCTGGTATCGGCGCGAGTTCACGAGCATCGCGTTCGACCGCTCGTACGCGCAAAGCGCGGGAATCAATCTCTGGGCGTTCGACCAGTTGTTCCTGGTCGCGCTGGCGATGGCGATCGTGATTTCCCTGCAAACCGTCGGCAATGTGTTGGTGCTGGCGATGCTGGTGACGCCGGCGGCGACGGCGCGGATGCTGACTGATCGTCTGCGGGTGATGGTCGTGTTGTCGGCGGCGATCGGGGTGGCGAGCGGGGTGTGCGGCCTGTACCTCTCCTACTACCGAGGCGTGCCATCGGGCGCGGGCGTGGTGCTGGCGGCGACGGGGGTGTTCCTGGTCGTATTCCTCTTCGCTCCCGCTACCGGGGCGATCACCGCACGAATCCGCAGGCGGCTTCACCACCCACACCCCGAGCGCGACCAGTTCGGAGACGAGGCGAGTCCCGCATAAGAGCGACCGGCAAAAGGCGGAATGGGGCGCTCATTCGTTTCGTCGGTCGTACGGGCGGACGGCCGGTCACGTCACGGATCTGGCCGGTCATGGTGCAGGTCTGTCCGCCCGTCTCTGTGCGAGTGGGATCACCAATTGCCGGTCACACCTAGTTCGATTTGCGCGGATCGAGGGCGTCGCGTAGACCGTCGCCGATGTAGTTGATGGCAAGCACGGTCAGGAAGATGAGGGTGCCGGGGAAGAGCGCTTCGTGCGGCGCGAATTCGAGGTAGTCTTTCGCCTGGAACAGCATCTGGCCCCAGGTCGGCACATCGGATGGAAATCCGAGCCCGAGGAACGAGAGCGCGGATTCGGTGATGATCGCGCCGCCGACCTCGAGCGTGGCGGCCACGATAATCGGGCTCAGCACGTTCGGCAGGATGTGACGACTGATCAGCATTGAGCGGGTGGCCCCGACGGACCGCGCCGCCTCGACAAACTCCTTCTCCTTGACGCTCAGGAAACTCGCGCGCACCAACCGCGCCGTCGGCATCCAGGCCAGGCAACCGATGACGACGACGATCAGGATGAACACGCCGACATTCCGGGAACCGAAATACTCCTCGGCAAAGTTTTGCATCGACTCCCGAAAGAGGAACGTGATCAAGAGGAGCAGCGGCAGTTGCGGCAGGCTGATGAACAGATCGGTGATCCGCATCAGCAGGTTGTCGAGGAAACCTCCGAAGAATCCGGCAAGCGCTCCGACAATTGTGCCAAGTGAAATCGCTACGAAAGCAGCTACAAGACCGACAGAGATTGAGATGCGGCCTCCGTAGAGCACTCGGGCCAGCACATCTTGTGCGAGTGAGTCTGTTCCCATCGGGTTGGACAGCGACGGCCCCGCGGACGCTTCCACTCCCATTGGATAGGGGTTGTTAACCTCTTTGGGCCAGACATATGGACCAATGAAGACCGCCAGAGTCAGAAAGCCAAAGACGACGAGCCCCGCCATCGCCAACCTGTGGTGTCGAAACTGGGTCCACGCGTTATTCCAGAGCGAACGCTGCTCACGAACACGAGCAAGACTGAGAGCGTTATCGGCGGCCCTCTCCAGTGCTGGCTGGCTCATTACTGGTTGCTGTGCGCTTGTCATCTCGACCGCCTTCCGATATCAGATGGGGAATTCCGTTGTCCCGTCGCGGTCGATTCCCGGCTCGGCGCCACACTTCCGCCGACGAGGTTCCGCTCGACTGTACAAACCTTGGTGCAATGATGAA
>Ga0183260_10003876_pt1 | contig 12006 bp, 13 predicted proteins | sample AntDrymUQ4972206_2_FD_129768 | JGI IMG/M metagenome (GOLD analysis project Ga0183260, IMG submission 129768) | Polar desert sand microbial communities from Dry Valleys, Antarctica - metaG UQ497 (22.06) (version 2) (version 2) | ecosystem: Environmental > Terrestrial > Soil > Desert | place...
CCGTCAACCGCCCGTTCGCCCGGCTCAGCCCGCTTGGGGGTGAGCAATTACCCTCCTTCAATTTGTCTCCTCATCCTCTTTGAAGCAGGCGCAATATGACCTTCATAACGCGCCAGCCTCTTGATTATGCAAACAGCCGGTATATAGACGCGCCACTTGGAGAAGCTTGCGGGACTTGGATCAACATAACGGCGTGGCACAAGAAAAGCCCAGATATAGAGCTTAGCTGTGCTTAACTCATTGATCTGTCGATGAAACTTTTTCCGCTCGATTGGAACAGATGAACCTAGCCGGACGAGAAGGCCTTGCAGGTGAGAAAAGAAATTAATTGGGTGGGGTTTGAATTTAGCTCGCTGGCGAGCGGCCGGACGCGCCGAGGTTGAAGCGAGCTTGCTGTGCCTTGGAGCGGAGACCCGGACGCCGCGACACGGACGTTCGCGCGAATGCCCCGAGTGATCTGGGGCTGTTGATACAGGGGGCGGTCGGAGCCCCCCTCAAAGCCAATGACCGCCGATCTTATTATATATCACCGGCCTTTCCTTAACCGCGCGCCTGAGACTGCGCTTGGTTCGCGCGGCAGCGCCGCGAAGGTCGCCGATCAGCCGTCCAGAAGTGCTTCCGCCTCGATCTCGACGAGGTAGTCGCCGACGAGCTTCGCCTCCACCAGCGTGTTGGCCGGCCGCACATGGCCGAAAGCGCGGCCGTGGACGCGGGCGACCGGCTCCCAGTCGCCCGCGTCGCGCAGATAGATGTGGGTGCGGACGACGTCCTCCGGCGCCCCGCCCAGCGCCTGGATGCTGGCGGCGATCTTGTCGAGGATGTAGACGGCCTGGCCGTGCGGATCGCCTGGGCAGATGACCTCGCCGTCGCCATGCGTCGCGGTCGTGCCGCTGACGAGGATGCGATCGCCAACCCGCACCGCGCGGCTGTAGCCGCAGAGCCGCTCCCAGAGGCTGCCGCTGTCGACCCGAAGCCGGTTCGGCCGCTCGGGCATCGGCTCCGCCTGGTACTGTCTCGGCATCGTCGCCAGGTGATGGCTGAGGTCGCCCGAGGCGGTGAGGAATGGCGGGCGGCGGTATTCGTCGCCGCAATCGCCGGGGATGCGCCGCGCCGTCGCGAGGGCCGTATCGATCAGGGCTTGGTCGTCCGCGTCGAGCCCGAACGAGAAGAGCCGGAGATTGTCCTCCCGGTGCTCGCGCTCGCCGAGCCGCGCTCCGATGATGACGGCCGCGACCGCCGGCTGCTCGAGCACCCACCGCGTCGCCACGTTGGAGACCGAGACGCCGTGCCGGCGCGCCACCTCGGCCAGAGCCGCCAGGATGTCCTGCAGCACAGCCCAGCCGCCGATCTGCTCGACGAAGCGTTTGTATTTCGACTTGCTCCAGTCGGCGATCTCCGACGCCTCCGGCTCCGGCCGGCCCAGCCAACGATCGGAGAGCAGCCCACCCCCCAGGGTCCCATAAGCAAGCAGCCGCACGCCGTAGCCGAGGCAGAAGGCCGTCATGTCCTCCGCCCCCCGGCGGTCGAGCAGCGAGAAGGAGATCTGATTGCTCGCGATCGGAATGCCGTGCTTGACGAGGAGCCGGAGATGGTCGGTGTCGAAGTTGGTCACGCCGAGGTGACGGATCAGGCCTTCCGCCTTGAGCGCGGCGAGCTCGCGCATGGCGTCGATATAGGCCGGGTGCTCGAAGCTCCACCAATGGAACTGCATGAGGTCTATCGCGTCGACCCGCATGCGCTCCAACGCGCGCTCGACGGCGGCCCGCACGATGCCCGGATTCATCTCGCCGGGGGTGGGGCACCATTTGGTGAACGACACAGGCCGCGTTCCCGGCCGGATCCCCACCGATCCCTCCGCCACGCGCGTATTGAAGCGCCCATCGATCAGTTCGGCGCTGCCGTAATGATCGGCCATGTCGAACGAATCGAACCCGGCTTCGGCATAGCGCGCCAGCTCCGCGGCGGCGGCGTCCGGGTCGAGCGCCGCCCCTCCCCGCTCCATGTCGGCGATCTGCCAGAGGCCGGTCACGACGCGGCTGATCTCCAGGCCCGGCGCAAGCTCGACGCGGTCCGGGACGGCCAATCGGTTCGTCATGTGGTCCTCGAAGGAACGGTCAGTGCTGGCGGGCAGAAGACTGCGCGCTGCATGCCCAGTCCTGCCAGGTTACCCGGTCTCGTCCCGGCGGCCAATCGCCGCCGGCGCCGAATTCGCCATCGACAGGCCGGCTCGCCTTGGGTCGAAACCGAAACTCGGCTAGATGCATCGGCGGAATTGATCGGGGACATGGGATGGCGAGCGAGATGAAGCGTTTTGTAGGAAAGTCGGCGGTCGTCACCGGCGGCGCGTCCGGGATCGGGCTAGCGATCGCGGAGCGGCTTCGCAAGGAGGGCGCTCGCGTGTGCGTCTGGGACCGCGACAACGCTCCGTCCGACTCGTTGGCGGGCGCCAGCGAGATTCAATCCATCCAGCTCGATATAACCGACCACGCCGCCGTCGCGGCCGCGGCGAAACAAACGGTCGCATTCTTTGGCGCCATCGACGTGCTCGTCTGCAGCGCCGGCGTGGCGGGGGCAAACGCCACAACATGGGACTATTCCATCGAGGAATGGAAAAAGGTTTTCGACATCAACGTGCACGGGCTGTTCTTCTGCAATCGGGCGGTCGTGCCGCACATGATGGAGAGGAACTACGGCCGGATCGTCAACATCGCCTCGATCGCCGGCAAGGAGGGCAATCCGAACGCTTCCGCCTACAGCGCCTCCAAGGCGGCCGTGATCGGCCTCACCAAATCGCTCGGCAAGGAACTGGCGAAGACTGGGATCACCGTCAATTCGGTGACGCCGGCGGCGGTCCGTACGCCGATCTTCGACCAGATCACCGAGGAGCACATCCAGTTCATGCTGTCGAAGATTCCGATGGGGCGCTTGGGCAAGGTCGAGGAAGTGGCCGCGCTCGTCTGCTGGCTGGCCAGCGAGGAGTGCTCGTTCACCACAGGGGCCGTTTTCGACGTCTCCGGCGGCCGTGCGGTCTATTGAGCTTCACACCGCTTGGCCGGCCCGATTTTACGGAAACGAGGAACCCGAAGCTGTCCCCTGCTTTTCGCAACTTATGGACAGGCGCTAGAGGAGTGCCTTAGCGGAACCGAAGCCCTGCCCGGAATATCCAGAGGACAAGAGCGCGATGAAGTTCAGCAAAGAGTTTTCCAGGACGGCGAACGCCGATGGGCAGCTTGTCTACCGCCGAAAGCAAAACGTCGCGCTGCCAGTCCGGCTGATCCGGACCTCTGCAACGCTGGAACCCGGCTCGTCCGACTCCAGCCTGGACTTCGCGATTTTCATGGACGACGCCTTGCTCGCGCAGGGCAACGGCGCCGGCGATCAGCCGCTGCGGCTGGAGCCGAACACCCGCGTGTCGCGCGGCCAGCGCGAGTTCCGCTTCGTCGCCAACGGATTTCAGCCGCACCAGGCCGTTTCAGGCGTGGTGGAAATCGAGTTCTCATTTTTCTGATCGGATTATGACCAGGCCCGGCGCACGTCCATATCCGAGGACGTCTGCATCAGGCGCGGCTCACCGCCGGACGATCAGAGCACGAAATCCACGTCGGTCAGCGTCGTTGCTGTGACATCGGACAACTGGATCGCGCTCTCGGCGCCGCCAACGCCGCTCGTATTCACATTCAGGATCGCATGCACCCCGATTGGACTGCCCGCACCTGGTCGGCGGCCGTGAACGCCGCGGTGCCGATAAGCTGAAGCCGTCATTCGCCCCACCCGATATTGCGTCGATGGTCGACAGGTCAATCTTGTCGGCCAGATGCACGAAGTCGGTGATGATGTCGCGCGTGGCCCCGGTCGTGCGCGTCTCGGTCGTCACGTTGAAGTCGAACACGTCCGCCCCCGGTATCCCCGGTCATGACATCCCGCCCAAGGCCTCCAACGAGCGTGTCGTTGCCGCCCGCCCCGTTCAGCGCATCGTGCCGCCGAACCCGAACAGCCGGTTGAGCAGGGCATTGCCGCCAAAGCTGTCGGCGGCTTTCCCGCCAAACAGGCTGGTGATGCTTGAGAAAGCGGCCGAGCCCAGGGCGTTGGCATAGGTCGCAAGGCCGGTCGTCAGGTCAGCGGTGATGCCGGTGTTGAGGCTCCCGAAGTCGATCAGGTGCGCCGCCCGAGCCGCCGACGATGACATCATGTCCGAAGGACGCCGTGAAACGGTCGCTTCCCGAGCCGCCCTCCAGCCGGTCGTCGTCGAGGCCGCCATTGATGAAGTCGAGTACGGCGATTTTCGAAGCTGACCCAACAAATTCAGCCAAAGAGTTGACGGGCCTGAAAATCGTCCCGCGCTCTTGTAGCTTGGCGGTATGCCGATCGTATTTAGGCTCATTCGCCAGGTGGTGCGGGGAACTGTCCGCCGACGGCCAGCCTTCTTCGCCCGGCGCATCCGCCTCAGGATCGAAACATGACGCAGAGCGACGAGCCGTCCACCATCGGCGTCGAGGAAGAATACCTGCTCGTCGACCTGGAGAGCCGGGATCTTCGCGCCGATCCGCCGGAGGCCTTCACGGCGGCGTGCCGGGATCTGCTCGGCGACCGCGTCACGCCGGAGTTCCTGCGCTGCCAGATCGAGGTCGGCACCCCGGTCTGCGCGTCGATCGCCGAAGCGCGGCGCGAGCTCGCCGCTTATCGGGGCGCCATCTCCGCCGAGGCGCGGCGGCATGGCATCGGCCTCGTCGCGGCTTCGACGCATCCTTTCGCCGACTGGAGCGACCAAATCACCACGGACAAGGCGCGCTACACGCAGCTCGCCGCGGACCTTCGAACCGTCGTCCAGCGCCAGCTCATCTGCGGCATGCACGTCCACGTCGCGATCCCCGACGAGGATGTCCGCATCGACCTGCACGCCCAGCTCGTCTATTTCCTGCCGCACCTCCTGGCGCTGTCGACCTCCTCGCCGTTCTGGCGCGGGCGCAGCACCGGCCTGAAATCCTATCGGACGGCGATCGCCGTGGAGTTGCCGCGCGCCGGGCTGCCGCAGACATTCGCGAGCGCTTCGGAATACCGGCGCATGATCGACTTGCTGGTGCGCACGGGCCGGATCGAGGACGCCTCCAAGATCTGGTGGGACCTGCGGCCGTCGGCCAAGTTCCCGACCCTGGAGCTCAGAATCACCGATGTCTGCACGCGGCTGGAGGACGGCCTCACCATCGCCGCGCTGTTTCAGTCGACGACGCAGATGCTGCTCAGCCTGCGGCGCCGGAACCAGCGGTGGCGGCAATACATGAACGCGCTGGTGGCGGAGAACCGCTGGATCGCGCAGCGGCACGGCGCGAGCGGCAAGCTCCTCGACTTCGGCCGCGGCGAGGCGGTGCCGTTCAGCGATCTTGTGGAGGAGCTGATCGAGTTGGTGCGCGAGGAGGCCGAGGCGCTTGGCTGCCTCGCGGAGGTGGAGCGCGCCCGTCGGATCGTGGCGGAAGGGACCAGCGCCGACCGCCAGCTGGCGGTTTTTGCCGCCGGGAAGGAAGCCGGCCTCGGTGACGATGCAGCCCTGCGCGCCGTCGTCGATCACCTCCTGGCCGAAACGCTGGAGGGCTGTTGACTTGATCGACCGCCCGTCACGCCTTCAGCTGTCATCCTCGGGCGAGCGAAGCGAGATCCGGGGATCCACGGCCGCTGCTCTGGGCCTCGGGTCAAAGCCCGAGGGTGAGGCTCCGTTTGCGCGCCTCCGCGGCTACAGGACGCCGGCGAAAATCCGGGCGGTCGGCGCCGCGTCGGGCGGCAGCGTCTCGCCGTCGCGGATGCGCTCGGTCGGCGCGGCGAAGGTAACGAGCTCTTCGGACGCCGTCGGATGGACGGCCATGGTTGCGTCGAAATCCGCCTTGGTGGCGTTCATCTTTACCGGGATCGCCAGGAGCTGAGCCATCTCGCCCGCGCCCGGCCCCAGCACATGGGCGCCGAGCACGCAGTGGGTGTCGGCATCCACGACGAGCTTCATGAGCATGCGGTCCGAGCGGCCGGTCAGCGTGCCCTTCAGGGGCCTGAAAGCCGCGGTATAGATGTCGAGATTGCGATAGCTTTCGCGCGCAGAATCCTCCGTCCAGCCGACCGTGCCAATCTCCGGCTGCGAGAAGACGGCGGTGGCGACCTTGGCGTGGTCCGGCTTGGTCGGGCGGCCGCGGAACTCGGTCTCGACGAAGCACATTGCTTCGTGGATCGCGACGGGCGTGAGCTGGACGCGGTCGGTCACGTCGCCGATCGCCCAGATACCATCGACGCTGGTCCTCGAATAATCGTCGACGCGGATGGCCCCCGTCTTGCCGAGCTCGATCCCGACGGTTTCCAGGCCCAATCCCTGCACGTTCGGGAGGCGGCCGACGGCCAGCATCACCTGATCGACCTCCTGGATCTCGCCGCTGGCGAGGAAAGCCCGCAAACGGCCGCCCGGCAGCTTCTCGATCTTGGAGAAGATATCGCAGCAGAGCACGCGCACGCCCTTGTTCTCCATTTCCGCGCCGAGAAGGCGCCTGAGATCCATGTCGAAGCGTGAGAGCAGCTCGCGGCCGCGGTAGAGGATCGTGGTGTCCACGCCCAAGCCGTTGAAGATGCCGGCGAACTCGACCGCGATATAGCCGCCGCCGGCGATGATCATCTTCTCCGGCAGCCGTTCCAGGTGAAAGGCTTCGTCGGAGGTGATGCAGTGCTCGTGACCGACGAGCGCCGCATGCGGATTGGGAACGCCTCCGGTGGCGATCAGGATGCGTTCGGCGGAAACCGTGCGGCCGGAGCGCTCCAGCCGGATCCGGTGCGGGCCGGCGATCGCGGCCCGGCTTTCGATCAACTCCACGCCGGCTTTCGAGAGATTGGCGCGATACACAGCTTCTAGCCGCGCGATCTCCTTGTCCTTGGCGGCGAGGAGGGTCGGCCAGTCGAATTCCGCCGAACCGAGGCGCCAGCCGTAGCCGGCGCTGTCCTCGAAGGCTTCGCGGAACTGCGACGCGTAGACGAGGAGCTTCTTCGGGATGCAGCCGCGGATGACGCAGGTGCCGCCGACCCTGTCGGCCTCGGCGATAGCGACCCTGGCGCCGGCTTCCGCGGCCTTCCTGGCCGCGCGCACGCCCCCCGATCCGGCCCCGATGACGAACAGGTTGTAATCAAAGGCCATCGCGTGCTTTTATTGAGCCGGAGCGGCTTCCGCCGCGGCGGGGCCAGCCGTATCGCCCCGCAGCGCCTTTTCGTCGGCTTCCAGGCTCAACCGCAGCTCGACCGACACCTTCTGCGTCAGCTCGCGACTGACGGACCGCCCCCATTCCTGCGCCGCGGCCATTTCCACGCCAAGCAGCTGCGGATGCAGTTCGGCAAATTTCTTGCCCGTCTCGGAACTGTAGAACTCGACGAGCTCCTGCATTTCCTCGTTGGTGAAACCGGAAGCCCAGACGCGGGCCAGGTAATTGTCGAGCTCCGGGCGGCGGCTTACCAGGCCGAGGGCAATCCGATCGACCACATCGATGATGCCGAGCTGCATCTGCGGATTGGCGCGGATGAAGGCGTTCTTGGCCTCCGCGGCGATGTTGGGCAGGACTTCATTAAAGGTCCGGCCGGTGCCGCTGAGCTGCACGAGCTGCAAGCCGAGCGCGAGGCGTTCCGGTGCGATGTCGTCTTTCAGGATCTCGCCGAGCTTGTTGCCCTGACGGGCCGGCGCATCCTGTGCGATGGCTGTATTGAAGCCGGCGATCACCGCGACTGCGATGAGCAAGGCGGCCAGCGTATACCTCATTTCAACCTCCGTGGGACGGCAGCGCCGCTTGAATGTCCTGAATGGCATCGGGCTCAAGCCTCGATTTTCGCCACGCCATCGCGCGATGCGACGAGCGCAAGATCGGCGAAGCCCAGAAAGAGCCCGTGCTCGACGACGCCAGGAATTTCGGCGAGCCGCTTCGCCAGGGCTTCTGGGTCGGGAATACGGCCAAAAGATGCATCGAGGATGCGATGACCACCGTCCGTCGCGAACGGCTTTCCGTCGCGTTCCCTGAGGTCGAGCGCCACGCTCAGCCCCAGTTCGATCGCCGCCCGTTCCACGGCCAGCGCCGTTGCCGTCAGCCCGAAGCCGACCACCTCGATGGGCACCGGAAAGGCGCCAAGCTCCACCACCTGCTTGCCGGCATCGGCGATGACGATCATCCGGTTGGATGCGTATGCGACCATCTTCTCGCGCAACAGCGCGCCGCCGCCGCCCTTGATGAGAGCCAGAGCGGGGCCGATCTCGTCGGCGCCGTCAACCGTGAGATCGAGCTCGGGCGTATCGTCCAGAGTGGTAAGAGCGATTCCGGCCTTGCGCGCGAGCTGCGCGGTCGCCTCCGAGGTGGCGACGCAGGCGACGTCCAGCCCCTCCGCAACCCGCCGCCCGAGCAACGCCACGAAATGTGTTGTCGTGGAGCCCGTCCCAAGCCCGAGCCGCATGCCGTCCTCAACATAAGCGAGGGCGGCTTCGGCCGCGCGCCGCTTCAAGTCGTCCGACATGCCGCCCCGGCCTGGCTGGATCCAAAGTCGGCCGGCCCTCTAGCACGGGGCTATCGAGGCTCCAAGGCGAACTTGGCATTGAGCAGGCAGTTCGTTCGGTCTTAGTCGGCCGGGAGCCTCGGCTCCCCGTCATCCCCCTTCCGGATGACAATCCCATCCCCCTGCACGCACTCGTTCCGGAGATCCTCCCAGGTGCCGTCGCCATTGCACCTATGCTCGGTGCCGCCCATGCAGACGATCGAACCGGGCGAGTATTCCGATCCGTTGTAGGTGCAGCTCGCCAAAATCGCCTCCTGTTTTCCGCCTGGATCGCGAGTTTAGCTGCTGCATTCCGGCCCGCAACTCCTATCGCGACCCCTGGTCCGGCCTTGGCGTCGCGACAGCGGTTCGCGGCGCCTGGCTTCTCGTCCTGCTTGAGCACGGATGGATACATGCAGCGCTGATTGCGGCGGGCCACGAATGCAACCACAATCAAAATCGTTCGCGCCTGGGAGGCGCGGCCTGAAGGATAAGGCGGGTCTTAGTATTCGTAAACGCAACTTTAACTCTTGAAGCAATCTGTTTGGCATTTGATAGAGTTCCGCGGGGATTTCGAGCTACAGGTTCTTGAGACACCAAGCGGGGAAGACAGCTGTGAAGCGCTGGCGTAACATCTGGTCCGATCAGGGCGGCAATACTGCCGTGATGTTCGGCCTCGCGATCGTTCCGATCGTCGGCCTGTCCGGCGGCGCCGTGGATTTTTCGCGGCGCGCCCATGTGCGCGTCGAGATGCAAAGCGCGGCGGATACCGCGGCGCTCGCGGCTGGGCGGATCCTGCAGTCTCGCCCGACCACCGACGCGGCTAAATTGGCTCTCGTCAAGGAAGACGCACGAGAAGCCGCCGAGAACGTCTTCCGCGCGGCCCTCGCCAATACCGGCGACGGCGACGGCCCTATGCCGACAATCGAGTTCGTCGACGGCGTGGTGAGGGTCAGCGGCGACGTGACGGTTCCCACGTCATTCCTGGGCGTTATCGGGATTTCGAGCCTTCAGGCTAAGGCTCTGGCGGAAGTCGCCGTGCCGGACCCTACTTTCCTGGAAGTGGCGATGGTCCTCGATTTCTCGGGATCGATGCAGGACGCCGAAAAATACGTCCGCATGGCAGCCGCCGCGACTGATTTCATCGAAAGGATGGAGGCCTCCCGGCCCGATTTGGCGAAGATCGCCGTCGTGCCCTTCTCCGAGTTCGTCTATGCGGCCCTTCCGACCGGCAATATCAGGGATACCGCGGGCGCGGACGCCAATGTGCCGTTGACAACGTGTCTCATGAACCGTGGCTACCCTTATTCGGCGACCGAGGAGCAGCCGCTGGCGAACGTGGCGGGAAGCCGCTGGCCGCAATCCGATCCGAACCAAGCGGCGTGCTTGCAGTACGCGACGAACTCCCTCCGCGTTCTGGATTTGACCAGCGATTTCGATTCGCTCACCGCGTCGCTGAGCGCCATGCGCCCGACGCGATTGACAAACATCACCCTCGGCGCCGAGATCGGATGGCATGTGCTGTCGCCTGGCGAGCCGTTCGACTCCGCGCGCCCATATTCCGACCCGGTTGCGCGCAAGATCCTTATCCTGCTCACCGATGGGATGCAGACCGTGGCGGCCGAAGGGCCGGATGGCTCAACGTCGACTCAAGCCGCCGACGAGGTCACCGCCGAGCTTTGCGACAGCATGGACTCGACGGGGGTCGATGTCTTTACGATTGCTTACGACGTAACGGACGAGGGCGTGCGCAGCCTCTTGGCCGGCTGCGCTTCATCCGCCGGCAATTACTACGAGCCCATCGGCGCCAACAGCGTCGCGACCGTGTTCGAGGACATCTTCGCGCAGATCACCGAATCGGCCTGGCTGAGCCGATAACCGCGCTCCACGCCACTCCGATCGTCAGGAAACGACGGGCGGTTCGTGACAGCGACGAGGCGGTGGCGGCGTCGGTTGCTCGGGCGGAGCCGGCGTTTGTTGCGCGCTCACCTGCGAAGGCGCGACGACGGCAACTCCGTGGCTCAGGATGGCATCCGAGGCTCAGGATGGCAGATGCATAAATCGCGAAGCACGCTAAGCGGATCATTGCGACTCCGAACGTCTGTGTGCGCAGTCTAAGCGTCCGACACGACCTGCAATGCCGGAGCAGATTGAATTTGCAGGACAGGTCACCTTGCCTAACGCAAGCTCCGACATAAGTTGCGTTCGAGGGCTGGAACGGGGCGGCAGTTCGAGGGAGACCTCTGATGAACACGCCGTTGAATGTCGCGGTCGATATCGGGCGATTGATCGATGAGGCGCGGGAGGCGCACTCTCCGATCGACGTCTCCAATTGCGCGGCCGAGCTCTATCTCCGCTTCCTCGCAGCCGGATGCTCCCGACAGCAGATCACCGAAGCGCTGCGGAGCGAAGGCCAGGCAGCCGGCGTGACGCTGCATTGAGTCGAGCTGCACGGCGAAAAATCTTCGCGGGGAAGGTTCGCTCCACGACACTTGGTTCGACCGGCTGCTGGGCATGGGTCACTCCGGGAGCAGGCCGGCTCTCTCCAGGACGCTCTTGCCGCTTGCCCAGGCCACGTTCTTCATGACGACGGAATTCGGTAGGCTGAGCATCTGGGGCTCGCCACCGATCGACGCGGCTCCGCTCCCGATGACCCCGATGCGAACGTCCCCATCCGTGTGGAAGGGATCGCCGCCGCCGTTGCTGGCCCGTAAGGTCGGTCCGATGCCGGACACCAGATAAATCTGAGCCAAGCGCCCTGCCCGGCTTAAATCCGCCAGCAAGCCGTCCCGCTCGGCGTCGACATCCGCCCGGATGTGATGCGTGATCGCGCCGGTATAGCGGCTCACCCCAACCCCCTTGTCGAAGGTCGCCGCCCCGAGCCAGACGGGACGGCCCTCCTTGCCCGCGTCGAGCGCGCGCCAGAAGCGCACGTGATGGCGCTGATCCGCGCTCTTCCCGACCGGCCGTTCGAAAGCCAGATCCTGCCGCCTGCCGTCATAGAACAGGTTGCTCACCGGAGCGTAGGGGTCCGGACGATCGAAAAGCACGCTGCCGGCGATCTCGATGCTGGTCTTCAAGGTGATCGGATCTGCCGGCGACCAGCCGGCCGCCTGGAGGGCGAGCAGAACGTCCTCCGGCGTGCCGACCAGGCCGACATTCAGCGGGTCCCCCGGGATGCCTTGCGCGGTGACGGTGCGCATGGGCAGTTCCTTCAGCCCGGGCTCATGCTCGTAATAGGACCAGAGCGCCGGAAGGATAAGATAGGCGAGCGCGACGTAAAAGGCTGCGACAAGGGCCGCAGCTCCGAACGCGCTGAGCCCCGCGTGGGTCAAGCCAGGCTCACTGACCGTTCTCGGCGAGCCAGGCTTCGAACTCGGCGATCTCCTGCTCCTGAGCGGCGATGATCTTTTCGGCCATCGCCTTCAGCCGCGGGTCTTCGCCGTGCTCGAGCTCCACCTTGGCCATGTCGATCGC
>Ga0183260_10003877_pt1 | contig 12005 bp, 10 predicted proteins | sample AntDrymUQ4972206_2_FD_129768 | JGI IMG/M metagenome (GOLD analysis project Ga0183260, IMG submission 129768) | Polar desert sand microbial communities from Dry Valleys, Antarctica - metaG UQ497 (22.06) (version 2) (version 2) | ecosystem: Environmental > Terrestrial > Soil > Desert | place...
ATATCCAGCGGCCACAGGTGGTCTCGATGTTCAGTCATCGGTGTTAGGCCGGTTGGATCGAATGGAATTGCAAGAGGTTCGAAACGCGGAACACCCATGTCGACCGTGACGCCGCCATTGGGCTGCAGTTGCGGCTCGATGATCCCCGCGAGCGTGTGCACCCTGATCACGCGCTTGTGCGTAAGCCCTTCGTCGTGCACGAAACGGACGAAACAACGGGCGCCGTTGCCGCACTGCTCGACTTCCCCGCCGTCGCTATTGAATATTCGGTAATTGAAATCGACCTCGGCCCGTTGTGGCGGCTCGACCATCAATATCTGGTCAGCGCCGACACCGAAGCGGCGATCTGCCAGCGCGCGCAGCTGCTGCGACGACAGATCGATGCGCTGCGAAACGCCGTTGAGCATCACGAAATCGTTGCCGGCGCCGTGCATCTTGGTGAAACGAAGCTTCATCGCCCGACCTTACGACGTGCGCGCTGCACGGCCATAGACCCCCGCCTTCCCTTCCGGCTGGGTCTTGAAGCGACGATGCGTCCACAGATATTGACTCGGCATCTTCATCACCCAGCGCTCGATTTCATGATTCATGCGCTCCGTATCTGCTTCGATCGATTCGCCTGGGAAGTTTTGCCAGGGCGCCTCGAAGTGGAGCACATAACCTTCCGGGGTCATTTCGGTCACCGTCATCACCACCTGCGCATTAGCGATTCGCGCAATCCGCGGCACCATTGGAATTGTGGCCGCAGATACACCGAAGAACGGGACAAAAATCGAATTCGCCGCCCCCAAATCCATATCGGGCAGGTAGTAAAGCGGCAGACCTTCACGAACATTGCGGATCACCGCTCTGATGTCGGCGCCCTGCCGTGCGACCAGCACCGGTTCATTGAAGCGGCGGCGGCCTTTGAGCAGCCATTCATCCCACACCGGATTGGTTTGCGTTGAGTAAATCGAAATGCCACGCATCAACGTGTTGAAGCGGATGCCACCGGCATCCAGCCCAACGAAATGCGGCGCGATCAAAATTAGCGGCCGACCTGCCGCCGCGTGTAGGTGCTCGATGCCTTCGACCCTGATGTAGCGCTCCAGATCAGAGCGATCGGCCCGCCACAGCACCGAGTGATCGAGGCCGCTGCGTGCAATGTTTCGAAAGCACTCGCGCGCGATCGAAATCCGCTGCTGCTCGCCGAGCGACGGGAAGCACAGCCGCAGATTAGTCAGGGTGACGCGGCGGCGCGACACCACGACCCACCACAGAAGATCGCCCAATAGCGTGCCCAAAGCGGAGCGCGCGGACTGGGACCAACGCCAGGTGGAATTGATCAGAGCGATCGAAAGTCTTGCAAACCAGTGAGCCGATGGGGTGCTCACCGGTGTAGCAACGCACGCCCCGCTGAGTCAGCGAACTTGCAGGCGTTAATAAGCTTGAGAAAGTCGGCCAGACGCGTTCTCTGCGGGTTCCAATACAATCGACGCTTCGCCGAGTTAACGACTACTTGCGGGGCGAGCCTCGACAGCATAGCCGAGGGAAATACCGCTAAAGCGTCGCACTCCAAAGAGTGCGAATCGCAATCAACGTTCGCAGGGAGTGCACGATGTCATCCAATTTTCTTTTTACATCCGAATCGGTTTCCGAAGGTCACCCGGACAAGGTGGCTGACCAGATTTCCGATGCCATTCTCGACGCGATTCTCGCCGAGGATCCGCGCTCGCGCGTCGCCGCCGAAACGCTTTGCAACACGGGGCTTGTGGTACTCGCGGGTGAAGTCACCACCAATTCGCATGTCGACTACATTGACGTCACGCGCCGCACGATCAAGCGAATCGGCTACGACAACACCGAGTTCGGCATCGACTACAAAGGCTGCGCGGTGCTGGTTGCTTACGACAAGCAAAGCAATGACATAGCTCAGGGCGTCGACCACGCTTCCGACGATTTTCTGAACCAGGGCGCCGGCGATCAGGGGCTGATGTTCGGCTATGCGTGCGATGAAACGCCTGAGCTGATGCCGGCGCCAATCTATTACGCGCACCGCCTGGTCGAGCGCCAGGCCGACCTGCGCCGCGACGGACGAATGCCCTATCTGCGGCCCGATGCGAAGAGTCAGGTGACGATGCGCTACGTCGACGGGAAACCGCATTCGATCGATACCGTAGTGGTTTCGTCGCAGCACGCGCCGGACATGTCCGACGGCAAGGTGATGAAGAAGGAATTTGTCGACGCCGTCATCGAGCTGATCATCAAGCCTTCGCTGCCGCCCGAGTGGCTGAGCAATACGCGGTATCTAGTCAACCCGACCGGGCGTTTTGTAACCGGGGGCCCGCAGGGCGACTGCGGACTGACCGGTCGCAAAATCATTGTCGATACCTATGGCGGAGCATGCCCACACGGTGGCGGCGCATTTTCCGGCAAGGATCCCTCGAAAGTCGATCGCTCGGCTGCATACGCTGCGCGCTATGTGGCCAAGAACGTGGTGGCAGCCGGGCTCGCGCGGCAGTGCCAGGTGCAAGTCGCGTATGCGATCGGCGTTGCGCAGCCGATGAACATCACCGTGTACACCGAAGGCACGGGGGTAATTCCGGACGAACAGATCAGCAAACTGGTCGCGCAGCATTTCGATCTTCGCCCGCGAGGCATCATCCAGATGCTCGATCTGTTACGGCCAATTTATGAAAAGACCGCTGCGTATGGCCACTTTGGCCGTGACGAGCCAGAGTTCACCTGGGAACGTACCGATCGCGCTGCGTTACTGGCCGATGCGGCGGGAATCAAGCGCAGGACAAGCGAAGCGATCCCCGCCTAGAACAAACCAACGATACGGCCGTCATCATCGACGTCGATCGCGGCTGACGACGGGTTGGCTGGCAGGCCGGGCATCGTCAGGATGTCGCCGCACACGAGCACAATGAACTCGGCACCTGCGGCGAGGCGCACTTCGCGGATGTTCAGAACGTGACCGTCCGGCGCTCCGCGCACTGACGGATCGGTGGAAAACGAATACTGGGTCTTCGCAATACACACGGGATAATGCCGTAGCCCTGCTGCTGCAGCCGTAACAGTTCGCCGCGTACCTTTGCATCCGCGGTGATTTCGGCAGCGCCATAAATTTTCTTTGCCACCGCTTCCGCCTTTTCCCACAGCGAGGCTGCGTCCTCGTAGACAAAACGCAAATCGGCCGGTGAGGTCTCGGCAACATTCACGACGACACGCGCCAGTTCCTCGGCCCCCCGCCCGCCTTCGGCCCAGTGCCGTGCCACCACCACCGGCACCTCGCGATGCGCAAGCTTGCGCGTGAGCAGCGCAACTTCCGCTGCAGTATCGCTTTCGAAATGGTTGAGCGCGATCACACACGGCAACCCATAGTGACTGCGCACGTTGTCGATGTGCCGCTCCAGATTGCCAAACCCTTTTTCGAGCCGCGCCAGGTCTTCGGCCTGCAGCGCCTTGGCGTCGGCGCCGCCGTGGTACTTGATCGCGCGCAACGTCGCGACGATCACTGCAACGTCAGGCCGCAGACCCGACATACGGCACTTGATGTCGATAAACTTTTCCGCGCCTAGGTCAGCACCGAAGCCTGCTTCCGTCACCACATAGTCGGCAAGCTTTAACCCGGCGCGCGTCGCGATGACCGAATTGCAGCCGTGTGCAATGTTCGCGAACGGACCGCCGTGGATCAGCGCGGGGTTGTTCTCGAGCGTCTGCACCAAATTCGGCTTGATCGCGTCGCGCAGCAGCGCCGTCATCGCTCCCTGCGCCTTCAGTTGGCTCGCGGTGATTGGTTTCTGATCGCGCGTGTAGCCAACCACGATACGGCTGATGCGCTGTTTCAGGTCGCGCAAATCGTCGGCCAGGCACAGGATCGCCATGATCTCGGACGTGACCACGATGTCAAAGCCATCCTGCCGCGGATAACCATTGCCCGGGCCGCCCAGGCCAACGGTGATATCGCGCAGCGCCCGGTCATTCATGTCGACCACCCGCCGCCAGGTGATTCGGCGCACATCGAAACCAAGCGAGTTGCCGTGGTGAATGTGGTTGTCGATCAGCGCCGCGAGAAGATTGTGTGCGAGCCCGATCGCGCTGAAGTCGCCGGTGAAGTGCAGGTTGATGTCTTCCATTGGAGCCACCTCCGCGTAACCGCCGCCCGCCGCGCCGCCCTTGATGCCAAACACGGGGCCAAGCGCGGGCTCACGCAGGCAAATGATCGCGTTCTTGCCGATTCGATTCAGCGCATCGCCCAATCCCACCGTCGTCGTGGTCTTGCCCTCGCCCGGTGGCGTTGGACTGATCGCAGTCATCAGGATCAACTTGCTGTTGGGCCGGTCCTTGAGCCCTGCGATGTAGGCGAGCGAGAGCTTGGCCTTGTAGCGCCCGTAGGGCTCAAGCTGGTCCTCGGGAATGTGCAAACGATCACGCGCAAGCTCGATGATCGGCCGCAACGACGCGCGTTGCGCGATTTCGCTATCGCTCAGCATGTTTGGGTTGTTGCATTTATACTTGCGCCTGCTTCGAGGAGCGTTGCGACAGTCTCCCCACGATTGCCAGGCTCGAAGCGGTTCGGCATTGACATCATCGACCGAACTGTAACAACGGCGCTCGCGAACCCCTTAGAAGGAGCGCGAGGATGAGCGCCGTACTTAAACCGACCCGCAGTACCCAGAAGAAGCCGACAGACTCTGTCGTCGCTGACCTTGCGCTCGCCGATTGGGGCCGCAAGGAAATTCGCATTGCCGAAACCGAGATGCCCGGGCTGATGGCGATTCGCGACGAATACGCCAGTTCGCAGCCGCTTCGCGGCGCCCGCATTACCGGCTCGCTGCACATGACGATCCAGACCGCCGTCCTGATCGAAACGTTGCAGGCGCTCGGCGCTGAAGTGCGTTGGGCGAGCTGCAATATATTTTCGACGCAGGATCATGCGGCGGCAGCAATTGCCGCGAGCGGAACCGCTGTGTTTGCAGTCAAAGGCGAGTCGCTGCAGGACTATTGGGATTACACGCATCGGATTTTCGAGTGGCCCGATGGCGGCTACACAAACATGATTCTGGACGATGGCGGAGACGCAACGCTGCTGCTGCATCTGGGTAGCAAGGCCGAAAAAGATCCGACGTTGATCTCGAAGCCGGGCAGCGAGGAAGAAGAGTTCCTGTTCGCGTCGATCAAATCGACGCTGGCCCGTGACTCGAGTTGGTATTCGACGCGGTTGTCAGAGATCAAGGGTGTTACGGAAGAAACGACCACCGGCGTCAAGCGCCTGTATCAGATGGCGAAGGAAGGCAAGCTCGCGTTTCCGGCGATCAACGTCAATGATTCGGTAACCAAGAGCAAGTTCGACAATCTGTATGGCTGCCGAGAATCGCTGGTCGATGGCATCAAGCGCGCGACTGACGTGATGATTGCCGGCAAGGTCGCCGTCGTCGCGGGTTACGGCGATGTCGGCAAGGGCTCGGCGCAAGCCTTGCGCGCGCTATCCGCGCAGGTCTGGGTCACCGAAATCGATCCGATCTGCGCACTGCAGGCAGCAATGGAAGGCTACCGTGTGGTGACGATGGATTACGCGGCCGACAAGGCCGACATTTTCGTCACCGCCACCGGCAACTTCCAGGTGATCACGCACGATCACATGGCCAAGATGAAAGACCAGGCGATCGTGTGCAATATCGGGCACTTCGACAACGAAATCGATATCGCTGGCGTCAAGCCGTACAAGTGGGAGAACATCAAGCCGCAGGTCGATCACATCATCTTCCCCGACGGCAAACGCATTATCCTGCTCGCCGAAGGGCGGTTGGTCAATCTGGGATGCGGCACCGGTCATCCGAGTTACGTGATGTCGAGTTCATTTGCCAATCAGGTTATCGCGCAGATCGAGCTCTTCACCAACACCGAGCGCTATCCGGTCGGCGTGTACGTGCTGCCGAAACATCTCGACGAGAAAGTTGCACGGTTGCAGCTGAAAAAACTAAATGCGCAATTGACCGAGCTCACCGATGCGCAGGCACGCTACATCAGCGTGGCGAAAGAAGGCCCTTACAAACCGGATCACTACCGCTACTAAGCGATGGTCGGAGGGGCCTATGCGCCTGTTGCTGGTATGGATACTGAATGCGATCGCGCTGCTTGCGGTCGCCTATCTCTTTCCTGGCGTACAGATTCAGGATTGGCAGGCCGCTGCGATCGCCGCCCTCGTGCTCGGACTGGTCAATGCGGTGGTCAAGCCGATTCTGGTCGTGTCGACCTTTCCAGTCACGATTTTGACGCTCGGCTTGTTCCTGCTGGTGATCAATGCGCTGCTCTTCTGGGCGGTCGCCGTGCTGGTACCAGGATTCAACGTCGGCGGCTTCGGCGCGGCCTTTGTCGGCGCGCTACTGTACACCGTAATCACATGGTTGCTGTCGATGCTGATTCCGGACCGGCGAAAGGTCAGGGCTTGACCGTCAACGTCAGCTTCGAATTCTTTCCTCCGCGCACGCCCGAAGGTGTTGTGAAACTCCGCGCTGTCAGAAGCGAGCTCACGACGCTCAAGCCGGAATATTTTTCAGTCACTTTCGGTGCGGGCGGCTCGACGCGCGAGGGTACGTGGAACACCGTGGTCGAGATGCAGGATGAAGGGTTGCCAGTGGCGCCGCATATTTCGTGCATCGGTACCACGCGCGAATCGGTTCGAGCGCTGTTGGCCGGCTATCACACGCGAGGCATCCGCAGGATGTTGGCCTTGCGCGGCGACATCCCGTCGGGCGCGGCCGGTGGCGCCGGTGATTTTCGTTATGCCAATGAGCTCGTCGAATTTGCGCGCGCTGAAACCGGCGACTGGTTTCACATTACGGTTGCGGCGTATCCGGAATATCACCCGCAGTCGCACTCGCCAGTGGCTGATCTGCAAAGTTTCGTTCGCAAGGTCAACGCGGGGGCGGACTCTGCGATCACACAATATTTCTACAACTTTGACGCTTACGCAAGATTCGTCGACGACGCGCGCGTGCTCGGGTGCAATGTGCCGATCGTGGCGGGCGTGATGCCGATCGCCAGCTACACGCAGCTCGCACGTTTCTCGGATACGTGCGGTGCTGAGATTCCACGCTGGATCCGGCGGCGGCTCGAAAGTTTTGCAGATGATCGCGCGTCCATCCGCGCATTCGGGTTGGACGTCGTGACCGATCTTTGCGAACAATTGCTAGCGGTCGGCGTGCCGGGGTTGCATTTCTACACGTTAAACCAGGCCGAGTTAAGCCTTGAACTTTGTCGCCGCCTCGACCTGACCTAACGGTGCTGCGGGCGAATCGGCCCCTCGATCTAGCTCGCCGGACATTGCACATGGGTTCGTTTAAAGCCGAACCAATCGCGGGTAGCCTCAGCCCACTTGCGCAGGAAACGACCCGACGCGAAGGGTTCAGCCGGTCTTAGCCACTCGATGCGCGCTGGGTTAATCGCCTCCAGCACCGCGAGTCCGCGGCCATGCATGCTGATTTCTTCGCCCTGGCCCAGAAAGGCGTCGTTCAAGTCGCCTTCTTCGGTCAACCAGACCCGTCCGTACAGGATGCGCAAACGCTCGCCCGGTATCGAAGGAAATGGAATTAACGTCCCGCCTGGCAAGTCGACCGTTTTGAACACAGACAATTCATCCGACATCGTTGGCTCCTATGCAATTTTCGCATGTAGTACTGCCACGCGATGACCGCATTAGAAAGCGTGGCCCTCTGTGAGACAAACGAAAAGATTGCAGTTGATGCATGCATTTATTGCATGTATGGTTAAGGGATGAAGCCGCCGCGCAGCAGAACATCGGTCCCCGATCGTCCGATCGGACTGTCAGCGCTGCGTGGATTCGAAGCATCGGTGCGCCGCATGTCATTCACGCTTGCTGCGGCTGAGTTGAACTTGACGCAATCGTCGATTAGTCGGCAGGTCGCAGAACTGGAGCGCCAGATCGGCACCGCGCTCTTTGCGCGGCAGACACGTTCACTGGCATTAACTGCCTCAGGGCAAAGGTTCTATCAGGCGACGCAGCAGGCGCTAAAGCAGATCGACCGCGCCGTTGCCGACATCCGAGGTCCGCGCAACTCCGAACGCGTAACGGTCACCACCTATGCGTCATTTGCATCGTTGTGGCTCGTACCCCGGCTGACCGCTTTTCAGCGCGAGAATCCTCAGATCGAGATCCGCATCGATGCAGGAGACCGCTTCATCGACATCGAAGCCGAGGGGGTCGATCTTGCGATTCGCTGGACGCGCGCGGCTTCGCTGCCGCACGCTGCATTGCGCCTGATGGACGAAGAAGTCGTGCCGGCGCTGTCACCTCTGTTACTCGAGCGACAAGGCGTCGCGCTCAACCAGCCGCACGACCTATTTCATTTTCCGCTACTCGAACTCGATGACTCGATGCCCACCGCCAACGCAAGCACGTGGGCCCGCTGGTTTCCGTTCGCCGGCGTGCGCGCGCCGCCGCCGCCACCGCGGCTGATGTTCACGTTCATCGATCAGTCGGTGCAGGCGGCGGTACGTGGACAGGGGGTTGTGCTGGCGCGCACGCCGTTCATCGACGATTTGCTCGCAAGCGGTGATCTGGTCGCGCCGTTTCCAAAGCTCAGAATGCCCACTGGATATCAGTACGGTCTGATCTCCAATTCGCAGACGTGTGACATGCCGCATGTAGCGGCCTTTTGCAGGTGGGTCCGATCCGAGTTCGAGCGTGGTCCTTTACGCCAGACATGAGCCGTTGGCACTCAATACTGTGCTACGTCCGTAATGATGACGTCAAGCTGCACGTCGTGAGGCTGCGGGTCAATCGATTCAACTCGCGTTGATTCAAATGCGATACCGACCGCGAGTGGCCAGGGCACGACGCGCGCGAGCAGGCGGTCGAAATATCCACCCCCGTAGCCGAGGCGAAAGCGTTTGTGATCGAAACCGACGCAAGGAATCAGCAGACACTCGGGCTGCAGGACGCGGCCGTGCGCCGGCACGGGTATGCCTGAGACTCCCGCCTGCATCGGCGAATCCGCTGTCCAGCCGTGATATTCAAGGCCCGGACCATCCGCCGAGGCGCTTATCACCGGCAAAGCTCCGATACGCCGCGCGTCGCGCGAGAGCCACTGAGCCACCACGCTTCGCAGATCAGGCTCGCCGCGAACTGGATAATAAAATCCCACCGAATGCACATCGGCCTGTCGCAGCCAATCGGCGACGCGCCGTTGCACAGCAATCTCGCGCTTTGTCCGATCGGCCAGCGACTCGCGCAGATCAAGCAGCTGCGCGCGTTGCAACTTCCGCTCGGCCTTCTTATCCAATCGCTGTTCCCAATACGTTCACAAAGCGACGAAAGACCGTTGCAGCCGGCTTAATTTGCGGCTCGGCGCCAGTGTCGCATGATCTAATCCACTCCAATGAAATATAGTCCCCGCACTTCCAGCTCGCTTGTGCGTATACGTGGGCTGATCCAGCGTGGCTTTGTGTCCGCGTGTGCACTTGTGCCTCTGATCGCACTGGGCGCCGTAGCCTCCCCCACCGCGCCCAGCTTGTCGACTGCGGACCAGGCATTCATCAGTGCGCGCGATGCGCTGCGGGTCGGCGATCGCGAACGCCTTGCGCAAAGCGCGGCGCGTCTCGCGCAGCACCCCTTGGCCGCGTATCCGGAATACTGGCAGTTGCTGGGTCGCATCCGAACCTCGGATCCGAAAGCCGCCGGCGATGTCGCGCTGTTCATGCGCCGCCATGGAGATACTTATATCGCCGACCGTCTGCGATTGGATTGGGCACTTGCACTGGCCAACCGTGGCGACTACGCGCAATTCGAAATTGAGGCGGCGCAACTCGCTCCGGGCTGGTGGACCGATGACTCGCAACTGCGGTGCTATCTGGCCCTCGCGAAGTACAGGGGAGCACCACGTCTACAGCCAGAAGCTGTAGCACGTGAGGCCCGGCAGTTACTGGCGAACACCAAGGACTCTGCGGGAGAAGGATGTCTCGCCTTGACCGAGGCGCTGCTGGCCGACAATCGCATTTCTATCTGGGACCGCGTGCGTGCGCTCGTCGAGCAGAATCAGTTCGAAACTGCCAAGCGCATCGGCGCACGCGCACTCGATCCCGGCGGTCGACCCGTCGATCAAAGACTGCTCGCGCAGGCGATCGACCGTCCAGCCGCGTTTCTGACCGCACACGAGCGGCGACTGACTGACGTGCAGCGAGAGCTTGCAATGGTCGCGGTGGTGCGCCTTGCGCGCGAGAACCCGCAAGACGCCGCTGAATACGCCGGCGCGCTGAATCTGCTGCTAACGCCTGACCAGCGCGGCATCGTATGGGGGCGCATTGGGCACATGGCTGCGCTCCGACTGATGCGCGAGGCGCATGACTGGTACCGCCGCGGCGGCGACCTTGTCGGCATCGGGCCTGATGCGGCGCGTGTCGACGAGGTACTCGAGTGGCAGGCGCGCAGTGCGTTGCGCGTCAACGATTTCAAGACGGTCAAGGCGGTGATTGATCGCATGCCTGGCGCGTTGCGCGAGGATCCGACGTGGATTTACTGGAACGCGCGTGCTCTTGCACAGGCTGGAAGGCCGGCGGAGGCGCAGGAACAGTTTGCGCGCATTGCTCAGCAGTTTCACTTTTACGGCCTGCTGGCGGCTGAAGAGCTCGGGCACGCGTTAGTGCTACCGCCTCGGGCCGCAATGCCTACCGCCGAAGAAGTCGCTGCGTTCGAGAACAATCCCGGCTTCGTACGTGCGTTCAAGTTCTACGAGCTGGGGTTGCGGCTCGACGGCAATCGTGAGTGGAACTGGCAGATGCGCGGCTTGAGCGACCGGCAGTTACTGGCCGCCGCTGAATTTGCGCGCAAACGCGGAGTCCTCGATCGGATGATCAGTACCTCCGAGCGCACCAAGGCTGAATTCGATTTCACGCAGCGGTTTCCGGCGCCGTTCCGTGAGTCTCTGGTGCAGTACTCCGCGCCCCTCGGACTCGACGAGAACTGGATCTACGGTCTGATTCGGCAGGAATCGCGTTTTATCAGCAACGCGCGCTCGTCGGTCGGCGCCAGCGGATTGATGCAATTGATGCCGGCCACCGCGCGCTACGTTGCAAAACGATTGAACGTGCCGAATTTCACGCCCGCGCGGGTCAACGAGCTGGACGTCAATCTGCAGCTGGGGACGGGCTACCTGAAAATGGTGCTCGACGATCTGGATGGTTCTCCGATGCTGGCGACCGCTGCCTACAACGCGGGGCCCGGCCGTCCGCGCGCATGGCGTTCGGCGCTGGTGCGGCCCGTCGAAGGCGCGGTGTTCGCCGAAACGATTCCGTTCAACGAAACACGCGACTACGTCAAGAAAGTCATGTCGAACAGCATCTATTACGCCGCGTTGTTCGGCCCAAAAGCGCCATCGCTGAAAGCGCGGCTTGGAACGATCGCTCCGAAATCAGCCGGAACCACCGAGTTGCCTTAATCGGCTCTAGAAAAGATGCAGCACACAAATATCCTGGTTATTGGCGGTGCGGGTTTCATTGGTCGTCATATTGTCGCGCGCTTGATTGCACGGGGGCTGCGAGTCGTCGTCCCGACGCGCCGACGCGCGCGAGCGCGCCATCTGATCGTGTTGCCGACGATCGACGTCGTCGAGTGCGACGTGCATGACGACAACGCGCTTGACAGCGTGACTCGCGGAACCGATGCGGTCATCAACCTGGTGGGCGTCCTGCATGGGTCCTACGGACCGAGCGGTTCACGCTACGGGCGCGAGTTCGCAAGAGCTCATGTCGAGCTGCCACGCCGTATCGTTGCGGCATGCAACCGGCATAGTGTGCGACGCCTGTTGCATATGAGCGCTTTGGGCGCGGACATAACGGGCCCTTCGATGTATCAGCGCAGCAAAGGTGACGGCGATGCGCTGGTGCTGCAGTCGCATTTGAACTGGACGATCGTGCGGCCCTCGGTCGTGTTTGGTCCGGAAGATAATTTCCTAAATCTCTTCGCGAAGCTGGCCAAGTTTTTTCCGGTGCTGCCGATCGGC
>Ga0183260_10003878_pt1 | contig 12000 bp, 11 predicted proteins | sample AntDrymUQ4972206_2_FD_129768 | JGI IMG/M metagenome (GOLD analysis project Ga0183260, IMG submission 129768) | Polar desert sand microbial communities from Dry Valleys, Antarctica - metaG UQ497 (22.06) (version 2) (version 2) | ecosystem: Environmental > Terrestrial > Soil > Desert | place...
AGGGAAGTCGCGCGCCCGCCCGAGCTGTCTGACGCGCTCGCCGGAGATGCCGAGACGTCGGGCGATGTGGGCGCGTGTGACCAGAGCATCCATGCAGTGGACGGTATGCGACTGCTCGTCCAGACGAAAGACGCTCTTGGAGACGTGGCTACAAGAGACATCTTGACATGCGAACACGTGTTCGATAGAACACACGTTCCCCATGATTGCGTGCCTCCTCATCCCGGGATTCGAGCTCCGCGCGGCGCTCCGGTTCCGGCCGAGGCTCGCGACCGAGCCCGCCGCGCTCGCACCTGAGCCCGGGCGGGAGCCGCTCGTGGGGCCGGTCACCGCCGCCGCCGAGACGGCCGGGGTGGTGCCGGGGATGCGCCTTGGTGAGGCGCTCGCGATGTGCCCGCAGCTCGTGCTCGTCGATCCCGACCCGGCGGGAGCCGAGCGGGAGTGGGAGGGGGTGCTGCGGCGCCTCGAGGATGCAGGGTTTGCTGTCGAGCCGGTCGAGCCCGGAATGGTCGTCTTCGAGACGACGGGAGTCGAGCGGCTCTACGGAGGGGTGGAGGCGGCGCTCCGCAAGGCGCTCGTCTCCGTCGGGCCTGCCTGGGACCCGCGCGCAGGCGCGGGTGCGCGTCGCTTCGTCGCCCTCGCGGCTGCGAGCGTTGCCAGCCCGGGACAGGCAGTGATCGTCGAGGGGAGGGAGGAGCAGTCGTTTCTCGACCCGCTCCCTCTCTCGCTCCTGCCGCTCGACGAGGAGCGGTACGCCGAGCTGGAGGGGCTCGGCGTCCGCACCCTCGGGTCGCTCGCCTCCCTGCCGGGTGGCGCAGTGGCCGAGCGCCTGGGACGGGAGGGGAAGCAGGCGTGGAGCCTCGCGCGTGGCGGGGAGCGCCGCCGCGTGCGTGGGCGATCGCCTGCGGCAGAGCTGGTCGAGGCGCTCTCCTTCCCCGAGGCGGTTGCGAACGAGCTCACCTTGCGGCGTGCGTTCGGTGCGTTGCTCGATCGGCTCCATGCGCGACCGGAACGGGCGGGGAGACCGTTCCGGAAGCTCGCGCTCTCGGCGAAGCTCGTCGGTGGGGGCTCCTGGCGGCGCACGGTCACGATGCGGGAGGCGACCGCGGAGCGAGGAAGGCTTCGCTCCGCGCTCGGCCCGAAACTCGCCGAGATCCCCGCCCCGGTGGTCGAGCTGCGACTCGAGGCGGTCGAGCTCGCCGAGCACACGGGGCAGCAGCTCGCGCTCGTGGCTCCGGAGGGCGAGGAGGCGGGCGGGCGGCTGCGCGAAGGCCTTCGTCAGGTGCGTGCGAGCGCGGGTGGGGGAGCGGTCGGTGCCGTCGTCGAGGTCGCACCCTGGTCGCGCATCCCGGAGACCCGGGCACTCGTCGTCCCGCGCGATGAGTAGGTGGAGGGCACTCGAGGGATGCAGCAGAGCGCGAGACCCGCCGATCGCCGTCGATGAGTGCAGGCGACGATGCCCGCCCTGCCAGGGCCGATGCCATTCGCCGGGGTGTCGCCGGGCGGCTCAACGTACCTCGCCCAGCGCTCGTCGAGCAGGCGGTGAGCGGTGAGCCGCGGCTCGTCGACCGGGAGCTCGTGACCGTGGTGCGGGAGGAATGGCGCGTCGTCGACCGCTGGTGGACCGACGAGCCGGTCGACCGCCGCTACTTCGAGGTCGTCCTCGAGTCGGGTCGAAACGTTTGCGTCTACCGCGACGGCGAGCGTGCCTGCTGGTTCACCCAGCGGGCGTGATCGAATGATCCTGGGCGACTGCCTCCGCCGCAAACGGCTCCCACTCCGCTGCATTTTCCGGCGGGATCACGACCCACTGTCGGAAGACCTCACCACGCCCGGACGGGTCGAAGAGGTGTGCGCCGGGGACCGCGAGCGCACGCGCGTGGGTCTCGGGATCGGTGAGCTTGAAGACCATGCCGGTGCGGGAGAGACCAAAGACCACCCGGCCGGTGCGCTTCACACAGGGCATCCCAAAGACCTTCGAAGCGCGGCACTCCGGATGCCAGGAGATGACGGCGTCGACGATGTCGTTGTACCGCTGCTGACCGTGCCGAGGCATTCGCCCGGTCTCCGACTTCAGTCGGACACCTGCTCTTCAGCCGATCGCCTGCTCGACGAGCGCGGGCCAACGGTCGCTCTGCGCCTTCGGCACGAGAACCCATTCCTTCATCACGCGACCCATCCCCGGGTCGAAGAGCTCCGCGCCGGGGATCGCCAGTGCGGTCTCGCGCTGGGCCGCATCGGTGAGCTTGACGTTCATCCCGCCGTCCTTCCAGTGCCCAGCGATGACCTTGCCGCTTTCCCGCTTGAGGCACGGCATGCCGAACATCTTGGACGCTCGGAGACCCGGGTGGCGTGCGGTGATCTCGTCGACGAGCTCGTCCCACGACATGCCGAAAGTATGCGCTTCCTAGCAGGTTCGGACGAGAGCCCCGGCCGGATTACTGCCGCCGTCCGGCGGCGGGTCGTGCTGGTCGAACCCGGGGTTCCGGCCGCGCAAGTAGTCGCCGAAGCCGCACGACGGTGCGTGGACGTTGAGAAAACGCGCGGTCACCTCGCCCTCGTTCGAGAAGGCGTGGACGACGTTCGGCGGCACGACGACGAACGTCCCCGCCGGTGCCTCGAACACGACGTCGCGGAGTCGAAAGGTGAGCGACCCCTCGAGTACGAGCCAGGCGTCCGCGTGCTCGCGGTGAACGTGGTCGTCCGGACCGCGCTCGCCCGGCCCGTAGACCGACTCGGTCACCGCGAGCTCCTCGGTGTCCGAGAGGAGGGTCACGCGCCGGCCGGGACGCTGCGTGACCGTCTCGCCTTCCTCACCGGCGAGCCGACGGACGACGACCGGACCAGGGTCGAGGCCGGTGGTCGCAGGACGCGCGTCGAAGTCGTCCCAGGCGCGCAGGCGATCGTCGTCGGTCTGTGCGGCCGTCAGCGACCGCATGTACGTCCCGAGCCCCCGCGAGGGCGCGTGGACGTTCACGAACTGCGCCGACTCGGTTCCGGTCGCCGAGAACGTGTGAACGATGCCCGCCGGCACCTGGATCCACGACTGCGGCTCGACGACCCGCTCCTCACCCTCGAGCTCGAGCCGCACGGCCCCACCGAGCACGAGGAAGCAGTCCGCATGACGGTCGTGCACGTGCAGCGGCGGTGCAGGAGCCCCGGACGCGACGCGAGCGCTCGTGACGCCGAGCTCCTCGATGTCCGCGAGCAAAGACACCCGCAACTCGGCCCGATCCGCGAGCAGCTCACCCGGTTCGACCTTCACAGGGAGCAGGCTAGTGCGTCAGTGGCGGCGGAAGACCAACTGCATGCGCGCAACCTCGCCGTGCGGAGCCGCGTCGAGATCGAAGTCGGCGCAGGCGAGCTCGCATCTGAGCCCCGCGCCCTCACCGAGCCCGGCGAGCTCGGACGGCTCGTAGAGCTGCCAGTCGAACTCGTCGCGGCTCCCGTCGGCGTAGTCGAGGGTCGTGTGGAGTCGCGATCCGTCGACGTGCTTGTGCTCCGCGACCAGATGACGGCGCCGCTCGATCGTGTGCGGGCCCTGGTGCGCACGAAACCACGTCGGATCGAACACGTCGAGCACGAAGACGCCGCCTGTCTGGATCTTGTCGGCCAGCTGCGCGAAGACCTCGGCGTTCGTCGCCTCGTCGAACCAGCCGAAGCTCGCCCACATGCAGATCACCGCGTCGAACCTGCCCGGCAGATCACGCAGGGATTGCATGTCGAGCTCGTGCGCCGCCACTCCCGCCATCTGTGCGGCGGCGATCACGCGAGGCTCGATATCGACACCGGTCACCTCGTATCCCTGCCGAAGCAGCGCGATTGCGTGGCGCCCGGAGCCGCAAGGCGCATCGAGCACGGTTGCGGGCGGAGGCGGCAGCACCTCGAGCAGAAATGCCACTTCCCGAGCGGTGATCTCCGGATCGGGCCGACCGAAGACCTCGTACCAGGTGTCGGAGAAAGCCGGCTCGCGCATCACGGCACAGCAGCATGAGCTACGTCGAGCTGCACTGCCATTCGGCGTACTCGTTCCTCGACGGCGCCTCGCACCCGGAGGAGCTCGCCGTGCGCGCGGCCGAGCTCGGCCATCCGGCGCTCGCGCTCACAGACCACGACGGTGTCTACGGCTCGCTCGAGTTCGCGCACGCCGCGAAGCACCAAGGCGTCCGACCGATCACCGGTGCCGAGGTCACCGTCGAGGGGCGTGCGCACGTGACGCTCCTCGTCGAGTCGAGCCGCGGCTACGCGAACCTCTGCCGGATCCTCACCTCAGCCCACGCGGGAACACGGCCCGGCCACGTAGGGGCGAGATATATCTCGCCCCTACAACCACAGGCTTCGCTCGAGACCATCGCCGAGCTGAACGACGGCCTCGTCTGCCTCTCCGGCTGCATACGCGATGGGCTCGCCCTCCGCGACCCCAAGGGCACGGCCGCGCTTGCACAAGCGTTCGGCAAGGAGCGGTTCTTCGTCGAGCTCCAGCGCCCCTTCGAGAGGGGTGACACTCGCCGCCACACAGCACTACGCCACCTGGCCGAGCACCTCGGCGTCGAGACGATTGCGACGGGCAACGTCCACGCGCACTCGTCGCGACGGACGCTTCTCCAGGACGCGCTCGTCGCGATTCGCCACCGCACCTCGCTCGACGGCTGCGAGCGGGAGCGCCGCGGGAACCGGGAGGCAATTCTGCGGCCGCCGGCCGAGATGGTCGAGCGCTTCGAGAAGGTCGACCGCGACGCCGCCGAGCGGACGGGAGTGCTCGCCGAGCGCCTGACCTTCGACCTCACCGCCGAGCTCGGGTACCGCTACCCCGACTTCTCCGACCGGGCCGACCCCGCAACGACGCAGCTGGGCGAGATCTGCTGGCATGCGTTCGGTGAGCGGTACGGCGTTCGTGACGATCAGTCACGAGCAAGGGCACGCGCGCGTCTCGAGAGCGAGCTCGCGCTGATCGGGAAGATCGGGCTCGCCGGATTCTTTCTCCTCCATCACGAGGTCCTCAAGCTTGCCCGGGAGTGCGCATTCGAGGTGCGCGGTCGCGACTCGCCCCGGATGCACCTCCCACCGGGCAGGGGGCGGGGGAGCTCGGTCGGCTCGATCGTCTGCTACCTGACCGGGCTCTCGCACGTCGACCCGGTCGAGAACGGCCTCTCGCTCGGCCGCTTCCTCAACGAGGAGCTCGAGGCCGTGCCCGACATCGACCTCGACTTCCCGCGCGACATCCGCGAGAAGCTCATCGTCCGCGTCACCGAGCGCTACGGCCACGAGCATGCCGCGCTCGTCGCGAGCTTCGCGACCTACCGCTCGCGCGGTGCGATCCGCGATGTCGGCAAGGCGCTCGGGCTCCCGCACGCCGAGCTCGAGCGCCTCGCCCGGGTCACCGACGGCTGGAGCGCCGAGCGGGTCGCCGAGGACATGGAGTCGCTCCCGGACGCCGACCAGAAGCTCCTCTCGAAGCGCTGGCGTGCGTTCCGCTTCCTCACCTCGGAGATCGCCCGCCTCCCGCGACACGTCTCGCAGCACCCCGGCGGCATGGTGATCTCCTCGCGACCGCTCGTCGAGCTCGTCCCCGTGCAGCCCGCCGCGATGGCCGGACGGCAGCTCTGCCAATGGGACAAGGACTCGTGCGCCGACGCGGGCTTCCTCAAGATCGACCTGCTGGGGCTCGGAATGCTCTCGTGCGTCGAGGAGTGCGTCGACCGGATCGCGCAGCTCCACGGCGCCCCCATCGACCTCTCGCGGATCCCGCTCGACGACCACGCGGTCTTTGCCGAGATCCAGGCAGCCGATACGGTCGGCACCTTCCAGATCGAGAGCCGCGCGCAGATGCAGAGCCTGCTCCGCACGAAGCCCGAGACGATCGACGACCTCACGATCCAGGTCGCGCTCGTCCGACCCGGCCCGATCCAGGGCAAAGCGGTGCACCCGTACATCGAGCACCGACGACTCCTCCGCGAGGACCCGTCGTTCGTCTTCCCCGTGCCGCACGAGTCGCTCCGCGAGCCGCTCACCTCGACGCTCGGGGTCGTCGTCTTTCAGGACCAGGTGCTCGACGTCGCGATCGCGCTCGCTGGGTTCACGATCGGCCAGGCCGAGGGTCTCCGTCGCGCGATGAGCCGCAAGCGAAGCCACGAGGCGCTCGAGGCCTACCGCGCGCAGTTCGTCGCAGGTGCTGTCGGCAAGGGTGTCGAAGCCGGGGTCGCGGACGCGGTGTTCGACACGCTCGTCGGCTTCTCCGGATTCGGGTTCCCGAAGGCGCACGCCGCCGCGTTCGGCCTGCTCGCCTACCAATCCGCCTGGTTGCGTCACCACTACCCGGCCGAGTTCCTCTGCGGGCTCCTCAACGAGCAGCCGATGGGCTTCTACCCACCCGCGAGCCTCGTCCGCGACGCCCAGCGGCGCGGGGTGGAGGTGCGTGCCCCGGACGTCAACCTGAGCGGCGCCCGCTGCGGGCTGGAACCTCGGTCTCCGGCTGAAGCCGGAGACCAGGCCGGCGTGCACTCGCCCTCTGGCTTTAGCCAGAGGGCGTCAAGCGCCGAGGACGACCGGCCTGCTGCGACCGGCAGCGTCCAGCGCAACGCGGACAACGCTTGTGTTGCTTCAACACAAGCGTTGTCTCACGCGGTGCGCGTGGGACTGGCGTACGTCAAGTCGGTCGGCTCCGACGATGCCGAGGCGCTCGAGGAGGAGCGCGATGCGAACGGCCCGTACCTCGACGTCGGCGACCTCGCCCGCCGGGCGTCGGTCTCCCACGGCGCGCTCGAGGCGCTCGTGCGGGGCGGCGCGTGCGACGGCTTCGGGCCGAGGCGCCGGGATCTGCTCTGGGAGCTCGGGCTCGCAACTCGGCCGAGGTCGGTCGAAGGCACGCGAGGCGAGGCGAAGCAGCTCCCGCTCCCGCTCGACCCGACCGCCGAGACGCCCGAGCTTCCCGACCTGACCCGCTGGGAGCGGATGCTCGCCGACTACCGGGAGACGAACCTGTCCGTCGGCACCCATCCCATGACACTGCTCCGACCGCACCTCCCCGACGGCACGCTCGCGAGCCTCGAGCTGCACGAGCAGCGTCACGGCTCGACGGTCGCCTACGCCGGCCTCGCGATCGCCCGTCAGCGGCCGGCGACAGCGAAGGGCATCGTCTTCATGCTGCTCGAGGACGAGCACGGGCAGGTGAACCTCATCGTCCCGAAGGAGATCTACGAGCGCCACCGCGCGATCGTCCGCGGCGAGCCGCTCCTCCTCGCCCGCGGCCGCTACGAGCGCGTCGAGCGAAACCGGAACGTTCTCGTCTGCGAGCTCGAGAGCCTCTCACCCCTCGCCCGCCGGGTCGCAGCGTCCCCTGACGTCGTCACCGCACTCCCGCGCGCACATCACTTCGGGCATCGCTGAGACTGGAACCTCGTCGCGGTCCGCGCTGTACTACAGGCATGCGACGCGCGTCCGTGATCGCAAGCCTCACTGGATGCTTTGCGCTGCTCGGCGCTCTCGATCCAGCACCGGCTGCCGCAGCGGCAGATCCGTTTGCCGATCTCCGTCGGCCGCTCGTGATCCGATCGCTCCAGCCGGGTGAACCGTGCCCCGTGAGTCCGGGTCAGAGGGTGGCACCAGGAATCGCTCCGGGGCTCGGCCCAGGGCCGATCTACCCGGTCGGGTTTGACGAGGAGTCGACGATCGAGTTCGAATACCCACCCTCTCCGTCGAGCGTGTTCGCAGGTTCCGGCTGGGGCGGCCAGAAGACGCTCTGGATCGTGCGGCCCGGTTACGACGGGCGGATCCTGATCCGCGGCGCACAGCTCGACGGCCCGAACGAGGTGCGCTTCGCCCTGGCAGACGCACGATTGTTGCCCGAGCTCGCGTTCAGCGCCGGGCAGACCAACGCATGGTCGGCAGGAGCGGAGCGCTGGCGTCAGTTCCCCACGTACACGAGGGTCCGGTCGGCCGGCTGCTACGTCTTCCAGATTGACACCGAGACGTTCTCCAGCCGGGTCTACTTCCGCGCCGCGCGCGTGCCCGGCTTCCCCGCCGTCAAGCTGGCTCCGAGCTGCGATCAAGGGGACGTAGGGCAGCTCGTCCGCAGGTTCATCGGTGCCTTCAACGGCGGCAGAGCGGCGGAGCTCGACCGGCTCTTCGCGGCCCATGGGGCGTTCAAGTGGTACTCCGCCCCCGGACCGGGCGCTCGCCTGAACGAGAAGGCATTCACCCGCTCGACGCTCATCCCCTACCTCAAGGAACGCTACGCGCTCGGCGAGCGCCTACGCCTCGTCCGGCTGAGGCGAAACGGCTTCTCGAACGGCTACTTCCACTTCTCGTTCCAGCTTCGCCGTGCGATCCCGGAGGTCGGAGCCAGGCTCCACCACGGGAAGGGAGCAGCCGTCTGCACAGCCACCGCAGGAACGCAGATCGCGGTCTGGTCGATCGGCTCACCAATCTCGGGGTAAACGACATGCTGAGCCCATGCACGTGAGGACGGCGCGCGTCGAGGACGCGGAATCGATCGGACGTATCCACACGGTCGCCTGGCAGGTGGGCTACGAGCACGTCTTTGGCGCGGAGCGGCTCGCGACCATGGACGTCGAGGAGCGGATTGCCCGTTGGAGGCAGCGGCTCGCCGGGAAAGGAGACGCGATCGAGGGCATCGAGCTGCTCGTCGTCGAGGACGACGAGAGAGAGGTCGTTGGCTGGGCGGCGGCCGGCCGACCGGAGGGAGACGACACCCTCGATACCGCGGAGCTGTACGGCCTCTACGTCGACCCGGCCACCTGGAGCCAAGGCGCTGGCGCGGCTCTGATGCGCGTGACGCTCGAGCGGCTCGCCGACCGAGGCTTCCACGAGGCGATTCTCTGGGTGCTCGAGGACAACCCGAGGGCGCTCGGGTTCTACGAGCGACGTGGTTGGCACCCAGATGGGACGACGAAGATCGAGACGTTCTTCGACGTCCCTGTTCTCGTCGTCCGCTATCGCGTGGAGCTCGAGCCGGCGGGCGCGAGCAGCACTTCCACGTAGTCGGCAGCGTGGGCGAAGCCGAGCTTCTCGTAGCTCCGGATCGCCGCCGCGTTGTCGGCGCGGACGTTGAGCGAGATCGCGTCGATCCCGTCATCGAGCAGCGTCCGGCAGAGTCGCGCGCACGCCGCGGTCGCGAGACCCTGGCCGCGCGCGTCGGGCACCGTCGCGACGTTCCCGAGGGCGGCGACAGCGTACGCGGGTGACCAGACGTGGACGCCAGCGATGCAGACGAGCTCGCCGTCACGGCGGATGCCGACGTAGCGCCCCGTCTCGAGCATGCGCGGCTGGAACCACGTTCCCGGGTACGCCCGCGCGTAGAACGCCGTCACCTCCAGCAGGTCACTCGAGGCGAGCGGTTCGACGTCGCCGCGGTCGTGCACCTCGAGGGCGTCCCGGTCGACGAGCGTCAGCTTCTGGTGGGCGACGGGCTCGTGCGCCGGTATCAGCCGGGGCGCTAGTGCATCGAGCCCACCCGGGGAGAGATGGGCGTACACCGACGTCGGCAGGTCGGCGCTAACGGCGCGCAGCAACTCCTTCATCGCGTGGGCATCGTCCGTGAGCGCGATCAGCACCGGTGGCTCGGGCTCGCCGTACACGAGCACGACCTGCTCGAGCTCGTGATCGGCCTTCCAGCCGAACCACCGGGTGTGCGGCCAGAAGAAGTCGTCCAGGTCACCGAGCTCGTACGCGTGCACGGCCGCTCGGCGTCGGAGGAATGCACCGAGCTCCTCGCGGTCGCGAAGCTCGACGAGCGTCACGAGCCGTCGACGGGCAGCCGCCCTGCGCCACCCGCAAGCGTCAGCGCCGCGTCGACGAGCGTGAAATGGGTGAACGCCTGCGGAAAGTTGCCGACGAGCCGCTTCGTGACCGGGTCGTACTCTTCTGCGAGGAGACCGAGGTCGTTGCGCAGGTCGAGCAGAGAGTGGAACAGCGTCTCAGCCTCCTCCCGCCTGCCCTGGAGCGCCAGCACCTCGACGAGCCAGAAGGAACAGGCGAGGAAGGTTCCCTCGCCGGGCGGGAGACCGTCCACCTCGACGTTCTCGTCGTCGGCGAGGTACCGCATGACGAACCCGCCGTGGACGAGCTCGCGCTCGATCCCCGCGACCGTGCTCGCGACGCGGGGGTCGTCGACCGGGAGGAAGCCAACGAGAGGCATCAGCAGCAGGCTCGCATCGAGCTTGTCGGAGCCGTACGACTGCGTGAACGCGCCGACCTCCTCGTGGAACCCGTTGCGGCACACGTCGTCGTGCACCTCGTCGCGCGCAGCCAGCCACCGCTCGACCGGACCTTCGCGACCGAGCTCCTCGACGAAGCGCACGGCCCGGTCGAAGGCGACCCAGCACATCACCTTCGAGTGGGTGAAGTGCCGCCGCAGGCCCCGAACCTCCCAGATCCCCTCGTCCGGCTCCCGCCAGACCGTCTCGAGCCGCTCGAGCAGTCGCCGGCTCAGTGCCCACGCGTCGTCCGACGGCGGCAGACCCGCGCAGCGCGCCTGATAGAGCGCATCGAGGATCTCGCCGTACACGTCCAGCTGGAGCTGGTCGGCGGCCGCATTCCCGGCCCGTACCGGCTTCGAGCCCTCGTAGCCGTCGAGCCAGGGCAGCTCGACCTCGACGTTCCGCCGCTCGCCCGCGATCCCGTAGAGCGACTGCGGCCCGTCCGGCGAGCCCGCGATTGCCCGCAGCAGCCAGTCGCGCCAGGCGCTCGCCTCGTCGGCGTATCCCGCGCGCACGAGCGAGAGCAGCGTCAGGGTCGCATCGCGCACCCAGCAGAAGCGGTAGTCCCAGTTGCGGACACCGCCGAGCGCCTCGGGGAGGGAGGTCGTCGGTGCAGCGACGATCCCTCCTGTCGGCGCGTAGGTGAGCGCTTTCAGGGTGACGAGCGAGCGAACGAGTGCGTCCCGGTGCGGCCCCTCGTGCCCACAGCGATCCGTCCAGTCCTGCCAGAACGCCTCGGTGTCCGCGAGCGCCCGCTCGGTGTCGACGCGCTCCGGAAGCTCCTGGTTGGAGGGAAACCACGTGAGTACGAAGGGAACCCGCTCGCCGGCCGAGACCTCGAACTCTGAGACGGTGTGCATGTTCTCGCCGACGAGGTCGACCGGTGCCGTGACGAGCAGCGCGTCCGGCCCGGCGACCGCGAGAGTGCCGCCCTCGCGCCGTCGAACCCACGGGATCACGGAGCCGTAGTCGAATCGGATCGCAAGCTCGGAGCGGACGCCGACGCGGCCGCTCACGCCCTCGACGATCCTGATCACGTCAGGGGCTTGGCCGCGAACCGGCATGAAGTCGATCAGGCGGATCACGCCCGCGTCGCATTCGAGCTCGGTCTCCAGCACGAGGCTGTCGCCGCGATAGCGCCGCTCGCTTCGCGTGATCTCACCCGTGGGTCGAACCGACCAGCGTCCGTTCTCCTCCGTGCCGAGGAGCGCTGCAAAGCAGGCACCGGAGTCGAACCGCGGGAAGCAGAGCCAGTCGATCGACCCGTGGCGCGAGACGAGGGCTGCGGTCTGCAAGTCGCCGATCAGGCCGTAGTCCTCGATGCGCTCCGCCACGGACGGCACGCTAGCGCGTGCCGTCTAGGAGAAACTGACGCGATGCGCGCGGTCGTTCAACGCGTCTCTCGTGCCTCGGTCACCGTGGACGGCGAGGTGGTCGGAGCATGCGGTCGCGGGCTGCTCGCCCTCGTCGGAGTCGGACACGGCGACACGCCCGATACGGCCGTGCGCCTCGCGGGCAAGGTCGCCCGGCTGCGGATCTTCGAGAACGACCAGGGACGCTTCAACCGCTCACTGCTCGACGTCGCGGGCGAGGCGCTCGTCGTCAGCCAGTTCACGCTGCTCGCCGACACGGGGAAGGGCAACCGGCCGAGCTTCACCGGCGCCGCGCCGCCCGAAGTCGCCGAGCCGCTCGTCGCCGTGGTTGTCGACGAGCTGCGCTCGCTCGGCGTCACCGTCGCGACGGGCCGCTTCGGCGCGCGGATGGCAGTCGAGCTCGTGAACGA
>Ga0183260_10003879_pt1 | contig 12000 bp, 13 predicted proteins | sample AntDrymUQ4972206_2_FD_129768 | JGI IMG/M metagenome (GOLD analysis project Ga0183260, IMG submission 129768) | Polar desert sand microbial communities from Dry Valleys, Antarctica - metaG UQ497 (22.06) (version 2) (version 2) | ecosystem: Environmental > Terrestrial > Soil > Desert | place...
TAGTAGTAGTAGTAGTAGTAGTAGTAGTAGTAGTAGTAGTAGTAGTAGTAGTAGTAGTAGTAGTAGTAGTAGTAGTAGTAGTAGTAGTAGTAGTAGTAGTAGTAGGTTGTTTCATCAACAAACAGCTGAACAATATTGTTTTTAATGCTTTGTTGCATAACTAAATCTATTTAGCTGGGATTGAATTAAATCAACATTTGTGACTGACTGGCCTTCCTATAATCGGTCCTTGGTAAGAAGAGGTGAGATTCTCATTGCTTATGATTTTCTGAATTTGTGGTGGGACGTAGAGATTGATGAGATGAACGAAAAGAAGGAAGGCAGAAAGTACAGATATCCTGATTCCTTTATTCTTGTTATTGGTTACATCAGAGTTTACTTTCATCTACCATACAGACAAACAGAGGGAATCATAAAAGCAACTGCAAAGAACCTGCCAAACCATCCTAGCTATTCACAGATTAACAGAAGGATAAACAATCTTGACATCGACAGTAGTAGAAGCAGCAGTGAATTAGATGATGATAATGATGATATCATCATAGCAGTAGACAGCACTGGTATCAAGGTAACAAACAGAGGCCCGTGGATATTTGACAAGTGGGGTGACGTAAGAAAACAAAAGAAGGGTTATCTCAAAATACACGTTGCTGTGAACATAAAGACCAGGGAAATACGTGCTTTAGAGGTTACTGATGAGAAGGTTCACGATGGTAAGGTCATGAGAAAACTTGTCAAGCATGTTTTGGATAATCATGATGGGAAAAAAATGAAGATAAAATCGGTTTTGTCTGATGGCGCCTATGACTCCAATAACAATTTTAGATTCCTGAATGACAAGAGAATTAAACCTGCAATCAAGGTAAAAAGGAATTCAATCATTTCACCACGAAGTAACAAGATGAGGAACAGAGAAGTCATACAGCAAACAAAAGATTTTCTCAAATGGAAAAAGAAGAAAAGATATGGACAGAGATGGATTGCTGAAACAGCCTTTTCATCCACCAAGAGAATGTTTGGTGAACATGTATCTGCTTCCAAGTTTCAAAATATGGTAAAAGAGATGATGATGAAGGTATCATTGTATAACTTGTTTACAAGATTGGCTTGACTGTGATATATTTGATCTCAGAATAATTAGTTATGCAACAGAGCAGTTTTTAACCATTTAGCAAAGAAGTTTTATAGGCTTGCTGACTCCTGATCCCATTACAAATATCACATCATTGGAAGCATTTGGCACAGAAAATTACACAATCTAAATGGTAAAAATAACCTGAAATTACAAAACCCATATCAAGTTGATAACTTTCATTCTAGCTTGCGCATTAACTGTGACAATGCTGGAATAATTTTTCCAATTTATTTATTATCCCTGTCCATGACTGCCACAAGTGTCATAAATAAGGAAGTTATTGAAATTCTAACTAGCAATTGATCGCTTGCTTGGACTTGGGAGGTCAAGTTTAACCAAACTAATGGATTCGATTACCCCCATAGGGTTAGAAAAGATAATGAGGATTTACGGGATCCGTAATATTCAAAATCGCACATTCACTGGTTATTTATTATTCCACCTTTCAATCATTCTCCCCTCCTTTTCCTGGCAACATCCGTCATAGCGGAACTTCAACGATGGCCACATCAATGTTCGTATAATACCTTTTGACGTCTCCGCCATATTTGGACTTGAATCTTTTCACAACACCATCAACACCATCGCCGTCTGTTAGTAGTTTGCTCTTTGCAGGCATATCCACACCATTTACGGAAATCTTCAACATTGGGTCGGCCACCAGGTTCTTGTACCACTCGGTGTCTAGCCCAGGTTTGGAAGCAAATAAACTGTGTTGCCTTCATGAGTAAACCAGACCGTCCTGTGAATATCCCTGCCTGATTTTCTACCTTTAACGCTTAGTGTTATCTCGTTTGCCCTATTTAGTTTCTGGTGAACATCTGCTTTGGACAGGATACTTTATACGGTAATTATCTGATAAGGGTTTTGCGTTTTGCCCCATAACAAAATTTTGAAAACCAATTCTTATACATCTTGCAAATGATATGTGATGTCCAAATTTCTCAGTTAGTCCTGCAGGGGCACGGCAATTAGTTTTACTTTTTAATTAATACCATATGCAAGTTTGGCCATCCTACTATAGCCCGTCTGACGTAAAGCATAATTTAACATGTTTTGTAAATATGACTTTATTGCAATAACAAAATGAAGCCCAACAAGGTGTCTTTGCCCTTCTGCATTCTAACTATACAAACCAGTAGAATGTATCATCAATAAATAATATGGTAACCTAAAATTGATATGACCCAAAATACCTCACCTGAAACTAATTCCAAACTTGTGGAGTAATTTAATGAAGCCATATCTGTTGAGAACGCAGCAATAGACAGACTAGAGACAAGGATAGATGAGTGTCCCCCGCAAGAAGGAAAACAGAGATTGCAGCAACATCTTGAAGAGACCAGAGGGCAACAAAATAGGCTTCAGGAGATATTATCAAAATATGGCGGCAGCCCTACAGACGCCAAAGCTCACCTATCTACACCAAAACCTCCATCTACTCAACTTATGAAAAAGGCATTGAAGGATACCGTAAAGTCTGTCAAGGGCGATACCGACAATCCCCTTTTAGAGGAAATGGAGCTGATAAGGACCAAAGAAGATGCGATATTGGAGCATGCAGAAATAGTATCCTACAAAATGCTTATGCAATTGGCTGACAGAGCTGGCGCATAAGACGCAATACCATTGCTCAAACAAAATTTGCAGGAGGAAGAATCCATGGCCAAATGGATTATGGATAACACACCTTTGATGCTTGACCAGCTGTGGCCAAAGATTCAGTCTGCTGTTATCTCCACGGCAAACAAGTAAACACATTTCTTTTTCTCATCAAAATACTTTTATTTTTTCTATGACAACGTTTGATGACATTAATGCAAATTCGGGTACTATGCCTGGCCGTCCCCCAATCCGATATCTAAAATCCTTGTGGCATTTGCAGGAACGTTTTCTGGTAACATTGCTTCGCCTTCTTTTCTATTAGGAAACGAGTCATCACATCCAAGGCAATTCATGGAATGACCAGGAGCAGGCCACTCATTTGAGGATTTATACATGCTGATCATAAGCCATGAGGTTGTGGTATATTCGCCTTGTAATATTCTTTGCAAGGCATAATCCCACTACCCAATTGAGTAAATCAAACAGACATTATTCACAGGTATTACCACATTTTAATAATTACTTAGGTTTCATATTGATCTGCTAAACAAGACTTCAACGCACAAACAATATCTCCCGCATCTTTTCAAAAAAAAAGTAGAGTAGTTGTCCTGTAATCATTTCTTAGGCTGCTGAATTTAATGTTTTCCTTTTAAGGATTAATCCAAATCCAAGGGATACTGCGGATAACAGCCCTGCTGTAAGGAACACCAAATCATATGATTCGGCTGATGGATATGATCCCTTGACTCCCAAAGTCTCATGATCGGCCATATATATACCCGCCAGTGCCGGACCTATTGCCATGCCTACAAACAACAACAGAGCACCCACTCCCACCGATATGCCAGTAAATTCTTTTGGGGATGACGACACTATCATATTCCAGGTTGCGGTCATGGTAAGCGACAGGCCAGTAGCAATTAAGGCCAAATTTACAGATACCATGAATTCAGTTGAATTGAACACTGATAATCCAATTGTACCAAATAAGCTGACTATTCCACCAATAATCGCTGGCTTTATAGTGCCTATTTTATTTATGACAAATGGAGTAATACTTGCAAACACCAAGAAACTGATCATAAATGGTAGCTGAACATTTGCAGCATCTACCGAATCACCTCCAAATCCCAATGGAATTGGACTCCTAACCAACTGGACTATTGTTGGATAGATCATGAACATCGTAATTCCAGTGGTTATCAATAGGATGTAGGAGGGTAATAGGATCCTGTCTCGTAGCAATCTCAAGTCAACGAATGGAGGAATAACCTTTCTTTCAGTTATAACAAACACAGTCAACGAAATTATAGATATTATGAATGCCCCAGCAATTTGCGGAAGATTTTCATTGTTTACGCCGATTTGTATAAGTGTAAGTGCAATTAGAAAGGAGGATATCGTTGCAGAGAGAGCCATTATACCCTTGACATCTATTGGAAACGCTTTTCGTTTATTATTGTTTGTTGTCTTTTTTTCAATCATGGCATTAATAGGCTGATCTGATCTTGTGCCTTCCTTCACTATTTTAGAGATTAGTATTGTTACTAGTATCGAAAAAGGAACTATAGCCAAGAATGTTGCATGCCAGCCAAAATTTTGGATAATGCTGGCGCCCGCTAACAGGCCAACCACTGAACCTGCTGAATACGCAGATCCAAATACCCCTACAGCTATTGAAAGTTTAGCCGGCGGGAAGGTATCCCTAAGAAGACTAAACGCAGCCGGGACCGCGGCTAAACCGACGCCCTGGATAATTCTCGTAATTAGTAGAAAAGATATGTTATCCGCAAACCCGCCTGCCGTAAGCCCAACTACATATATTACAAGTAATGATAGTAACACTTTCTTTTTTCCGTACAAATCAGAAAGCCTACCAGCAATGGGGGTCATAACGGCAGCTACAATTAAATAAGCGCTGAATATCCAGGCGGCGGTTCCGTAGGATATGTTAAATTCTTCTATTATCTCGGGTAGCGCAGGCAAAAGCATTGTCTCTGAAAAAAAAACTGTCAAGAGAGTACTGCTAAGTATTGCCAGTGTAAGCCAAGCATGACGACTGACAACAGCTGTTTCACTAATCACCTTATTTTTTTCGCCTCGATTTTTTATCATAAATTTATTACCTTTTCTCATTAACTATAATAAGGTAAGTATATAAGTTAATAGGTAACATTATGGTAAGTAGATAGCATATTGTTAAATTGAATGAGGAAATCATTACAAAAAGGAGTTATAAAAAGATACCCTATCGATTATATGAAACAATTTCTTTGAGATATGCATATCAAAGTAATAAAGTATCACAAATACTAAATTGTATTTATTGTATTTTCCACGCCGCTTAAGAGATTATCATCATTGATGCCTATGATTTTTTCGTTCTTCGACCAAGTCGAGATAATGAAAGAATGAGCAAAACGGTTTAGTTATTTAATCAACGCTCTAGAAGAAGTTTAAGAAAAGAATGAAAAGAAATATCTGTTTGAAACTGCTTGAATAAGGTATTGTTGGATCCATACGTTAAGTCCCATGTATTGATAGAGATGTTTTTCTGTAGATATTATTAACCATGCATATTTTATATGCAAGAATAGATAAAGGATAATAGTTTTTGGGGCTACATGTATTTTTTAATGGATTTAGCAGTTATTTTGTCAATTTTAATGGGATCAGGGTTATCAAATATTTGTTCGCGGCAATATTTGACAGAAAACAATGCCATTTGTTCCAAAATTGGCTGCAATTCCTTGCCCTTTTGAGTAAGACAATATTCTATCCTAACAGGAGTTTCATTGTATACTTGGCGCTTTATGATCCCATCATTTTCCATTTCTTTCAGCCGTATTGACAAGGTTTTAGGATTTATCTCCTCTATAGAATTTAAAAATTCGTTAAATCGCCTATGCTTATCGTAAATCATATTGCGCAATATTAAAAGAGAGAACTTTTTACCAATTATGTTAAAGGTATTGAAAACCGGGCAACATTTGCATAACATTCCATCTATCATGTGTTGTTGATTGAAATTCTTATTTCCTTCATGATGGTTATCAAAGGTTTTTTCCTCAATCAAACTAGCAAATCTCCACCTAATTTCAAACTCATCATTTACCAATTTAAATACTTACCTTATTATAGTTAATAACACAAATGGATTTGGAGAATAGTCGAAATTCGATGTGATACAAAATATGCATTTCATCCGTGATCAAAAGCAACATCTTTCTATTTTATTCCCTCGTTGATCTATGAGATATAATGAGACATCCAGTGCACTAATGATGGTATTGTTATTTGACAAGATGCAAAGATGTTTTGTAGTGAATAGTCCATTGATAAAAAGTTAAAGTAAAACAGTCCACCATGTAAGACAAATCCTATTCATAATACCAATATCAGCACTAATCATCACGGACCCGCTGACAACATATTTCTTGTTAGTATAAGTAGATAAGTTGGATCACATAAGACCAACAAATAAACAAGGAGAGACAGTTGCTGCTAGGATATTAAACAAAATACAAATAAAATACCGAAGTAAAAGTATAACACTTAATGATGATGCATTAATACCATATTATCATGGGATGGATAAGAATATGCGACAAAAATTCTTTAAATGATGGTGACATTAAGGAATTTGATCACAACGACATAAAGATTCTCATAACCATGATAAGAGACAAAATCTACGCAACTGATAGAATATGCACTCATGCATATGCTGACCTGTAAACGGGGTTTCTAAACGAGGAAGAAAAAACCGTAACGTGTCCACTGCATATGTCCGCCTTTAAATTAGAAAACGGCATATCACAAAATCCACCTGCAGAGTTACCCCTAAAAACATATGATATAAAAACCGAAGACAATGGTGTTTATGCGCTCATCCAATGACATACTATTCATATAAAGATATTTTAGATACAATGATGTAATAAGTATATGACTAAAAGTTTTGTTTTAGTGACACTTGCAGTATCCATTTTGATCTTTATGCTAAATCCAATTAACGCCATAAGCGGCCAGGAAAACTCTACAGGAGCAGTATTAGCTAATGATACTAGTTTGCAAAATAAAACTGCAGTGGTATTAGAAACCGAAAACAATGAAACGGTTATCATCATAGGCGAATCTGAGGATAATATGTCAACAACAAACACTGCTGAAAGGGTTGGTTCTATAGTAACCAATTTACTAAATAAAACAGGAATCATAATAAGCAATCTCCCCGAAACATTAGAAAGTGCTACTGAAAGAGGTGGCAATGTTATCTCTAATGCATCAGTTCCTGCAGGAAATATATTTAAGAACATAACCGGTAAAATAATAGGCATATTTGAATAGCAAAAGAAAAACAGGATAATACATGTTAGAGAATTTTTTTTGGTGGAATTCCCCTCCTAACGTTCTCTTATCTGATACTTTCTTGTCATTGTTTTTTCCCGTCAAATTTCAACCATGTCATTATTTATAAATAGTAAAATAATTGTCTAACCATAAAAAAAAGAAAAATAAAAAAGCCCGATATCCATTATGCAGCAGAAGCAATCAATTGATCAATTTTCATATTCTACCTGCTGCGATTGAGCAAGTAGGTTGCAATGACATACATCAATATGCTATCGGCAGCAGCAATTCCAAATACCAGTAGTAAACCCAGGTTGTCAAGTTGTGCAGGTCCGGAACACCATGTCCAAACGCCCTTGGCGATGTTGCCGCTTCCACCTTTGATTGGGCCACCCTATGGCCTCAGACCAGAGGGACCTACTGCTTGTTGTTGTTGTTCAGGTTGGGCATAGGTCATTATGCCTCTGTTAGGTATTGAGGCTATGGGAGTGATAGTGAGCCAAGCATCAGGATCAGCCCAACCGAAAAGATTTTGGGCATTGATTTGCCAACAGATTTGATTGGGGTTACAACCCTTTTGCCTATGAGTTCTTTTGTCCTAATAACCTTAATCGCCATGCATTAAAGCATGATATTTTAAAGATATTTTACTTTCAATAAATAAATGACATTATGTTAAATATTAATATATGATGTAATGTATATTACATAGGTAAGGTGGTAAAATATGAACATAGGACCCACAGATAACAATAATAAAAAATCTAAAGAAACGGCAACCCTAAATGTTGCTGAAGCAGAACAACGCGATGTTGGAAGGAAGATTGCGCGTGTTGATCCTCTAGTTGCCAAGCGCCTAAACATTAGCAGCGGTGACGCGTTGGAGTTGGTTTCTCCCGGAAGAAAAACCACAGTTCTGAGTTGGCCGGCAAAAGAGGTAGACAGTGGTAGGGAATTGATTAGAATTGACGGCTTTATCAGAAATAGGCTAGATGTTGGTATCAATGACCTGATAGAGATTAGGGTGGTAGAGTCCAAAGAGGCCAAAAGCATAACATTTGCACCCATCGAGCCTTTAAGGATAATGGGGGCAGAGGAGTTTCTTGCCGAATATCTAAACGGGACCCTCATGACCAAAGGCGATACGATACCAATCAATGTTATGGGCAGGAGGGTGGATTTGGTTGTTATTGCCACAAATCCCTCGGGTCCAGTCATAATCAACAACTCTACAGAAATTGTTGTTTCCGAAGAGAGCTCAAAGGCAGAGCAGATATCAAAAGAAGGTGGGAATGCATCCATCACCTACGAAGATATTGGCGGATTGGGGGATGCGGTAACAAGGGTTCGAGAAATGATAGAACTCCCACTAAGGCATCCGGAGTTATTCAAGAGACTGGGAGTTGAGGCACCAAAAGGGGTGTTGTTGCACGGTCCTCCCGGCACTGGAAAAACACTTCTGGCAAAGGCAATAGCTAATGAGACAAACTCAAACTTTTACACCATAGGGGGACCTGAGATAATGAGCAAATACCACGGGGAGTCAGAGGAGAGGCTAAGAGGGGTATTTCAGCAGGCCGAGAAAAACGCACCCTCAATTATCTTTATAGACGAAATCGATTCCATCGCCCCAAAAAGGGAAGAGGTGACAGGGGAAACCGAAAGGCGAATCGTTGCCCAATTGCTATCGCTAATGGATGGCATGACCGCAAGGGGAAAGGTGGTGGTGATAGCGGCTACAAATAGGGTAAACGCTATCGACCCCGCCCTTAGAAGACCGGGGAGGTTTGACAGGGAAATAGAGATAGGGGTTCCAAACAGGGATGGCAGGCTGGAGGTGCTGCAGATACACACAAGGGGTATGCCAATAGACAGGGACGTCAACCTTGAAAAGCTTGCGGATATTTCCCATGGTTTTGTTGGGGCAGACTTACAAGCACTTGCCAAAGAGGCTGCAATGAGGGCCCTAAGACGGGTGTTGCCAGACATTAACCTTTCAAGCGAAGGCATACCTGTTGAAACGCTAAGGAAAATCATAGTCAGAATGCAAGACTTTATGGACGTCATTAAAGAGATGGAGCCCTCTGCAATGAGGGAGGTATTTGTGGAGGTTCCCGACATAAAGTGGGACGATATAGGTGGCCTATCCCCCATAAAGCAGGAATTGCAAGAGGCTGTGGAATGGCCCTTAAAATACCTGGGGGTGTTTACCTATGCAGACGCGAAGCCTCCAAAGGGCATTTTGCTTTATGGCCCTCCCGGCACGGGCAAAACACTGATGGCCAAAGCTGCTGCAAACGAAAGTGAGGCAAACTTCATCAGCATAAAGGGTCCTGAACTGTTGTCAAAATGGGTCGGGGAGTCCGAAAAAGGTGTAAGGGAGATATTCAGGAAGGCAAGGCAGGCAGCCCCATGCATAATTTTCTTTGACGAACTGGACGCCATAGCACCGACAAGAGGTGGGGACCATGGAGACTCCCATGTCACAGAAAGGGTCATCAGCCAGTTTTTGACGGAAATGGATGGCCTGGAAATACTGACCAATGTTGTTGTGATAGGCGCGACAAACAGGCCAGACATAATAGACCCCGCCCTATTGAGGCCGGGGAGGTTTGACAGAATCCTATATGTGTCTCCACCTGACCGTGACTCCAGGCTGCAAATAATAAAAATCCACACCAAAAAGAAACCTGTGGCCGGAGACGTCAACATTGAGCAGTTGGCCGACAAAACGGAGGGATACACTGGCGCGGATATTGCGTCACTGTCATCGGCGGCAGTTATGCTTTCATTGAGGGAACACATAGAAAAATACCCAGATCCCAAAGAGGCCGAAAGACACGCCCAGGAACTAAAAATCAGCATGAAGCATTTTGAGGATGCCATGATGAAGATTCGCCCACTGTCAAGGCAGGAACTTGACATGTACAAAAACGTATCAGACAAGTTTGGAAAGCCTCAGTTATCCGCATAAGATGAATGCTGATAATTCCCCCATCTACTCATTATTGCATTTAAAAGATAACTTTACCAAATAAGACACGGGCAATATTAATTCCCATTAGTTAATAAATGCCAGATTTTTTGGATTATGCAAGATTTCTTGTTCCTTTTATTATCTTCTCGTATGACAGTTTCGCATGATCTTTAAAATGGTTGCTAAAAAATTGGGCATTTTTGTAATTATATTATAGCGTTTTTTGCCCATTTTGAAAACTTTTGTTCATAGATTTTAAATTGAATTATATAGTTTATGGGATATGCCTAGAGGACATTATAATGATTTTCAATCCAATCAATAATAATAATTTTTAATGTGCGGGATTGTCCACCATATTTTTATTATTTTTTATTTGGCAGTTTTATTATGATGTTGTCCTGATTTGCAATGAAGTGAATAACACATCTAACCTAATGATGAACCAGGAAAATGTAGCAGGGTTAACTTAACAAACTCAAATATTTAAGATTCGTATTATAGCATGTAACTCAAATATTGCCTGCAAAAAGCAACGAGCCGATTGTAACAGCAATCAGTTCAATGACAAGGAACATGCAAATGGCTGGCCAGTATTTTTGTTATTCATTCAACCTTTTTTATCGACATTATCCATATTGAAACCACAAGAAAAAAAAACAGCACCTGACAACAGGGTTGGAACAACAACCACACAACATACAAAAACACCAAGGAATAGCCCATGATCTTAGTGTAGCATTGTTGTTAAAGATAACAGAATCTCATTTAAAGGACTGATATTGTCACCAGGCCCATCTGGTTCGTATTCATTGGGTTCAAATAACTCGTCATTCCCTATTATAATATAAGGGAGAAGTCACTTTACTGCACGCTCAGTTGACTGCGACCATTACAAACATGAAAAATACGTATGGAATTTACTATTCAATATTTCCTTAATTTGCTTATAGTTGCTTTTGCCATAAAATATAATAGTGAACCAGGTGAAAAATATATGAAGTAAAAAATCAAATGCAAAATCAAAATACAAATGCGATATTCGCCATTGCAGTTATTATGACTGCGTTTACTGCGGTATTACAATTCGGTTCTGCTAATTTGGCATTTTCCCAAGAGGTTCCGCTGCTTCCTATAAATACTGGTAATGAAACACTTGACATCAGTTTACCTGTATTTTATGAATGCATAGAAGAAGCAGTAGACGCAAGTGAAAATGCGCCACAACAAGACTCCTACTTTGAAGACGAACCAACAAAGAACGAAGTGAGGGGGTGCTACCAAGCAGTATTTATAGATAATCCTGTGGAAGAAGAGAATAACAATGATGAAGATGAAGAGGATGATGAGTAAGAATGGATATGCATATTAAAAACAACACCACCAAAATGACAAAATTAAGCATATTAGCCATTACTGCAACCATGGTAATTTTAACTCAAATCGCTTTGGTAGAGAATGCTCAAGGTTTAACAAGATTCGATAATTGCGTGACAAGAAATGCAAACAATAACGGAACGCTTTCTTTAGCGGATGTTGAGAGATGTTATGATTCTGTGTTCCAGGGCGCTTTAGACAATGATGCTGACGGTAGACCCTTAAGGTGAGATAATATAGACCTTAAGGAAACAGTAAAAGTAACTTTACTTCAATTAGAAAAATCATGAACTTTCCATAATTTATTTAATTAGTTCTCTTACACTATCTAATAGCTTTACTCACTAACATTTTAAAAAAATATAATTGATATCTTTTAAATCTCGCAAAAAAAAGTAATGAATAGTTCTAGTTTACATGTATATTTGCAACCATTGAGGGATGGTATACACAATAATATTCATAGCTTCCAGGTTCATCAAATGTCAAACTATAGGATTGTTTTGACAATATTGGACCAGAATCAAATGATGAGCCGCCGTCAGAATCA
>Ga0183260_10003880_pt1 | contig 12000 bp, 11 predicted proteins | sample AntDrymUQ4972206_2_FD_129768 | JGI IMG/M metagenome (GOLD analysis project Ga0183260, IMG submission 129768) | Polar desert sand microbial communities from Dry Valleys, Antarctica - metaG UQ497 (22.06) (version 2) (version 2) | ecosystem: Environmental > Terrestrial > Soil > Desert | place...
AATATGTTAAGATATAACTATACATTTTACTAAAATAATTTATATAAAAATAAAATTTGATTCTATGAAGATAAAAGGTTAAATGTGAGATTATTTATTTTCATAAGCCACCTCCTGATGATATGAAATATCCAGGCCCAAGTCCTCTTCTTCTTCCTTAGCTCTAATCCCTATAGCATAGTCTATAATCTTCAAGATTACAAATGTTCCAACAAAAGCCAATAGCGCACCAACTCCAACCCCTAAAGCCTGGATTGGTAACTGCATTGGATTTCCATACAGCCAACCGATTGGACCGATTGGATTAATTGCCTGCGTTGCAAATAGACCTATCCACAAGCTGCCAATTATCCCAGTAATCCCGTGAACAGAGCTTACATCCAAAACATCATCAATCTTTAATCTCTCCTTTATCAATACAATTCCGTAATAAGATGCAAAGCCCAATACGATACCTAAAATGAATGCCCATTGACCCGTAATGAAACCAGCAGTCGGAGTAACTCCAGCCAACCCAGAAATTGCACCATTTATTGCTGCGCTAACGGTCGGCTTTCCAGTCCTTTTCCAACTTAGTAGTATCCAAACAAGTGCACAAGTACATGCTCCCATTTGCGTGGCAAGTAGAGCACTTGCAGCAAGGGTACCTGATGCCAAAGCACTACCTGCGTTGAAACCAAACCATCCTAGCCACAGAAGAGTAGCTCCTATAGCCGCAAGCGGAAGATTATGAGGCACCATAATTTCCGGACCAAATCCTTTTCGTCTACCCAAGACCAAGGCCGATGCTAGAGCCGCCATACCCGCACTTGTGTGGATAACTATACCTCCTGCAAAATCAAAGACTCCTAACTTTGCCAGCCAACCGCCACCCCATATCCAATGGGCGAGCGGGTAGTAAATTACAAGGCTCCATACAATTATGAAAATGAAAAAGGCATTCCATTTCATACGTTCTGCAAAAGCGCCAGTAATTAACAGAGGAGTTATGACTGCGAACATCATTTGGTAGGCACCGAAGTTAACTCCAGGTATTGTGGGGGCCCAAGAAACCGAATCGCTAAATGGTACATTGTTAAAGAAAAACCATGATAGATCGCCTATAATTCCATTAACATCCGGTGCAAACACAAACGTGAAGCCAACTATAAACCAAAGGGTTGATAGTAAAGCCATTCCCGTCATAGTCTGCATAATAACGGACAAAGAATTTTTTAATCTGATTAACCCTGATTCAAAAAAACCTAGAGCAGGGGTCATCAAAAATACTAATCCAGTGCAGATTAACATCCACGTGGTATCACCAGTATCTATTGCCAACGGTCACAAAAGGTTTACAGTAGATTATAAAGTTTTTCCTTTTTTACTTAAAAATTTTAAGTAAAACGAATAGATTAATAAAATTATCATAAAATTTTGATTTTTTGATTAACAGATTTGAACGCATAGAATTATTAAGGTTCTAATTTTGATTCGTTCGAATGCCCGACCAATTATGCGGACTTGAAATACAAGGAATTGGTTATCAAAGTGGAAGTATAAGGTAAAGAAAAAATTTTGCAATTGCAATGCTTCTCTTCACTCTACTTCATTTAAAATAATGAGAAATCAAATCTCATAACAGTAGCTCTGACTAACTTAACTCTAAAAACAAAAAAATGATATATTATCTTTCTTTTTCTTACTTATTGAAATTTAAAGTTCTTCCAAAAGTTCATGAATTCCATATTCTTTGTTTCAAAACTTCCCTTATCTGTTAATTGAGATTGAGTTTCAAAACTTCCCTTATCTGTTAATTGAGATTGAGTTTCAAAACTTCCCTTATCTGTTAATTGAGATTGAGTGTTGTTACTAGTAGAATTTTCAGATAAAGCTGTATGACAGGTTTGACCATTATTACAGGTGGTTACAACACATGTATCGTTTCTACAATTTTTTTCGTAATATGTAGAACTATTATTATTGCTATTAAGCGAATATCCATAAGGAACTTGAACTACTGAAAACCCAATAACAAATATTAGCATAAAAATAAGATAAGCGTTCATCAACTAAAATTACTATTCATTATATTTTTAAATTTTGATACAATCTTAAAGCCGATTACTTACTAATTATCAACAATAAGAAAACAAAAAAATATTATACATAAAATATCACTAAAATAAAATATGAAAGCCCTTTTCTTTAACAAGCCCGGCATCGAAAATTTGATCTTTAGTGATTACCAATTACCAGATATAAGAGATGATGAAGTCCTAGTAGAAACTAAGTGTACTAGTGTCAATCCCATTGATTATTATACTGTAACCGGAATACACGGAGTAAACGGTCCTGCAATGAAGATAAATCCATATCCTCATATAGCCGGCTCTGAAATTGCTGGGACTATAAAAAGCAAAGGCGAAAGAGTAAACAATACAATTAGAGAAGGCGACAGAGTTATAATATATAACAGAGTATTTGACGGAATATGTAAATATTGTAAAAACAATCATCAAATGCTTTGTGAAAATGGCGGAATGATAGGTATTTCAAGGAACGGCGGATTTGCAGAATATGTAATAGTTCCTCAACAAAATATCATAAAAATTCCTGATGAACTGGACTGGGAACTTGCCTCTGGTTTACCAATAGCCGGCTTAACAGCCTACAACGCAATACAAGAATCAAGACTCAAATCAGAAGAAAATCTTGCGGTATTTGGCGGTTCTGGCAATACAGGCCTTTTTTGTACCCAGATTGGCAAGCTTATTAATGCGATAACAATATCACTTTCCTCTAAACCATGGATTAAGGAGTATGGTGCGGACTATGTTTTACCAATTGACGAAAACCTCAGAGAAAAAATACTAGAGATTACAAATGGAACTATGGCGGACGTAGTCATAAATTCACTTGGAGAAAACACCTGGACAAAAGGAATGGATATAATTGGAAAACTAGGAAGAATAATTACATTTGGTGTACTTACGGGCGGTAACTTATTCATAGATGGCAGATTATTGTATAATAAACAAATTACAATTAAAGGTACTACTGGAGGATCTGTTGAAGGTTTACTAAATCTTATAGAAATGGCGAAAGAGCAAAACATTAGAACCAAAATTTGGAAAAGATATTCTCTTGAGGATTCAAAAATAGCCATAGAAAAGATTTTTGACAAAAACAGAGAAGGAAGGATCGTTATAGAAAACTATTAATGAATTTTAGTTACGAATCTCCGCTAGTATTATAGCATCTAATAAACATTAGACAAAGTATCATTTTATTATATAATTAGAATCATAATGATATATTCTAAATTACTAACTAAGGTATTACTTTTATAATAAGAAAAATTATTGATAGTATATGAATAATCTAGGCAAGTTATCCGTTGTAATGATAGCTATTTTCGTAGCAGGTAATTCCATTTATCCAGTTAGTCAGCTGGTAAATGCACAATTGGATATTTTAGAGACACCTACAAATCCAAATAACACCTCAACAACAGCAACAACAACAACTACAAAAGCCGTGGACACTGATAAAAACGCAAAGGTAAAAGAAGCATTAGCTAATATATTTGAAATATATCAAGTTCTGGCAGAAAGGGGCGATGTAGATTCTTTGCTAAAGCTAAATACTATAGAGAGAATATTGCTAGAGTTATTGAGATAATATAATAACTTTAATTTTTTTTATTTTAATTAAATAATAATTTCTTAGGTTTTATAATTAGTTAAAAAAAAGAGGTGGTTTATTGACCGTTCCATGCTAATGGAGAACCAAGCATGTATGGTTTTACATTCACTGGAATGCTGTTTTCACCAGTTGGTGGAATTGCGTTGGATGGATTTGAATCATCGGTTAAGCCTAATAAGTTGCTTGTACCATTGTCTGGGCCATCAACTACAACTAAACCTGCTTGACCTTTGAACAATTGTGAGTAGTCATGGTTTACAAAGGCGTAAACTCCTGGTTGGTCAAATACTACATCAACAATTGCATCATTAGATCCACCGACTGTGTATGTTTGTTTACCGATTCCGCTAACTATGCTACCATCAGTGACTCTGTCAAGCATTTCACCTACAATGTGGAAGTTTGTTGGTAGGTCACCGTGATTAAGTAAGAAGAATCTTACGTGGTCACCTTGTTTAAAGAACAGTGTTGTTGCATTTGCTGTCTTGGTAATTACTGGATCATATCCAAATGGAATACCATTTATCCATGAAGCAGTTGGAGCATGTGCGAACATTGCTGCGGAGTCATATTGGCCTGATGGGTCTAAGTAATATTCTGAGAATTGGAATGCAACTTCTTTGGCATCTTCACTTACCTCTGCTGTTGTTAATGCATTAGTACCATTCTCTACGGCTACACCCTCATAACCTGTATAACCAACTTGTGGATCAACAATTACACCACCAACCATTCCTTGGAATACGTGTTGGTCCATGCCTAATACTGCATTACCTTCACAGTGATATTTGAAGAATCCTGGTTGAGATGCGATAAAGCTGTATTGCTTAGAATCGCTTACGTTAATTGGACCAAAGTTTGGCACTGCACTTATTGTGGATGCATGATGATCCAAACTATGAATCATTGTGTTGTTAGGATGATTAATAATATTTATATTTAGAAGATCACCTTGAGTTACACGAACAGTTGGTCCTGGGATAGTACCATTCCATGTTAATGCGGCTACACTTTGACCACCTGGTAATGTGATGTTTTTCTCAACAGCAACAAATGTTACATTTTTTGCTGGGGCTTCACTTGCAGCTGCCTCTTCACTAGAGACTTGTTGGAAGGATCCGCCTAATCTAAAATTCATATTGGCTAATGTTAATTGACCTTGATCATTTGATACTGCAAATGATTTCATGTTTATGCCAGGAAGTAAAACTAATCCGGACATCAGAACAGCTGATAAAGCAAAAATTGCTAATGTACTCTTCATTGAGGTAAATTAGATAGAAGATATTCTTAAACCTTTTGGACATAAGAATTATATAGAAGAATGTATCATTTCCAAAATTTTTATAAATAAATTCAACTATTGTAAATAATTCAAAATATCCCTCAAAGAAATGAAATATTGAACAGTTATTCAACATAACAAATATTTTTATACTTTAGTGAATAATTTGAATAAACTATGGTATTATAAGGGATTTTTGTCAATTTAATATCTAAAAGATAATCGATCAAGAATAATTTCCGATATAAAAGGAGATAACCAGTTTATTCGATTTATATCATTGTTATTCTAGAATTTGCTAAACCCAACGATTACGTAGGTAATTTGGTTTCAATGGAAAGTCCGATTGATTAGAATGCTCGAAATTAAGAACAATAATCAATTTAATAATTCAAGCTTGTGACAATATTCAACAAACCGATGTTAACAATATTATGTGAAATAGCCCGGATTGTCTCGAGAAGAAATTGTTCTATTGCAAATATAGTCTACCTAAATTATTTGAATCTAAGATTAAAAAGTAGCCATTAGTGGTATCTGCAGATAATGCGGAGTGGACATGTATAAACGGCCATTAAATATCAAGATGCTTGGCTTAAAAATAGATCTACATTAAATTCAAATAGAAATATCAAAATGAAATATTTCAATAACACACAATTTTTTTAAAAAAACTTCATTTATTTTAGAATATTTAGTATAATTTTTATAATACTGGCTGCCTTTTATTAATCCTGCAAGATAAATCTCTGCTTGATGAGGATGAATGTTCATTCCTTGAGCTACATACGATACAATCTTTACTTTACCTTGTATCGAATGACTAAATTTAGTGTATTCTGAATTGATTTAACAGGATCAGAGCTACTTAACGCTCCAATAATGATATTTGAAAGATAATTTGTTCGCTCAATTTGCTGAACATCACTTAATGCTTTCTCTAATTCTTCAAAAGGTTGTATTAACCTTCCAAATATATCTAAAATAACTGGTTCGTCACCTTCAGGTCCATACGGCTCACCTGCCCCATTGTTTGAACCATCGCTGTTTTTGAATAGCGCTCCTGTTTTCTTGTTGAAAATTATTGCTAGTCCATGATGTATTTGCTCATTATGTCGTAGAGCATTCCATTTTCTACTAAAATTTTTTTTACATCTGTTGCAACTGTAATCATTCATTGTTTATTATGAAGGTCCGCCATATTAAGAGAGTCACTCTGAGTGACTTAAATGACAAAAAACTGCACAGATGTTGACGACGTTTTAGAAAAATGAAACAAAAACTTCATAACATTCACGAAAGGTATTATGAAACGGGTAAAATCAAGTTGTCAATAATACAAAACTTAGTTTTCGATACTACGAGATACTCTTATTCTTTAAGATATATTTATGAATCAAAGATCCATACTGGATAGCTTTTTTAGGATGCATGGCTGCTTCCTTTGGAACGCCAATTCTCATTGCAACCTCTCGCAAAATATGTTTTCTTAACAAATCATCTTGGCCCTTTATTTTATATTCCAGAGGGATGTTTTTTGCATATTTAATAAATGCTGTTGATAGAAATGGCTGGTATGAACATATATTCAGTTCTGCTATCACATGTGAAATTTCTCTCATCATGTGCTCTTCATTGGTTAATTTTTCTTCCATGTACGCGGTTACAGACTCCTCACCATTTTGATAATACGATCTATAGCGATCGTATCCACAAAATAACTCATCAAAACCATTAGCTGTTAGGAAAGAATGCCCCAATTCATGACGTTTTATGATTTTACTAATCTGAAAAAAAGCAATACAGTTTTCAATGTGTGAAAGAACATTACAAGAAAGTTTTGATTTTACAAACTTAATGTCATTTAGGATATCCTCCTCCTTAATTTCATAAACTATGTGATTCATTGATAAAGAGAGAGAGTTGGAAATAGATTTAGAAAACATAATGTCATGGGAATTGGCAAAACCAATTGTTACTAGGTGGACTTGTTTATCCAAATCTTTACAAATTTTTGCCAATAGAGAACTATCAACCCCTCCAGAAAATGCAATCACGACTTTATCAGAATGTTTTATGAACTCTTCAACCGTAGAATACAAATATTGGGTTAATTCGTCGCATATGAGCACTTTTACGTTTGGGTTACCTCAGAATATATTTGTAATAATTATAATAGAGAGAAGATAACTAAAAATAGATTTGGATAAAGATCTGAAATACATCGGTCAAAGCAAAAAATTAATCAAGAATAGAACAGGATATTCAATCTCAAAACTATTGGATTTTCTAGAAATAGAATATAATTACGATAATGCTTTAAATGATTCAAAATTAAGTATAGATTTTAAAATTGGAGATAAGTTCATTAAAATAATTGAAAACGATAATGACATGAATGAATTTAAGATCATTCAAGAAAGATTCCCATTTGTAGATATGATTGCCGTAGGGAGATCGTCTTACCTAGGCAAAATAAATGAGATGCATAACATCTTCCTGTTTGACAAAGAAAGCAAACAAGTTGGATCTATATTTATCGAGGACCCATCTTTATCATTTGATTATGCTCACATATTACCTCTGGTCGAAAAGTGTTCAATAATTCATGGTCACACATCTACTGTCATGGTAGAAATTATAGGGGAAATGAAAAATAATCTAGTGATCGACTTCTCTGAGGCTAAAAAATTAATAAAAGAAGCGTTATATCAAATCGATCATAAATTTTTTATTAATAGAAAATATTTAAAGAAGGAAGATAAGGATCACTTTTTTATTGAATTTGATGGTCCTAAAGGATATTTCGATTTAAAAGTTCCAAAGTATACAACTTATCTTTTAAAAGGCGAGGCGACTGTAGAAAATCTTTCTACAGAAATAATAAGAATGTTAGCAGATAAGATGCCCGAGAATGTGCAGGCACTTGGTGTATATATATACGAGGGAGTCAATAAAGGCGCTCATATTCTTTCTTATATCCGGTAAATGCTAATAATGAGTAAAATCCTGACTTTCATTTCAATAGCACTATATTCTAAAACTATTCAAGATTTGGACTACGTCTAAATTTCGATTTAGATGTTATAGATGTTACAGAACTTTCATTGAGACTAAACTAGGAAGGTTAATAACTAATTAATCAATGAGTATTACAAAATTAAAAGTTGAGTTCAAAGATTACAGAAAAGATATGGTCATCAGATATTGAGAGAAAGATCATCGAAGATTGGAAAGTTAATAATGTTTATGACAACGTTGAAACTAATCAGAGTGAAGATAAATATTTTGTTATAGATACGCCCCCTCCCTATCCATCTGGAAGACCGTGGCACATTGGTGCAGCTGCTCACTATTCGCAGATCGATATGATATCAAGAGTTGCTCGCTTAAAGGGCTTTAAAGTTATTTTTCCGATTGGCGTGGATCGTAATGGTATTCCTGTAGAAATCCATACAGAAAAAAAATACAAGATCAGAATGAGAAATACAGATAGAAAAGAATTTTTGAAGTTATGCAAGCTAACGCTTGACGATACTGAAAGTGAATTTATAGAAATTCTAGAAAGTCTGGGTTTAAGTGCGAATTTTAAACAGAAATACCAGACTGATTCCCCGGATTTCAGAGCTTTTACTCAGTCAACATTCATTGAAATGTGGAACAAGGGATTAGTATATCTTGGAAATAGACCAAACAACTACTGTATTGATTGTGGTACCACAATAGCAGATGCAGAAATCACATATGAAGATATTGAGACTAAATTAGTTTATATAAAATTTTTCTTAGAGAATAGTAACGAATTCATCGTAATTGCCACTACCCGACCAGAACTCCTATTTGCATGTCAAGCGGTAATTGTGAATCCAGATGATGAGAGATATAAAGAAATTCAAGGAAAGACTTTGAGAATTCCGATCTTTGATAGAGAAGTAAAAATAAGACCACATCACTCTGCTAACAAAAGCTTTGGATCTGGAGCAGTTATGATTTGCAGTTATGGTGACCTAAACGATGTTCAATTATTCAGAGAAATGGGACTGACGGAAATTAAATCTATTGATTTGAATGGAAAAACAACAGAATTTGCCGGGATGTTTTCCAATCTACGTATAAAAGAAGCAAGAAGTAAAATAATAGACGATCTAGAAAAGCAAGGGTTAGTAGAAAAGATTGAAATTATTTCTCATAGAACTCCCCTGTGTGAAAGAAGTAAAACCCAGATTGAAATTATTTCTTTGGAAGATTACTATTTAAAACAAGTTGATTTTAAGTCAAATTTGTTAGAACAATCTAAAGATATAAAATTCTATCCAGAAATGCATAGACAAATCCTATTAAATTGGATAAATTCGATTGGCATAGACTGGCCGATCTCAAGAAGAAGGTTTTATGGAACTGAGATTCCGATATGGTATTGTACAAAATGTAGAAAACCAAACCTTCCTGAACCTGGAAAATATTATAGACCTTGGGATGAAACCCCACCATTTGATAAATGTAAATCGTGTAATAATGACAAGTTTGAAGGAGAAAAGAAGATTTTCGATACATGGATGGATTCGAGCATAACTCCCCTTTATATTACGAAATTTTACAAAAATAAAGAAATTTTTAATAAAATCTACCCTGTCTCCATTAGACCTCAAGGAAAAGATATTGTAAGGACATGGCTTTACTATACTCTTTTAAGATGCTTGTATCTTACGAACCAAATTCCATGGCATAGTGCATGGATAATGGGATACGGAGTTGATGAAAAAGGGGAGAAAATGAGTAAAAGTAAAGGAAATGTAATTGATCCTCTACCAATTATTAAAAAATATGGTGCTGATGCATTTAGATTTTGGTCTGCGAGTGAGACAAATGTTGGGTATGATTTTAGATGTTCGGAACTAAAAATACAAAGTGCACAAAAATTCTTATCGAAATTGTGGAATATTGGAAGATTCATCTCTAATTTCGAAATAATTGATGAAAACAATAAACCCCAAGAACTAAAAGCGACTGATAAATGGATTTTATCAGAACTCGCAAGCATGACCAAAAAATGTCTCGAAGGTTATGAAGAATTAAATTTTTTCATCCCCGCTAATGCATTGAGAGAATTTACATGGAATATTTTTGCGGCCCATTATATTGAAATGATAAAAAGTAGAGCGTACAACAATGAATCAAAAGAAGAAAGGAACTCAGCTCTTTATACAATTCATAAATGTTTTAGAACCATATTGCTTTTGTTAGAACCGATTTCTCCATTCATTACGTATGAGTTGTGGAAGAAGATCTATGAGGACGGAGAGATAGTTTCGGGTCAAAAAAAAATTCCCGTTGTAGAGAAAGAATACGATGCGCTTGTTTCATCTACACATTACATTATCAAATTCAATTCAGAAATATGGAATAAGAAGAAGGAAACTCTTTCTAGTGTTACAAATAAGCCGCTTTCATTAAAAGACCCTATAAAAACACAGATACCCAGCGAACTGGAGTTATTTAAGAATGATTTGATAATGATGCATAATATTATAGTAGAGTAAAAATTTTTGAAAAAAGAAGATAAATAAGCTGAATGGGTGTTAAGCCTTATTTCCGCTAACTATATCTAAAATATCTTCTGCTAAATCAATTGTGTTTTGAGACTCTAGGTTAGGCTCTAAAGTAATCAACAACATTTTCTTATCCAAGTAAAATGTTAGCAGTGATAACTTCTCACGTTCTACATATACAAAACGAGCTTTACCCATAGTATCGTCAAACCTTTCTCTCATAGACTTTCTAAGAGCAGTATGAGTCAAATACAATTCTTCGCTTGGTTGATCAACAATAGAATCAATTCCGTGACGCATTCCACCAACTATCAAAGCGCCGGTTTCATCAATTAATCCAGCATAGCGGATACCATCGTTTAGCTCAAAAATAGTATCAATTATTTTTTGGTAGTCCATAAATAAATAGAATAGGTCACTATTTATTGAATGTTAAGATTATCTTCATGTTTATTTCAATATAATCCAAAAAACATTTTTATTCGAATATATAGAAATAGCAAAAACTTTGTAATTATGAAGAACTTATTATAAGCAAATCGCCTTAATCTTATTAACCTATAACGAATGAAAGACACAACTTTCTAATGATTTTTTCGTTAATTAATGTATGAGGAAGAAAAGTATAGAAGAAAAGTATAGATGTTGAAGAATGATGGGTTAGTTTGCAGCTATTTCCCTCACACTCAGGTTCTTTATATCGATGTTTGAAGTTCCGTCCCATCGGAATGTAACAATGGGTCCTCCCCATGAAATTAATTCATCTGGACTTCCCCCACATCTATCACCATCTTCACCGAATCCACCGCTATCAGTATAACCAAATACTTTCTTCCATTGACCATTATTGTTTTCGTCGACCCAGTTTTCGAGTTTTACAGCAGGCTCGCCATTTACGACAGTGTTAAACATGATAGTTTTGAACCCTATCCATTTACCTTCAATAGAGCCTATATTTTTCTGGGCAGGTGTAAATGAGTAACCACCTGAATGCCATTGTTCTTTAGCAAAACGAGAACGTCCATCGCTGAACAAGCCTCCTTTGTATGCTGTACCTTCGCAAGGAACATCTGAGTTATGTTTTGCACCATGGGCATACCATGTCAAATCAAAGTCAGAATCTGAAGCTGAATTGATTTTAACATATCCAGTTATTTCCAGATTCCTCCAATCATTCACGGCTTGCATATACCCCTTGGCTGACATGGATTTTTGATCATATGTATCAATATCACCTTGGTGATATCCAGTACTAGTAAATACATTCATCCTAACCTTATCAGATGTTACCTTATATGACCCATCAGCATTTTTCTTCAGAGTCAGTTTGGGATCAAACCTATTGTCAGAAGACGGATTATCCATATTCATGAACCACTTTTCGCCATTTGGTTTGTCAGGATAAAGTTTCTTTACACCAAACATATCTGTTGCGTTACTTGGGTTAGGGTTAGGGTTAGGGTTAGGGTTAGGGTTAGG
>Ga0183260_10003881_pt1 | contig 11999 bp, 8 predicted proteins | sample AntDrymUQ4972206_2_FD_129768 | JGI IMG/M metagenome (GOLD analysis project Ga0183260, IMG submission 129768) | Polar desert sand microbial communities from Dry Valleys, Antarctica - metaG UQ497 (22.06) (version 2) (version 2) | ecosystem: Environmental > Terrestrial > Soil > Desert | place...
GCGATCCGCTCTCCGAACGGCGTCGTGCGCGCGAACTGGGCATCGACGTGCAGCGGGTTCGTATCTCCCGAGAGCGCCGCGAACGCGACGACGTCAGCTTCGGTGACCGTCCGGCCCTGGGTCGTCCACTCGTGCCCGACCTCGAACTCCTCGAAGTGGAGCGCCGCAGACTCCGAGCCGCTCATACCAGCCGCTCCCGTCCGGCCCAGTGCGGATCGCGCAGCTCACGCTTGAGCACCTTGCCCGTTGTGTTGCGCGGCAGCGCGTCGACGAGGTCGACGGAGGTCGGGCACTTGTAGTGAGCGAGTCGTGCGCGGCAGAAGGCGATCAGGTTGTCCGCGTCGACCTCCGCGCCTTCGGCCGGAACGACGATGGCCTTGACGGCCTCGCCCCAACGGTCGTCCGGAATCCCGATCACGGCGACGTCCGCGACCGCCGGGTGCTCGATCGCGACGCGCTCCACCTCGACCGCATAGATGTTCTCGCCGCCCGAGATGATCATGTCCTTGACCCGGTCCCGGATGAAGAGGTAGCCGTCGCCATCGAGATAGCCGACATCGCCGGTGCGGTACCAGCCGTCGGGCTCCAGCACGAGCGCGGTCTCCTCCGGCTTGCCCCAGTACCCGGCCATCACCTGCGGCGAGCGGATCCAGAGCTCGCCGATCTCACCGAACGGGACTTCGGCCAGGGTAACGGCGTCGACGACCTTCACCTCCGCGTCGCGGATCGCGCGACCGGCGGACGCAAGCAGGTCGCGCCGTTCCGGGTCGCGGTGCTCCTGAGGACCGAGCGCGCTGATCACGCCCGCCATCTCGGTCATCCCGTACACCTGGTGGAAGTCGACGGGAAGGAGCTCGAGGCAGCGCTCGAGCAACGGCAGCGGCATCGGCGAGGCGCCGTACACCAGGCTGTCCATCCCGGACAGCGCCTCGCCGGCTCGTTCCGGCGTCTGCATGAACGCGGCGAAGAGCGCCGGCACGAAGAAGCCGTGTGTCGCCCGCTCGCGTTCGACGAGGTCGAAGATCGCGTCGGGGATCGGCTCTCGAACGAGGAGCGTCCGGGCGCCGGCGAGCAGGCTGACGAACGCGTAACAGATTCCGCCGACGTGGAACAGCGGCATCGCGACGACGCTCACGCTCTCGGCGGTCATCGCGAACTCCTCCGCTACCGCGCTCGTGTGCGCCCCGATTCCGCGATGCGTGAGCATGGCGCCCTTCGGGAGTCCCGTCGTGCCTGAGGTGTAGAGCTGCAAGCAGCAGTCGTCGGGATCGCCAACGGCCGCAACCTCGATCGGCTCTGCATCTGCGAGCCACGACTCGTACTCGTCCGCGTCTCCGCCCACGATCACCACGCGCTCGACGGTCTCGAGCCTGTCGCGTATCTGCTCGACCACGTCCAGGAGCTCAGCGCCCACGAAGAGCATCTTGGCGCGGGAGTCGTTGACCACGTCGGCGACCTCGCCCGGGGACAGGCGAAAGTTGACGACCGCGTTCACGGCGCCGCAGAGGGCGGCCCCGAACGTGGTCTCGAGGCAGGCCGGATGGTTCTTCTCGAGGAAGGCGACGCGATCGCCTCGCTGCGCGCCGACGGCCCGGAGCGCCCCTGCCGAGCGGCGAATGCGTTCGTCGAGCTCTCGCCACGTCCACCGGGCTTCGCCGAACTCGAGCGCGGTCCGCTCGGGCGTCTCGGCGGCCCAGCGGCCGACGAGGTCGTAGAGGTGGGCGAAGGCGATGGCCATGGCTCTCTCTTTCAGAATTCAGTACGAGCGCGGGAGCCCGAGCGTGTGCTGGGCGACGTAGTTGAGGATCATCTCGCGGCTGACGGGCGCGATCCGGGCGACCCGCAGGACGCCCCAGTACGCGGCGAGGTCGTACTCGCTCGCGAGGCCGTTGCCGCCGTGCGCCTGGATCGCCCGGTCAAGCGCCAGGAGGGCGGCGTCGGCCGAGGCGAGCTTCGCCATGTTCGCGGCCTCGCCGGCCGCCTTGTCGCCTGCATCGTGCAGCGCCGCGGCCTTGCTCGTGATCAGCCGAGCCAGCTCGACCTGGATCGCGGCCTCGGCCAGCGGATGAGCGACGCCCTGGTGAGCGCCGATCGGGACGTCCCACACTCGGCGCTCCTTGGCGTACGCGGATGCCTTCGCGAGGGCGTAGCGCGCGATTCCGTTCGCGTAGGCGGCAATCGTGATCCGCTCCGGGTTCAGCCCGGCGAAGAGCTGGTCGAGCCCGGCGACGTCGCCGCCGACGAGCGCCTCGGCCGGCAGGTCCACGTCGTCGAAGAAGCAGGCGTACTGCTCCTCGGGTGCCGTTACGTCCATCTCGATCGGCTTCCACTCGAAGCCCGGCGTGTCGCGCGGGACGATGAAGAGCGCCGGGCGGAGGCGTCCGGTGCGCTCGTCCTCGCTGCGGCCGACGACGAGGACTGCGTCCGACTCGTCGACGCCTGAGATGTAGGTCTTGCGGCCGTTCAGGATCCAGCCGTCGTTGTCGCGGCGGGCGACGGTGGCAAGGTTGTGGGAGTTCGTGCCTGCGTCGGACTCGGTGATCGCAAACGCGAGCTTGGCCGTCCCATCGGCGAGACCGGGCAGCCACGCCGTCTTCTGCTCCTCGGTGCCGCTCTGGGCGATGATCGTGCCGGCGATGGCCGGTGAGACGACGATCATCAGCAACGGACAGCCGGCGGCGGCGAGCTCCTCGCAGACGATCGCGAGCTCGGCGATCCCGCCGCCTCCACCGCCGTACTCCTCCGGGATGTTGGCGCCGAGATAGCCGAGCGCGCCGGCCTCGGCCCAGAGCTCGGTCGTCCGCTCGTCCGCCCTCGCCTTCGTCAGCCAGTAGCTGCTGCCGTACTTCGCGGCGAAGTCGGCGACTGCGCTCCGCAGCGCCTGCTGCTCTTCCGTCTCGCTGTAGCGATGGGCCTGCTCGGTCCGGCTCACGGGTTCACCTTTCTCGTTGGGGCGGCGACGAGTGCCGCCGGTGCGTCGACATGCTTGGCTCGCAGATACTCGCCGAGCCCCTTGGCCTGAGCATCGAGCTTCAGGTTCGCGGCGACGCCCCGGCCGAGGAAGCGGACGAGCGTGAAGCCGAGCGAGCGCAGGTTCGGGAGCGCCCAGGGGCGGATCTCGCAAGCGGCGGCTTCCGGCACGAGCTCCTTGATGCGCTCGGCGGTCAGATAGCGCTCCAGCCAGGCGAAGCCTTCGTCGGTGCGGGCCCAGACACCGAGCGTGGCGTTGCCGCCCTTGTCGCCCGAGCGAGCCCCGATGACTGCGCCGAGCGGGACGCGGACGGTTGCCCCCTCGTCCGTGGGCGCGCTCGTCGACGTCGGAGCTTGTGTTTCAGAAACACTAAGTCCCTCCTCGGCGCGCCGTCCGCTGGGTTGCGGCGCGACCGTCCAGCTTCGGCCCTCGAGAGTCACCTCCTGCGGGAAGTCGGCGGCCGGGAGCAGCGTCGGCCAGAAGACGGCGATCTCAGTCGCCCTGCCGGGCGGTGCGGTGAGGTAGAGACCGGGGTAGCCGGCGAGCACCGTCTCGACCGCGGCGCGGCTGAACCGATCGGCGAGCGCGCGGTCGGCGGTGGCGACGGCGAGGTCGAGGAGCGCCGAGGCCTCGTGCACGATCCCCGGGTCGGGACGGTCACCGCGAATCAGCCGGACATCAACGTCGTCGAAGGCCGCGCGGCCGCCCTCGATCGCGCTCCAGACCGTCTCCTCGGCGAGAGCCGCCTTCGCGGGAAGATCGAGCCCGGTGAGCCCGAACGTGACCGCGTTCCGCCAGCCGCCGGAGAAGATCGCGCCGACCTTGACCTGCTCCGGCGTCGGCTCACCGCGGGTGGCCGAGATCCGCACCCGGTCGGCCGCCTCCTGCTCGAGCGTCAGCGTGTCAAAGCGAGCAACGACGTCGGGGCTCGCATACAGCGGCCCGTCGATCTCGTAGAGGAGCTGAGCGGTGACGGTCTCGACGGTGACGGCGCCGCCGGTGCCGGGGTGCTTCGTGATCACGGCCGAACCGTCCGCAGCGAGCTCTGCGATCGGGAAGCCGCAGCGCTCGAGGCCGGGAACCTCCTGGAAGAAGGAGAAGTTGCCGCCGGTCGCCTGGGCGCCGCACTCGATCACGTGCCCGGCCGCGACTGCGCCGGCGAGCGCGTCCCAGTCGTCGCGAGCCCAGCCGAAGCGCCACGCTGCCGGGCCAACCACGACGGAGGCGTCGCTGACCCGGCCGGTGATCACGACGTCGGCGCCGGCGTCGAGCGCCTCGACGATCCCCCAGCAGCCGAGGTAGGCGTTCGCGACGAGCGGCTCCGCTTCGAGCGGCGCCCCCGTGTCCAGATGTGGCGCCGGCCAGCCTTCGCCCCGACGCTGCCGCAGCAGTCCCGTCGCATCGTCGCCGGTGACGCAGGCGACGCGCGACTCGAGCCCCAGCCGCTCGGTGATCTGCTCGACGGCCCGAGCGCAGCCGGCCGGGTTGAGCCCGCCTGCATTCGAGACGATCCGAATCCCGCGCTCGAGACACGTGCCGAGCACCTGCTCGAGCTGGACGAGGAACGTCGGCGCGTAACCGGCCTCGGGATCCCGCGCCCGCTGCTTGGCGAGGACGCCCATCGTCAGCTCCGCGAGCCAGTCGCCGGTGAGCACGTCAATCGGCCCGTCGTCCACCATCTCCCGCGCCGCCGAGAGCCGGTCGCCGAAGAAGCCGCTGCAGTTCGCGACCCGAATCGTGCTCACCGCTCGTCGCCGTCCTCCGAGAGCGTCACGAGCTTCGCGTGCGCCTCGACGTATTGGCCGACCTCGACGTGGATCGCCTCGACTACCCCTGCGGCAGCAGCGACGGAGCCGTGTTCCATCTTCATCGCCTCGAGGACGACGAGCGTCTGGCCGCTCTCGACCCGGTCGCCGACCGCAACCTTGACTGCGACGACCGTGCCCGGAATAGCCGCGGCAGGGCTCCCGGGGGCTCCAGCCGGATCACCCTCGGGCAACCGCGGCTGCGGCCGCCAGACGCTCTGCGTCTCGGCGTCGTTGACCCAGACAAAGCCGTCGGGGGCGACGGCGACGTCGCAGCTCCGCTCGACCTCGTTGTGGCGGACGCGCACTCCTTCAGGCCCGAGCTCGGCGAGGGCCAGCTCGTGCACCTGACCGTCAAGGGAGACTGTCAACGCAGTCGGCGCGAGTCGATACTCGAGCTCGAACGACTCGTCGCCGCGTTGCCACGTGGCCCGCTGGCCGGGGCTGCCGGGAAGCAACCGCCAGCCGGGAGGCGCATGCCCAGCGACCGGAGCGGCCGCGCGCCGGCGCTGAGCGCTCACCGCGACCGCTGCGGCCAGATGGACGAGCGCCGGCGTCCGCGGCTCCGGATCGAGCAGCTCGGGATGCGCGTCGACGAAGCCCGTCCGCGTCTCGCCGGCGAGGAAGCCCGGGTAGTCCAGCACGGCTGCGAGGAAGTCGCGGTTCGTGCCCGGCCCGTGCAGCCGCAGCCCGCGTAGCGCGAGCGCGAGCCGCCCCGCGGCCTCGCTCCGGCTCGCCGCGTGCGCGACGACCTTGGCGAGCAGCGGGTCGTAGAAGGTCGTGACTTCGCTGCCCGATTCGATCCCGTCCTCGTACCGGATCCCCGGCACGGCGGCGTGCTCGTAGCGCCACATCGTCCCGAACGTCGGCGAGAAGCCGCTGGCCGGATCCTCAGCGTAGAGGCGCGCCTCGATCGCATGACCCCGCAGCACGACCTCGTCCTGCCCGAACGGAAGCGCCTCGCCCATCGCGACGAGAAGCTGCAGCCGAACGAGGTCGAGGCCGGTGACCTCCTCGGTGACCGGGTGCTCGACCTGCAGGCGCGTGTTCATCTCCAGGAAGTAGAACTCGCCCGAGTCGTCGAGCAGGTACTCGACGGTGCCGGCGCCGACATACCCGAGCGAGCGCGTGAGCGCGACGGCGGTCTCGCCCATCCGCCCGCGCAACTCGGGATCGACGGCCGAGGACGGGCACTCCTCGATCACCTTCTGATGGCGGCGCTGGATCGAGCACTCGCGCTCGAGCAGGTGGACGACATTGCCGTGTGAGTCGCCGAAGACCTGGATCTCGATGTGCCGCGGCGCCGGGAGGTAGCGCTCGAGGAACACGCCCGCGTTGCCGAACGCGCCGCCCGCCTCGCGGCGCGCGCCCTCGACGGCTTCGGCCAGCTCGTCGGCCTTCGTGACAAGGCGCATCCCGCGTCCGCCTCCGCCAGCCGTCGCCTTGACGAGGAGCGGATAGCCGACCGGCTCGGCGGCGGCGAGCCACGCAGCGGAATCGGGGCCGGCGATCTTCGCATCCTCAAGCACGGGCACGCCGGCCTCCCGCGCGCGTGCCTTAGCGAGATCCTTCAGCCCCATCGTCCGGATCGCGTCCGGCGAGGGACCGACGAACACGATGCCGGCCGCCGCGCACGCCTCCGCGAACTCGGCGTTCTCCGCGAGGAATCCATAGCCGGGATGGATCGCGTCGGCGCCGGTCCGCTGGGCCGCTGCGAGGATCTTCGCCTGATCGAGATACGACTCGGCACTCGTCGAGCCGCCGAGCGCGACCGCCACTTCGGCAGCGCGCACGTGGAGCGCGCCGGCGTCCGGATCGGAGTGCACCGCGACCGTTCGGATCCCCATCTCGCGAGCGGTGCGAATCACGCGGCAGGCGATCTCGCCGCGGTTCGCGACGAGCAGCGTTCGGATGCGCGCGACCTCGCTCACATCCGGAACGGCGCGAAGTTCGTCGTGCCGTGGACGGGGGCCGAGTGGACAGCCGAGAGCGCCAGGCCGAGCACGACCCTCGTGTCGCGGGGATCGATCAGGCCGTCGTCCCACACGCGGCCGGTCGCGTAAACCGCGTGCGACTGGGCGGCGATCAGCTCCTCGATCTCGGCCCGCATCGCCGCGTCCGCGTCCTCGTCGTACTCCGTGCCGGAGCGCTCGGCGGCGCCACGCCGGACGATCGACATCACCCCGCCGAGCTCTCGGCCGCCCATCACCGCAATCCGGTGACTCGGCCAGGTGAAGACGAACCGCGGGTCGTAGGCCTTGCCGGACATCCCGTAGTTGCCGGCGCCGTAGGAGGCGCCGACCATCAGCGTCACGTGCGGGACGGCCGAGTTCGCGACCGCGTTGATCAACTTGGCGCCGTCCTTGATGATCCCGCCGCGCTCGTAGGCGCTCCCGACCATGAAGCCGGTGATGTTCTGGACGAAGAGGAGCGGTGTGTCTCTCGCGTTCGCGAGCTGGATGAAGTGCGCGCCCTTGCGCGACTCCTCGGAGAAGAGGATTCCGTTGTTCGCGAGCACGCCGACCGGGAAGCCGCAGATCGAGCCCCAGCCTGTGACGAGCGTCGTCCCGTACAGCGGCTTGAACTCGTCGAGCCGCGAGCCGTCGAGCACCCGCGCCAGCAGCTCACGCGCCTCGACGGGGCGGCGCAGGTCGGCAGGCCCGCAGCCGAGCAGCTCCTCGGGATCGTGCAGGGGCTCGTCGGCGGGCTGGCTCGGCCCCGGTCCGAGCTTGCGCCAGCGAAGGTCGGCGACGATCTGGCGGCCGAGCCGGATCGCGTCGTGCTCGTCGGCGGCTAAGTAGTCCGCGAGGCCTGACTCGCGCGCGTGCATGTCCGCGCCGCCGAGCGTCTCCTCGTCGACGTCCTCGTTGATCGCCATCTTCACGAGCGGCGGCCCACCCAGGAAGACCGCCGCGGCGTTGCGGACGAAGACCGTGTACTCGCTCATCCCCGGCACGTAGGCGCCGCCCGCTGTGGCGTTGCCGAAGACGAGCGCGACGGTCGGGATTCCAGCCGCCGAGAGCCGGGTGAGATCGTGGAAGATCCGCCCGGCGGGAACGAAGATGTCCGCCTGCTTGGGCAGGTCGGCGCCTCCCGACTCGACGAGCGAGACGACGGGAAGGCGGTTGCGCGCGGCGATCTCGAGTGCCCGGAGCTGCTTCGTCACCCCGATCGGGTTCATCGTCCCGCCCTTGACGGTGGGCTGGTTGGCGACGATCACGCACTCGACCCCGCTCACCGGGCCGATCCCCGTGATCACGCCGACGCCTGGTGTCTCCGAGGGGTCATGCGCGCCGCCGAGCGCTGACAGCTCGAGGAATGGCGCGTCCTCGTCGAGCAGGAGATCGATGCGTTCGCGCGCGAGGAGCTTGCCGCGCTCGCGGTGTCTCGTCGTCGATCTCGGTCCGCCGGCGGCGAGGACGGTGTCCGCGAGCTCGCGGACGTGTTCCAGCGCCTCGAGCGCGGCGGCCCGGTTGGCCTCGTAGTCGGGGGAGCTGCGGAGCGTGGAGGCGAGAACGGACATCAGGTCGCCACCGGCTCGGCGATGCTGGCGCGAACGAGCTTGACGATCGGCCCGTCGGGATCCGCAAGCCGTTCGAGGTCCGACCGGTCGACGAGCAGACCGCCGAGGACGACGTCGACGACAGCGGCCGCAACCTCCTCGACCGAGCTTTCTCCGTCCGGGTCGAACCAGGTCCAGAGCCACTGCACCGAGCCGAATACCAGCAACGTCCGTAGGCGGTCGTCCCCGGGCCGGAAGACCTTCGCGCGGACGCCCGCTTCGAGCAGCCCGATCACGAGCTCGCGGTACTCGGCGCGCAGCCGCCGCGCCTCGCGCATCGACTCGTGACGGGCGAGGCGGATCACCTCGCGCTGGTTCGCAACCATCGACGCCCGGTCCTCGACGTGGGCGAGCACGACGGCGTAGAAGACGGCGGCGAGCTGCTCGGCGGGCGAGCTCAGCCTGTCGACGAGCGTTCGCGCCTCGGCGAGTCGTCGGCGCATGTAGCGCTCCTGCATCGCCGCGAAGAGTCTGTCCTTCGTCCCGAAGTGATGGACGATCGTGCCCTTCGAGAGCTCGAGCTCCTCGGCGATCCGTGAGAAGCTCGTCCCGTCGTAGCCGAACTCGGCGACATGCCGGGTGAACGTGTCGAGGATCTCCTGCGACCTGCCGGCCATGGCCACTCTCCTCTAGACCGTACGTACGGTCAGTGAGCTTACACGAGCGTGCGCAGAGTGTCCGCTTCCTGTGGCTGCAGGTAGGCACCGCGGATCACGGTCCACTTCCGCATCCGCTCCTCGTCGAGCCCGGCGGCGGCGAAGGCGGCGAGCCGGCTCTCCAGGTGCTCGACCCGGAGCCGGCATGGGAGCGGATTCCAGAGGAAGGAGGGGATGTCGTACTCGGGCTCGCCGAGCATCGGCTTCGGGTCGATCGCGACGTGGCGTCCGCCGGCATCGAGGATGTTTTGATGGTGAAAATCGCCGTGGATGAGGGTCGAGCGGCCGACGTCGAGCGAGTCGTAGAGCTCGAGCGCGAGCGGGGTCAGTTCGGACGGCGCGGCCGCGAGCCAGCGCGGAACCCAGTCGCCGATCCAGCGAAACGGCTCGGCAGCGGGGCGCCAGAGCCATCGACCGACCTCCACCGCGATCGCTGTCGCCTCGTCCTCCGGTAGCTCAGAAAGGTCCGTTCCGGGCCGGACTCGCTCTAAGAGAAGCACTCGCCGCTCGGGGTCGCGCCGGAGTAGCCGAACGGCGCCGTCTCCGGCCCAGAGGTCGAGCGCCTCCGCCTCCTCATACGACTCGTCGTCCTCGGGCGGCGTCACCTTCAAGACCGCGTCCTCGCCGGCCGAGGCGACGTACGAGTGGCGCGAGAGAGCAAATGGCTCCCCGAGCTCGACGCCGAACTCCGCCGCAACCTCGAGCGCCACCGGAACGAGGGCAGCAGGATCGGTGGTCGCGCTCACCGCTAGCAACGCTTGTGTTGGAACAACACAAGCTTCTCCCGACCCTCGGAACGGTGCGGGTCGGAACCGAGCTTGTGTTGTTGAAACACAAGGTCTCCCGGTTCGTGGCTCAGCGGAGGCGCTCGACGAGCATCGCCATCCCCTGCCCGCCGCCGACGCACATCGTCTCGAGGCCGATCGTACGATCCAGCGCCTCGAGGTCGTTCAGGAGCGTGCACATGATCCGCGCGCCCGTCATCCCGTAGGGGTGGCCGAGCGCGATCGCGCCGCCGTTGGGGTTCAGCTTGTCCGAGAACGGGTCGACGCCGACCTCGCGGCAGACCGGCAGCACCTGCGCCGCGAAGGCTTCGTTCAGCTCCATCACGTCGATGTCGTCGATCGTCATTCCGGCGCGCTCGAGCACCTCGCGAATCGCGTTGATCGGGCCGACGCCCATGATCTCCGGGCCGATCCCGGTGACCGAGCTCGCGATGATCCGCGCCAGCGGCTTCACGCCGAGCTCCGCCGCGCGCTCATCGGACATGATCACGAGCGCGGCAGCGCCGTCGTTCAGCGGACACGAGTTGCCGGCCGTCACCTTGCCGTCGTCTCTGAAGACCGGCGCGAGCTCCTGCAGCTTCTCGTAGGTCGAGGAGGCACGCGGGCCGTCGTCGGCGTCGACGACCGTCCCGTCTGCACGCGGATACGGCGTCAGCTCGCGCGCGAAGTGGCCGGACGCCTGCGCCGCGACCGCCCGCTCCTGCGACTGCTGCGCGAAGCGATCCATGTCCTCGCGCGAGACATCGAATTGCTCGGCGACGTTCTCGGCGGTCATTCCCATTGGGATGTAGACGTCCGCGATCGCGCCCTCGCCCATCAGCTTCGGATGCAGCTCCTCTGCGTCCTTCGGGTAGCCGTTCACCTGCGAGATCGACTCGACCCCCGCGGCCACATAGACGTCGCCCTCGCCGGCCTTGATCGCGTGGAAGGCCATTCGCGCCGTCTGGAGCGAGGAGGCGCAGAAGCGGTTGACCGTGGTGCCCGGAACCGTGTCGGGCAGATCGGCGAGCAGCGCCGCCCGCCGGGCCAGGTTCATCCCCTGCTTCTGCTCGGGGAAGCCGCAGCCGACGATCACGTCGACGACCTCCTTCGGCTCGAGCTCGGCCACCTTGGCGACTGCCTCGCGGATCGCGAAGGCGAGCAGGTCGTCCGGGCGCTCGTCGACGAGCGAGCCCTTGCCCGCGCGCCCGATCGGGGTGCGGACGGCGCTGACGATCACGGCTTCGGGCATCGGTCTCTCCTTAGGTGAAGGCGGCCTCGCCGGTGAGGGCGCGGCCGACGATCAGGGTCTGGATCTGGCTCGTGCCCTCGTACAGCGTCGTCACGCGGGCATCGCGAAGGTACTTGGCGACCGGATACTCGTCGACGTAGCCGTAGCCGCCGAGCACCTGGACGGCGGCGTTCGCGGCACGCACGGCAACTTCGCTCGCGTACCACTTAGCAACGGCCGCTTCGGTCGTGTAGGGCTGACCGGTGTCGGCAAGCGACGCCGCCTTCCAGGTGAGCAGACGCGCCGCCTCGGTCTCGACGTGCATCTCCGCGAGCAGCTGCTGGACGAGCTGGAAGCCTGCGATCGGCCGCTTGAACGCCTCCCGCTCCTTGGCATAGGAGACGGACGCGTCGAGGCAGCCCTGCGCGATCCCAACGCAGCCGGCGGCGAGCGAGATCCGGCCGTTGTCGAGCGCCGACATCGCCACCTTGAAGCCCTGCCCCTCCTCGCCGAGCCGAGCCGAGTCGGGCACGCGGACGCCGTCCAGCGAGAGCTCGGCGGTATCCTGGGCGCGAAGGCCGAGCTTGCCTTTCATGGGTCGCGCCTGGAAGCCGTCCGAGTCGGTCGGAACGAGGAAGGCCGTGATCCCGCGCGGCCCCGGCTCGCCGGTACGGGCGAAGACGATCGCGGTCGCAGCCCACGAGCCGAGCGTGATGAAGACCTTCGAGCCCGTCAGGATCCAGTCGTCGCCGTCGCGGTCGGCCCGCGTCGCGAGCGCGGCCGCGTCGGAACCGCAGCCCGGCTCGGTCAGCGCATAGCAGCCGAGCGCCTCGCCACTCGCGAGCCCCGGCAAGCGCTCGGCGCACTGCTCGTCGGTCCCCCATCTGGCAATCGTCTTGCCGTAGAGGCCGTTCGAGACCGAGACGATCCCGCGCACCGAGGAATCGGCCTTGCCGAGCTCCTCGCAGAGAAGGCAGTAGGAGACGGAGTCGAGCCCACCGCCGCCGAGC